>Ga0214471_10004644_pt1 | contig 10587 bp, 10 predicted proteins | sample RVTome_5_FD_207665 | JGI IMG/M metagenome (GOLD analysis project Ga0214471, IMG submission 207665) | Soil microbial communities from uranium-contaminated site in the Upper Colorado River Basin, Wyoming, United States - RVT142D155 | ecosystem: Environmental > Terrestrial > Soil > Contaminated >... | reverse complement strand
ACCGACTCGGCGGGGAACTCCTACGGCTGCCACGAGAACTACCTCGTCGCGCGCCAAGGGGAGTTCGCGCGGATGGCCGACCTGCTGATCCCGTTCTTCGTCACACGCCAGATCTACTGCGGCGCCGGCAAGGTGCTGCACGGCCCTCGGGGAGCGCAGTTCTGCATCGCGCAGCGGGCGGAGCACATCTGGGAGGGCGTCTCGAGCGCGACGACCCGATCCCGCCCGATCATCAACACGCGGGACGAGCCGCACGCCGACGCCGAACGCTTCCGCCGGCTCCACGTCATCGTCGGCGACTCGAACATGAACGAGTGGACGACGTTCATGAAGGTCGGGATCACGGACCTCGTGCTGCGGATGGTCGAGGCGAACACGGTGATGCGCGACCTAACGCTCGAGAACCCGATCCGGGCGATCCGCGAGATCAGTCACGACGTGACCTGCCGCAAGCGCGTGCGCCTGGCGAACGGCCGCGAGCTCACCGCGATCGAGATCCAAGAGGAGTACTTCGAGCGGACCTCACGGTTCCTCGAGCGGCGGGGCACCGATCCGCAGTCCAAACAGCTCCTGGAGGAGTGGCGGGACGCGCTCGACGCGCTCGCGGCCGGCGAGCCCGAGCGCCTGATCCACAAGGTCGACTGGGTCGCGAAGCAGGCGATGATCGAGCGGTACCACCTGAAGCATCAGCTCCCGCTGTCGCATCCACGGATCGCGCTGCTCGACCTCGCCTACCACGACGTGAACCGGAGCCGGGGTCTGTACTACCTCCTCGAGCGCGGGAACCGCGTCGAGCGCGCCGTGACCGAGAAGGACATCCAGCGGGCCATGCGCGAGCCCCCGCAGACCACGAGGGCCAAGCTCCGAGGCGACTTCATCAAGCACGCCAAGCAGAAACGCCGCGATTACACGGTCGACTGGGTCCACCTGAAGCTGAACGACCAGGCACAGCGGACCGTGCTCTGCAAAGACCCGTTCCGGAGCGTCGACGAGCGCGTCGAGCAGCTCATCGCGCACATGTGACGTAGGCCGGAAGGCTGGCCGGCAGCTGCAGCGGGGGATTGCGGCTCGGCGCGACCTCCCCGACGATGGCATCCATGACCACGACGCAGTCCAGGCGAATCACTCGCATGGACCGGGAGGAGGCGGCCGCCGCCGCCGGCACGGTGGACCTGCGGCCCGCGGGACGCGTGATCGCGCTGGTCGCGGTCGTGCTCGCGCTCATGATCGCGGCCACGGTCTTCGTTCCCGATCCGACCCGTTTCGGCGGTCCGTTGCAGGACGGCAACGTCGTGTCCGGCGCGACGATGGCGACGGTCCGCAAGGCCGGCGAGGGCGTCGTCACGATCGGCGTGTTCGTGCCGTGGAACACGAGCAGCGGGACCGCCGTGCTCGAGCAGATCGCGCCCCTTGGGATCGAGGGCGACGTCGAGGTGGTGAAGACCTCGCTCCTTCCGGCGGGCCTCGCCGCGATCGAGCCGACGCGCGGGTTCCCCGTGAACGTTCCGTCGATCATCAAGGTGGAGGACGCGCCGGTCCCGCCGGGCAGCGGGGAGCTCGACACGGTGCAGATCGCCGTCAGTCTGCAGGGAGAGGGCTCCGTGCTGGCGTTCCTCCTGCGATACCGGGTCGACGGCGCGATCCACCACGCGATCCTCATGACCGGCGTCACGGTCTGCAAGGGCCGGTGCCAGGACCGGTCGGCGATCGCGGATCGACAGGCCGCGTTCGCGCAGTCCGTCGTCGGGTTCGTCGACGCTCCCTCGCGCTAGGCGCGCTCGCGCCACGTACGCGAACCCGCGGCCATCCGCGCCGCGAGCACGCCACCCGCACCGGCCGCGAGGAAGAACGCCGGATCGTCGCGCGGGGTCCTCCCCATCGACTCGACCTCGAAGCCGCGACGATCGAGCTCGGCGAGCGCCGGCCGGCCGTCGGTCTCGACGAGCTGATGCCGGTCCTCCAGCCCTCTGGCTCGAAGGGCGTTCCACACCACGTCGCGCTCGTCGTCCTCCAAGACCGGTACGGCCACGTTCACTCCCGGGACGCAGATCCGCTCCAGGATCGTGATCGTGTGGTGCGAGACGCCGCGATGGCGCACGCGTTCCTCGGTGAACGAGAGCCGGAGAGGAGCGACCGGGCGGCCTCCCACGGCGGCCGCGGCGTTCATCGCATGTCCGCTCGCGAGGGCGCTCACCCCCCAGGTCGTGTCCGTTCCGAGGTTGCCCGGTCCGTCGGCGACCAGGATCACGTCGGCGCCCAACACCTCGACGGCGGCCACGAGCGCGCTCCAGATCGTGACCGCCTCCAGCTCGGCTCCGAACGCCTGCCCGCAGCTGATCCACCCGGCCAGGAGGCCCTCGTCCCGGAGCCGGGGGACCAGCCGGGAGACACCGCCGGGGAGCGAAGCTCCGTCGGTCATCACGTAGGCGATCCGTTCGGCGCCCGCGGCCTTCGCGCCCGCGGCAGCCGGCGCGATCATCGAGTGCAGGGGCGCACACACCACGGGGGTCCCGGCGAGTCCCGGAGAGGCCTCGAGCGCATCGCGATGGGTCTCCTCGACGGTCCGCACGGCAACCTGAGACGGCGTGTAGCGCGCCTTCAGCACTCGTCCGTCGTGCGCGAGCTCCGTCGGCGGCCCGCCCTCGACGGCGACGACCAGATGGAAGCCACCGGTGCCGAGACCGAGCGCGACCGCCGTCGTGTTGAGGATCACCGCATCGCCCTGCGCGACGGGACCCACGAGCGCCGGATACGCGAGGGCCGGCGCGCGCTCGCCTTCGACGTCGACCTCGAGCTCGAGCGCGCCCGGACGCTCGGCGAGGATGCCGAGGACCTCGCCGCGACGCAGGCGAACGCCACCTCGGGGCTCGGACATGCCGGAAGTATGATGCCGCGGCGATGCAGCCGCTCGAACGCCTGGTCAACCTCGTCGCGCTGCTCCTCGAGGCGCGCATGCCGCTCACGTTCGAGCAGATCCGCGAGAAGCTCGGCGAAGCGTACGAACACGGAGACGTGAACTCCGCCAAGCGGATGTTCGAGCGCGACAAGGACATCCTGCGCGACATCGGCGTGCCGATCGAGGTGGTCGCGACCGACGTGTGGGAAGCGGAGCAGGGCTACTCGATCGCGAAGGACCGCTACTACCTGCCGGAGGTCCGGTTCACCCCCGAGGAGATCTCGGCATTGTTCGTGGCTGCGCGCTCGGGAGGTGACACGTCGGCAGAAGATGCCGTCCGCAAGCTCCTGTCCGGTGCGGAGGGCGGGATCTTGTCCTCGCTCGCCGGCGAGGGGATCGCGGAGATCGTCGGCGCCCGGGACCCGCGTCTCCCGTCGGTGGGAGAGGCCGTCGCCGGACTGCGGCGGATCCGGTTCGCGTACCGCACGGCGAAGGGCGAGACGTCCGAGCGCGTCGTCGATGCCTACGGGCTCGCGGTGCGCGGGGGCCACTGGTATCTGGTCGGCCTGGATCGGGACCGCGGCGAGGTGCGTTCCTTCCGGCTCTCGCGCGTCTCCTCGGACATCGACGACCTGGGAGAGGGGAGCGAGCCGCCACCGGGGTTCCGGGCCACGGACAGCCTGCAGGCGGGTCCATGGGGACCCGGCGAGCCCCGGACGACCGCGCTGGTTGCCTTCTCACCGGACGTCGCCTGGCTGGCGACCAAGGGTGTGGCCGGCGCCGAGACCGTCCGGGTTCGCGACGACGGCTGGACCGAGGCGCGCGTGCCGTGGCTGCCGGGGGAGAGCCTCGCCGGCTGGGTGCTCTCGTTCGGCCCGGACGCCGAGGTCGTCGATCCGCCGGAGCTCCGCGACGAGGTCATCGGGCGGCTGGAGGCGACGCTTGCCGCGCGCTGATGCCCGCAAGGCCCCGGCCAAGGCGTCCGAACGCCTGCGCCGCCTGCTCGTCGTCGTGCCCTACCTGGTCCGGCACCCCGGCACGTCCGTCGAGGAAGCGGTCGAGCTGTTCGGCCTGTCCGAACGCGAGTTGCTGGACGACCTGAACCTGCTCTTCGTCTCGGGACTGCCCCCGTACGGCCCCGGCGACCTGATCGACGTCGACATCCAGGACGGGCGCGTGTGGATCGGCATGGCCGACTACTTCGGGCGTCCGCTCCGGCTGACGCGTGCCGAGGCCCTGGCGCTGTACCTTCGCGGAACGGCGCTCGCCGGGACGCCCGGGCTCCAGGAGGCCCCCGCCATGGCCTCGGCGCTCGAGAAGCTCGGGCACGGGCTGGGGCCCGAGGCGCTCGGCGCCCTGCCCGGGCGGGTCGAGGCCGCCCGGCCGGGGAGCCCGGTGGAGTGGCTCGACGAGCTGCGCCGGGCGGCGGCGACCCACGAGCGCCTACGGATCGAGTACCACGCGGCCTCCACGGCCGAGACCACCACCCGCGAGATCGACCCCGAGGAGGTCTTCGTCGCCCTCGGCAACTGGTACGTGGTGGCCTGGGATCATCGCTCCGAGGCCGAGCGGCTGTTCCGGGCCGACCGGATCCGGTCCGTCGAGCCGACCGGCCTCTCGTTCGACCCGCGAGGCCTGGAAGGCGCGGGCCGTCCCCTCTACTCGCCGGGCGAGGACGACCTGGTGGTGAAGCTGCGGCTGTCACCCGAGGCGCGGTGGGTCGCCGAGTACTACGAAACGTCTGCCGAGACCGAGCTCGAAGGCGGGGGGCTCGAGGTCGTGATGCCGGCCGGGCGGACGGAGTGGCTCGAGCGCCTCTTGCTGCGGTTGGGTGCGGATGCGAAGGTGCTGGCGCCCGAGGATCTGAAAGGCCGTGTCCGCGACCTCGCCAGCAGGACACGGAAACGGTACGGATAGAGTAGTCCGGTCCTCCTCCCGCAGGCTCAAGGGTGCCTGGGGCACGGTCGATACCGTGGTTGTTATGACCACCATCCGAACCACCTGCCCCCGCTGCGGAGAGGTCGACATGGGCCCCGAGTCCATCCTCCTGCAGGTCACGCGGGGCGGCCGCGAGGGCACCTACCGGTTCACCTGCCCCACCTGCATGGACGCGGTGGAGAAGCGGGCGGACCGCAAGATCGTCGCCCTGCTGGTCTCCGCCGGGGTGGACGTGGCCGGTCGTGGCACGCTCACCGAGACGCGGGAGCTGTTCGACGAGGCGCCGGAGGACATCCGCGGACCGCTTCCGAGCGGCCCGGCCCTCACCATCGACGACCTGATCGACTTCCACTTCAGGCTCGAGGACGACCGCTACATCCAGGAATTCCTGGCGAAGCAGTAGCGCGGTCCCGTCCGATACCATCGACCCGTGTCCGGCCCCGCCATCGTCTGGCTCATCGTCGGTCTCCTCACCACCGTCGCGGTCTCGGCGATGCTGATCGCCCTCGTGCGGCACGTGATCGTGCTCGCCCGCGCCCTCGGCCGCTTCCAGCAAGAGGTGAGCCCGATCGCCAAGGACATCGCGTCGGCGGCGGATCGGGCGGCCTCGCGCGCCGAGCGCGTGAACGCCGAACGGCCGTTCGGCCCTTCGAAGGGGCCGGCGGTACGATAGGCGCCGCCCCGGGCCGTAACGAGCCGCCGAGCCGATCGGCCGGCATCCCGAGCCGCCCGGCGCCCACGCCATGCTGAACATCAGCCCACAGGAGCTGCTGCTCATCCTCCTCGTCGCGCTGCTCGTCGTCGGCCCTCGCCGGCTGCCCGAGCTCGGACGTTCGCTCGGCAAGGGCATCCGGGAGCTCCGCAAAGCGCAGGACGAGGTCCGCAAGACGATCCAGATCGACCTGGACGAGGAACGTCCGACCCACACCCGCCGTCCGGCAACCCTTCCCGACGCGTCATCGACCGGGGACGCCGATGTCCCGGCGCAGGCGGATCCCGGTGCGGTCTCCGGCGTCGACATCGCGCCGGCGGCGGCCGCGGCCGGGGCGACCGACATGAGCGAGGTCTCGAGGTCGCTCGGCCGCGGGATCGCGGAGCTCCGTCGCGCGCGCAAGGAGATCCAGCGCACGTTCCGCGTGGACCTGAGCGAGCCGCGTCGCCCCACGCGCCCGGAGCGAACGCCCCGAAGCACGCGCCCCGCGGAAGCGCCCGAGCCGGCAGACGACGTCGCGGGCGGCCCGGTGGCCGGCCCGCCGCCGGAGTAAGGCTCGCCGATGCGCGTGATCCCCGAACGCTGGCGTCGCCGCTCGCGCCGCGACGCCGAAGGGACGATGACGCTCGTCGAGCACCTCGAGGAGCTCCGCTACCGGCTCGTCGTCTCGCTCGCCGCGCTGCTGGTCGGATCCGCCATCGGATGGATCCTGTACGAGCGGGTGGTCGACCTCCTCCTGGTCCCGTACTGCAACTACTACCGGACGATCCCGCTGGAGGTCCGGCCGACCGACCGGTGCACGCTCTTCTTCTCCGAGCCGCTCGGGTCGGTGCTCATCAAGCTGAAGCTGGTCGTGTTCCTCGGCCTGTTCCTCGCCCTGCCGGTCGTCCTGTGGCAGCTGTGGAAGTTCGTCGTGCCGGGGCTCACGGGGCGCGAGCGGAAGCTTGCCATCCCGTTCGTAGCGAGCTCGGTCCTGCTGTTCCTGCTGGGTGCGCTCTTCGCGTACTGGACGTTGCCGAAGGCGCTCAGCTTCCTGCTCGGGTTCGGCGGTTCGCAGGTGGTCCCGCTGCTGACGGGGGACCGGTTCTTCTCGTTCGTGATGCTGGTCGCCCTCGCCTTCGGCCTCGCGTTCGAGTTCCCGGTCGTCCTGGTGTTCCTCACCGCGGCGGGTGTGGTGAGCACCGTCCAGCTCCGCTCGTGGCGGCGCGGCGCCATCCTGTTCATCTTCGTCTTCGCTGCGGTGATCACGCCGAGCGGCGACCCGTACACCCTGCTCGCGATGGCGGTGCCGATGGTGGTGTTCTACGAGGCCGCTATCATCGTGGGTCGGTCCATGAAGCGGTAGAAGGGGCGCGGGCGTGGCGATCAAGGGCAAGACCAAGAGCCGGGGTGCGAAGGGCGTCACCCGTGGTCCCAAACCTGCCTACGTCCCGGTCAAGACACCCTTGATCCGGCGATCCGGGCTGTGGATCGCCCTGGGGACGCTGCTGGTCGCGGTGCTCGTGGGCGCGCTCGCGATCGGTTTCCTCCAGGAGCGGGAGGACCAGCGAGAGCAGGACAAGGTCGCGGAGATGGCGACCGTCGTGAACCAGTACCGCGGTCAGATCGACCCGATCCTGTCGACGATCGGAACCGCGCTGCCGCCCGCCGGTTTCGACGGGTTCCCCGAGCTCGACACGTCCCTCGCGGCGCTGGAGGCCGAGGAGATCGACAAGGCCGGGTTGAAGCAGGCGGGCGACTCGGCCGATGCGGTGGCCTCGTCCGCGCGGAGCGCGATCGGCCTGATCGAGGAGATCCCCACCTCGGATCTGCTTCGCGGACACGACTTCTCCCAGGAGTTCGTCCTGTACGTCATCAACTCGCAGGGGAACTTCCTGCGCGGCCTCAAGCTGTATCGCGAGGCGGCGCTGCTCGTGTCCGTGGCGGCCGAGACCGAGTCGCCGCGGCTGCGGGCCGATCTCACGGCGCGAGCCAGAGGGGTGGCGACGGTGGCGGATGAGGCGTTCTCGCGCGGATACTCCGAGTACGTCGAGGCGCAGTCGGCCGCCCAGGTCTTCGATCCGTTCGCATCCGGCGCCACCGGGTAGCGATGGCCGACGGGCTGCTCCTCCTCCACGCGTGGCCGGTCGACGCCCGGATGTGGCAGCCGCAGCTCGACGCGCTACCTCGGGGGCTTCCAGCGGCCGCGCCGAACCATCCGGGGTTCGGGGGATCTCCCCTCGCCGGTGAGGTGACGACGATGGGTGCCTGCGCCGAACGGGCGCTGTCGGCACTCGACGAGGCGGGCATCGACCGCGCCGTGGTGTGCGGCCTCTCGATCGGCGGCTACGCCGCGTTCGAGCTGTGGCGCCGCGCTCGGGAGCGCGTCATCGGGTTGGTCCTGGCGAACACGCGCGCCGTCGCGGATCCGCCCGAAGGCGCCGAGGCTCGACGAGCGCTCGCGCGACGCTTGCTCAGCGAGGGGAACGTCCTGGCCGACGCCCCGCCGCCCCTCCTGGCGGAGGATGCACCCGCAGAGCTCCAGGAGCGGATCCGCGGGTGGATCGCCGACCAGAGCCCGCACGCGATCGCTGCGGCGGCCCTCGGCATGGCTCAGCGCCCGGACTCGACGCCGGATCTGGCGGGGATCGACGTGCCGACCATGGTGATCGCCTCGACGGGCGACCGGTTGATCTCGGCGGAGGTCTCCTCCGAGATGTCCGCCCGGATCCCGGCGGCACGCCTGGAGGTCATCGAGTGGGCCGGACACCTCTCGAACCTGGAGGCGCCGGACGCCTTCAACGCCGCACTGCTCGAGCACCTCGGGGCCTGCGGTCTCAGCTGAACCGGGCGGCCGCCGCATCGGGATGTGCGGAACCCGCCCGTAGACTCGATCCGTGACCGATCCCAAGCGCTTCGCCTCGCGGTACCCGTTCGCCCTCGACGACTTCCAGGTCGAGGCGATCGACGCGCTCGCGACCGGCGGATCCGTGCTCGTCGCGGCGCCGACGGGCTCGGGCAAGACCGTCGTGGCCGAGTACGCGATCGAGCGCGCCCTGGACCTCGAGGGCAAGTGCTTCTACACGACGCCGCTCAAGGCCCTGTCGAACCAGAAGTTCGGTGACCTGGTCGCCCGTCATGGGGCGCCGAAGGTCGGCCTGCTCACGGGTGACAACAGCATCAACGGCGAGGCGCCGGTGGTCGTGATGACGACCGAGGTCCTTCGCAACATGCTCTACGAGCGCTCCGACACGATCGACGGCCTCGTCTCGGTCGTGATGGACGAGGTCCACTACCTGCAGGACCCGTACCGCGGAGCCGTCTGGGAGGAGGTCCTGATCCACCTGCCGATGTCGGTGTCGGTCGTGTGCCTGTCGGCGACGATCTCGAACGCGGAGGAGTTCGGCGAGTGGATCGGCACGTTGCGCGGCACCACGCGCGTGGTGATCGAGGAGAAACGTCCGGTCCCGCTCGAGCATCACTACCTGATCGGCCGCGACCTGCACCCGATGCACGTCGAGCAGGACGGCGAGCTCACACCGAACCCGTACATCGTCTCGCTCGACCGCGAGGAGGTTCGGTACAAGACCTACTTCCGGCGGGGGTCGGGAACGCCACAGCACCATCGCACCCCGCGGCCGCGCGAGGGCCACCGCCGCGTATACGTCCCCAAGCGCGAGGACGTGGTGGACGTCCTCGCCGACCAAGGCATGTTGCCGGCGATCTACTTCGTCTTCAGCCGTGCCGGCTGCGACCGCAGCGTCGAGTGGCTCATGAACGCGGGGATCCGTCTCACGACCCGTGAGGAGGCTCAGCGGATCCGCGAGTTCGCCGAGATGCGGGTGGCCTGGATGGACGAGACCGACCTCAAGACGCTCGGCTTCTACGAGTTCCAGGAGGCGCTTTCCGCCGGGATCTCGGCGCACCACGCCGGGATGCTGCCGGTGTTCAAGGAGACCGTCGAGGAGCTGTTCGAGGCCGGGCTGGTGAAGGTCGTGTTCGCCACCGAGACACTCAGCCTCGGGATCAACATGCCCGCCAAGTCGGTGGTCATCGAGGACCTGTGGAAGTTCCAGGGCGAGCGCCACGAGCTGCTGACACCCGGCGAGTACACGCAGCTGACCGGGCGGGCCGGGCGGCGGGGGATCGACCGGCTCGGCCACGCCATCGTGGTCTACCAGCGCAACGTGCCGTTCGAGCGCGTGGCCTCGCTGGCCTCGACCCGGACGTACGAGCTCAGCTCCTCGTTCCGCCCTTCCTACAACATGGCCGTCAACCTCATCCGCAACTACTCGCGCGAGGAGGCGCACCACCTGCTGAACTCCTCGTTCGCGCAGTTCCTCGCGGACCGGGGCGTCGTCGCTCTCGAACGCCAGCTGGAGCGCGACAAGGCCTTCCTCGACGGGTACCGCGAGCAGATGCGCTGCCGCCTCGGAGACTTCGAGGAGTACTGGCGCCTCCGCGAGAAGGCCGAGCGGATCCGCGAGGAGTCGCGGAAGGGCCGCGACCGCGCACGCACCGACGCCGTCCGCCAGGCGCTGGTGAGCCTTCGGCCAGGCGACGTCATCTTCGTGCCACGGGCGAAGCGGCGAGGGCTGGCCGTCGTGCTGTCGAACAACGAGGGGAGGCCGACCGTCCTCGCGCAGGACCGCAAGCTGTTCCGCGTCTCGGCCCGGGACTTCCAGGAACCGCCGGTCGCGATGACGCGGATCCCGCTTCCGCGCTCGGGGAGCGCGCGGAGCGCCCGGTTCCGGCGAGACCTCGCGGCACGACTGGTCGCGCTCGACGTGCGCCCTCCGCGGGGTTCGCGCGGCGGGGTCGATCCGGAGGTCGAGCGCGAAGCGACGAAGCTGGAACGCATGGCCGAGCAGCACCCCTGCCAGGGGTGTCCGGACCGGCCCGATCACGAGCGATGGGCGAGGCGCGCCAGCGAGCTCGAACGCCAGCTCAACGGGATCGACCGCCGGATCCGGACCCGCACGGAAACCCTCGCTCGCCAGTTCGAGCGTGTGCGTTCGGTGCTGCAGGAGCTCGGGTACGTCGAGGAGTTCTCGATCCGGCC
>Ga0214471_10004641_pt1 | contig 10596 bp, 9 predicted proteins | sample RVTome_5_FD_207665 | JGI IMG/M metagenome (GOLD analysis project Ga0214471, IMG submission 207665) | Soil microbial communities from uranium-contaminated site in the Upper Colorado River Basin, Wyoming, United States - RVT142D155 | ecosystem: Environmental > Terrestrial > Soil > Contaminated >... | reverse complement strand
TTTCGGTCACTTGTGGCGGTGTACACCGCCACAAGTGACCGAAAGCGAAACAAAAGCCGGGTCAGCCCCGGAGCAGTGCCCGGAGCTTGCCCCGGAGGCCCCGGCGGTGACGCACCTTCAGGAACCGCGTCAGCAGGCCGGCGGAACGGGTGGGAGCGAACCAGTGGGGCTCCCGGCGTAGTCCGGCCCGGTCGTAGGCCACCGCCTTGACCCGGCTGAACTCGAGCAGGCCCTCGTCGCCGTGGGCGCGCCCGATCCCGGAGTCCTTCACCCCGCCGAAGGGGAGCCCGGGCAGCGCGTAGTTCACGAGGACGTCGTTCACGCAGACGGTGCCGCTCTCGACGCCGGCGGCGAGGCGTTCGGCCCGTTCCGGGGAACCCGTGAACACGGAGGCGTCGAGCCCGTACGCCGAGTCGTTCGCGAGGCGCAGCGCCTCGTCCTCGTCGCGGGCGCTCATGATCGGGAGGACCGGCCCGAACGTCTCCTCGCGCATGATGTCCATCGAGTGGTCGACGTCGACGAGGACGGTCGGCTCGTACTGGAGGCCGGGTGCGCCCGGCACACGCCGCCCGCCCACGAGCACCCGGGCGCCCTTGGCGACGGCGTCGGCCACATGGCGCTCGACGATCTCGATCTGGCGGGGGAAGGTCATCGAGCCGAGGTCGCGTCCCACCTTCAGCGCCCGGGCCCGCTCGACGACCTTCTCCACGAAGTCGTCGAAGACGGCGGCCACCGCGTAGACGCGCTCGATCGAAATGCACGTCTGGCCCGCGTTCGTGAAGGCGCCCCACACGGCCGCCGCGGCGGCCCGGTCGAGATCGGCGTCCTCCATCACGACCATCGGGTCCTTGCCGCCCAACTCGAGGACGACGGGCGTGAGGCGTTCCGCCGCGGCCTGCATGACCTTCCGCCCGGTGGCCACCGATCCGGTGAACGCGATCTTGTCGACCCCGCCCGTCACGACGGCGTGCCCGGTCGCTCCGCCGCCGGTCACCACCTGGACGATGTCGGGGTGCGCACCGACGTCGCGGAACAGGTCGCCCACCGCGACGCCGACGAGCGGCGTGACCTCGCTGGGCTTTAGGACCACGGTGCTGCCCGCGAGCAGCGCCGTGACGACCGGGGTCATGGTGAGGGTGAAGGGGTAGTTCCAGGGGCTGATCACCCCGACGACGCCGAAGGGCTCGTGGAACTTCACGGCACGCTTCGTCCTGAACAGGCCCGGGCTCACCCGCTCGGGGGCGAGGACCTTGGGTGCCCGCTTCGCGTAGTGGGCGATCGTCTCCGCCGTCACCATGATCTCGCTGAACAGGGCTTCGAGGCGCGTCTTGCCCGTCTCGGCGCAGACGAGCGCGACGAGGTCGTCGACGCGGTCGAGCATCAGGTCACGCACGTCGAGGAGGTGGTCGACCCGGCGGTCGACGGGCAGGGCGGCCCAGTCGCCGGCGGCCCCCCGAGCCCGCTTCACGGCGTCATGGACCTGGTGCTCGTCCATCTCGGGCACGGTGCCGAGCAGTTCCCCGGTGGCGGGGTTGCGCGATTCGATGACGTGGTCAGCGGTCTCGGTCGTAGGGCTCATCGTCGCTCCCTTCGGCGCCGGCGCGCGCGGCGCCCGAGCCTCAGGCCCAGGCGGATCCAGATCGGGTAGGTGGCGAAGATCACCGCCGCGAGCCGGTGGGTCGCCGGCGTGGGACGCTCGTGCTCGACGGCCGTGACGCCCGAGTTGAGCATCCAGTCGCGGCCGCTCTCCGCCCCGCACGCCTCCCAGAGCGACCGCGTCCATTCCTCGTTGCGGTACAGCCCCACCGAGTAGGTCACGAAGAGGGCCGTGACGGCCGTCGCAGCGAGCGCCTCGGAGCGGCGGTCGGGCGCGAGGCGCGCGATCGCGTATCCGTTGCCGACGAGGAGCGGCGGGTCGAGGAGAAAACTCATCTCATGAGCCGAGCAACGAGTGAAGCTTGCCGTCGTCGGCCTCGACGGCGTCGTCGATCGCAGCGGTGCCCGCGTCCCCCCACAGCCGCGGCCCGCTGCGCGCCAACTTCTCCCGGGCGACGGAGGCCGGGCTCGCGCTCTGGTTGCCGGCGCCCCCCCGCGGGACGTCCGCGCTCGCCCGGCGCACCTCGCCGTTCCGGAGGCGCACCTCCACGCGTGCCGGGAAGGTCATCGCGAACCCAGCGAGGGCGTCGTCGCGCCACCACCGCGTCGAGCGACGTGCGGTCCGCACCGCCTCGCCGCCGCCCTCGCGGCTCGCACGCGCCAGCCCCACGAGGTCGGACCAGCCGAGCCCGGCCCCGGGGTGCTCGGCCCGGACCTTGCGCGCGGCCCCCGCGAGGCGGCGCACACCCAGTTCGCGCACGAGCGCCGCGGCCGGCAGCACGCGGGCGAACGCACCGGCCGACGCGGCCGTGAGGTCGGGGGCGTGGCGGAGCACGACCCGGGCGCGCAGCGCGGTGAGCGCCCCGGCGTGCTCGGCGAGCCATGCCTCGTTCACCTCCGCCTCGGTGAGGCGCCCTGCGAGCAGCACGATCGCCACGTTGAGGGGGATGGAGAACGTCACCGTGACCGGCGTCGGCGGATCCGCCGCGGCGTAGGGGCCCGACAGGGCGTCCATCCCGCACGTGAGCATCCCGGCTTCGACGACGACCTCGGCGACGTCGTCGGGATCGACCGGCCCGAGCCCCGTCTCGAGGAGGGCGTCCACGGTCGTGTCGACGTAGGCGCAGCCGGGGTAGGGCTTGACGCACAGCGTGCGGGTCGCCCATCCCTCGCCGAGGCCACCCAGGATCTCCCGGATCGGCGCGTACGCCAGCGCGGCGAGCGCCCCCCGGTGGTCGTCGAGCGCGTCCAGGGGGCCGGTGACCCCGGCCGCGGCGAGGCGCGCCGCCCGCACGCCCGCCACCGTCGGCTCGGCCGCGACCAGCAGCTTCGAGTCGGGAGCCATGAAGCCGGGCACGGTGGCCCGCATCGGGTGGGCGAGCGCGATGGCGAGCGCATGGGCAAGGTGTTCCCGGTCGAGTCCCAGGAGGCGTCCCGCGGCGAGGGCGGCTCCGGCGGCGTGGATGAAGGCCCACAACTGGCCGTTCATCGGCCCGAGGAGCGTGGCGCCCCCGAGGCGGGCTTCCACCTCGTTGGCGACCATCTGGGCGACGAGCTGCTCCCCACCGTCGGTCCCGGTCTCCGCCGCCACGAGGAGGGGTGTCAGCACCGCCGAGTGCCCGGTGTGGCCGAAGGCGACGTAGTCGTCGAAGTCGAGGGCGACCGACAGGGCGGCGGCGGCGTAGAGCGCGTCCTCGACGGCGACGGTGCGCTCGGTGGTGAGCAAGGGGGCCGGCCCGTCGCCGGCCCAACCGGCGACCGCGCCGACCAGGCGTGCCGTGGCCGCGTCGCCACTGGAGGCGGCGACGGCCCCGAGGACGGAGCGGCGGTGTGCCCGCGCCAGTTCGAGCACGTCGGCCGGGACGTCGGCGAGTTCGAGGCCGGCGCCCCACTCGGCCAGGGTCTCGATCGTGGTCATAGGATCGGAGCCTACTGATTCGTCAGTCAGTTTCTCGGGGCGAGGGCAGGAGGGGGGCGTCACGGTCACGAAAGCTGTACGTGTGCCGACCCGGGGTCTCGTCGCGCTCGCGCTCCTCCTCAGTCTCGTCGCAGGCGCGTGCGCCCAGGAGACCCGGCGCGTGGCCTTCGAGACGCGCTCCGTGTCGGGCGGTCGCGTTGCCCTGAGCGGCGACGGCGACGCGCCGGCGCAGCAGGGGGGCCTGCTCCCCGCGGGCGCCGGCGGTGGCGGCGGGGCCGCCGCGACCGGAGAGACGGGGGCCGGGCAGGCGGCCGGGGCGCTCCCCGTCGGTCCGACCGGCGGCGCGTTGGCGGGCCGGACGACGGGCGGCGGCGGTGGCTCGGTCGACCGCGGCGTCCTGAAGATCGGGACGGTGCTGCCGCTCCAGGGTGGCCAGCGCGACTTCGGCGAACCGGTCCTGCGGGTCACCCAGGCGTTCGTCGACGAGGTCAACGCCCGCGGCGGGATCGGCGGCTACCGCCTCGAGTTGATCGCCTACAACGCGTGCCTGACCTGCCAGGGCGACGCCGCCCAGGCGGTGAAGCGCCTCGTCGAGCAGGACAAGGTGTTCGCCATCGTCAACACGTACGTGATGGCCGTGGCGTTCATCTCGGTCGTCGATTACCTCGACGAGCACCGCGTCCCGTTGATCCAGGGCGGCGCCGAGGACATGACCTCCGACGCCCTCTCGCCGGTCACGTTCGCGACGGCCCCGCCGGGGTCGTTCTACGGCAAGTTCTTCCCCCAGGTCGTGAAGCGCTTCATGGGCGTGGACAAGATCGGGATCACGTACCTCGACGTCCCGACGGAGGCCGAGGGCATCCCGGCGCTCAAGGAGGAGTTCGCCAAGGAGGGCATCGAGGTGGTCGCCGAGGAACCCATCCGCGCGGCCGAGGAAGCCGTCACGAGCATGGACGCCGCGATCACACGGATGCGGGCGGCCGGCGCGCTCGGCGCGGTGGCGACGAACCCCGTGCTGCTGGCATTCGGCCGTCTCGCCGCCGACCGCCAGGGTTGGCAAGTGCCGTGGTACGGGCCCGCGGCGTGGAGCCACCTCCTCGAGGGCGCGTGCGGCAAGACATGCGACGACATCGTGTTCACCGACACGGCGGGCATGTCGTACCCCGACATCGGCACGCCCCAGATGCGCGAGTTCCTGGACACGCTGCGCCGCCGCTACCCCGAAGGCAAGGCCACAGGGCACGAACTGGCCGCGTGGGTCGCCATGCAGCTCTTCGCCGAGATCCTCGCCCGGACTGGCCCCGACGCCGACGCGTTCATCGCGGCGATGGAGACGACCAGAGGGCTCGACCTCGGCACGACGTCGCCGCTGGTGTTCTCGCCCGACCGCCACATGGGCGGGACGAGCACCATCCTCCTGAAGCTCGAAGGGGGCCGCTTCGTGCAGGCCAGTCCGCCCCTCAACTTCGGCTACATCGACGGGTAGGGCGGCGCCGGTGGTCTGGGTCCAGTACCTCATCTTCGGCCTCGGCCTCGGAGCGATGTTCTCGCTCCTCGCGGCGGGCATCGTCCTCGTCTACCGAGCGACGGGCGTCCTCAACTTCGCCCACGCGTCGATGGGCGTCGCCGCCACGTACGTCAACTTCGAGTTGCTCGAACGCTTCGCCTGGATGCCCGTCGGGGTCGCCCTCGTCCTGTCGCTGGTGGCGGGGGCGCTGATCGGGCTCGCCGTGCGCCGCCTGGCGTTCGCACCGGTCGCCCGGGCGTCCCAGGTGACGAAGCTCCTCGTGTCGTTCGGCGTCGCCGGGGTGATCCAGGGGCTCATCGGCCTCGTGTGGGCCCGCCTCGGCCCTCCCAGGACCTTCGGGAAGAGCCTGCTCCCCCTCAACCGCGGCCTCGACGTCGTCGGGATCCGCGTGTCCTACCAGCGCCTCGCCATGCTCGGCTGCGGGATCGCGTTGACCGTCGGGCTGACGTGGCTGCTGCGCCGGACGGAGCTCGGCGTGCGGATCCGGGCACTGGCCCAGAACCCGACGGCGGCGCGGCTCGCCGGCGTCGACGAGCGGCGGGTGGAGCGGGTCGTGTGGGCCACTGCCGGGGCGAGCGCGGCGCTCGCCGGCGTGTTGCTCTCGCCGCTCGCCACGCTGAACCCGTTGGCCCTCATGGGCTTCCAGTTGAAGGCCCTGGCCGCCGCCCTCGTCGGCGGGTTCGCCAGCCTGCCTGCGGCGCTGGCCGGCGGGCTCGGCCTCGGGGCCGCCCAGGAGGTCCTCGGCGGGGCGCCGCCGCCGCTCAACGGGCTGAGCGGGGTGCTCGCCACAGCGCTCGTACTGACGTTGCTGTTGCTCCGCGTCGAGCGGTTCTTCGTGTCGGACCAGGAGGCTCGGGCGGTCGCCGGGGACGGAGCCGCCATCCAGACCGGGACGGGCGCCGTCCCCCTCGGGACCCCGCGGGGATGGCTGGTCGGGTTCGCGTTGGCGGCAGGGGTCAGCCTGACCTTCTCGGGATTCTGGGCCTTCGTGTCCGCCCACACCCTGGTGTACGCCCTGCTCGGGCTGTCGCTCGTCGTGCTCACCGGGTGGACGGGCCAGGTGTCGCTCATGCCCGGCACGTTCGCGGGCGTCGGCGCCATGCTCGCGTGGGTCCTCAGCGCCAAGTTGGGCTACCCGTTCCTCCTCGCGTTCCCCCTCGCTGCGCTGGGCACGGTGCCCGTGTGCGCGGTGGCGGGCTTCGCCGCGATGCGCCTGCGGCCCCTGTACCTCGCCGTCGCGACCATCGCCCTCGCCGGCCTGTTCGAGGAGACGCTGTTCCAGCAGGAGTGGTTCGCCCACGGCGGGCGGGCCGTTTCGGTGGTCCGGCCCGGCCTGCTCGAAGGCGACCACGCCTTCGCACTGTTCTCGATCGCGGTGGTCGGGTCGCTGTACGCGTTCACCGCCGCCTTCGGTCGCACCCGCACCGGCCGTGCGCTGCGCATGGTCCGGGACAACCCCGATGCCGCTGCCGCCTCCGGGGTCAATCCGGTGAAGTACCGGCTCGTTGCGTTTGCCGTCTCGGCGTTCTACGCGGGGGTCGCGGGCGCGCTCTTCGCGTACCTGCTCCAGACGTTCTCGTCGGCCGCCTTCCTGTTCCTCGTCCTGTCGCTCGCCGCGTTCGGCCTCACGGTCGTCGGGGGCGTGCGTTCGCCCTTCGGCCCGCTCATCGGCGCGTTCGCGTTCGTGTTCCTCACCGAGGTGTTCCGGGGCTCGGGCACGGTCTCGGACTGGTCCACGGTCGCCCTCGGCGCCGGCATCGTGCTCGTGATGGCGAAGGACCCCGACGGGATCGTCGGGCTCCTGCGCCGCATCCCGCTTCCAGGGCGTCGCAGCGGCGTCGAGCCCGACGTCGCCGACCACGGTGTGCTCGACGCGGGCGGATGGGCGGCGGGCGGGGTCGTCGGAAGCGCGGGCGAGCCCGAGCCCATGCTGGAGGTCGCGCGTGGCTGACCTCGTGCTGGACGTCAGGGGGGCGAGGGTGGTCTTCGGCGGCGTCGTCGCCGTCGACGACGTGCACCTGCAGGTCCGTCCCTGCGAGGTCGTCGGCATCATCGGCCCCAACGGCGCCGGCAAGACGACCCTGCTCAACGCCGTGTCGGGGTTCGTCGACCCGGGCCCGGGCCGCGTGGTGTTCGACGGTAGGGACGTCACGCGCATGCTGCCGTACCGGCGCGCCCGCCTGGGGCTGGCGCGCTCCTTTCAGGACGCGCGGCTCTACCCGACGCTCACCGTCCGGGAGGTGTTGATGGGCGCGCACCACGCCGCCCACCGGACGGGCCTCTTCAGTGAGGGGTTGCGGCTTCGGCCCGCCCGCGCGGAGGAGGCGGTCGCCGAGCGTGCGGTCGAGGAGGTGCTCGACCTCGTCGATCTCCGCCCCTACCTCGACCACCGCGTCTCGGAGTTGTCCTTCGGCACGACCCGCGCGGTCGAGCTGGCGTGGCTCGCGGCGCGTCGCCCGCGCGTGCTGCTCCTCGACGAGCCGGCGTCGGGCCTCCAGCAGAGCGAGGTCGCCGTACTGGCCTCCCTGGTGCACCGCATCCGACGCGGGGCCGCCGCGGTGGTCATCGACCACGACGTCCCCTTCGTCACCGGCCTGGCGGACCGCCTCGTCGCGATGGACCTCGGGCGCGTCGTGGCCGACGGCAAGCCTGACGCGGTGCTCCGTGATCCCGCCGTCATCGAGTCGTATCTGGGCAGCGGCCGTCGGGCCGCGCAGGGAGACAGCGGCCGTCGGGCCGCGCAGGGAGACAGCGGCCGTCGGGCCGCCGGCCGTGACAACGGCCAGTTGGCCGGCGCAGGGAAGGAAGGCCGATGAAGACCCCCCGTGTCCTCGCCCCGCTCGTCGCCGTCGCGGCCGTCGCCGCGTCCGTGGCCCTCGCGGCGCCGGGTCAGGCGCGCCTCGACGCGGCGTTCCGCGTGAACGCGCAGTCCTTCCCGCTCGAATTCGACCCGGGCACCAACCAGCAGTCGCTCGGGATCCGGCCGCTCACGACGCAGGGATCGGTCGCCAACCCGCCGGTGGCGTCCTACGGGCGCGCGATCGTGCTCGACACGGGCCTGATCGAGGCCCAGTTCCCCCCGCCGGAGGGGTCGTTCGCCACGTGCGACAGCGTCAGCACGAACATCCCCGACCACGACGAGGTGGCGGCCGGACCGGTGCGCCTCGAGGCGGCGTGCTCCAGCGCGCCGACCGTCTCGTCGTCGCTCGAGGGCGTGTCGCTGGTTCCCGCAGGTCTCGGCGGTGGCGTCCTGGCGTCGCGGACCACGGCGGACGGCGCCGGTGACACCGTGGGGGGTTCGGTCGAGTCGTCGATCACCGACTTCGAGGCGGGGCCGTTGCGGATCCGCAAGGTCACCTTCCGCGCCAGCGTCGCGGCCGACGGGCGGCCCGGCGGCGCGAGCGCCGACTGGGACGTCGACGTGGTGGGCGCCACGTTCGACGGCGCGCCGGTCGAAGTGGGGACGGGCGGGCTCACCATCGCGGACCAGACGGTCCCGGCGCCGCCCGTGGGCGACGCGACCGGCGGCGTCGCCGACCAGTTCTCGTCCAACAGCCAGGGACGCTTCGAGTTCCGCGTCCTCGCCCCGTCCACCGCCGTCGCCGAGGACGGCACGAGCGCCGTGCTCCGGGGCGGCGGCCTCCACCTCTACATGGCGAGCAGCGACGACCCCGCCGACCGCAGCTTCTTCTCCCTGACCCTCCTCGGCGGCGCCCTGTCCGCCGCCGTCGGAGAGGCCTTCGTCGACGAACGGAGCGTGGAGGAGCAGCCCGGGTCGGCGGGCGTGGTCGGGAGCGCACGGGGCGGGGGCCTGACGATGCCTGCGCCGGTGTCCGCACCGCCCGCGTCCACGAACGCCTCGTCCGGCGGTGGCGCTGCTCGTCGGAGCGCCGGCCAGGACGAGCGGTCGGTGTCGAGTCCCGCGGCCCCGGCCCTGGAACTCCACGCCGCCTCGGGGACGCGGCCGCTCCCCAGGCGTTCGCAGGGTTGGCTCGTGACGTTCGTCGTCGGCCTGGCCATCCTGGCCGCGGTCGGTGCGTCGGGCCTCCGCCCGTTGACTCCGGCGCGGAACCGGGTGAGCGGCTGGTGGGACGACACCGCGGAACGGTTCCTGCGCGGATGACCGCCGTGCTCGATCGACCGCGTGAGGACGAGGTGGTGCCCGCGCACGCCCCCGGGACAAGTCCGGCGCGTCGCCGGGTCGCCTGGGCCGGGGCCCTGGTGGCCCTGGTGCTCGTGGTCGGCCTCGCCGCGGTCGCCAGCTTCCCCACCGGCTCGCCGTCCCCGGAGGGTGTGGTGCCTTCGGGTGGGCGGGTGGCCGCCACAGGCCGGGTCGGCTCGGCCCGGGTCCTCCTCGCCGTGGAGTCGGGCGACCTCGTGCTGCGCGTCGCGTACAAGGGCGAGAAGGGATGGCACGGCGTGGCGGCCGAGCCGGTCGACGGCGACAGCCCGGCGGCGTGGTCGTCGACGGACGGCGAGGGGAAGGTGCCCGCGCTCTCGTCGGTGTACGGCCGCCCGCGTGGGGCGCGCGTGCGCGTGCTGTGGTCCGACGGGAAGCGCGACGAGGTGGACCTCGCGCTGGACGGCGCCTATCTCATTGCCCGCGCCGGGCGCGTCGCCGTCGACCGCGTGGTCGTCCTCGACGCCGACGGCGCCACCGTGCTGGAGGTGACCGAACTGTGAGCCCCGTGAGCCCCGTGAGCCCCGTGAGCCCCGAGCCCGTCCTGGAGACCGCAGGGCTCGCTGTCGCCTACGGCAAGGTGACGGTCCTCGAGGACGTCGACTTCGGCGTCGCTCCCGGCGAGGTCGTGGCCCTGCTCGGCACCAACGGGGCGGGCAAGACCACGCTGTTGCGGACGATCTCGGGGCTCCTCCGTCCCAAGGCGGGCCAGGTGCGCCTCGACGGCGACGACGTGAGCGGGCTCCACCCCAGCGCGATCGTGGCCCGCGGCGTCGTCCAGGTGCCGGGTGGCAGGGCCACCTTCCCCGGGCTCACGGTCGAGGAGAACCTGGTCGTCGGCGGGATCACCGTGGCGAAGGCGGACCGCCCGGCCCGGGTGGCGGAGGTCCTCGACCGGTTCCCGTGGCTGGCCGAGCGACGCTCGCAACTCGGTGGCACGTTGTCGGGCGGGCAGCAGCAGATGCTGGCGCTGGCCCGGGCGCTCATGAGCCGGCCCCGGGTGCTCATGATCGACGAGCTCTCGCTGGGTCTCGCCCCCGTCGTCGTGGAGGACCTCCTCGAGGTGGTGACCGGCCTGCGGGACGAGGGCGTGGCGGTCGTGCTCGTCGAGCAGCACGTCGACCTCGCCCTGTCGTTCGCCGACCGGGCGTACTTCCTCGAGCGCGGCCGGGTTCGGTTCTCGGGGCCGGCCGAGGACCTCCGGGGCCGCCGCGACCTGCTCCGGGCGGTGTTCCTCGCCGGCGCCACCGCATGACCCCGCTGAGGGTCCGCCACAGGATTCCTTGGGCGATCTCGCCGGCCCTCGACGCCCCTGGCGGCGTCCTCCTCCTCGACGCACCCACCGGGTGCGCCTTCGTCGTGCGTCCTTGCCAG
>Ga0214471_10004640_pt1 | contig 10596 bp, 8 predicted proteins | sample RVTome_5_FD_207665 | JGI IMG/M metagenome (GOLD analysis project Ga0214471, IMG submission 207665) | Soil microbial communities from uranium-contaminated site in the Upper Colorado River Basin, Wyoming, United States - RVT142D155 | ecosystem: Environmental > Terrestrial > Soil > Contaminated >... | reverse complement strand
CCTTGGGGCTGTAGCTCAGCTGGGAGAGCGCCTGGATCGCACCCAGGAGGTCAGGGGTTCGAGCCCCCTCAGCTCCATCGTTCGGAGAGAGACGCCTAGACGGCTAGGTACTAGGCAGACGGCTAGACGCCGAGACGCCTAGCGGTTTGTAGTAGGTAGGGGTGAGGAACGTGATGTGTTTCGAGGGCCCCCTCGCCGTCTCGGTTCCACTATGTAGTGACAGTGCCCCTTGGTGTAATTGGCAACACGCCTGACTCTGGATCAGGAGAGTCCTGGTTCGATCCCAGGAGGGGCAATTCGAGGGCCGCGGCGCGAGCGCGGCCCTCCCCCAGCGAGGGTCCCCGTGAATGGCCACCAAGCGCAACCCCCGCCGCCCCGATCCCGACCGTTCGCTCCGGGACCACCTCAATGACCTGCTCGGCAAGGGCCACGCCCACGTGGCCTTCGACGACGCGATCGCCGACTGGCCGCCCGAGCTGAGAGGCGCGAAGCCGCCGGGGCAGCCCTTCACGCCGTGGCGCCTGCTCGAGCACATCCGCATCTCGCAGTGGGACATCGTCGAGTTCACGAAGAGTGCGAAACACGTCTCCCCCGACTGGCCCGCGGACTACTGGCCCGCGAGCGACGCGCCGCCCGACGACGCAGCCTGGGACGCGAGCATCGCGCAGGTGAAGCGCGACCTCCGCGCCATGCAGCGACTGGTGCGCGATCCCGCGACGGACCTCTTCGCTCGCATCGCCCACGGCACGGGACAAACCGTCCTGCGCGAAGCGCTCGTGCTCGCCGACCACAACGCCTATCACCTGGGACAGCTCGTGCTGCTCCGGCGCCTGCTCGGCGCCTGGAAGGGAGACTAGCCCTGAGCCTTCCATGCCCGGTAGAACACCTCCAGGCGTCAGTCCGGCGCCTGGCCCGCTTCGAGTCCCGCCAGCAGGACAGGGAGACGTAGCGTCCGGGCATTCGGTTCCCGTGGTATTGGTATCCCTAACTAAGGGGCACCGTTAGTTAGGGATAGCTGCTATCTCTAACTAGGATTAAGGGGCTGGGTTAGGGATCCGCCAGGGCGCTACCGGACTTGGTCGCGCCGCCCGCTAGGGGGCCCTGCGCACCGGCCCCAGCGTCTGATCGAGGAACCGATTGATGGCGGGCACGCGCGCCTCGAGCGGCGGCATGTGCCCGCCCCCCGGAACGAGCACGAGCTGCTTCGGCTCGCGCAGCAAGTTCCACAGCGGCAGGGCGCGCGTGAGCCAGGGATGCTCTTCGTCGTCCCGGCCGTTCAAGAGCAACTTCGGCGGCCGGATATGCGGGGCGAAATTGATGTTGGAGGCCTCCGGCAGCGTCGGCTGGACCCGCTCGTCGATCCCCCCGCCGAGCAGCACGACCGCATGGAAACGGTCGTCCACCGCCGCGAGCGGGAGCCGGGATCCCGCGCCCCAGCTGAGCGCGATGTAGGTCAGGCGCCGCATGTCGATGTCGTCGCGGCTCGCGAGATAATCAATGCCGCGGCGCATCTCGGTCGCATGCAGCACCATCAGATCGCGGAACCGCACCGAGCTCGGCGCCGGCGGCTCCCACCCCGGCCCAAAGCCGCGCTCCGCCATTCCCTTTAGAACAGGGGCGAGCACCGCGCGGCCCGCCCGGATGTTCGCGCCGATCGCCCACTCGACCTCCTCCGGGACCGTGCGGATCTGAATGAACGCCGCGGTGCTGGACAGATATACGATCGTTTGATAGGGCGGCGCCGCCTGGCGGGGGAGATACACATAGGCGAGTGCGGTGTCGCCCTCCAGTGCCACATAACGGATCCTCTGGCGCCGCCAGTCGGGCGTCTCCACGGTCTCGAGGACGGCCGCCTCCAGTGGACGCGGGTCGTAGCGATAGTGCTCGAGCAGGGCCCGAAACGCGGCTTCAGACACGGGCGTGTAGCGCGGCGTGCTTCCTTCAAGGGGAATGCGGAACGCGCCCTGATCGTGGCCGGCGACCGGGCTGCCCGCGACGCGCGCACACCGAAATCCCAACGACCGCGACGAAGCACCGGAGCCGAGCGCACCAAACGTGGAGTAGAGATACATCGGATCTTCCCACGATCCTCCCGTGACACCGTAGCCGTCCTGCAGGGGGTTCGCCGTCCATTCTTTCACGTTGCCGGCCATGTTGTACGCGCCGTACGTACTGATCCCAAAGGGATATGCGTCCACCGGAGCGGTCCCGCTGCCGCCGAAGTTGGCACGCAGACTCGTCGCATCCCCGGCCCGCACGTATCCCCACGGCATCATGACACCCTCACCGGGGGCGGTACTGCCGTTGCGCGCCGCCTTCTCCCACTCGAACACCGTCGGCAGCCGTTTCCCGGCGGCGGCGCAGTACGCGGCCGCTTCGGTCCAGCTCACATCCGTGACCGGATAGCGCGCCTGGCCCTGCGGATACTCCTGGCCGGTCCAGCCGCGCGGCCCGGACATGCCGCTGCGGTCCGTGAATCGCTGGAGCGAGGGAGCGCGGTAGCCGCCGGCCGCGACAAACGCCCGGTATTGCTCGTTGCTCACTTCGTACTTGTCGATGAAATAGTCGTCCAGACGCGCCTCGAGGCCGAGCGGCATCTTCGGACCCACCAGGCGGTAGGAACCGCCGGGCACGAGCACCATGTCGGGTGGCGCGGCGGCCGTCGGCGCGAGACGAACGCTGATCGTGACTGCCTCGCCCGTCCGGTATCCGCTCCGACGCGGGCGACTGCCGTGGGCCGCGGACGGCGTCGCGACAGGGATGAAGCCATCCTTCACGAAAACGAGCCGGTAGTCCCCGCGTGCCATCCGGCGCTCACGGATTGGCGTCTCGCCGAGCAGCACGCTGTCGCCCGGATGGTCCGCCGCCTCGGCCGCGAACCGCTGGATGTACACCCGCGCGCCCGCCGGCTCGCTCGTCACCGTCAGGATGTCGGCGACCTTAGGCATCAGGCGCGCGACGGCGCTGTCTCCCGGCAGCGCGCGCTCCGCCTGCGTCAGCGCCGTGTAGGCGTCGGCGAAGCGGCCCGAGTCGGCGAGCAGCGATGCTCGCGTGAGCAACTCGCGTCCGCGGTCGCGGGCGGCGCGGCTGCGTCCCGGCAGGATGATGGTGAGAATCGCCAGCAGGATCAGCACGCCGGCGGGAATGGCGTATGCCGGCCGCCGGATGAGGCGGGCGACAGAGCCGAGATCGGCCTCGGGAGCGGGGCGGGGCAGCGCGGCGACGAACGCGGCGGCGCTGTCGAAGCGGTGCTCGGGTGCCTCGCTCAAGGCGCGGCGCACGGCGCGGTCGATCCCCTCGGGAAGCGCCGGCCCCGCCAGGGAGCGCTGCGGCGGCTCCCCCGTCACCAGCTCGTGAAGCACACAGGCCAGCGCGTACACATCCGTGCGGGCGTCGATCGGACCGGCGCGGCCCCCGAGCCTCTGCTCGGGACTCATGTATTCCGGTGTGCCGACCGCGATGCCCGTCGCCGTCAGGCGCTCGTCGGCCCCCCCCGACTCCGCGATGGCGCGCGCGATCCCGAAGTCGGCGATGACGGCGTGCCCTTCCTCGAGCAGGATGTTTTCGGGCTTGATGTCGCGGTGGATCACGCCGCGGCGATGCGCCGACTCCAGGCCGTCGGCGACCTCGCGCGTGATACGCAGCGCTTCGTCCAGCGGCAACGACCCCCCCCGCTCGCGCTTCAGACGCTGCCGCAACGACTCGCCCTCGACGTACGGCATGACGTAGTACAGGAGCCCGTCACCGGCGTCGCCGGAGTCGAGGAGCGGCAGAATGTGCGGATGGCTGAGCTGGGCGGTGAGCTTGATCTCGCGCAGGAAGCGATCGGAACCCAGCGCATGCGCGAGCTGCGGCTTGAGTACCTTGATGGCGACGAGACGATCGTGCTTCAGGTCCCGGGCGCAGTAGACCACCGCCATGCCGCCCTGGCCCAATTCCCGTTCGACGCTATAGCGGCCGCTCAGTGCCGCGGCCAGCCGCTCTCGCTCGGGGAGGGGGGGGGTCACGCGGTCCAATTTGCGGGCCGCGAGGAGCACGACGCAACACTATCCCTGCGCCTTCCATGCCCGGTAGAACACTTGCACCTCGTCCAGGAACCCCCCGTGGCATCGCCCATCTTCGGTGGGCTCCCAGGAGGGTGTTTACAGCCGTATACACAACGTTATACGGCGCGCGGCGTAAAATAACGTTATTGACATAACCTTATTTTTGACCTCCCGTTGAATAAGCCACCATGACCACTCCTCAGCGGCGCGCTCGCGCGTCGACATCAGCAAGCCCGCACTGGTCTTTGGCACCCTAGATTCGGGCGGCACGGGGCTGCCGCTGGGCCACCGCGCGCACCGTGTTGCAGTGGATCTCGATCGTGTCATCAGGGCGCATCGCGTAGCCCCCGGCGAGACAGACGGCCACCCGAGCGCCTGCCTGCGCGGCAGCCGCGAATACGAGCTCGTCCCGCCGGCGCAAGCCCTCGAGCGTCAGCCCCAAGCCGCCGAGTTGGTCGAACCGGTACGGATCCGCCCCCGCCAGATAGAACACGAGGTCGGGACGATGGCGGCCGAGGATCTCCCGCAGGTGCCGCTCGAGCAGAGCCAGGTATTCGGCATCTCCGGTCCCGTCTTCCAACCCGATGTCCAGGTCGCTCGGCGGCTTCCAGGCGGGGTAGTTGCGCTCCTGATGCATCGAGAAGGTGAAGACGTCGTCGATGCCCTGAAAGATCGCGGCGGTGCCGTTGCCGTGATGCACGTCCAAATCGACGACCATCGCCCGCCGGACGAGCCCATCCCGCTTCAGTACGCGAATCGCGATCGCGACGTCGTTGATGAGACAGAACCCTTCGCCATGATTGGGGAAGGCGTGGTGATGGCCGCCACCCAGGTGCACCGCGACCCCGCGCTCGAGCGCGAGCCGAGCGGTGAGCACCGACCCGCCCGCACATAGCCACGCCGCCTCGCGTAACGCCGGTGAGAAAGGAACCTCGAGCACCAGCTCCTCCTCCTGGCTCAGGGTCCCCGTGGTGATCTTGCGGACGTACTCGGACGTGTGGACCAGCGCGATCTCATCGCCCGAGGCCTGCTGCGGCGTCACGACGTCGGCCTCCGAGATCGTTCCTTCGGCGACGAGCCGGTCCCGCACGAGCCGATACTTTCGGGTGGGGAAGACGTGCGGCCCGATGTCCACCTCGTACGCGGGGTGCCACACGATCGGGATCGTCTAGACTCCCGCGGCCTGCCGCATCTGCTCCCGCAGGCCCTCGTGGAGCTGCCGCGCCACGGGACCCGGCCGGCCGTCGCCCACCGGCCGGACGTCGAGCCGCACCACCGGCATGACGTCCGTCGTGGTGCCCGTCAGAAGCAGCTCCGAGGCCTCGGGTAACTCCGTCACGGCGACGGCCTCCTCGCGGGAGGGACGCTACGCTACGGAGTCATCCAGTAGGAGATCGGCCGGCACGTTCAGGAGCCGGCGGAGCTTCTTGATTTGAGAGAGCGACAGGGGTCGCTTCCCAGCAAAGAACTCTGACACTCGGCTGCGCCCTCCCAGCACCGAGGCCAGGTTTGCGCGCGTCATCCCCTGTTGTTCAAGCAGGAACTCAACAACAGCCTGCGGTGTGGCCGTCGCCCCCATGGCGCGATGCTCTTCGTCGTACGCCTCCACCAGCACGCTCAGGAGCTCGAGGCGATCGTGCTCCGGGGAGCTTACGGGAGGGTGACGATCGACCAGCGCGTCCATCTCAGCGACGGCCGCGTCGTACTCCTTCTCGTTGTGCAGGATATGCGGCTTCGAGGAATCACGACGCTTCATCACAACGGTCATCTGCGTTGGGCCTCCGACCAGCGGTCGTATTCGGCATGAGTGAAGACGTGCCGAACCCAGACGCGACCCATGTTTGTACGAGTCGCATAGCGTACGTAGGCGATCAGCCGGTACTTGTTCCCTCCAATGTTGAACACCACCAATCCCTTCCCCACGGGATCCGCCGAGCCAAACGTCGCCCTCAGCTCCGCCGAGTTTGTGAACCGAGCCTTCTTCATCACCCGGTACCAGACGTCGAGCGGGGTTACGGCGTCTGGGTGTGCGCGACCGAACGCCAGAAGCCGTTTCCGAGTAATCACGTGCATGGGTTAGCCGTCGTTGCACGTGTTTGCGTGGTTCCCAAAATGGGAACATTTGCGCATTCTGTCAAGAGGGGCCGGCGGCCCGTGGCTGGTCGCCTCGAACTTCCTTATCGGCACTCGCGTGACACCGCTTGCACAGAATGATGGGCCGGGGTGGGTGACCAGGAGTGCCGTTGGCCCAATCGTGGTGGCGGGTCAGGTTACCCTTGCGACCGCATCGCTGACAGACCTTCCCGCGGGTCCTGATCCGCCCGTGGCGATCTCGGACGTTCTTCTTCCAGCGCTGGCGAGGGTCGGGCGGAATACCGTGCGGCGGTGACGCTCGCACACTGGATAGTCGCTGACTCGCGTGATGGCTTCCGTTCCGCAGGCGATGCACGTCTTGCCGGTCGCCAGGGCGGCATCGCGGATCAGCTGCGTTCGAGCCTTGCGCGCCTTCATCGACCGCCCATCGTAACGAGAATCGAGGGAAGCGCATAGGGCAAAAAAATGCGAGCTCGAGGCGGGTCGGACAAAGGCATCGCGACGGGAGATTTCGCGAACGTCCTAACCCTGCCGAGCCTTCCACGCCCGATACAGCACCTCCACCTCGTCCAGGAACCCGCCGTGGCGCGGCTGCCAACCGAGCAGCCGTACGGCTTTTCCCGAGTCCAGGTGCTGGTTCAAGGCCAGCGCGTCCGCGAAATCGCCCATCGTCTTCTTGGCCTCGGCGAGCGGTAGCAGCGGGATCTCGCCCTTGTAGCCCGCCGCTCGGGCGGCGGCGGTCGCCAGCTCGAGCGCCGTGAAGCGGGACCGATCGGTCACGTTGAGGATCTCGCCCGCCAGGCTACTCTCGGCGGCGCGCACGTAGGCGTCGGCCAGGTCGTCCAGGTGGACCATGGTCCAGCGGTTCCGGCCGTCGCCGACCACGGTGGGCGGCTTGCCGGCGGTGGGGTCGGCGAACCACGGCGCTGTGAGCCCTCCCGCGCCGCCGTAGACGCAGCCGGCGCGGATGACGAGGCCCCGCACGCCGCTTGCCCGCAGCACCAGCTGCTCCTGGGCCGGCCGCCAGGCGACGAGCTTGATGGGATTGAGCGGCGTGGTTTCGTCCACCATGTGATCGCCCGTGTCGCCGTACACCCAGGCGCCGCTCGTGAAGATGAGGGTCTTGGGCTCTCCGCCGCGCCGCCCGGCATCGAGCAACGTGTCGATGGTGAGCTTGTTCTTGGCGACGCCGTCGCCCGAGTAGTCGAAGGCGGTGTGGATGAGGACGGAGCAGTGGGCGGCGACGTCGGCGTAGCTCTTGGGGCCCGAGAGGTCGCCGATGACGGGTTCGATTTCGTGGCGGGCGAGGCGGGCGGCTTGGGTCTCATTGCGGGCGAGGCCCCAGACGCGGTGCCCGTGGCGCCGCAGCGCGGCCGAGACGGCGAAGCCGATGTAGCCGGTGGCGCCGGTGACGAAGATCTGCATGGGGAGGGCTCCTGGATCGCTGTATGGCTTGGAGAACGGTGAGGGGGGAGGGGGGGTTCCGGGGGACCTACGAATGGTCTCCCATGGAGCGTTTGCGTCTGTCTTGACGCCTCGCTGCGCTTCGGCGGACGATGCCAGGAGCGTGCAAGCGTGTTGCGAGCGGCGACCCGACCCCTCGCCCGGTACCGTTCGACGTCATCCGGCTTGTAGCGGCGGTGGCGCCCGGCGGTACGCACCGCCTTGAGGTGGCCACTCTCGGTCAGTGACCGGACCACGTCCACCGAAACCCGGAGCTGACGAGCGACGTCCCCCACCGACAGCAACTTGTCCGCTCCCTTCGGCTGATTCTTCGCATGCGCTCTCATTGTCCCATCCTCCGTAGGTACAAAAACAAAACGCGCCGCAACCAAGGGCGGGCACACTTCCCGCTCTTTTGTTGCGGCGCGTCATACGTTGTATTGGCGCGCTATGTCTTCCGGCTGCACGCATTGTAGGCTCTCGGGATCGTCGAAGTCAAGCGATGTAAACACGCTCAAACAGCTCACTGCATATAGGCTATCTGGGGCCAAGGAGCCGCGAGGGGATTGACGGACCCATCCTTGAACTTGGGGGACGGATTTGACGGCGATCGATCGCGCGCTAGTTTCGAGGCGCCGAGGCTCATCACCGTGGGAGGACAGGGTTGTGCTGAGATTCTCGAGACAACCAGAGTTGGGCTCAAGACTTGGCGACTTTCTCGAGCGGAATCTGAAGTCCCCTCGCTGGACGGAGTTCCGAGCCGGAATTGCTTTCGCAAAGAGGTCCGGGACACGCCACCTCGCGAGTGCCCTAAAGACGTTCATTGGTCACGGTCGAGCGAAGATTGCGGTTGGCGTGGACCTTGGGGGCACGTCTTCGGAGGGCCTCAACGACCTATTGAACGCTGTCGGCGATCGCGGTGAGATCTGGGTGTTTCACAACGAAGGACGGTCAACGTTTCATCCTAAGGTCTACGCTTTCAGTGATGGGAACACGGCCGAGGTGTACGTGGGGTCCGGGAACCTCACGGAGGGCGGTCTCTTCACGAACTATGAAGCCGGCTTCGAAGCGAGTCTGAATCTCGGGTCCGACGAGGACCGGGGGATTTACGGTAACGCCCGTGCTAGCTCAGCCACTGTCGGCGATTCGGCACGTCTGTCCTGCGATGACGCTGTACTCGCGCGCCATCGTAGAGGCCGTCTGTCTGTCCGAAGGCCCTATCGGCTCGGCGGATGAGGTCGCCCTCCATCTCGGCCTCAAGAATCGGTTCACGCTGGCGCGGTTGCTGAAGCGCGAAGGTGTCCCGCCGCTGCACCGCCTGGCCCAGTGGGCGACGATGCTGTCGTGGGTCGTGGCGGCCGAGCGCGACGGGGTGTCCCTCTGCTGGATGGCGTTCCGCGCGCGGCGCCACCCCAGCGCCTGCTATCGGCTGGTCAAGGAAGTAACCGGCTTACGGTGGGACGAGGTGCGCGCCCGGGGATCGGGCTGGGTGCAGCGTCGGCTGCTGGCCGAGTTCGCGCGGCGGGTGAGCGGCCCCCCGCGTCCGGGCTGACGCAAAAACTGCCCCCTCCGTGCCGAAAAACCCCCTAGCCCCCGGCCCGCGCATTATCTTGGGGGGCGCCCTCCCTGGACTGAGTGTTGCTCATGTCTCACCACACTTCGCCGTGAGGATCGATCATGGCCGCCTGGAAACTCTTTGGGCGCGAGGTGTCCACGGAGCAGCTCCCCGCTGAGCTCCGCTCCATTCTCGCCCAGATGCAGCGGGAACGGGTTGCCTTCGAAGGGCTGACCACCGCGGCGCGGGACTCGGCCCAAAACCTAACCCAGCTCACGCAGCCGATCACGGAGGCCCAAAAGGTCGTGAGCGAGCTCCAGGGCCGCGTCAAAGCGCTGGAGCGGCTCGTCCCCGTGCTCGCCACGCTGGACGAACAGACCGAAGCCGTCTCGAAAGTCCAACGGCGCACCGAGACGCAGCTCACGCACACCTCCGACGAGGCGAAGCAGCTGCGGGGCGAGATCGACGAGCTCCACGGCACCCTCCAGCAAGCGCTTGCCTTGAAGAACGACCTCGCCGGCTTCCTCGAGCTCGGCGGCGGGTTCAAGGCCCTCCGCATGGACGCGGACAAACTCACAGCCGAGCTGCGGGACCTCAGCCAGGGATTCGACCGGGTGCGCGAGCGCCAGGAGGAGTTGCGCCGCGGCGGCGAGGCGGTCGCCACGCGGCTCAACACCTTCGAAGAGCGGCAGCAGCAGGCCCAGGGCGGCGTCGCGGCGACCGAATCGCGCGTGACGGCGCTGGCGCAGACCCTCAAGGACTTGGCACAGTCCGCGGCCGACGCGGCCCAGACCAAACGCCAGCTCGGCACGCTCAAGTCGCTCGCCGACGGCGTCAGCCAGAAGGTCGCCGCCCTCGAGCAGCAGCGCGACGTGGTCGAGCGCACGACCGCGCAAGTCGCCCAGCTGCACGAGGTGATGCGCGAGGTGGACGGCAAGATCCGGCGGCACGAAGAGAGCGCGAAGGACCTGGTGGACCTCGAGGCTAAGGTGAACGAGCTCAAGGCGCTCCACGGCGAGGTGCTCGAGCGCTCGGAGGAGATCGGCGCGCAGCACGCGGAAACGAAGCGGGTCGATGAGGAGCTGCGCGGCCGCCTGGCTGCGCTGCGCGACGAGGTCCAGCGGGCCGTCAAGCGCTTCGAGCTGGAGAACCAGGGGCTCGACGCGGCAGCCCAGCGCATCGTCGATCTGCGCGGCGGGCTCACGGACATGGAGCTGCGCTACCGCTCGCTCGAGGAAGCGAGCAAGGGCATCGCCGACGTGCGCGTGCGCGCCGAGGGCCTCGCGGCGCAGCTGACCGGCGTCGCGGAGAGCGTCGGGCAGCTCGAGCCGCAAGCCGAGCGTGTGCGCGCCGTCGAAGCGAGCGCCGCGCGCCTCGGCGAGACGGTCGAGGACATGACGCAGCGTGTGGCGCGGATGGAGAAGGCGCAACCGGGCGTCCAGGCGGTCATGCAGGACC
>Ga0214471_10004636_pt1 | contig 10599 bp, 10 predicted proteins | sample RVTome_5_FD_207665 | JGI IMG/M metagenome (GOLD analysis project Ga0214471, IMG submission 207665) | Soil microbial communities from uranium-contaminated site in the Upper Colorado River Basin, Wyoming, United States - RVT142D155 | ecosystem: Environmental > Terrestrial > Soil > Contaminated >... | reverse complement strand
CTGAAACACGGCGCTGCGCTATGCAGTAAGACCTGAGGAAATCACGATGGCGGACGACAAGACATACAAGGGCCGCTGTTTCTGCGGCGCGGTCGAAGTGACGGCGACCGGCGAGCCGGCGGCGATGGGCTACTGCCATTGCGACTCCTGCCGGCACTGGTCGGCCGGGCCGGTCAACGCATTTACATTGTGGAAGCCGGAGGCGGTCCAGATCACGAAGGGCGCCGACAACGTCGGCAGCTTCGCCAGGACGCCGAAGAGCACCCGCAAATGGTGCAGGACCTGTGGCGGCCACATCCTGACGGAGCACCCTGGCATGGGACTGACCGACGTCTACGCCGCGGTCCTGCCGAAGCTCAAGTTCCAGCCCGGCGTCCACGTTCACTACCAGGAGACGGTCCTCCACATCCGCGACGGCCTGCCGAAGCAGAAGGATGTGCCGAAAGAACTGGGCGGCTCCGGAGTAACGCTGGCCGAATGACGGAAAGCCGCCGCACGGTCGGCTTCCGGCTTACCGCCGCCTGCGCCTGCGCGCTCACGGCCATGGCGGGCGCTCTCGCCGCGGACGATCCTGCGACCGCCGAGGCTCGGCGGACCGATCTGACCGCACTCCGCGACAATTACGTCCGGATGAGCCGCGCCTTCACCCCGGACGCGCAGCGCGCGGCGCTCGAGCACATCGCCTCGCTCGACGCCCGAGCGGACGACATCACGAATGCGCAGTTCCTGATTGCGATCGCGCGGACGACCGCGCTCGCGGACAACGGCCACGACGGCTGGCATCCGGGCGACGACGCCTGGCTGCCGAAGCGGCGCGCCCCGCTGCGCTTTGCCTGGTTTCCCGATGCGCTCGTCGTCGCGCGCGCGGCACGCGAATACCAGGACCTCCTCGGCGCGCGGGTCACGGCACTCGACGGGCGCGGCCCGGACGAGCTCTTCGAGCGGTTGCGGACCCTCGCCGGCGGGCCGGACAACTATCGGCGCTGGAATCTCGGCCTGTTCCTCGAGCGGGCGGAATTGCTGCACGCGCTCGGTCTCGCCGATTCGCCCGCGCGCTTCACGCTCTCGGTCGTACTGCGGGACGGCAGGGAAACGGCGCGCGTCGTGGTCATGATCCCGCAGTCGGCTGCGCCTCGCGGCGCAATGCCGGGCCGGCTGTTGGCCACTCCGGCCTACGGGAACGAAGTCGAACTCGGCTGGTCGGGCGTGGCACCAGGCACGGACGTGCCGCTCTACCTCCAGGACCCGGACCGTCTGTTCCGTATCGCGGATCTGCCCACGATCGGCGCGAGTTACCTGCAATTCCGCTCGCACTACGGAACAGAGACCGAGCCGATCGAGGATTTTATCCGGGCGGCCCGCGCCCGCCTCGCGGAAACGAAGCCGCAGCACCTGATCGTAGACCTTCGCTTCGACGGCGGCGGGAACATCGATCCGACGGTCGATTTCTTCAACAGTCTCGCCGCGGCCGTCCCGGGGCGAATCTATGTCATCGTGTCGCGTCACACGTTCTCGGCCGGCATCGTCGCCGCGGCGCTCGTCCGGCAATCCGCAGGCGATCGCACGATGATCGTCGGCGAGCCGGTCGGAGATCGCCTGCGATTCTGGTCGGAGGGCCGGAGCGTCTGCCTGCCGGAATCGAAGTACTGCGTCCAGGTCACCGACGGCTTGTGGGATCTCGTCAACGGTTGTGCGCAGGAACCGGGTTGCTACGGCGACGCCTATCGCGTGAAAGTCCCGGATCTGGATCCCGATCTTGCGGCTCCATGGACCGCAGGGAGCTGGCTCGCCGGGACCGATCCGGCGATGACCGCGATCGAGGCGCAGCTGTGGAGCTGCAAGTCCTGCCGCCCGGAGCCCGCCGATGCCGGTTGACCGCGATTATTTTCTTGGCACTCACGACGAGGAAATATCGCGCCTCGGGCTTCAACACCGCGTCTGGCGGCCGACGGTGCTGGAGTGCTGGCGGCGCGCAGGCGTCGGGACGGCGTCGCGCGTGCTCGATGTCGGCGCGGGTCCCGGCTACGCGGCCGCGGATCTCGCGGAGATCGTGGGTCCCGAAGGCCAGGTCGTAGCCGTCGAGCGCTCAGGACGCTTCGTCGAAGCCGGTCGCGCGATGCTCGCGCAGCACGGGTTCGAAAATGTCCGCTATCACGAGCTCGACTTGATGGCGGATCCATTGCCCGCCGGCGGATTCGATGCGAGCTGGTGCCGGTGGGTCGCCTGCTTCGTCTCTTCGCCTTCTCTCCTCCTCGACAAGATCGCCGCGGCGATCCGGCCGGGCGGAGTCGCCATCTTCCACGAGTACATCCAGTACGACAGTCTCCGCATATCGACTGCCGGGCGGCGGATACAGGAGTTCGTGCGGCAGGTCGAGCAGGGCTGGCGCGCGGCGGGCGGCGAGCCGAACATTGCGCCGGCCGTCGTCTCGCTCCTCCAGGAGCGCGGATTCTCGATCCGCGATGCGATCCCGCGCGTGTTCTGCGTGCGGCCGGGCGACGCGATGTGGCAATGGCCGGCGTCGTTCATCGACATTCACCTGAGGCACCAGCTCGAGCTCGGCCGCATCGAGCAGGTCTGGGCCGATTCCGTGCGAAGCGAGTTCGCGGACGCGGAGCAGAAGTCCGCGACCCTTCTGATCACGCCGATGGTATTGGAGATCGTCGCGGAGAAGCGGCGATAGCCTCCGGGTCGTGCCGGTACCTGAACAGGAATGGAAACACGACCCCGAGCACCAGCGCGTAGCCCGCGAACGCGAGCCAGATGCTCTGCCAGTCCTTCACGCCGTCCACCGTGTAGTGATCCACGACGAGCCCCGCGGCCATGCTGCCGAAAAAGGCCCCGAGGCCGTTCGTCATGATCATGAACAGCCCCTGTGCGCTGGCGCGAATCGTCCCTTCCGCCTCGCGATCGACGTACAGTGAGCCGGAGATGTTGAAGAAGTCGAACGCCATGCCGTACATGATCATCGACAGGATGAGCATCCAGAGCCCGGCGCCCGGATCGCCGACCGCAAACAGGCCGAAGCGGAACACCCAGGCGAAGATGCTGATCAGCATCACGACCTTGATGCCGAAACGCCGCAGGAAGAACGGGATCGTCAGGATGAAAAGCGTTTCCGAGATCTGCGAAATGGAAATCAGCAGGTTCGGATGCTCGACCGCAAACGTGCCTGGATAAACCGTCTTGAAATCGTCGAGAAAAGCGCCGCCGAACGCATTCGTGATCTGGAGCGCCGCCCCCAGCATCATCGCGAACAGGAAAAACACGAGCATCTGCGTGCGGCGGAACAGCACGAACGCGTCGAGGCCGAGCGCCGCCGCAAGACTCCTATTCGCCACGTCGCGTGCGGGCGGGCACGGCGGCATCGTGAAGCCGTAGATCCCGAGGAACACGGCGGCCCCGGCGCTGATGTAGAGCTGCAGAGCGCTCTTGGTCCAGCCGGAGAAGTCCACCATCCACATCGCGACGATGAATCCGACCGTGCCCCAGACGCGGATCGGCGGGAAACTGCGGACGACATTGAGCCCTCGCTGCTCGAGGACCTTGTAGGAGATCGCGTTGTTCAGCGCGATGGTCGGCATGTACACCATCGCATTCAGCAGCATGATGACGTACAGGGTGTCGAAGTCGCGGACGGTCGACGCCCAGAGCAGCAGGCCGGCGCCGATCAGGTGGAGTGCGCCATAGAGCCGCTCCGCGTTAAGCCAGCGGTCGGCGACGATGCCCATGAGCCCCGGCATGAAGAGCGCGGCAACGCCCATCGTCGCGTAGATGCTGCCGACCTGCCCGCCCGAGAAACCGAGCGTCACGATCATGTAGGCGCCGAGCGAGATGAGCCACGCGCCCCAGACGAAGAACTGCATGAAGTTCATCACCGTGAGGCGGAACTTGATGCTCATGGGGCGCAGAGCAGCGAGCTAATCTTTCCTGCCGTTCGGCTTGAAGATGACGGACCCGATCCAGCTCACGATGCTTACGATGATCGCCGCCCAGAACGCCGGCCAGAAACCGTTGATACCCATGCCCGGCAGGAAGGCGGCCACGAGGCCGAGCATCGCGGCGTTGATCACGAGCAGGAACAATCCGAGTGTCACGAGGGTGAACGGTAGCGTCAGGATCACCACGATCGGCTTGACGATGGCGTTCACCACGCCGAGCAGCAGCGCGGCCAGGATCAGGGTCCCGGCACTGGAAACGTTGATTCCTCTGACCCATTCGGTCGCGAGCCAGAGGCCGAGCGCGGCGATCAGCACCCGAAGGATAAAGTAGACCATTCCGTCAGCGTACGCGACGACCGCGCTTGATGACAATATCCACGGATTCGAGCAGCGCGGGGTTCCTGAGCACGTCGCCGCGGACGGCGATGATGTCGGCGATCTTGCCCGGCGAGATCGCACCGGATTCGTGGCCGACGCCCATCGCGGTCGCCGCATCGTGGGTGGCGGCGCGAATCGCCCGGATCGCCGGGATTCCGCACTGCCGCACCCAGAAATCGATTTCCTGCCACGTCGCGCGCGAGTGCAGATGACCCGGGCTGCCTGCGTCCGAACCCAGGAGCAGCAGGACCTTCGCCTCGTCGAGCTGGCGCAGCTTGTCGCAAAGCGTCGCGGCTTTCGCGGCCGACAGCTCGGCTGCCGCCACGCGATCCAGGCTCACGAGCGACCCCCGGATATCGGCGGCCACGAGCTCCGGGAGTTCGCTCGTCGCGGCCGGGTCGTCGAGCGGTTCGTCGTTGACGCGGAGCGACTCCAGATTGAGCGTCGCCGAGATCGCCGGCGTCCATGCGATCGGACGCGCCCCGGCCTGGGTGAGCCGTCCCGAAAGCGCCTGCACCAGCTCCGGCGGAAAAGCGCCCGCATCCGTGCCCGTGCCGAGGAAGCCGTCGAACTGGGCAGCCGCGCCGCGCACGACGTCGGCCGGGCGTTCCACGAAGGCGTGGATTGGCAGCCCGCGAATCCGCGCCTCCGACACCGCCGCCTCGAGCTCTTCCGCGGTCCACATCTCGATGTCCGCGAGCAGCACATAGTCGACGCCTGCGCCGGCGAGCCGCTGAACCTTGGAACGCGCGTCCGCGGCGCCGCTCACTTCCCATTGCCAGTCGCCCGTCCCGGACGTCGCGAGCTTGCGAAGCGTGGGACCCGAAATGAAGAGATTCGGGCCTTCGATCAGCCGTTCACGAATCCGGCCGCGGACCCGCACCGCGGCTTCGAGCGGCGCCGCGACGTCGCGCGCGCTCGTGACGCCCGCCTGAAGGAGCTGCCGCGCCGCGATCGGCATCACGACGCGCTCGGCGAGCGGACCGTAGGTTTCGTTCCAGCGCGCCGTGTTGCCATGCCCGAGACGCATCAGCTCGACCTGCATGTCCCAGAGACCCGGCAGCACGGTCATGCCTTCGGTCGAGACGACCTCTGCGCCTTCCGGCACGACGACCTGGCCGGCGCCGCCGATCGCCAGAATGCGGTCGTTCTCGATGACGACGATGCCGTCCTGGATCGGCGCATTGCCGTAGCCGTCGATGACCGTGCCGCCCGCCAGGACGAGTGTCGCCCCGGCCGCGACCAGCGCAAGCATCATGCCGGAGGCTCGCCGATGGAGCCGTCGCGCAGCCGCATCTGCAATTGAGCGAAGGCGAGCGCCCATGCGGTCCGCAGCCGCACGAGCGTCTTCGCCCACTCTTCTTCCGGCGAAACCCCGGAGCCCATCACGCGCAGCATTCTCTGCCCCTTGCGTTCATCGATGATGAAATCCTCCACCAGCGCGCTGTCCGGCATCGACGGCCAGTCCACGGTCGGCTCGTACATGAGCTGGAGCCGCGCCCCCGCATCGAAGCGCTCGATCCGGGCCTCGCGCCGCCCGAAGAGACGCGACACTGTCGCATACCGGCCGCCGTTTCGCGGCTCCACGATCGCCTCCGCAGCAAGCCAGCGCAGGAGCGACTCAGGCTCGGTCAGCGCGCGCCAGATCGTGGCCGCGCTCGCCGTCGTCTCGAAACCCTGCATGTAGCCGCGGTTCTGCCGTCTCATGTCGCCGTGTCGTCGCCGGCCTGCCGCAACTCGCGGTCGCGCCGCCTGCGGACGTCTGCCGCGGAGACGATGTCGTCGTGCTCAGCGCCGTCCCGCGGATAGCTCGCAGATCCCACGCTCACGGTCATGCGCTGTAGCCTCTCGCCGACCGGAAACAGGCTGCGGTAGACGTGGTTGCGTATGCGCTGGGCGACTGTTTCCGCGACTTCCGGCGTCGCTTCCGGCAGGAACACCACGAACTCGTCGCCGCCGTACCGTGCGGCCATGTCGGTCGTGCGTATCGCGCGTTGAATCGCGCTCGCGACCGCCGTGATGGCCCGATTGCCCGCCTGGTGCCCGTGCTCGTCATTGAGCGCCTTCAGATCATCCATGTCGACGAGCAGGATCGCATAGCCGCCGCGCCCGCCGCGCGCGCGCAACAGGTGCTCGCGATTCAGGATCGACTTGAATGTGCGCAGATTCAGCATGCCGGTCAGGCTGTCGCGCTCGGCCATCTCCTCGATGCGCCGCCGCGCCGTCAGGATCGTGCCCGCGAGCGCCTGCGTCAGGTAGGCGACGAGGGCGTAGGGACCGAGTTCGCCGAAGAGCCGCGCCAGGAGTTCGGCTGCCGGGGGCAGCGGGCCTTCGCCCGCGACGAGCGAGAGCCAGGCAAGCGCGACGCCCGCGAAGATCACGACAGCCCCGCGCCGCCCGAGCGTCATCGCGACCACGACGATCGGCAGAAGATAGAGATTGACCATCGGGCTCGCCGAGCCGCCCGTCTGTATCGCGATCACCGTTATGAACGCCACCATCGCGGCCGCGCCGAGGGCGATGCGGGCGCCCGTGTCCCGGACGGGGAAACCGCGCCAGCGGAATGCGATGACGAAGACCATGTAGGCGGCCATGGCCGAGTAAAGCAGCCGCAGCGATGCCTGCGGCGCGCGCAATATCAGCGTATAGAGTGCGACGACAAGGAGGACGAGCCAGTCGAGGCGCGCGAGGCTCTGCACGATGCTCGCGTGCTCGTCCTGCTGCACGATCTCCCGTCGATCGCTCGCGAGCTCGGTCACGTCGGCACCGTCTTCTCGCGCTCGAGGCGCGATTCGGTCGCCTCCCGCACGGAGGGCCCCGCAAGTTCCGCGACGAGTGTCAGCGCGAAATCGAGCGCCGTGCCGGGCCCGCGCGAGGTGATGACGCCGCGATCGACGACGACCGCGTCGCCGACGACGGTCGCATGTTCCGCGTCTTTCAGGAAACCCGGGTAACTGGTCGCGCGTCGTCCGTCGAGCACGCCCGCCGCGGCGAGCACCATCGGCGCCGCGCAGATTGCGGCGACAGGCCGCCCCTTCTCATGCAGGCGCCGGATGATTTCCGCGATGCGCGCGTCCTTCTTCAAGTGCTCCGCGCCCGGCATGCCGCCGGGCAGCGCGATCATGTCGAAATCCTGTTCCGCGAGCGCGCCGAGCGGCGTGTCGGCCGAGAGCCTGATGCCGTGAGCGCCCGTGACGGGGCTCGCAGCGAGCGATGCGACGACGACGTCGATGCCGGCGCGGCGCAGCACGTCGATGATTGTGACCGCCTCGAGCTCCTCGAAGCCTTCGGCGAGCGGCACGAGCACGCGCTTCATGGCGGCCCTAGTCGCCGTCCGGCGCGGCCTGTGCCGTCACGAGCGCCGAATTTCCGGTCTTCAGCCAGGCGATCGCGTCGCGGATGTCTTCGTCGCGCTCGACGAGCGGTTTCTCGCCCTCGAGCGCGGCCGCCGGCCGTTCGGGCAGCGGGAGGTCCGGCTCGAGGCCGCGTTCGTGAATCGAGACGCCCGAAGGCGTGAAGTAGCGCGACGTCGTGAGCTTGAGTGCCTGGCCGTCTTCGAGCGGCATCACGGTCTGCACCGATCCCTTTCCGAAGGTGCGCCGGCCGAGAAGCTTCGCGCGGCCGTTGTCGCGGAGAGCCCCGGCGACGATCTCGGCGGCCGAAGCCGAACCCTCGTTGACGAGCACCGCGATCGGCGTGCCGCGCGACACATCGCCTGCCATCGCCTCCATGCGGAAGCGGGATTCCACCGAACGTCCTTCGGCCGAAACGATCACCCCCTCTTCCAGGAACACGTCGGAGACCTCGACCGCCGCGTCCAGGACCCCGCCCGGATTGTTGCGAAGATCGAGCACGAGGCCGCGCAACTTGCCGCCCGCTTTCTGCTGCATCTCACGAATCGCGGCCCCGGTATCGGGTCCGGTCATTTCGCTGAACTGCGAGATGCGAAGGTACCCATAGCCGGGCTCCAGCATTTCGAATCGCACGGAGTGGACTGAAACCAGCGCGCGCTCGATCGCGAACTCGAGAGGCTGCGGGGCCGATTCCCGGCCGATGGTGAGCGTGACGATCGTGCCGGGTTCGCCGCGGATGCTTGCGATCGCGTCGGCGAGACGCCCGTTCCCGAGGGCTCGGCCGTCGATCCCGAGGATCGCGTCGCCGGGACGGATGCCTGCGCGCGCGGCCGGCGAGCCGTCGATCGGGGCGATGACGGAGAGCACGCCGGATTCGAGCGCGACCTCCACGCCGATCCCGGAGTAGTTGCCTTCGGTGGCGATCCTGAGGTCCTCGAACTCCTCCGCATCCATGAACGCCGAGTGCGGATCGAGCTCGCCGACCATCCCGCGGATCGCATTGGACATGAGCTCGTGGTTGTCGGTCCGGTCGACATAATCTTCGCGGATCAGGCCCAGGACCTCGGCGAAAAGGCGCTCGTCCTTCGGCGCGATGTCCGGGACATCCTGGCCGTGCCTCAGGGTCCAGACGGCACCCACCGAGAGCGCGACGCCCGCGAGGCAACCCAGCAGGGCGACCAGCAACGTGCGCTTTGGCTGGCTCATCCGGTTATGGTACGGCCGAGGGCTCCTGCTGGGCCATGGCTTCGTAAAGAGCGAGGTCCCCGAGAATTTCGTCGATTGGCACCGGGCGCCCGATTGCGAAGCCCTGGCCATAGTCGACCCCGAGGGCCGTCATGCGCGTGCGGAGATCGTCCGTCTCGACGTACTCGGCGACCGTCTTCATGCCCATCGTGTGCGCAAGCTGGGCGATTGCCCGAACCATCGATTCCGTGCGCTGGTTCGTGCCGGCATCCCGCACGAAAGCGCCGTCGATCTTGAGCACCGAGACTGGCAGGGATTTGAGATAGACGAGCGACGAGAGCCCCGTGCCGAAATCGTCGAGCGCGAAAGTGCAGCCCAGTGTGCGCAGCCTCTGCATCAGCCGGTCCGCGCGCGTCAGGTTCGAGACGGCCGAAGTTTCAGTCAATTCGAAGCAAAGCGATTCGGGCGGCACCCCGGATTCCTTGATCGCATTCTCCAGGTATTCGAGGAATTCCTCGGACGCGATCGAGGCGCCGGAGATATTCATGGAGAACCGCATCCCGCGGCCGCGGAGCGTGTCCGCGTGCGCGGCGAGAGCCGAGAGCGCGTTCTTGATGACCCAGCGGTCGATGGCCGGCAGGAGCTGATACCGCTCCGCCGCGGACAGGAACTTCTCCGGCGGCAGCAGCTCGCTGTTCTCGCTGACCATGCGCAGCAGGAATTCGAAGTGCGGCTCCGAATGTTCCGCGGAGAGGGGCAGGATCGGTTGTGCGAACAGGGCGAAGCGATCGGCGGCAAGCGCCTCGTGCAACGCCTGCACGACGATGATGTCGGTGCTCCGGCGCATGATGCTCAGGTCGGTGTCCTGGAAGATCTCGACGCGGTCGCGTCCCCGGTCCTTGGCGGCCTTGCAGGCGATCTCGGCATTCGCGAGCCCGTGCGCCAGCCGGTGCTGGGACTCTTCGGGCAGCTCCGCCGCGCCGACGCTGACCGAGACCTGCACGGTGCCGTCGCCGCGCGAATAGGTGAGCTCGGCGCACTGGCGCCGCAGCATCTCGCCGATCTGCTGCGCGAATTCAAGCGTGCAGTCGGGCAGGAACACCGCGAAGCGGTCGCCCGCGATCCGCGCGGCGAGCGCGCCGGGTCGCGCTTTCTTGCGGAGAACCTCGGCCGCCTTGCCGATCACCTCGTCGCCGACATGCATGCCGAAGTTGTCGTTGACGACGTGCATGCGGTCGAGGTCGAGGTACAGGACGCACTCCGGAACCGTCTGACGGCGGCTCGCGAGCAGGGACCGCACCTGGGTCTCGAAGGCGGAGCGCGTCAGGAGGGCGGTCAACGTGTCGAAATTGTTCTGCAGCGTCGTCGTCGTTTTCCGCGACAGCAGTTCGACGAGCCGCTCCGTGCGTGGCTCGAAGTTCGGGGCATGCTCCTCGCGGAACATCACGAGGAATCCGACGACGCGGCCCGAGGCATGACGCACCGGGGTGCAGAGGATCTTGTAGGGCGGCAGCTCGATCGGGCGCACCTTGATCTTGTTGATCACCAGATTGCGCCGTTGCAGCTGCGCCCAGTTGAGCAGGTTCCGGTGGATCTTCGTGAGAATCTCGACCTGTGGCTGCTCGCCGCGCGGCGCCTTGCAGATCGCGACATTGCGCTCGGGCACGACCAGCGCGCCGAGGAGGCAGTCCAGGTGATCCACGCAGGTCTGCACGAGCGCGCCGAGCTCGTCGCCGGCGAGC
>Ga0214471_10004635_pt1 | contig 10599 bp, 9 predicted proteins | sample RVTome_5_FD_207665 | JGI IMG/M metagenome (GOLD analysis project Ga0214471, IMG submission 207665) | Soil microbial communities from uranium-contaminated site in the Upper Colorado River Basin, Wyoming, United States - RVT142D155 | ecosystem: Environmental > Terrestrial > Soil > Contaminated >... | reverse complement strand
GGCAGACCTTGTTGATGGTCGTCGCCGGGACCGTCATGGGGACGCCACCCTTCGCCGCGGCCTGGCGGGAGGTGATCTGTCCGGCTCCCGCTTGGATCACGTGCCCGAACAGGGTCTCGTCGATGCGTTCACCGGCGAGCCCCGACCGGTCCAGGGCAACGGCGATGGCGGCGGCGCCGAGGTCGATTGCCTGCAGCGGCTGAAAGGCGCCGCCGAAGCGTCCGATGGGCGTGCGTGCGATTCCAGTGATGACCGTGGGCATGGGTGGAGTGTACGTCGGCCACCTGCGGTGGCCTCCCGCGATGCGCAAGTCCCGCGGCTTGGGTGGGCGCGTCTCTGATGGCATCTCGGGTTGCGCGGAGATCGCCGATCGGCGCGATACGCAATACGACCGATCGCGGCAAAAGGGTCTCGAACGCGTTCTGTCGTATCGCGTATCGCGTATTGCGCATTGGCCGCGGCCGCACCCCCTTCGGTAGCCTCAGCCGACAATGCTTCCTCTCAACATCCATCACACCGCAATCGCCGTCCACGACCTCGACTCGGCGCTGGCCGACCTCGAGGCGCAGTATGGGGTGAGGCCGTCACATCGCGAGGTGATCCAGGAGCAGGGCGTCGAGGAGGCCATGGTCGCGATGGGGGGATCCCACATCCAGATCCTCATGCCGCTGGATGTCGACACCCCGGTGGGCCGATTTCTGGCATCCCGTGGCGAAGGGCTGCACCATGTCGCCTTCCAGGTAGCCGACATCGATGCCGCCCTCGCCCATCTCGAGGCTTCAGGGGCGCGGCTTGTCGACCGGGAACCCCGCATCGGGGGCGGCGGCCATCGCATCGCGTTCGTCCATCCGGCTGCGCTGGCCAGCACGCTGATCGAGCTGGTGGAGGTCGAATGAGGGTCGAGGAGGGTGGCGCCATCGGGCCCCTGGAGGCGGCGGCCGTGCTCGCCGTCCTCACGCGGTTCGAAGAAGAGCAGGCGATTCTTCGCTCGATCGGCTCGCAGCCGTTGCGTCAGAGCCATTGGGTGATGTCAGGCCGGCCCCGTCCGGTGACGCCTCCATTTGCCACGCGCCAGGCGGCGGGTGTGATCGGCTGGGGGATCGGTGAGGACGGCGAGGCGCCGGAGTCGGAGACGCCAGAGGCCTGAGGGGCTAACCCCCTGACGGCTGCTGTCAGGCGACGGCGGTGACTTCACGCTCGCCGGCTGCGGCCGCGGGGAGGGTGAAGCAGAACCGCGCCCCCACGGGAAACCCGTTCTCGTACCAGATGCGCCCGCCCATCGCCTCTACGAGATGGAGGGCGACCGCCAGGCCGAGGCCGAATCCGGTCTCCGTCCTCGTGTCACCTCGCGAGCCCTGCTCGAACGGGGTAAAGATTCGCTCCTGATCGGCGGCCGCCACCCCGGGGCCGTTGTCGGCGATCACGATCAGATACTCGCGGTCGCGGCGGATCGCCTCGACCGTCACGTGGTCGCCTCCGTATTTGCGGGCGTTCTCGAGCAGGTTGCGCAGAATCTGCTCGACGCGGTTGGGATCGGCGACAACATGGACGTTGCCGCCGATCGCGACCGACGCCGACTTGGCCCCGCCGGCGGGGAATAGCAGGTCGGCGATCTTGTACGCCGCCGGACGGAGGGGGAACTCGGCGGCGTCGAGCAGCAGCCTCCCGGCCTCGAGTCTGGGGATGGTCAGCACGTCGTCGACGAGGTTGGCGAGGTGCTCCGACTCTTCGACGATGATCCGGAGGAACTCTTCGACCTCCTCCTCGCCGAGGTCCTTCCACGAGTCGCGCATTGTCATCGCAAAGCCGGCGATGTTGGTGAGAGGGGTCCGCAACTCGTGGGTGACCATCGAGACGAATTCGTTCTTGATCTCCGATGCCCGACGCTCGGTGGCAAGCGCCGCTTCCTGGCGACTGCGGCCGGCCTGGAGGACGCGGCCGGCAGCGGTCAGCGTGAGACCGAGTGCGGTCACGTACACACCTGCTTCGATCCATTGCAGCGGGGCCGCTGCCGGCGGTGTCACTCCTGCGCCCGCGATACCCGAGAGTGCGACTCGGCCGGCCAGGCCGGCGGCCGTGGCTCCGGCGACGGTGAGCAGGGTGCGGAGCCCCCCGAAGGTCATCGCAGCGGCCAGCGCGTACGCGGCAAAGGCCACAAGCGGTGCTTCTACCAGCGTGCCCGCTCCGGCCGCGAGCCCCGCGGCGAGCCCGTCGATCGACAACGAGCCGAGAGGGCCGCCGCTGCGTCGTGAGCGGATGAGGGCATCGGCGACGACGGCTCCGAACGCCACCGCCTTGATCGCAGAGCCAGGAACACCTCTGGCGAGGCCGGCGAGGGCGAGGACGAGGACCGCGAGCCCCAGGCCCGCGCGGACGCGTTGAAACCCTGCCCTGATCGGCCCGTAGTCGACGGGCGCGGCGGGGTGGCTGCTCCGAGAATCCCTGTCCGTCGTCACGCGGGATGTATCGGCATGGAGGGACTAGTGCCTTAGGAGGAGTCGGCCGCCTGCGACCTCCCGCGATACGCAGGTCTCGCGGCTCGTGTCGGCGCGTCTCTGATGGTCGGCCGCCTGCGGCGGCCTCCCGCGATGCGCAAGTCCCGCGGCTCGAGTCGGCGCGTCTCTCATGGCATCTCGGGTCGCGTGGTGGGCGCCGCTCGGCGCGATACACAATACGACCGAGTCGGCCGCCTGCGGCGGCCTCCCGCGATGCGCAAGTCTCGCGGCTTGGGTCGGCGCGTCTCTCATGGCATCTCGGGTCGCGTGGTGGGCGCCGCTTGGCGCGATGCGCAATGCGATCGATCGCGGCGGACGTGTTCGAACGCTGTCTGTCGTATTGCGAATTGCGAATTGCGCTCGGTCGCCTCAGGGTCTTCGGTCTTCGAGGCGTTCCACGATCTCGTCGGGCACCGCCAGATCCCCCCTTCCTACTCCCACTTCGATGCCTGGTTTGTAGGCGCCGTGGTAGTCGCTGCCGCCGGTCGGGATGACTCCGAGGTCGTCGGCCCACGACGCCAACTGGCGGCGGAGGTCCGGGGAGTAGTCGACATAGTGACACTCGATGCCTTCCACTCCGAGTGCGGCCACCGCTCCGAATACCTCCCGGTATCCCTCGGCGGACTCGGCCACGGTGTGGGGGTGAGCCACCGAGGTGACCCCGCCGGACTCCCTGGCGAGCGCCACGGCATCTGCGGCGAGGAGCCGCTTGCGGGGCCGGTATGCCGGCCGACCCGTGCCGAGATAGCGGTCGAAGGCGTCGCGAATGTCTTCGGCGGCGCCATGCCGGCAGAGCACGGCGGCGATGTGGGGGCGGCCGATCACCCCGTGCCCGGCCTCCTCGAGCACCTCCTCGAGGGTGATTGCGATGCCCATGCCGCGGAGCGCCTCGACGATGTCGACATTTCGGGTGGCGCGGCTCTCGCGGATCTCGACCAGGGCATCTTGAAGCGGCCCGGGGCCGTCGCCTATCCAGTACCCCAGCAGATGCATCGCCCGCCCATCCCAGTCCACCGAGAGCTCGACACCGGGTACGAAGTCGATCCGTCCCGCCGCGGCGCGGCCCGCCTCCTCGAGCCCCTCGAAGCAGTCGTGGTCGGTGAGGGCGATGGTGGAGAGCCCTGCCGCGATCGCCCGCTCCACCACCGAGGTGGGCGACATCGTCCCGTCCGAGTAGGTGGAATGCGTGTGGAGGTCGACGGGCACGAGGAGACGGTAATGGTTGGCCGGCTGCGCCGGCCTCGCCGCGATGCGCCAGGCCCGCGGCTCCCGTCGACGATTCCGGCTAGGCATCTCGGGTCGCGCGGCGGTCTCCGCTCGGCGCAATGCGCAATGGGCGAATTCGTCGGACGCGTCCGTCAATGACTGACGCGTTCTGTCGAATTGCGAATTGCGAATTGCGAATTGCGGGCCGAGCAGAGCGAGGCTCTTACAATCCGTGGATGCCCCTCGTCGTGCAGAAGTACGGCGGCACTTCGGTCGGTGACGTCTCCCGCATCCGCGCCGTCGCAGAGCGCGTGGCGAGTCGCCGCAAGGCCGGCGACTCTGTCGTCGTCATCGTGTCGGCAATGGGGCACACCACCGACGAGTTGATCCGCATGGCGGGCGAGGTGAGCCCGCACCATCACGCCCGTGAGATGGACATGCTCCTAACGGCCGGGGAGAGGATCTCGATGGCCCTGCTGGCGATGGCGATCCGCGACCATGGTGTCGAGGCGATGAGCCTCACCGGATCGCAGGCGGGGATCCTCACCGACATGATTCACGGGCGCGCCCGGATCCGCGACATCCGCGCCTTTCGCGTCGAAGCGGGGCTCGCGGAGGGCAAAGTCGTCATCGTCGCAGGGTTCCAGGGGGTGAATCCCGACACCAAGGAGATCACCACCCTCGGTCGGGGGGGATCGGATGCCACGGCGGTGGCCATGGCGGCTGCCCTGGGAGCCGAGGCGTGTGAGATCTACACCGATGTCGACGGCGTGTTCTCGGCCGACCCGGCGGTCGTCCCCGGCGCCCGCAAGCTGGGCGAGATCTCGTATGACGAGATGCTCGAGTTCGCCTCCGCGGGGGCGCGTGTACTGATGGAGAGGTCCGTAGAGTTCGGCAAGCGATTCGGGGTGCCGATCCACGTGCGGTCCTCGTTCCACGACTCGGAAGGAACCTGGGTGAAGGAGTCGACGATGGAGCAGACGAGTGTCGTCGGCATCGCCCACGACACCGCCATCGGCCTGGTCACGGTGCGGTCGGTTGCCGGGGGGCCCGCCGAATTGCTCGAAGCGCTTGCCGACGAAGGGGTCGGCGTGGAACTGATACTGCAGACCACCCCCCGCGACGGCGCCGCCGACGTCACTCTCGTCGTACCCGCCGCCCAGCGGGACCCCGCCCGCCTGGTGGCGGAGACGGTGGCCTCCCGGATCGGCGCCGGGCCGGTCGATGTGGACGATGCGTCGGGCCGGGTGTCGTTGATCGGCTCGGGCATCGCCTCCCAATCCGGTGTGACCGCGAGCCTGTTCACGGCACTGGCCGCGGCCGGCATCCCTATCCGCGCCGTATCGAGCTCACCGATCAGGATCACCTGCCTGGTCGCCTCCGAAGACGTCGAGAAGGCGGTGCGGGTGCTGCACGACCGCTTCGATCCGCCGGCCCCGGTGGTCGAGCCGTGAGCGGCCCGACCGTCGCCGTGGTCGGGGCGACCGGGGCGGTCGGCCGTGAGATGCTGGCGACGCTCGAGCGGCGCGAGTTCCCGGTCGGCGCGCTCCGGCTGATGGCGTCCGAGCGCTCGGCTGGGTCCACGGTCCCGACTCCGTGGGGAGAAGTCACCGTGGAGACGCTCTCCGTCGCCGATCCCACCGGGATCGACATCGCGCTCTTCTCGGTAGGAGGAGCGAGGTCCCTCGAGCACGCCGGCCGCTTCGCCGAAGCCGGCGCGGTGGTGGTGGATAATTCCTCGGCCTGGCGCATGGAACCCACCGTCCCTCTCGTAGTGGTCGGGGTGAACGATGCCGCCGCCGCGCGCCACTCGGGGATCATCGCCAACCCGAACTGCACCACCATGGTGATGCTCATGGCGCTCGCGCCGCTCCACCGCGCCTTCGGGCTGAAGGATCTGGTGGCGAGCTCGTATCAGGCGGTGTCGGGATCGGGGCACAAGGGGGTGGCAACCCTGGTCGACGAGGTGACCCACTTCGCCCGCGATGTCGATGCATTGAGGACGGGTGAGTGGCAGGAGCCGGCGCCGGGGTTCTACGTGCGACCGATCGGGTGGAACGTGATCCCGTTCGCCGGCGGACCCGCCGACGGCGGCTACACGGATGAGGAGCTGAAGCTGGTCTACGAGACCCGCAAGATCCTGGGCGCACCCGATGTCCGCGTCGAGGCGACCTGTGTGCGGGTCCCGGTCGTCGCCGGCCATGGTGTGGCGGTGACCGCCTGGTTCGAACGCGAGGCGCCGATTGCCGAAGCCGCCGACCTGATCGCCGCCGGACCCGGTGTGGAGGTCTGGACCGACAAGGTGCCCACGCCGCTCGATGCTGCCGGGAGAGACGAGGCTCTAGTGGGGAGGATTCGCCCCACCCTGGGTCGCCCCGGGGGAGTGTCGTTGTGGGTCGTGGGCGACAACCTGCGCAAGGGCGCCGCGCTCAACGCGGTGCAAATCGCGGAGATAATCGCAAGTAGCAAGTAGCAAAGTCGCAAGTCGCAAGTCGCAAGTCGCAAAGTCGCAAGACACGCACCCGCACGGCACCGGTTCCTGCGTCCGTGCGGTCGCCAATCGCCAATCGCCAATTGTGGAGCCCCCAGCCTCGGGCTGGGGGCTCTCTTGTCGGGACGGCCGGATTTGAACCGGCGACCTACCACGAGGGCGCCGAGCGGAGCGAGGCTCATGGAAGGGTGCCCGTTCGATTCCGAAAAGGAATCGAACCGCACCCGACCCTCCTGGCCAAGGGTGACGGCTTCTGTCGCGCCGAACCCCCGGTCTTGCCGGGGGTTCGGTGGGTCGGGACGGCCGGATTTGAACCGGCGACCTCATCGTCCCGAACGATGCGCGCTACCAAGCTGCGCCACGTCCCGTCGGGACCGTGGAGTGTAACGAGGCAGTGCATAGACATACTCCGCCGGCCGTCGGCCGTGGCAATTCACAAGTCGACTGCCTCGCTGGCGCTCGGCGCAATGGGCGATGAGCGATGGGCGAAACCGCGTCGGCGCGTCCGGGTGGCGAGCAGTCTCCTGCGGAAGGCGGAAGGCGGAAGGCGGGCGTTGCAAGTCACAAACCCCGCGTCGACGCGTGTCTTGCGGGCGTCGGGGATCGGGCGTCGAGCCATGAGCCACAATCGTCAACCCGTCCGCGTGATCTTCACGCGGTCGACCCGGTTGCGCACCATGCCGACAACCTCGATGTCGACTCCGTCGACGGTGACGATGTCGCCCACCTTGGGAACCCGTCCCCCGCGGTCGAGAACCAGGCCGGCGACGGTGGTGTACTCGCCGTCCGGCAGGGTCGCCTGTATCGCGTCTGCCACCTCCTCGACGGCTGCCCGGCCGTCGACCAGCCACTCGTTCTCACGCACGGTGAGCACGGTCGGCTCGTCGGGGTCGTACTCGTCCTGGAGTTCGCCGACCAACTCGGATATCAGGTCCTTGATCGTGACGATCCCCTCGATGCCGCCGTGCTCGTCGGTGACCACGGCGAGGGCGAACCGGTCACGCCGCATCTCCATGAGCAGATCGAGCACCGACTTCGACTCGGGCACATAGACCGGCTCGCGGATTACGCGGTGGATGTCGCTCGTGGTCGGCTCACTCGGCATGCCGATCAGGTCCTTCACCTGCAGGATTCCGACCAACTCGTCCACCGAGTCCTTGATGACGGGGAACCGGCTGTGGCCGGTCTCGGCGACGGCGGTCCGCACCGCGTCGATGGTCACCGGCGAGATCAGGGGGTCGATGTCGATGCGCGGGGTCATCACGTCGCGCACCTTCTGGTCGGCCAACTCGAAGAGGGAGTGGATGATCTCGCGCTCGGCGCTCTCGATGTCGCCGGTGCGCTCCCCAAGCACCGCCATGGCGCGAATGTCGTCTTCGGTGACCGCGCTGCGATCGCCTCCGGCGCCGATGCGGAACAGGCGGAAGAGCCCGCGGGCGATCGACACGAAAACCCGGGCTACGGGCCGAAGAAACTTGCTCAGCGTCCAGATTGCCGGGGCGACGAGCAGGGAGAACCGCTCGGGGAAGCGGTTCGCCAGGCTCTTTGGGGTGATCTCACCGACCACGAGGATGACCGCTGTGACCGCGCCCGTCGCCGCCCACGGGCCCCAGTCATGGCCGAGAAGATCGACGAAGAGGACGGTGGCGATCGAGGCGCCGAGGATGTTCACGAAGTTGTTGGCAACCAGCAGGGTGCTCAACATCGCTTCCGGCTCATTGAGCAACGCGCGTAGTGGTTTCGCCCTCCGGTCGGTTGTGAGAAGTTGCTCGACACGCTCCCGGGGCACCGACACCAGGGCGGTCTCGCTGCCCGAGAAGAAACCGGAGGCGATGACGCAGATGCCCAGGATCACCACGTAGACGGTCTGCTCGGTGCTCACGCTGCGCCCCCCGGGGGCTCCGTACTGGGGGGCTCGGAGTGGTCGGGCCTCATGCGGGGGAGCGCTGGAGCGCCCCGTCGACGGCGGCGCGGAGATCGTGGGCCGAGAAGGGCTTGCGCACCCACGTTGCGGCGCCCGATCTTCCCGCCAAGAAGGCGTCCGCGTCCCGATCCAGCAGAAGGATCACTGGCGGGGCCTGATCGCGGCTCACCGCACCGTGGTCTCGCACCGTCCGCGTCACGGCCATTCCTCCCATGGACCCGATCTGCAGGTCGACGATGACCGCATCGGGGTCGATCTCGTCGAGGTGATCGGCGACCTCGCGGGGATCCGTCGCCTCGTGGAGCGTGAAGTGCGGCTCGAAGAGCACGGCGCGCACATCGTTGAGAACCCAGGTCTCGTCGGCCACGACGAGGATGTCGGTCATTGGGCGCGAGGCTAGTCGGGGCGAAGTAGACGGCAGGTGGCAGGAGCAGGTGACGGGCGACCGGCAACCGGGCCAAACACGACGTCCTCCCCTGCGAAGCGGGGGGGTGGCCAGGCGAAGCGAGGCCGGAGGGGGCAGGAGCAGGGACGGGCGACCGGCAACCGGCCCAAACACGATGTCCTCCCCTGCGAAGCGGGGGGGTGGCCAGGCGAAGCGAGGCCGGAGGGGGCAGGAGCAGGGACGAGCGACCGGCAACCAGCGACTGGCACGATCTCGTCTGCGCGCACGCTGTCTCCGTTGCCCACCTCCGTCACCGCCGAAGACGGCGGTGCCACCCCCTATGCCTACGGCACAGGGGAGGGCGCTCTTGTGCGACGCGGGAGGCGGCGTAAACCCGCGTCGGCGCGTCTCTTGCGGGCGTCGGGCGTCGGGCGTCCTCCTTCCTAACATCGCTGGGGCATGGTTCGCCGGCTCGTTCTCCCCGTCGCTCTCCTCTTCTCGCTGCCCGTGGCATGGGCCGGTGCCGGAGAGGATGCTCCCACCGTCGATGTCGTCGTGGTGGATGGCGTGCTGGAGGGGCGTCTCGTCGACTTCGTCATCGACGCCATCGAGGGGTCGGATGCCTCTCTGGTGGTCCTGCAGCTCGACGTCGGAGCGGTGCTCACCTCTGACGCTCTCGATCTGGTGGCATTGGTGGCGGATCCGCCAGTCCCCGTAGCCGTGTGGGTGGGTCCGGAGCCGGCGTCGGCCCATGGTGCGGCGGCGGTCCTGGTAGCGGTCGCCCCTCTGCGGGGCGCCGCGCCGGGGGTCCACATCGGATGGGCATCGCCCCTTATTGCGGGTGCCCCACCGGACGACGCGGCGGTCGCTGCGCTCGCCCCCGAGATGACGCCGAAGGCTTACCAAGGCAGGTTGTTCGTGCCCCCCTCGGGAATCCCCGGTCTCGTCGACATCATCGAGCCGGCGCTCGGCCAGTTCATCGTGGCGCTCGACGGGATGACGGTCGTAGCCGGAGGCGAATCGGTGACGCTCGTCACCGCGCAGCGTGGGGTCGAGGACGGCCAGGAGACGGTATCGCCGATCCCGGTCAAGTTCGTCGAGCCGGGTGTCGTCGATCGCACGCTTCGGCTTGCGGTCTCTCCTGACGCGGCGTTCTTCCTCCTCGTCCTCGGGCTGGCACTCGCGGCTTTCGAGTTCTACGCGGCTGGCCCGGGGCTCGCCGCGGCCGTCGCGGCGGTGTGCCTGCTTCTCGCCGGCTACGGCATCGCCGTGCTTCCCGTCTGGTGGCCGGCGATCGCCGCGGTGCTCGTCGGTGTCTGGCTGTACGTGGTCGAGTTCCAGCGCAACGACCTTGGCTGGAAGAGCCTCCTTGGGACGGCTCTGCTGGTGTTCGGGGGGCTGCGATTCGTCGATGCTTCACCGCAATTGGCGTCGACCTGGTGGGTGGTTGCGCTCGTCGTCCTCGGTGCGGCGCTGTTCTTTGCCTTTGCACTGACCACCGTGGTGCGAGCGCGCTTTTCGACCCAGACGATCGGCAGGGAGCATCTGGTGGGGCGCATCGGCACAGCGGCAGAATCGATCGCTCCCGAAGGCGTCGTGATCGTCGACGGAGCCGAGTGGCGGGCCCGCTCCACCCGCGCCTCCGGCATCGAAAAGGGTGACCGGGTTCGAGTCGCCGAAGTGGTCGGCGTGGTGCTCGAGGTGGAGAGAGAGTCGCAAGTCGAAAGTCGCAAGTCGCAAGACTGAAGTCGCAAGACTGCCTTCCGCCTTCCGCCTTCCGCCTCGCGCAAGAGGAGCACCTGGGGGGCGTCTTGCCAATTGCCACTTGCCAATTGCCAACTGCCAACTGCCAACTGCTAATTCCTCCCTGGCTTTGGAGGTGATCGGCTGGTAGCGTCCGCCGCCGCCTGGCGTCTGGGAGGAGTACCGCAGTGTTGGACGTGGCGACCGTCGATCGTTCCTGGCAGATGAAGGGGCTGTGCCGGGGGAACCACTCGTATCTGTTCTTTCCACCGAGTCATGCCGAACGCAAAGAGGAACGAGAGCGCCGCGAGCACAAGGCGAAGGCGATCTGCTCCGTCTGCCCGGTGAAGGTCGA
>Ga0214471_10004634_pt1 | contig 10601 bp, 14 predicted proteins | sample RVTome_5_FD_207665 | JGI IMG/M metagenome (GOLD analysis project Ga0214471, IMG submission 207665) | Soil microbial communities from uranium-contaminated site in the Upper Colorado River Basin, Wyoming, United States - RVT142D155 | ecosystem: Environmental > Terrestrial > Soil > Contaminated >... | reverse complement strand
TATGCCTTATTATTTGTAGAGCGGGGGGGATATCGAACTCGGATATCGGATATCTCAGACGACGCTCAGCGTCTGTTAAGGTTCTTCTGGAGTGGGTTAAGCGAGCTTCAGCCTCTCCAGATAACCTCTTATACATAGCAAGTGCGTCAGCGTCTGAGAAACCTTTTCGTTTGAATTCCTTCAGATTCCCTCCTCTAGGGAGGCCTTCTTGAGTCTGCACTCCGTGCTGGAGTTCGTGACTGACTACGGTCTTAGCTCCAGAGATAGTTGGAGATTTGACTACAAGTGCGTTTTTACCATGGTCGAAAAACCCGGAGAGCTTAGGATTCTGCGACCCTATGTCGATGTTTGTTTTTACCTTAAGCAATTCAGGATAGGCTTCGAAGAGTGCTGGATGGGAGATAGTTCCTGTTCCTTCCGGAGAGAGTCTCATACCTGCATCGCTTATCTCCATTCGAGGTTTTTTATCTGCGAAACCGAAGGTGGTGCCGAGCTTGTTCCAAATGGTTTTATCTGGCACTCCTTCCAACTTCATCTTCTCAGCGGCTTTCAATACATCGGATTTCCCGAGCTTAGCAATCCCCTTCGCGCCGATGAAAGTTCCCATACCTAGAGAGAGTTCAACAACAGAGTCTGCGATGAATTGATTCTCTTCGGGGGTTAGAGGACGCTTTTCCTTTTTAGCCTGCGCGAAGATCTTATTGGAGATTGAGAGGTTGTTCCAAGGGGAGGTTATAGACTCCGCAGCGCCCCCGACAGCACTTTTGAGCTGACTTAACTTCCCAGGCCGGAATCCACCGCTGGTAGGCGCCCCTCCTTGAACCAATGTTGACTCGGTGGCTTGTTTATGCAAGGAATTAAATGGCATATTAATAGTTCCCAGAGAAGATATTAAATCGCTCTTGTTTGCCGAGCAATCCCGCAGGCAGCGTCATTATATCCTGCGGGGAGTTGTTAGCCTTTAGAACCCGCTTGGAGGCCATAGCAAGGCGCTGGGTGGATGCCGGAGGTTCCAGGCCAAACTCCATGCAGATTTCACATGCGAGATTGTAGATAAACGCGCGCATATAGCCAGGAGGTACTATAACATCGGTTACGAGATCGGAGAGCTGAGCGAGTTCGGTTATCGAGATGAAATGGAACTCCAGGTCTTGTGTAGGAACTGGATAGAGTTCAACTGTTATATCCGGCACATTCATGTTTATGTGCATTAGCTGCGGATAGGTAGAGGTTACCGTTTTCAGGGCGATTGCGTTGTATTGCTCTTCGTTTACGATCTCCAAGCCATAGCTGATACCTGTTCCTGGGTCTTTGAAATAGGTGGAGTCATCGACCTTCTGCGGGCGGTTGCCAACGAGGTCGCCGGAAGGGCCGATTGTACGGGAAAGAGTGTTAGCTGGCCAGGTGAAGCTTTGATCTTGAGTTGAGAATACGGATAAGCGCTCGGCCGACCAGGAATCCAGCATACTGTTAAAAGCTTGTAGGATATCGGCAGATTCATCGGCAGATGGAGTTTCTCCGCTGGCGAGAATCCCACCACACTTCCGCATAGCTGCGTTGATTATTTCACCAGATGTAAGGATCATCGAAGACCTCCAAGGCCCCCGGTTAAGGGGGCTGAGTGTTATTAGCTAACGCGATATGCGGTCCAAGCGGCGGTTCCTGTTTTCCGGAATCTCCAGGTTCCAGATGAACCAGCTGCGGTTGTGATCGGCAAGGTTGCCATACCTACTAGGGTGATGCCGGTTCCAACGGCCACAGTAATAACGCCGGTGGAAGTTCCAAGGTTGATAATAGTGAGGTCGAAGGTTGTGTTGACCTTTCTATTGGGGATTGCCGCGTCCAACAGAGCCGCGGTTGGCAGGGTGTAGGTTGCGGCGGTGGTTGAAGGGTCGCCTACCAACACCTTCCCTAATACTTGCGCAACGGTTAAAGTTGCGGTGGCGGTTGCGGTTTGCGGTGCGGGGAGAACTCCGGTGAGTACCTCTGCTTCCCTTCCGTCCCCTACCTGCATTCCTGTTCCTGCATATGTGATATCACTTGGTGCTGCCATGATTATTGCTCCTTATATATTCCCATCGGACTTGACAGAATCAGGTCGCGATACGATGAATTGATAGTCGCCGGCGACAGCGGTGAGGTCGCCCGCGGTTGGGTTGGAGAAGGTTATTCCAAGGGTATTGGCTGCGGTTACCCGTGCGCTGGCTACTACTATGCCAGCGGTTTGGGCGGCCACACTCGATATCCCGGAAATAACATCCCCGACTCGCAGACCGTTTACGGTGAAGGTCTGCTCAACGGAAGTCACATCGTCGGTTTGTGCTGGAGTTAATGAAACCACAACAACCGACGCGGTGACTATGTTACCAAGAACATAACTCATTGATTACCCCCAGAGCCTGACGCCGAGCTCAGGACGAAGAGTTTTAATTCCATAGAGGACGTCGATACGGCAGGGCAGACGATCATTGTTGATATCGTACTGACGCACTATACGCATTGAGATTCCGTTGTGGACTTGGCGGGATGCCATATCGACGCCCTGAGGCATAAGGAGGTCGGCGGTGGCCAGGGTGAAGGCGTTCTCATGGAAGACTAGGTTCTGCGGGTAGACTCCGCTGGTTGCGCCCATGAAAGTAAGGGCTGCTGAGGCCTGCGGAAAGGCGTTGACGGTGGCCAGTGCGTGCTCCGCGGTGTAGATTGGTGGGGAGATTGACAAGGTTCCAGAGGTTGTGGAAGAGATGTCAAGGTCCTCGGTTACTACGAATTGCTGCAAAGAGCCGGTGGAGACGCGGGACTGCGGGTTTACGCTGTAGACATTCGCAATGGTGAATACATCCCCGACCTTAAAAGTTGGGGAGCCGGAGGTGAAAGTTATAGGGAGAGTTGCCTGTCCCTGCGTGGTGATGGTTGCTGCGTTGATTGGTGCAGTTGGAGTGGTTCCGCGGGTATGGGTAGAGATCCCCTGCCCCATTGAGATTTCATTGTAGCCGAGGACGTCCGATCCCATCATGCCGGTACGGAATTGCTTGGAGATGGTAGAACCGGAATGGAACAAGCCCTTCATACCTTCGACCAGGGCGGCGTTGGCTGCGGGATTGACCACAGCAATTCTCGGGTCCATCATCGCATTGATCTCGTTGAGCTTCTGCTGAGCCTGCAGCAGGACGAGGGAAGTTGACGGAGTTGTGCCGGGAGTGCCGACTGATTGATACAGGGATTTATAGACAGTCTGCGCGATATCCGATTCAATGCTGGCTGCGAGCTGAGAAATCCGAGGCTTGAGTTTGCGCTCTGCGAAGTCATCGATGTTCATCTTGAGCTCGGCAGTGGTGAAATTCAAACCAACGTGCTTTTGGTTGGTGAGGGTCATGGTGGTGAACTGCTCGTTGTCGTCCTGCACGCCGAGGGCCGCACCATCGGTTACCAAGCACCGATCAGGCAAGCGAACTCGCAAGGAAGAGCCGATCTTCGCGCCTTCTACTGCGAAAGCGGAATCGTATTGCCGATTGATGTTTCGGATTAAGGGGGAATTCATTTCAAGTATATCAAGGCACTTGAAAGTGATCATGTCGATTGTTAAACTGGTATTAGCCACGGAAAATCTCCTTATTTGTAACCTTTAGCGGCCAGCAACTTTGCCCGACGAGCGCGATCTTTAGTGATCCACTCTGTTGCGGACATCGTTGTTGAGCTGCGTGGGTCGGTTGTATCGTATGCAGGGACGGTTGTTTTTGCCCCTGCGATTGGCTTGATTGGTGCGGGTGCGGAGGATACTTTCTTTACCGCCGGTTCTCCTGCCTCCAACCTTGCCTCTAGTTTGCCGAGTTCTTTGATCTGCATCATAGGCGGCAGTTTGAATATACGTTCCGCCTCTTTCAAGTTGCTCCCCAAATAATAAGCCATATCCGTTGCAAGCTCTGAAGATTTAATAGCTGATGCCATATCCGCAGTCATGAATTTATGGGTATGCGCTACCTGTACGTAATCGGGGTACTTGTCCTCTGCTGCGTCGATTAAATCCTGGTACTTTTGCTCGATTTCATTAACTGAGCGACTGCGATCCCTGTGTGCGATCTTAGCATCCGCCCTCTCGTCAGCAAGCGCATCAAGATACTCTTCTGTGGTGGAGAATGCTGAAGGATCGAGCTTTGACTCAATTTTCAGGGGGGTGGGTTCAGCATTAGCTGCCATTTCCCTCTCGAACTTTCTACGTTCCCGCGCAAGGCGTTTGCCAAGCTCGGCCTCAAATTCCTTTTGAGTTAAGGTTGGGGTTTCAACTTCAGGGGCTTCGGTTTCTGATTCCTGCCCTTCCTGCTCCGACCCTTCTGCCACTTCTCCAGTCTTCGGTACGGTCGTTGTTTCCGGTTCCTGTCCAGGGATTGTTTCCTGTCCTACTTCGATATCTTCTGCCATTTCAGTCTCCTTAGACTCCAGGGAATTCGCCCTGTTCGATAGGTGCTACTACTTTCAAACCCCTCGCTTTGCTTTTCCTCTGTGCCAAGCGGTTACCCCTAGAATAGCCCCAGGGATCGCAAACAGCGTTGCGAAGGCGGTTACCAATTCTGGAATCATCCGCAAAGCCTCTGTGTTTTTATCAATAACAGCATTATAACCGAGGATGCAACATAATACAACTACAAAACCGAAAGCCGTTCCCGATATAAATCCCCAATAAGGGCGCCAGGAATATTGCGGCCAACGCTCGGAACTAGCCTCCGCTTGCATGGTTTGATTGACAGCCTTCGGTAGTTCTTGTCCAACTTCCTCAAGCTTCAAAGCTATCCCCTCAAGTTCAACCCTGGTGCTGTCGCTTACCGCCTCTTTGCCGGTTATTGCGGTACGAATATCCTTAGCAAGAGTGCCAATTCCTTTAGCGACCCCCTCAACACCCGAACCGAAAAAATCTGTTAAAAAGTTGCTCATTATTTCATACCCTTGAAAGAGAGGGAGTAATGGTTCCCATCATTGAACCTCCCGCCCCAGGAACCTCCAAGCGATTCCCAATACTCACCAAGGGGGGTGTGGTCTGCCGTGCCGGATAGGAACTTCCCATCTTTGAATAGATTCAGATCAATAGCTAATTTCATTTTATGTAGGGAGAATTCTTTCCCAACGGGGCAATGATCGCAGCGCAGGACGTGGCCGATACGGACCTCAAAGCCGAGCTCGAAGGCTTTGTTGAGCAGCGCCGGTATCATCCTGGAAAACTTTTCCTGTGTCTGTCCTAAAGTCATTATTGCTCCTACTCGTAGACTATTGTTACGGCTAAGGTTTCAGCAATAACCGCATAGAGGCCTTTGTTGAAATACAACCCCGAGCTGATAAGGAAGCTAGAACCAGCCGCCGGGGTTAGGGTTGCGATTATCACTGGATCTGAGTCATTACCGTCTTCCGAATCATAGAAGGTAATGGTTCCGGTTGAGGTGGAACTGACGATCATTCCGATTAACTTCCCACCGCCGACTTTGATTTGGCTAGTAGCGGATATTGCTGAATAATTGCTCATTAGGTTGTACTCCTGGTTAAGGATTTTTATAGTGGTTGTTGGGGCGGCTGTCCCTGCATAGGCGGTTGTTCGCCGGGATTATTATTCTGTAATCCATCGGGATTTCCTATCTCAGCCCTTCCTGCTGCCAAGTCCCCTGAATCCATCATTGCATGCAGCGTCCCCATTATCGTATCCTGCATTTGCAGTTCCGTCATACTCTCCTGCACAGCCGCGATCCGCTTCGTCTCAACATCGAATTTCTTGATATCGAGTTCTTGCTGCTCGAAGCTGGTTTGGACGTTCTCCAGGAGCCTGCGCATAGCTTCCATCTGCTGGCCCATGGCCTCGATTTGCTGTTGAGCTTGCAGGACCTCAGGTGGAGGTTGATCGGAGAGGAGCTTGGGATCAATTGTTCTGCGGAGGCGTTCGGCCAACTTCTCCGATCCTGGCCAATCCATACTCTTCACTAGCAAGTCCCCGGCAACCGCCCATAGCTCTGGATTCCCTTGCATTAGCGCCGACATACTTTCCGCGGCTTCTTGTCGCTTGGTTGTGTAGGAGGGTCCGGTTATCACACAGACATCATATTTTCCGACTCCAGGGTTGAAAATCGACTTGATAACCGCTCCGGTATCGGGATCGATTATATCCTTTTTGGCTTCTGGCTGTTCCGGATCAATCTCAACCTGATCAACTTCCCCATCAACCCCCATTATCCGCGCGATGCGCTTCGTATCCAGCACCTTCGGGATTAGATCAATAATTTGACGAGTGGAAAACCGTATAGCACGAGCAAGGTTATCAACATAATGATACGTGCCGGTGTCAGCTTGACGTTCCCGCGCGAGTATGGCCTTGCCTGATCTTTCATTGCTGGTAGCTCCCATTGAAGAATTATATTGCCCGGTTACGGACTTGATGTCGTCAGAGGCAGCCATTTTCGCGGAGATGAGGCCGGACTGCGCCATTACCGGTTGAGAGCGCTGCGGGAGGGGAAGAGGCGCGCCTTGCCCGTCGACGATATCCGGGTTGACTTCCAGATAAGGCCAGGGGATAGTATTGGCTGTTTTCCATTGGGTTTCATAGCCTTCGAATTGTCCGCCGTAGCCGACAAAGGGGGCCTTGGGAGCAAGGGCTAGCATTTCTGCTTCCTGACTCGACCAATAATTATACATGCGCTGTGGGTCCTTGGCATTGCGGATAAGGCCGGATATATGCAGCTTTCCTTCGATCTCATACTCGTTGCCGATTACGCGGATAACTGGAATCCATTTCCCCGGCCAGATCTGCTCTTCCAGGACTTCGAAGCCATTGATCTTGCACCACTTTACCACCTTTCGATCAGAGGTTCGGGTGCGAATTGGCTTGATTCCCCTTGCCCGCGCTTCCAGATCAATTGCGCTGCCTTTCTCGCACGGCCCGGATGGGTACAAGCAAAGCTCCACCATCTCATGTTCGATGTAGAAATACTCTGCAATCCGAACGGTTGATTCGTTGACCCAGCCAGACATTCCCGCATCCCCGATTCCTCCTGCCATTAAGGTGGAAAGGGGGGTTGCATCTGGGAAGTCCCGCTCATACTCTTCCTTCAGGATATCAGTTGTAAGGAAGCACCATTCAGCATCGGAGCCGCAAGGGTCTTGAATGGTCGGGTCCATGTAGACGGAGAACTGGTTGCGGATGCGTCCGATTCTTATCTCCTGCTCGAAAGAATCTTCATCTATCCAATCGGTGAGTAATCGGAAATACCCTTCCCCGGTTATTACCTGGGCGCTGCAAGCCGTGTCATAGGCGACATCAGCATCGGAAATATACTCGATATGTCGGATTATCCCGGTGTAGACTTCCGCCAGATCATTATCAGCTTCATCGTTGACTGGGATGGTTTTGCCAGAAGGCCGATTCTGCCGTTGGTCGTTGGTGACCTGTTGGACATGCTGCGGGAGCTTGTTGATTGTTAAGCAAGGCCGCGCGGAAATGGTTTGCCCTTGAGAGGTGCCGCGGGTGCTTAGAACATCGCTCGGCCATTGCCATTGGTTGTCTGGGCTGCCGGCGAGAAACTTCAGGTCCTCCAGCTCAAACCCCCGACTCTCCGAGAGTGCTGCGATTGCCAGCTCCATTCGCTTCCGCGCGAGGCTTAGCAACTCAGTATTATCTTCCTTTTTCGGCATCAGTTCCCCATCCAGGATGTTGAGTTTATAGCAGCAGGCATATCCAGCCCACCGCGTATTAATTTCAATTGACTCTTCTGCTCGGAGTTGGCGTTCGGTTTCCGCTTTCCGCCGAGCTTGGCGGCACCGCGTCCGAGAAGGCCGAGTGTATCGACTCCATCGTCAGGCGAGCCAGCGGGGAAAACGAGGACTTGGCGCTGGAGTTCTGCAACCCAAGCGGCCCGCGGCCAGAACAATTTCCCACTGCCGGAGAGCGCAACAGCCGCCTGTGCATTCGCTTCTTTGTTGCTGACAGCAGGGAGATACTCTAATCGGCAATTGACTAGACGCTGAGCCATACGGCGGCGGAGGGTCATTTCCATTGCCCTGCGGATAACCCCCGCCTCCGCATACCAGCACAAGGGATTCCATTTTGCCATTAGGTCGATCTGCTTCTCAACCCAAATACCAGAATCTACCTGCCCGCGCCACCAATCCAAGAGATAAATAGCTCCGTCTGAGTCGATTCCTGCGATCCCGAATTCCGTCCAATCTCCCCCGTCTGGAGTAACCGCACAGTCGCCGGCTCCGATAATCCGAAGGTCTTCCGGCAAGGCGCTTCCAGCATAAACCGCAGCATCCATATCATCTTTGCGGAATAAGATACCTTCTGCAGGAGCTGGGATTTGCTGGTAGAGGCTGGACCAGGTTCTGCGATTGAGGCGGAATTGCGACCAATGCTTAGTATCGAACCACTCCGGCCAAAGCATATCCCCAGCGGCCCTATCCAGAGGATCGGTCTCGGGATGCTGACACTCAGCCTGCAAGCAGATAACTTCCCATTCGAAGCCGTCTTTGCAGGTAATGACACCGGACTCCCCAGACCAATCATCTGGAAGTATTCGACCGGAGAGGTCGTTTTCGTTCCAGCGGGTTTGAATGATGATTATCCAGCCGCCGGGGATGAGTCGAGTCTTGAGATCATCCTCGTAGGCTTGGAAGGTGCGCTTTTGAATTAGGTCGGAATCTGCGTCCTGCCGACCTTTAACCGGATCGTCGATAATCAGCCCGTGCGCGCGGTTTCCGGTGACCCCGCCCAAGATTCCACATGCAATGTATTCGGAGCCATTTGTCAGAGAGAATTTGTCCACCGCGCGGGATTCCTTGGACAGCTCAACTTGCAGCAGCCCAATAGTCTCTTCCGCTTTCAACAATTGCCGAGTCCTCCGACCCATCGTCTTCGCCAGATCATCCCCATAGGAAGCTAGGATAACTCTGCGATTCTTTTCTTTCCCGAGGTACCAGGTAGGAGCAACCACGGAAGCATAGGTGGACTTTGCCGACCCCGGTGGGGCCATTACCATCAGTCGGCCGTGCGGGGTGTCCATGCAGCGTTGGATTGCGCGCAAGATTAGCTTATGATGCAGAGCTTGTTCTGTTTCGATCAGCGGGATGCGAGCTGATTCGTCAGCGTCTTCGCAAGGGGAGCCGGGGACTGGAACGCGGGAAGCAAAGACCTCCACACTCTCCCGAGCTGCTTTCCGCTCCAGCAAGACCGCCGCAGCCTGTTGCCGGGTTATGGATGCTTTAGTTGCCAATCTATGCCCACCTTTTAACAAGTTTATTAAGCTCGCGCATTCTTTTATTCTGTTCGCTGGGTCGCTTAATAACTATATATTTAATAACCTCTGCCTGCGTTCCCCAGGAATTTCCAGAATAATTCGGACAGTTTTTACAGGCACTTAGTGGAAGTGTGCATGAACAAATACCCATAATTAAGCTCCTTGAGCTATTTCCATCAGCTGCTCATCACTCGCAGTCTTGACGTTAATGTTGTTTTGCACTGCCACGTTCACGGCGCGGGCACCGTAGCCCAGACTTCTGGTGGATATCTCCAACGCCTTAAATGCAGTCGTAACATCCCCATATTCCCCCGTCACCGAATTCTTCTTCGCCAACTTCGCTTCAATGATATCCAAGCTCTGCATAGCCATTCCCTTCAACCGCTCTTCGAAGGTTGCTTGCAGCACCGGGGAAATGATCTCCGTTTTCCGCTCGGCTAGCCTGGCCTGAAACGCATCCGAGCAAACTATCCGGGAAATCCACGCCTGTGTGTATCCGAAGTGCTCTGCCAACTGCGCGCCCGATACATCCGGCTTCGCAATAATAACATCTATCATTCCGTCATGGGTGTAGCGAACCCGCTCGATTGCGTTCGCTGCGGAGTCTGTTGATTGAAGAGGAAGCATAAGCGTTACCTAGTTAAAGATTGGATTTGATTAGGATCAGCTTATAGTATGGAGGCGCGGCTGTCAACCCTTTTCTTTCGGAATTCCCGTCTGGATTATTCCTCCGTAATCCCCCCGGATAATTATACCGGGATTGCTGGAATTTTGCATGGACTACCTCTCATTCCAGTGTGGCGAACGGGTAAAACGGCCGATTGATGCAAAATTATCTAATCCTGGAGGAGTAATTCCGGGGGATAACTATGCAGGTGGTGACGTAGATGCGGGGGTCTCCTGGGCCAATCCCCCACTCGCTCTCGGCCCTCCCCTCCCCCCGGTCCAGCAGATTGCCACGCAGTGGTAGCTTCCTAACACGGGGATGGTTTAGATAGGAATGGTTATCGCCTAACAACTTTAGAGTAGGCTGAGGGTGGTGGTGCATAGGAGGCGGGGCAGTGCGGAGGCTAGGGACGTATGAGTAGGCCGGGCGAGTATGGCGGGATTGCCACCCCGGCGGATTTCCGAGCTAGGTAGATATGCGGGGGCTGGTGGGTATGAGGTATGCTATAGGAGAGCTATGAGTTGCCCCGTGTGGCTGGCAGGCAATCCCACCCCCCTATGTGCTCTTTCTCACAATGGAGCAATCCCCCGTACGTGTAAGCTTAAAATGTTAGTTGATCCTTATTTTTTTTTTTTTCATTACAAGAGAGAGAGGGGACTAATAGAGTTAGG
>Ga0214471_10004632_pt1 | contig 10602 bp, 9 predicted proteins | sample RVTome_5_FD_207665 | JGI IMG/M metagenome (GOLD analysis project Ga0214471, IMG submission 207665) | Soil microbial communities from uranium-contaminated site in the Upper Colorado River Basin, Wyoming, United States - RVT142D155 | ecosystem: Environmental > Terrestrial > Soil > Contaminated >... | reverse complement strand
GCGGAGGCGTTCACCGTCGACACGGTCCCCAAGCGGTTCGCCGAGCTCGGTGACCCGTTCGAGCACATGGACGATGCCGCCGATTCGCTGGAACGGCTGCTCGAGCTGTCCGCTCAGCACGAAGAGGCCGGGTTCGGCGACGCGCCGTGGCCTCCGCACTTTGCCAAGCAGGCCGGCGAGCCGCCCCGGGTCCAGCCCTCGAAGCGGCGCAAGGCGAGCGGGAAGCCCGAGCGCGAGGGCATCGTCCCTCCACCCGCGCCGGGCAAACGGGCCGGGCCGACGGGGAGGCGGCGCACGACCATGCCGCTCATCGAGGTGGCCAGGGCGGCCACCGAGGCCGAGGCCCGGGAGGGGTTGGAACGCTGGAAGGGGCGGCATCCCGAGGCATGGACGTACCTCGCTCCGCCGGACGTTCTCGTCGACTCGATGCGAGGTCGAAGCTCGACGTGGACCAGGATCCGGCTCAACCTGCGGAACGTGCCCGAGGGGGAACGCCCGCCGCAGGAGGCACTCGAGGTCGACTACGACCCGTGGGAAGGCGCGGAAGGCTGGGAGGACCGGGCTCACAGGAGATCCTGAGGTTCCTCCAACTCCTCCTTCAGGCAGGGGCCAGACCATGGGTGGGTAACCGACGGCCCAGGAGGCTTCCGATGCCCGAACTGCATAATGGTGGGATGAGCGAGCACCCAACCGAACCCCACCCGCGCCTACCCGATCCGCCCGATCCCGCCCAGGTGAGCGGCTGGCCGTCCCCGCCACCCCCGCCCCCTTCCCCGTCTCAGCCGCACCCCCCCGCTTCTCCTCCCCCAGCCGCGCGGCGGCCGGGCCGGATCGTTGCCGCCATCCTCGCCGCCCTGCTCCTGGTTGGCGCCGGGGCCGGCCTGGGGTGGGGCCTCACGAGAGACCAGGGATCCCCCAGAGCGATCGGCGGGTCCTCGAACGGCCAGGCGGCGACGAGCCTGGACGTACAGGCCATCGCGGATCGCGTCGAGCCGGCCGTGGTGGACATCAACACCGAGATCCAGGGATCGTTCGGTCAGATCGGCCGGGGGGCGGGGACGGGGATGCTTCTCACCTCGTCCGGCGAGGTCCTGACCAACAATCACGTGATCCAGGGAGCCACGAAGATCGAGGTCTCGATCACCGGGCGCTCGGGCACCTATCCGGCCACGGTGGTCGGGGTCGATTTCAAGGACGATGTGGCCCTGCTCCAGGTCCAGGGCGTGTCCGGCCTCCCCACCGTCACGCTTGCCGACTCCTCGGATCTGGTCCTCGGCCAGGAGGTCGTGGCCATGGGCAACGCCCTGGGACAGGGCGGTTCGCCGAGCGTCAGCGAGGGCACGGTCTCCGCCCTGGAGCGTTCGATCACCGTGGTGGGAGAAGAGGAGCCCTTGACGGGATTGATCCAGATGGACGCGCCGATCCAGCCCGGCGACTCCGGCGGTCCGCTCGTGGACTCCTCGGCCAGGGTGGTGGGGATGATCACCGCCGCGGCCCGAAGCAACTTCGGCCAGTCCATCTCGAGCATCGGCTTCGCTATCCCCACGAACGATGCGCTGGGGATCGTGCGGGAGATCCGGGCGGGGAACGAGACCTCCACCATCGTCATCGGGCCCACCGGGTTCCTCGGCGTCGGGGGGGTGCAGGACCTGGACTCGGAGACGGCCGCCCGCCTGGGGCTGAACGTCACATCCGGAGCGTTGATACTGAGCGTGCGCCCCGGGGCGCCGGCGGAATCGGCCGGCATCACGCCGGAGTCGGTGATCACCGGCATCGGCGGGCAACGCGTCTCGTCCGCCGATGCGCTCAGAACGGCCATCTATCAGCACGACCCGGGGGAGCAGATCCGAGTGACGTGGGTCGACGGGAGTGGAACGCACACCGCGACGGTTCGTCTGATCACCAGCCCCATCGCGGTCTGAGCCTCGTCCGCCGCCGTCTGAGCCGAGGCAGGAGCGCGAGCACGCCTGGTGCGCTCGCAAGTCAGGTCAGGATCTCGCTGTCCGCCCGCAGCCGAGCAACGACCTTGGCCGCCACGTAAAGCGTCAGCACGAGTCCGATGATCAGCGGAGGAGCCACCGTGAACGACGCGGCGACCACGAGCACCGCCGTCACCGGCGCGCCGAACTTCCGGATGGGCGGGTCCATGGCGCGGACGTGGAGCGCCCACAGGGTGAGCAGGAAGACCGCCACCGGGATGGCGACAGCGGCGCCGGTCTCGGCTGGGCTGAGCGCGATCGGGTGCGAGGCCCTCTCGATCGCCAGCGAGAGGCCGGCGCCCACGGCTGCGACCGACGCGAACACGAGCAGGTGCGCGTACCCCCACACGAAGGCGGCGCGTGTCGTGGTCAGGAGGCGCTCGGCGGGGCGGTCGAAGTACAGCCACCAGATCGAGAACAGGATCAGCAGGCCTCCGGCGGCGACCACCAGCAGCTTGCCTGTGAACACGCCGTCGCTCGTCGCTGACTGGATGGCGATGGACGAAGCGAGGACCGACTCGCCGAGGACGATGATCATGAACAGCCCGTAGCGCTCGGCGATGTGCTCGGCGTGCCACGTCGTCGGACTCGCGCTCTCCGCCCACACCGGAACGAGCAGCTCCGCCGGACCCAACACGGCGAACACCAGCAGCCAAAGCTCGAACGGAAGCGCTACGGCGGCGACCCCCCACACGATCTGACACGCCGTCACGCCCAGCGCGTAGCGATGCGCTGTCCTCCGCCGCTCCGCGTCGTCCCGCGCGACCCTGAGCCACTGTGTAACGAGGGCGATCCGCATCACGACGTACCCGAGCACCGCCAGCCCGAAGTCACGTTCGTCGAAGGCACGGGGAACGCCCGCGGCAAGGACGAGCGCGCCCGTGATCGTCACGAAGACGAAGATGCGGTAGACGACATCGTCGGTGTCGTAGGCCGAAGCGAACCACGTGAAGTTCACCCAGGTCCACCAGATGCCGAAGAACACCAATAAGTAGCTGACGAGCGAGCTGGCCACGCGTCCGTCCGCCAGAGCAAGGTGCAGCCGATCGGCCGCGAGCGAGACCGCGACGACGAACACGAGGTCGAAGAAGAGCTCCAGCGGCGTCGAAGCCCGGTACCCCTCGCTCGGATCGCGCCCGACCATCGGAGCCGCAAGGCGGAGGCGTCCGGCTCCGGACAGGCTGCGCTGACTCACACGGCGCTTGTACCACCCGCGCTGCGCGCTCGCCACCCGCGGGGATGCACACCGAGAGATCACGGTCGCGAAGGACACGAGGGTCAAGTGGACGAACCGCGGTAGCGTTAACCTCGCTCGGGAGGCGGACGAGGGCCGCTGCCTTGCCGCACGAGGGCAACCCGGGGCAAAGTAGCCCATGCTGGCCCGGAGGGGGAGGCGGGGGGGCGTCCTCGCGTTCGTCATGGACGCCGATCTGTTCGGCGTCACGGCGGACATCGCGCTCAAGTACGCTGTGATCGCCAAGGCCGCGAGCTCGGATTCCTATCGGACGGACCTCGCCGAGGCGGCCGTGCAGGAGCTCCAGGACGAAGGCGTCGACGTGAACGGCGAGGACTACCAGAAGCTGAAGGTCGAGGTGACGCCGGGCGGTGAGTAGGGCGAACGCCGGTTCAGGAAGGGAGCGGTGATGCTGTCCTTCGGCGTCACGTTCATGCTCGACCCGCCTCCGTCGCGCGTGGTGGAGTGGGCCAAGCTGGCCGAGGACAACGGGTTCGACTACGTGTGGGCCTGGGACTCGCACGTCCTGTGGCAGGACGTCTATCCCGTGTTCACGCTGATCGCGACGAACACCGAGCGGATCCGGATCGGGCCGTGCGTGACGAACCCGGCCACCCGTGACATCACGGTGACCGCGAGCGCCCTGGCCACGCTGAACGAGATCTCCGGCGGGCGGATGGTGATGGGGATCGGCCGCGGGGACAGCGCCCGCCGCGTGATCGGCAAGCCACCGGTGACGGTGGAGCGGCTGGAGGAGGCGTGCCGCACGATCAAGGACCTCGCGGAGGGCCGGGAGGTGGACTACGAGGGCACGCCCACCCAGCTGAAGTGGGCCAAGGGACCGCTGCCCGTGTGGGTGGCGGCCTACGGGCCGAAGGCGCTTCGGTGCGCCGGGCGGGTGGCCGACGGCCTGATCATGCAGCTCGCCGACCCATACATCGTCGAGTGGTCGCTCCAGTACGTGAAGGAGGGAGCGAAGGAGGCGGGCCGGCGGTTCGAGGACATCCAGATCATGAGCGCCGCCCCTGCCTACGTCACCGACGACCTTCGCCACGCCCGCGATCAGGTCCGGTGGTTCCCGGCGCTGGTCTCCAACCACGTGGTGGACCTGGTGAAGCGGTACGCGACCACCGACCTGCCGCAGGAGCTGACCGACTTCATCAAGGCCCGTGACCACTACGACTACTCGGAGCACGGCCGGACCGGCGCCGAGCACGCCTCGTTCGTCACCGACGAGGTGGTGGACCGGTTCTGCGTGATCGGCACCGCTGAGCAGTGCCTGGCCAAGCTGAAGGACCTCGAGGCGCTCGGCGTGGACCAGTTCAACATCTACTCGATGGTCGACGACCCTGCGGCCGTCATCGAGAGCTTCGGGAAGCAGCTGATCCCCGCGTTCGAAGGAGGAGGTAGGTCATGACCACGGTTCGGGCAGCCGTGATCCAGTGCTACGCGAACATGCCGAAGGACGAGGCCATCGACAAGCACATCGAGCTGATCGGCAAGGCGGCCGCAGAGGGCGCCAAGGTGACGTGCCTCCAGGAGATCTTCCACGGCCCGTACTTCCCGGCCGAGCAGGACGCCAAGTGGTACCGGACGGCCGAGCCCGACGACGGCCCGACGATCACGCGCATGCGCGAGGTGGCGAAGCAGCACAGCATGGTGCTGGTCGTGCCGTGGTACGAGGAGGCGCAGACCGGCGTGTACTACAACTCGGCCGCGGTGATCGAGGCCGACGGCACGCTGCTCGGCAAGTACCGGAAGACCCACATCCCCCACGTCGGGCCGTGCTTCTGGGAGAAGTTCTACTTCAAGCCGGGGAACCTCGGGTATCCGGTGTTCCAGACCTCCGTCGGCAAGGTCGGGCTCATCATCTGCTACGACCGGCACTTCCCCGAGGTCGGCCGGCAGGTCGGGCTGAAGGGCGCGGAGATCGTGTTCAACCCCTCGGCCACGGTCGAGTCGCTCTCCAAGTACCTGTGGCAGCTGGAGCAGCCGGCGCACGCGGTGGCCAACGGGTACTGGATCGCCGCCATCAACCGGGTGGGGGTGGAGACGCCGTTGTCGACGGCGAAGTTCTACGGGTCCTCGTACTTCTGCGACCCCCGGGGGCAGATCATCGCGCAGGCGTCGGACTCCGAGGACGAGGTGCTGGTGGCCGACCTGGACCTGGACAAGAACCGCGAGGTTCGCGACACCTGGCAGTTCCTCCGGGACCGCCGGCCCGAGACCTACGGCGAGCTCACGGAGCTGCTGCCGTGAGCGCACCCGGCGCACCGGGCGCACCGGGCGACGGGGGGGCCGCCGAGCTCCTGGCCCGGCACCGCCAGGTCCTGCCCGAGTGGATCGCGCTCTATTACAAGGAGCCCATCGAGCTGGTCCGGGCCGAAGGGACCAGGGTGTGGGACGGAGCCGGCAACGAGTACCTCGACTTCTTCGGGGGCATCGTGACCACGATCTCCGGGCACGTGGTGGAACAGCTCGTCCAGGCGCTGACGGAGCAGGCGGAGAAGATCGCCCACACCTCCACCCTGTACCTGATCCGGCCCATGGTGGAGCTGGCCGAGCGGCTCACCAAGCTCGCGCCGATCGATTCGCCATCGGGGGTGAAGGCGTTCTTCGTTGGGTCGGGGACCGAGGCCATCGAGGCCGCGCTGCTCTTCGCCACCAGCTGGCGCCGGTCGAACGAGATCATCGCCCTCCGCAACTCCTACCACGGCCGTTCGTTCGGAGCCGTCGGCATCACCGGCAACAAAGGGTGGTCGGCCACCTCGTTCTCGCCGCTCAACGTGTCGTACGCGTTGGCCCCGTACTGCTACCGCTGCCCGCTGGGGCTGAGCTACCCCGACTGCGGCGTGGCCTGCGCCGAGGACCTCCGCAACGTGATCGAGACCACCACGACCGGCGAGCCGGCGGCCATGATCGCCGAGCCGATCCAGGGGGTCGGAGGGTTCGTCACCCCGCCGCCCGAGTACTTCCAGGTCGCGAAGGGCATCCTCGACGAGTTCGGCATCCCGTTCATCGCCGACGAGGTGCAGACGGGCTTCGGCCGGACCGGCGAGGCCTACTGGGGGATCGAGAGCTACGGCGTCCAGGCCGACGCCATGGTGTGCGCCAAGGGGCTGGGCAACGGGATGGCCATCGGGGCCGTGGTGAGCCGGGCCGACATGATGGACTCGCTCCGGGCCAACTCCATCTCCACCTTCGGCGGGAATCCGCTGGCCTCCACCTATGCGCTTGCGAACCTGGACTACATCGAGGAGAACGAGCTGCAGCACAACGCCCAGCGCGTGGGCAAGTACCTGTTCGACGGGCTGAAGGAGTTGGAGGACCGGTACGACGTGGTGGGAGAGGTCAGGGGCAAGGGCCTGATGATCGGCGTCGAGATGGTGAAGGACGGCGAGACCAAGGAGCCGCATCCCGACGGTGCGGCCCAGGTCCTCGAGGCCTGCAAGGAGCAGGGCCTGCTGATCGGCAAGGGCGGCCTGTACGGCAACGCGCTCCGTCTGGCGCCCCCGCTCATCATCACCGAGGAGGACGCGGCCCGGGCCATCGAGACCCTCGACGTGGCGTTCGGTCGAGTACAGGGAGGCGTGTCGTGAGGACGGTCATCAAGAACGGCACGGTCGTCACGGCCTCCGAGACGACGCGGGCCGACGTCGTCATCGAGGGCGACCGGGTCGCCGCCATCGGCGTGGACATGCCCGTTCAGGCCGACAAGGTCATCGATGCCACCGACCGATACGTGATGCCTGGTGGCGTGGACCCGCACACGCACTTCGACCTCCCGTTCGGCGGATCGTTCTGCTCGGACGACTTCGGGACGGGGACCCGGGCGGCCGCCTTCGGCGGGACCACCACGGTGGTCGACTTCGCGCTCCAGGGGACGGGCGAGGGCCTCCGCAAGGGCCTCGACACCTGGCACGAGAAAGCCCAGAAGGCCTGCACCGACTTCGGGTTCCACATGATCGTGAAGGAGGTCAACGACCAGGTCCTGAAGGAGATGGACGAGCTCGTCGGCGAGGGAGTCTCCTCGTTCAAGCTGTTCATGGCGTACCCGGGGGTGTTCATGCTGGACGACGCGTCCATCTTCCGGGCCATGCAGCGGGCCGCGGACAGCGGCGCCCTGATCATGATGCATGCGGAGAACGGCGGCCCCATCGACGTGCTGGTCAAGAAGTACGTCGCCGAGGGCAAGACCGAGCCGAAGTACCACGGGATGTCCCGCCCCGCCGCGATGGAAGGGGAGGCGGTCCACCGCGTGTTCAAGCTGGCCGAGCTGGCGGGCACGCCCGCGTACGTCGTGCACCTCACCTCGCGCGACGCCTTGAACGCGGTGCGCGAGGCCCGGGATCGGGGCCTCCCCGCCTACGCCGAGACGTGTCCCCAGTACCTCTATCTCTCCTCCGACGACATGGCTCGGCCCGGGTTCGAGGGCGCGAAGTTCGTCTGCTCTCCTCCCTTGCGCCCCAAGGATCACCAGGAGGAGCTGTGGGCCGGCCTCAAGCAGGACGATCTCCAGATCGTGGCCACCGACCATGCGCCGTTCAACTACCAGGGTCAGAAGGAGCTGGGCAAGGACGACTTCTCGAAGATCCCGAACGGGCTGCCGAGCGTGGAGGACCGGTACACGTTGATCTTCCAGGGGGTCCACGACGGGCGGATCGGACTGAACCGGTTCGTTCAGCTCGTGGCGACGGCGCCGGCCAAGATGTTCGGGTTGTACCCTCGGAAGGGGACGATCGCGCCGGGCTCGGACGCCGATATCGTCGTGTTCGACCCCAACCACGAGCGGGTCCTGTCCGCGACGACACACCACATGAACGTCGACTACTCCTGTTTCGAGGGCATGAAGGTGAAGGGCCTTCCCCAGATCGTCCTGCAGCGTGGTGCGGTCCTGGTCGAGGACGGCGAGTTCCACGCCAAGGAGGGCCAGGGGACGTTCATCCCTCGCACCCGGATGGCATTCTGATCCACGTCGAAGTCCAACGAAGGAGCTGGTGGGCATGAGCGCCGAGCGAGTGCCGGCACTGATCGGCGGGCGGTTCCAGGAGTCGGGGTCCGACGAGGTCGACCCGATCTACGATCCGGCGACCGGCGAGACCATCGCGCTGCTCCCGTATTCCACGCCCGAGGAGATCGACCGGGCCGTGCGGGCCGCCGCGGAGGCCTTCCCGGCCTGGGCCGACACGCCCGTGCCGGACCGAGCCCAGGTGATGTTCCGGTTCAAGGCCCTGCTCGAGGACCTGTTCGAGGAGCTGTCCCGGCTGGTCACCCACGAGAACGGCAAGACCCTTGCGGAGGCCCGGGGGGAGGTCCGCCGGGCCATCGAGGTGGTGGAGCTGGCCTGCGGCGCGCCCACCCTGATGATGGGCACGAACCTGGACCAGATCGCGGACGGCATCGACGAGGAGCTCGTCCGGTTCCCGGTGGGGGTGGTGGCCGGCATCACGCCGTTCAACTTCCCGAGCATGGTGCCGCTGTGGATGATCCCCCTGGCCATCGTGTGCGGGAACACGTTCGTGCACAAGCCCTCACAGCGGACGCCGCTTTCGGCCATCCGGATCGGCGAGCTCTTGACCGAGGCCGGGCTGCCCGACGGCGTGTTCAACGTGGTCCACGGGGCGAAGGACTCCGTCGACGCGCTGCTCAGCCATCCCGACGTATCAGCCGTGTCGTTCGTGGGCTCGGCCGGCGTGGCCGCGCATATCTACGCGACCGGCGCGGCGAACGGCAAGCGAGTCCAGGCCCTCGGCGGGGCCAAGAATCACCTGCTGGTCATGGATGACGCCGACCTGGACAAGACGGTCACGGCGCTGCTGTCATCCGCGTTCGGGAACGCGGGGCAGCGCTGCCTGGCCGGAAGCGTGGCGGTGGGCGTGGGCTCGCTGGGCGACGCGCTGGTGCAAGAGCTCTCGGATCAGGCCGGCCGGCTGAAGGTGGGACCGGGTATGGAGCCGGCCACCGACATGGGACCGGTGATCCGGGAGGAGCGGAGGAAGGAGTTGATCGGATACATCGAACAGGGGGAGGAGGTTGGGGCGACCCTCGTCTCCGACGGCCGGGGCGTCGGGCCGTCCGAGGGATTCTTCCTGGGCCCGACGATCTTCGACCGCGTCACGCCGGACATGGCCCTGTGGCGGGACGAGCTCTTCGGGCCGGTGCTCTCGGTGGTCCGGGCGTCGGACATCGACGAGGCCCTGGACATCCTGAACGCCAGCTCGTACGGCAACGCGGCGTCGATCTTCACCACATCGGGGGCGAACGCGCGCGCGTTCAAGCGCCGTGCGGAGGCCGGGATGCTGGGCGTGAACGTCGGCGTGGCCGCCCCGATGGCGTTCTTCCCGTTCACCGGGTGGAAGAGCTCGTTCTTCGGGGACCTGCACGCCACGGGCAAGGACGGCATCCGGTTCTACACGCGCCACAAGGTCGTCACGTCGCGGTGGTGGCTCCCGGAGAAGCTGGACCACTCGAAGCCCGAAGGCCGGGGTCACTAGCGGACCCTCATGGATTGGTGGGGTTGGGCGACCTTCGGTTTCGTCGCAACCGTTGTCCTGACGGGCATCATGGTGGCCGCCCAGCTCGCCGGCCTCTCACGCATGGACATTCCGATGATGCTCGGAACGATGTTCGTGGAGAGCCCCGATCTCGCACGACTGATCGGGTTCCTCGTCCACCTGATCAATGGCCAGGTCTTCGCCCTCATATATGCGGCGGCGTTCGCCTTGATCGGAAGGGCGACGTGGTGGCTTGGCGCATCGTTCGGTCTCGTACACGGCCTCGCCGCCCTCACCGTGATCATCCCGCTCCTACCCGGCATCCATCCACGGATGGCCTCGGTGAGGAGCGGCCCCGATCTTCGGGCCACGCTCGAGCCGCCGGGTCCGCTCGCCTTGAACTACGGCGCACAGACTCCGGTCTTCACGCTGATCGCGCACGTCGTCTACGGCACCCTCCTCGGTTCGTTCCTCAAGCCCTAGGAGTTTGGGGACGGCGGTCCTCCTTCGCCCGGAGGGACGGCCGCCCCGAGCGATAGCGCCGCTTGGATCAAGGCGGCGTGGGTGAGTCCCTGAGGGAAATTGCCAAGGTGCTCGCCGGTGCGGGGATCCATCTCCTCTGCGAACAACCCGAGGTCGTTCGCATGCGCGAGGAGGCTCTCGAAGACCTCTGTGGCCTCGCCCGCCCTGCCCAGTCGTGCCAGGACGTCGACGAGCCAGAACGAGCAGGCCAGGAAGGCCCCCTCCGTCCCTGCCTCAGCCTCGCTGGGGTGGTATCGGTAGACGAAGGGTCCCGTCGCGAGCTCCGAACGGATGGCGGAGACGGTCCCGCGGAGTCGAGCTGTCCCTGGCTCCTCGAAACCGATCGCGGGCAGGAGCAGGAGCGCGGCGTCGA
>Ga0214471_10004631_pt1 | contig 10604 bp, 11 predicted proteins | sample RVTome_5_FD_207665 | JGI IMG/M metagenome (GOLD analysis project Ga0214471, IMG submission 207665) | Soil microbial communities from uranium-contaminated site in the Upper Colorado River Basin, Wyoming, United States - RVT142D155 | ecosystem: Environmental > Terrestrial > Soil > Contaminated >... | reverse complement strand
AAGATATTTAATACAGTTTGACGCTAGCTGGCAGTTTGGTGTCCACTAATATTTTTTTAACTTCATCATCCTCTAGGGTTTCTTTTTCCAGCAGTTCACTCATTAGGCGCTTCAGCGGGTCCATGTTGGCCTTGATTGTCTCTTCCGCCCGGTGGGCCGCTTCTTTAATTATCTGTTCGACTTCTTTGTCGATTTCCCTGGCGGTATCCTCCGAATATGGCCGCTGGTGCACCATCCGATCAAACATCATCCCATCGTTGGTGTCGTGAAAAACCTGATCCCTCAGTCGGTTGCCCATCCCCTGCTCGATCACCATTTCTCGCGCCAGTTCGGTGGCTTTTTGCAGGTCATTACCGGCTCCGGTCGTAACGTGATCGATGCCGTAGACCAATTTTTCCGCTACCCGGCCACCCAGCATCCGAGCCAAGATATCCTTGTATTCAACTACCGAATGATAACTTTTATCTGCCGGAGGGATAAACCAGGTGACTCCGCCGGTTCCGCCGCGGGGGATGATCGTCACCTTGTGCACCAGATCACTGTCCGGCAACACGTGACCAACGATCGCATGGCCGGCTTCGTGGTAAGCGGTGATTTCTTTTTCTTTTTCGCTCATAACTTTGTTTTTTCTCTCCGGCCCGATGGCGACCTTTTCAAACGCGGCCGTCACGTCTTTGTTAGTAATCGATTTACGGTCGTCCCGAGCAGCCACGATTGCGGCTTCATTGGCGATATTAGCAAGGTCCGCGCCGCTACTGCCAGCCGTTTTACCGGCCAGTGAGTCTAAGTTAACGTCTTTTTGAGTCGGCTTGTCTTTAAAATGAACCTCCAAGATTGCCTGTCGGTCCTTTCTATCTGGCAAACTGATATTTACTCGACGATCAAACCGTCCGGGACGGAGCAACGCCGGATCAAGCACGTCTGAGCGGTTGGTGGCGGCCAGCACTATTACATTCGTGCCGGTTTCAAAGCCATCCATCTCGACCAGAATCTGATTTAGAGTCTGCTCCCGCTCGTCGTGTCCGCCGCCCATGCCCGAACCACGGCGGCGACCGACAGCGTCAATCTCGTCGATAAATACAATGCACGGCGCATTTTTCTTGGCTTTGGCAAATAAGTCTCGCACCCGACTAGCACCGACGCCGACAAACATTTCTACAAATTCTGAACCGGAAATACTAAAAAACGGCACTTGGGCCTCGCCAGCAACCGCCCGAGCCAACATGGTTTTTCCGGTTCCCGGCGGGCCAATCAACAACACACCTTTGGGGATTTTGGCGCCGACGTCACGGAATTTTTTTGGAAATTTCAAAAACTGCACGACTTCCTGCAAATCCTCCTTGGCTTCCAGGTTGCCGGCGATATCATTAAAGTCAATTTTCTCCTTCTCGTTACCGCCAAATATTCTGGCCCGGCTTTTTCCAAACGACAATGCTTGGTTGCCCTGCCCCTGGGCCTGACGCATCATGAACAGCAAGGCGCCGACAATAATCAACACCGGCAAGAATGATATCAGCAGCTGAAAAACAAACGAACCGGCATCGGAGGGTTGTTCAATGCTGACGTTGGTTTTAGTGATATCCAGACCCTGCTCATTCAAACTGGTACCGGATTCCTTGATCGATTTGAACTTTGGCTCTTCCGAACCTTTAGGCGTGATAGTCAATTCATCGCCCTTAAGAGTAATCAACTCGATTTCACCGTTGTTGGCTTTGGAGATAACTTCCGTAAAGGGAATCTGTTCGAGTTGCGTACTGGGGTTGCCCAGCGCAATCACTATTAGGGCAAACACCGCTATTAAAGCGATGAAACCAAAATTCCTCATTCGTTTCGGACCACCGTTACGGCCGCTGCTCATTGGATTCATGACCAGGCAATTATACTTAAAAAGCCCATCGTTTTTAAGACGGTGCCTTGGTTCCGACTAAAACCTCGCCATTATTAATCGTCATGACGGTGGTTTTGCCAAGCAGTTTGGTTTTGCCGCTCCGCGCCGTTTTAGCAAACTGCCAAGCGGCGGTAATCGAGCGCCGATCAATTCTGACTTTTTTATCGACGGCGCGTATCATATGAGCAATCATTTCTCGTCCTACCAGCCCTGGCAGCCCCACTAGCCAAGATCTAGCCATCTTGGCCTGATTGGCGCCCAGCCTGATATTATCGGCCGCAATACTTTTAATAAGCGGTTCAATTTCCCGGCCTAAGTCCCGGTTGATCTCAATTGCCGACAGAAATTTTGGCCGCCAATTCGCATCGGCCTGGGTTAATTTGGGTATCAATATCCGTCTAATGTAATTTCTCAAATAACTAGTGTCTTGATTGGTTGGGTCTTCTCGCCACGACAGTTGCCCTCGGCGAGCATATTTGATGATGTCGGCCTTAGTCCAATTAAGCAACGGGCGGATAAGAGCCGGCGAAGACTTTAAGGCACTCAGGCCTTTCGGCCCGGTTCCTCTTATCAAGTTAATAATGGCGGTCTCAATGATGTCATCCTGGTGATGTGCGGTAACAATTCCGACGGCGCGGTGTTTGGACTTTACTTGTTTTAAAAACTTATAGCGCACCGCCCTGGCCTTGGCTTCGGAAGCGTCGGGACCAAGCTGACCTTCGGCTGATTCAAATTTATGTTTGTATTTCTTCGCCAGGCTGGACACAAATTGCCGATCTCGGCCCGAATCGACCCGGATACCATGGTCAAAATGAGCCACTATTAATTCAAGTTCGGTTTGGCGGCTCAAAAGGTCCAACAGTACTACCGAGTCCACGCCGCCGGAAACGGCAACGATGTATATGTTAGCCTTTAGGTCTATCGATCTCATTCTACGAGATTGTATCAGCCCGGCCGCCAAGTAGAACAATCACACTAAATCTGAGCTAACGTCTTTAGTGGCCGGGCCTTTTGGCATTGGCCCAATTGATCGGTGGACGGCTCCGGCCGGTACCTGATTTCCGTACGCTTGCAGACTCCTGATTAAATCCTTAAATAACGCAATTTCACGTTCCGTCCAGTCATCGACAGGCTTTTGCTTGCCATGAAGCGGTATTGGCTCGTGCGGCTCACCTGGCTCCGGCTCCAAACCATAAGTCCAGCTGCCGTCGTCATGATGACCAAGTACGTAGAATCTGGTTCTGTCAATGTGCCAAAGCAGCGGGCCCAGAAAACCATCCTCATTAAGAATCTGGATCGAGGGTGTAATCTGGCGGATTATTTCACGCGAATCCCCATCGTTCGATCCGTTTAACCACGCTTCGAGTTTCTCCGGGCCGACAAAACCAATCACACGACGCATCTCATCGTCTATCCGCCTGGCACGGAAATTGTCATGGGCATTAGGCCGGTCTGGTTTTGGGCTAGCCTCGGACATACTATCAGCTATTTTGCAGTAGAAACCGCCGCTAATCAATCCCCGGCAGCCCAACCGATTTAAAAGGGGTGGATTGTTTGTTATAGTTACCTCGCGGCTAAGGCAGGGTAGCTCAGCTGGTTAGAGCGCAGGACTCATAAGCCTGAGGTCGCGAGTTCAATCCTCGCCCCTGCTACCAAATCATAATTGGCTTAAGCTGGCCGGTATTCAGGCTATAATTATATTCATGGAACCCATTAAAAACCATCCTCTGATCGACAAAGAAAAGGCCTTTCTTAACAAAGAAAAACAATTGGTTCAAAAAATTGACACCAAACGCCAAGCGGCGTTTACCCGTTTTCCGTTGCTCTTCACCCTGCTTGGCACTTTCGGTTTGGTCGCCACATTTTATGGTTTTGAACACCTAATCGACCGAGCTGACGTACTGGCCGACAACCCATTCATACTGCTTGGCACAGGCGTTATAACACTAATTCTTACCGGCTCGCTTTATAAGAAATTGCAATAAAGACCGTTAGTCGAAGCTAAATGCCTCCTCGACCACGGCGTAGAGATCGTTGTCGGCGGGTGACGAACCGACAAATGACACGCTGTAGGCCACAGCGGCATTGATAAAGGCCAAGTGGGTCGTAGTAAATAAGCCATCCTGTCGGTACACCAACGCGTCTACCCCGCTAAACGTCGTATTCTCAAGCTGGGTTGATAGTTCGCTGCTGCCAAAACTGGTCGAGGCGCCATATTCAGCCAAAGTAGTAGCACCGGTTGAGGTTAAAGGCAAAGCGATAATTTCAAACTCTTGAGCCGCACTGGAATGAATAAGATTATTAACCTCTTCATCCACCTGGCCAATAACGATCGAGGTCACCGGTCCGCCCTCAAAACCGCCGTCAATTTTCTCTATCACGTAATACCCAACCGGCAGAGTTAGTGAAAACTTGCCGACCTCGGCCTGGTAGAGACTAGGGCTGCCAGTTGATGTCATTTCCGCGCCGGGTTGATCTGATTCCGCCGTGGGTTGATCAGCCGGATTGGCGGTTGAGTCAGAGTTAGTGAAGTAAAGATAGGCAAAAACTCCGCTGCTACTGGCCAGCAGAACAATTAATAGCCACAGCAGTAGCGTTTGCTTTGCCGGACGGGGCTTTTTAGCGGGCGGAATTGATTCCGGCTTAATTGGTTGCGGGGGAATGTTTGATTCTTCCACGTCGGTTTTAATTATAACGCTTAAGTTATTCGGCACAAACCGGCAACCGGCTGGACGCGAGTATTAAAATATAGTTATGGCGTTTTGGACCAATCACTACTCATCTTATCCCGACTTAGTTGATGGCTTAGTCCGTGCCGGGACACTCAAATCCCCTCACTTGATTAAGGCCTTCAAATCAATTGACAGAATCCAGTTCGTACCGCCAGCCCTAATAGATCAAGCATACGGCAATTTTCCGCTCGATATTGGACACGGTCAAACTATTTCACAGCCGACAACCGTGGCCATCATGCTGGAACTGCTTCAGCCCAAAGCCGGCCAAAATATATTGGATGTCGGCAGCGGCTCGGGTTGGACAACGGCGCTTTTAGCGACAGTCGTTGGTGTCGATGGTCGGATTGTCGGTACAGAAATTAAATCCGGTTTGGTCAGATTGGGCCAAAACCGCCTTGAAAAAATGAAACTTAGACAAGCTACCATTCACTATACTCCCGGCCGCCTCGGTTATGTCAAAGCCGCGCCGTACGACAGGATTTTGGTTTCGGCGTCGGCCGATAGTATACCTGACGAACTCATAAAGCAGTTAAAATCGCCGGGCCAAATGGTCGTGCCAGTAAAAAACAGTCTATTTAAAATTGTCAAAGATCCATTTGGGCGAATAAAGAGCGAAGAACACTACGGTTTCGTCTTTGTCCCGCTCTTAAACTAATCGGACTTTTATCCGAATTGCTATTTACAACCGACTAAACCCGGATTCGATGTCCTTGTTTGATTGGAAGGTTGCCTGGGTTTTCAAATTTAGCAAAAAGGACAATCGCCAGCAGCGGCTTTCTCATCCATTTTCTTCAAGAGATCAGCGGCTTCGTCGTTGGCTGAGCTTTTCTTAGACGACTTCTTGTCTTTAGCATCAGTCTTTTTCTTCAGGCTGCCTATTCCTAAGGCCATAATAAGGGTTGCTCCTGTTTGTTTTAATTTATTTGACTATTAAATATTAGCATTTTATTAGATATTTGTCAATATACTGATCTTAGGCCAGTTCATAATGCTCGACTGAATACTGGGGCTTTGTTTCGGTAAATGTTTTATTGAGCAACGGCGTTAATAGTTTCATAACCACAATCAGAAAAACCGATCCCAAACCGATAATCAACCAGTCAATGCCATGAATCGGCTGAACCTTAAAGACTTGGGCCAGCGGCGAGAAATACAGCACGACTAGCTGTAGTCCAAAAGAGGCAAGGATTGCGACACTTAACCAAGGATTGGAAAACCAGCGGATCTTATAATCTGATCGGATGCCAATAAGCCTGACCATTTCGTAGATAACCATAGCCGTAAAAGCTACCGCAGTGCCGCGCACAAGTTCGTGCTGATGCCCGCCAATCCACCAAAAATGGCCTAACAAAATCACCGTCATCAGCGCTCCGAAAACCAGCATTTCCACCCAGACCCGCTTAGTAATAATGGCTTCTTGGAACCGGTGGGGCTTAAACCGCATAATGCCTCGTTCGGCCGGGTCCGAACCCAGGGCGATTGCCGGCAGTCCATCAGTCACAATGTTAATAAACAGCAGCTGCGCGGCTGTTAAGGCTAAGTGGCCTAAAAAGACAACGCCGCCTAAGATGGTCAGTACTTCGGCGATATTGGCGCTGAGCAGGTAATTGACAAACTTCCGCACGTTGTCAAAGATCCCGCGGCCTTCTTCAATAGCGTTGATAATTGTTAAGAACTGATCGTCGAGCAATATTAAATCGGCGGCCTCTTTCGAGGCATCAGTACCGGTAATCCCCATGGCTATGCCGATATCGGCCGCCTTGATCGCTGGCGCATCATTAACGCCATCGCCGGTCATTGCAACCTGGTGGCCATGTTTTTTTAGCGCCTGGATAATCCGAATCTTATGCTCCGGATTAACTCGGGCGTAGACGGCTATTTTTTCCACCCGTGTTTCAAATTCCGGCTGGGTCAGCTCGTCTAGTTCGGTACCGGAAATAGCGTCTCCTGTGATACCGATTTCTTCCGCCACGGCTTGGGCAGTATCAATAAAATCACCGGTAATCATGATTACCCTCATACCGGCTTCGGCATGCACCCGGTGCATAACCTCTTTGACCTCCAGCCGGGGCGGGTCCATCATGCCCTGCAAACCGACAAAAACCAATTTTGTCTCGGCCGATTTTGCGTTTGGTTGAGCCGTTTGTTCTTTATAAGCAAAGCCCAAGACCCTCAAAGCCTGCTTAGCCATATCTGAGTTGGCGGCTAAGATCTCGGCTCTCATGGCTTTATCTAACTTTTTGATTTTGCCACCGTGATAAATTCGATCGCACTTATTAAGCAAGACGTCCACGGCGCCTTTGGTAGTCACTAAATAACCCCGAGCGGTTTTATGAATAGTGCTCATAATTTTCCGAGAACTATTGAACGGTATCTCGTCAACGCGCGGAAACTTGGCATTTTGCTCGGCTTGATCCAGTCCGGCTTTGGCGGCCGATACGATTAACGACCCTTCAGTCGGATCACCCAGAATGGCTTTGTCCTTAAGTCGCGCATTATTATTAAGAACACCAATTCTTAACAGTGGTAAAATCGCCTTCGGCTCGACCGGTTTGCCGTTAAACGTAAACCCGCCCTCAGTCTCGTAGCCCGACCCTTCGGCTTCATAAGACATGTTTTCAAACCAGATAGAGCGAACTGTCATTTCGCCGCGCGTTAGTGTCCCGGTCTTGTCCGAACAAATAACATCGGTGCTGCCCAGCGCTTCAACCGCGCTGAGTTTCCTGACGAGGGCGTTTTTTGACGCCATCCGACGAGCGCCAAAAGCCAATGAGATTCTAACTACAAATGCCAAGCCCTCTGGAATAGCGGCCACCGCCAGCGCCACTGCCGCCGTAAAGGCTAGTATTAATCGTTGCAGCAGGTTTGCATCAACTATGTCCTTATCTAAAAAGAAGATAATAATAAAAACCAGTATGCTAATTGCTAATATGACGGCGCCGATTTTGCGGCCAAGATCATCAAGTTTTTTCTGCATCGGGGTTAGTTCTTCTTCAACCTCGCTGACTAACCCGGCGATTTTGCCAATTTCGGTTGATTGTCCAGTGGCTACTACAATGCCCTCGGCCGTACCCGACGCGATAATCGTACCGGAAAATACCATGCCTTTTTGATCGCCTAGCGTAGCGGCCTTATCAATCGCGAAAGTATTTTTACTGACTGGTACCGATTCGCCGGTCAGACTGGCTTCGTTAACCATCAGGTTTTTAACTTGTGCCAACCGGATGTCAGCCGGGACCTTCATGCCTTCTTCCAGCAAGACGATATCGCCCGGTACGAGCTCGGCCGAATCGACTTCTTCAACCTGGCCGCCACGCCGAACCTTGGCCTTATGACCAACTAATTTCATCAATGCTTCGACCGTTCGCTCGGCTTTATATTCATTTAGAAAGCCGACTACAGCGATCGCTAAAACTATAAATACAATCAACAGCGACTCGGTCACACCGCCCTCGTCTTCGACAAAACTCAGACCGAACGAGACCGCCGCCGCGATTATTAAAACGATGATTAACACATCGTTAAACTGGCTTAAAAACAATCTAAGTGGGTTTATTTTTTTGGCTGCTTCTAGTCGATTGGGGCCAAATTTCGCCAGCCGAGTCCGAGTTTCAGCTAGTGAGAGCCCTTGGGTTGTATCCACCTCAAGTTCATTGGCAATATCAGGCACTGGCTGACGATAGTATTCGACTTTTCCCACCATTTTCCTCTGTTTTGACGCTTATGTTTAGTATATGATAAATTGAACGTGAATGCTAAGAAAAGAATGACCGGCCGTGGGTAACCTAGTTAGTGGATTGGTTTTGTTCGCGCAATCTGCCCGTGAGGGAATTGATAACTTGTTCGTACCAGAAGACGACTTGGAAGGCCGCATTGGCTCGGTCTCCATCAACCTTGTGCTGTATTCCGCTGTGGGATTGATAGTTCTCACTGTCATAGCGTCCTTTATAAAAGACCGCCAAAAAAAGTTTAAGTTGCCCATTTTCATCGCCATGGCCACGATTATGATCGGTTCAATCAGCTTTTTAGGAGCCGCCACGATTTATCTTAACGCATCCTCAGATTCCGGCGGGCCGGTTCACTGGCATGCTGATTTTGAAATTTGGGCCTGTGGCAACGAGCTTGAGCTTAAGAATCCTTACAAGTTTCTGTCCAACAAAGTTGGTACGTCGACGCTGCACGAGCATAACGATCGGCGGGTTCATCTTGAAGGCGTGGTAGTTGACGAAACAAACGATGCCAGCTTGGGTAAATTCTTCCATGTCATCGATGGCACCGTGACCGGCTCGGCTTTGGTAGTTCCGCTAAATGATGAAGGTGGGATTTACGAAGACGAAACCGATGGAGACGGCCCGTCAGACCTTAATGCAAGTCAACTCGAAAGGTTTATGCTTAACACTAACGACGGTCGATTCGCTCGTTTTATCAACGGTCAAACCTGCGGCGATGCTCCGTCTGAAGTCCAGGTATATGTTTATAAGTACGACGAGGAAACCGATACCTACGCTCAACAAAAACTGGCCGAGCCGCAGAACTACACGATTGCCCGCGAGCCAAATGTGCCGCCAGGCGACTGTATTATCGTCGAGTTCGGACCGGTCAATGATCAAACTGACAAACTTTGCGAACAATACGGGATCAGGGATGTTGACCGCTGCGAACAATTTGGGGTTTTGCCTCACGAACGTTCAATTTGCCAAGCCCGCCAGTTAAACTATCCGCTAACCGACCCGAATTCCAACTTAGTCGAACCCTCGGAGGAACTCTAGATGCTAGACCTGCCAACGCTGGGTCTCGTAATCGGCTCGGCCGCCATTGACTCGATCAATCCGTGTGCAATTGGAGTCCTGATTTTGATGATATCGGTGGTGCTGGGCGGCGGGGGATCAACCAAGCGGTTATTGGCGTTGGGCGGAGCTTATGTCACAGCGATCTTTATCACCTACCTGGCGGCTGGCTTGGGGTTGGTTTATTTCTTTAGTGAGATTCCAATTGTCTGGGCGGAATACTTGTCAATTTTCGTCGGCGGGCTGGTGATGTTGGCCGGCGTGTTGGAGATAAAGGATTATTTTTGGTACGGAAAAGGATTTTCGCTGCAAATTCCCACCTATTTCGCCAATAAGATTCATGAGTATTCAAAATCCAAACAATCAATTGTGGGCGTCATGTTTTTGGGCGCTTTCGTAGCGGCGGTCGAACTGCCGTGCACCGGAGCGCCATATTTAGCCATTATCACTATCTTAAGAATCAATTTCGATTTCCAGGCTTTAATGCTGATGGTGCTTTACAACTTAATATTCATCGCGCCGCTAATAGTAATTCTGGTCATGGTGGCTGGCGGCTCAAAGATCAGTTCTGTAGCCAAGTGGAAGGAAGAAAGCAAAGGCACGATGCGCTTGTTTATGGGCCTGTTGCTGGCCTCGCTCGGCTGGATACTAATACTAATTGCTAACGGCACTATTAATTTTGGGTAGGTTATGAAACACGTCGTCAAAAGACAAGGCCACACTGAAGAGTACGATTCTCGCAAGCTTTATGCCAGTGTCTATGCCGCCTGTTTATCGGTTAGGGCTACGACTGGCGAAGCTGAGTTAGTAGCAGAAAAAGTCGTGGCGCATGTCGATGACTGGCTAAAAAATAAACACGAGGTCACGGCCCACGATATTCGACGAATCGCCGCTAAACATTTCCGGCCGTATAACGCCAACGCTGCCTATATGTACCTAAATCACCGGGAGTGGCATCGCTAATGCCCAAGGCCCAACGGGTGCACGACTATGATCTAATCGCCATCGGATCTGGCGCCGGCGGCGGTGTCGCCGCGCATTTATCTGCCCGCGCGGGTCATAAAGTCGCGATTGTTGAGGACGATACCGTCGGCGGTGAATGTCCGAATTTTGGCTGTGTACCAACCAAGGCATTGCTCCAAGCCGCCGAGCTCTACCGTAGTGCCACTGAGGCTAAAAAGTTTGGCATAAAAG
>Ga0214471_10004630_pt1 | contig 10604 bp, 8 predicted proteins | sample RVTome_5_FD_207665 | JGI IMG/M metagenome (GOLD analysis project Ga0214471, IMG submission 207665) | Soil microbial communities from uranium-contaminated site in the Upper Colorado River Basin, Wyoming, United States - RVT142D155 | ecosystem: Environmental > Terrestrial > Soil > Contaminated >... | reverse complement strand
CTCGATGCGCACCAGCGGCTCGCGCGGGTGGGCGTCGCGCAGCTCGCGCAGCAAGACGATGGCCGCGGCGTCGCGTCCGTCCTCTTGGTACCAGCGTGCCAGGGCCAGGCCGATCCCGAGGTCGGCCGGACGCAGCGCATTGGCCCGTTCGGCCGCGGCAATCGCCGCCCGGAGCCGTCCGGACGCGGCGTAGCTCAGCGCCCGCCGCAGGTCCTGATCCGGATCAAACGCAGCCCCCGGCGCGAGCTGAAGCGCCACCAGCAATGTGCGCAGCCCAATGGCTGCAATCATTGTCACCATGGATGACCAGCCCGGAAGGTTCGAGTGTAGGGGCGGGGCTCGACCCCGCCGAGCCGCCCTGCGAGAACGGTCCAACCAGGATGATGAGCCGCGCCGTTCGGGCGGGGACAAGCCCCGCCCCTACACTGCGGAATGACTAGCCGGCAGCCCCTAGGGGATGAGCTCGACTTCGACGGTTCGGGTATAAGCCCCGGCCGGCGAGAGTTCCTCATCCCGCAGCTCGACTTCCAATGAGTACGAACCGGCCGGCGCCTCGAGCGTGATGTCCATGTGCCGCGGCGGCTCGGCGGCGCTGGCTTCGAGCTGCTCCGGCGGGATCACCACCTCCAAGCGCTGCTGGTTTTGGGCCGCGGTCTTGCCGCTCGCATCGCGCAGCGTCGCGCTGAGCAGCAGCGGAGCGCGGAACCCTTGCGGCCCTTCGCGCAGCGCCAGATCGCGAACCTGGAAAGTCACTCGAACGTCGAGCGCGACTTCCGCTGCGCTCCCCGGTCGGGTGCGGGATGCGAGCTCGTAGGGGACCGCGGTGCCGGCTTCCTTGGTCAGCCGCGCGCCTTCATCCAGCGGCGCCTCGGGCCGGACGATCGTGCGTTTGGTGGCCTCCTCGAGCGCGCGGGCCGCATCGCTCGGCAGCGAGTAGGTCAAGGCGCTGAGCTCGAACAAACTGGAGCGGCGCTCGAATCGGCTGTCGCCGAAACGGAACTGCGGCAGCAGGTAGTAGCGCCCGTCGCGATAGACATCGGCGAAGATCAGGGCCGAGTTCGGATCGAGCGGGCGCGGCAGATCGTTGTAGTACCAGAACTGAGCGCGAAAGCCGTTGAACAGCCGCGGCTCGAAGCGGTAGGGCGGCCCCAAAACCAGGAACACCTGGCCGCGCAGGGTCTGCCAGCCTGGTCGCGAGCGCTCGGCGAAGTCGCGATTGACGATTTCGAGCCGGCGGTCGAACTCGAGCCTGAATTCGTTGACCCGGGTGGTCGGATCGGGATCGCGGATGGCCCAGAAGCGATCGATGAAAGCTTCGCGCTCGGCGCCGGTCTTGAGCTTGCGCCAGTCGCGGCGCTCGTCCGGGCTCAACAGATAGCCGGCCGGACCTTTGCCCCAATCCGGTTCCTTGTCCGCGCCGGCGGCCAGCGGAACCAGCAGAGCGAGCACGGAGGCGGCCAGCGCCAAATGGCTCCCATGTTGTTGCTGTCGGCCGCCGCCGGGCACCTAGGGTTCCACGAGCTGGGAACGCACCGCGAAGCGCACGATCTCGGCAACGCTGTTGGCCCCCAGTTTCTGCAGAATGTGCGCGCGGTGCGCCTCCACCGTGCGCGGACTGATCTGGAGCAGCTCGGCGATCTGTCGCGTGCGTCTTCCCTGAGCGATCAGCCGCGCGATCTCGCGCTCGCGCTCGGTCAAGGCCGGCCCGTCGAGACGCGAGGCGCGGTCCGGTTCGAGATAGCCGCGCACCACGCGCTCGCCGATCCCGGGGCTGAAGTAGAGCTCGCCGCGGTGCGCGGCGCGGATCGCGGCGATCAGCTCGCGCGCCGCATTGCTCTTGGCCAGGTAGCCGCGCGCTCCGGCTTCGAGGCTTTCGCGGATGTAATGATCGTAGTCATACATCGACAGGATCACCACGCGGGTTTCGGGGTTGTCGCGCAGGATGGCGCGGGTGGCATCGATGCCGCCGACGCCGGGCATCGCGATGTCCATCACCACCACGTCGGGTTGGAGCTCGGCGGTCCGTTTGATCGCCTCTTCCCCGTCCGCCGCTTCACCGATGATTTGCAGGTCGGTCTCGCTGCCCAGCAGCCGGCGCAGGCCTTCGCGCAGAATCTCATGGTCGTCGACGATCAGAATCTTGATGGCGCCATTGTTTTTTGGGGTTGTCATGCCTTTTGTGCTCATATGTCAGATCGGCCGCCGTTCAGCGCGCGGCGACTCCTTTCGGGCCCGCGAGTGGAGCCACCGCCCGATGCCGAGCCCGGGCGGTGGCGAGCCGGCGCGCCCTAAACGTCGGTGGCGCGGACAGTTTTGCGGCCATTGCCCTTGCAGCGCTCGACCGCCTTTTTGATGATCGATTCGATCTCGGCGTTGAGGGCGTCGACGAAGTCGCCCGCCACGTTGAGCTCATGCTGCTTGACTAAATCGCGGACTTTGGACTGGACCACGTAGCTCTCCGCCATAAAGGCTCTCCTTTCCTGGTAATGGGAATTTACGACACTTGAAACGTTACGTGCGTTCTGAAACTTGAGGCTAGCAGAGGCCCAGGGTCCGTGTCAAACCGCTTTTTTTGGCCCTTTTAGGGGATCGAGTAGCTTTGCCGGGCCACGCCGATCCGGCCCGATTGGTCACCGATCTCGAAAGCGATCGTGTGGTTTCCGCTGGGCAGGCTCAATCCGGGAATCGTGACCGTGGCGCTGTTGCCGTCGGTCTGCAGCGCGCCGGGATTGGCGCCCAGATAGTCGAGAAAAAGCTGCGTGATGGAGCTGCCGTTATAGCTGATGCGGAAGCGCTCCAGGCTCGAGAATCCGTCCGGCAGGGTGACCCTGAGAATCAGCGTAAAGGGCTGGGTGCCAATGCTTTCGGGCGCCAGGGTTGCGGGCAAGCTCGCGAAATCGCCGCTGGCCACCAAGGCGAAGCCCTGCGGGCCGGCCGGGACCGAGGTCCCGTTCACGGTCAGCATGTACTGTCCCGGGGCCGGCGCCGCAAGCAGGACCAGCTCCACGGTATTGAGCGGATCCGGGCTGCCGCCGGGGACCGAGACCCCGCCGGCAAACTGGTTGCCGCGAAAGGTGCCGCTCGGACCGGCGACCGTGAGGTCGAGGTTGTTGATCACCGGGCTGGCCGCGTTGGGGGTGCCCGGCGGATCGGTGAAGGCGAGCGTGACCTTGAGCGGCTCGGAGGAGCTGTCGATCACCAGCGGGTAGCTTCTCGACTCGCCGCCGCCGATGCCGTTCGGATTGCGGATGTCCCAAGTGCGGATGCCGCGCGGCTCGCCGTAGAATGCCAGCGTCGAATCGAGAAAGAGCCGCCCCCAGCCTTCTTGGTCGCCGGGAAAATCGGGCACGCTGAACAGGTCCGCGCCGGCGTTGAGAACGGTTGCGCGCAGCAGCGCGCCGGACGGGATGACCGCGTCCTCCGCGAACGGCAGCCCGGAGGGAGCCCAGCCGCTGCGGAAGTACTGACGCGCCAGCGTCGCTCCGCCCGCGATCGCGGGGCACGCCATGCTGGTGCCCCGGATCCGGGTCAAGCCGCAGGCTTGGAAGGCGGCGGCGGACTGCACGCCGCCGAAGCCGCTGGCGGCGCAGCCGGGCGCCAGGATCTCGGGCTTGCGCCGGCCGTCGGCGGTCGGGCCGCGGCCGCCGAGACAGAAGCTGTCGTGCGCCGGCGCTTCACGGGTGGCGGCCACCGCGAGGACGTTCTTGGCGTTCTCCGGGGTGCGCAGCGTGGCCTGATTGGTCACCGCGAACAGCACCACCTGATCTTCGAAGTCGTAGCTGAAACGATCGATGTCGCGGGCCCAGCTGGTATACGCGGTGGTGCCGTCATCACCCCACGAGTTGCTGTGAACCGCGGCCCCGTCGGCGCGCGCCAGCGCCAGGTAGTCGTAGAGGTTGTCGTCCTCGATCAGGAACAGCGAGCTGTGGCTGAGCTTGGCGTTGGGCGCCATCCCCGCCTCGTTGGGCATGCCGTCGAAGCGCAGCCCGGCCGCGATGCCCGCGGTATGCGTGCCGTGGGAGTCGATGATCTCGCCGGCGTTGTTGCGGTCGCCGACCAGCTTGCGGTGCTCCGGACCGGGCAGCGGATGCAGCGGATCGGCGAAATAGCAGCCGCCGCTGTCGATCCGCCCGTCGATGTGACCGATGACTTCTCCCTCGCCGCGCAGGCCGCGGTTCCAGATCGAAGGAATGCCGTCGATGTTGCTCTGGAGAATGCCGGTAGTCTGATCGTTGCGCAACGTGAAGCGCGGCGCCGGCTCGATCCATTGCACCGCCGGGTCGGCGGCCAGTGCGGCGGCCTGCGCGAGGCTGCGCACCCGCCCGCGCAGCCGCGCGATCTGCGGCGTCGCTTGAATCTGATCGACGCGCAAGCCGCGCTCGGCCAGCCGGCGCGCCGCCGGCTCCGCCGGGCTATCGCTGAACAGCTCGATGATCAGCTCGCCGCCGCGCGCCGCCAGCAGCTCCGCGCTGAGATCGGGGCTGAGCTTGTCGCCGGGATCGAGCGGACCGAGCCAGCGGGCCTCGGGCAGGCCGCGCAGCCGGCTGCGCGCGGCCGAATCGGCCCGCAGCAGCAGCGCGTCGGGCGGGATGAAACCGAGCAGCGTGGCGCCGGCGCGGCGCACCTGTTCCAGCTCGGCCGGCTGCGGCGGGCCGGCGAGGTGCAACAGGACCGCGTCTCCGGCGCGCGCGAAATCGGCCGGCTGGAAGGCGCGGGAGCGCTCGGTATCGATCGAGCGGGTCGCCAGGCGGATCTCGCCGGCTTCGGCTGAGCCGCGCGCCGCGGCGCAGCATAGGGCCAGGGCCGCCAAGCGCGTCAGTAAGGGCCAAGTCATGAGCGGCGATTGTGCCATACTTGGCCGCGGTGCAACACCTTGGCGACCAGCTCGCGAGTGACCGGCGCTACGGGTTGGTGGGACTCGTGCTTGGCGCGGTTGCGTTCGGCGCCGGCCTGATCCTGTGGCTGGCGGCCGACAGTGTCGCGCCGGAGGCGCGCCAGCTGCTGCAGCTTTCCCGCTGGATCGGCATCACCGCAGCGCTGGTGGTCGCGCTCGCCTGCTTCGGCATGGGGCTGTCTTTCTTCGGCCTGCTGATCTACAGCCGCCTCGAGATGCAGGCGCGTCTGCGCGCCGCGGCTTCGGATGCGGCCTGGAAGCGCTGGCTGCCGCTCGACCGCAGCTTCCGCTCCGCCACCACCGCCTTCAGCCTCAATGTCCTCGCCCTGCTGCTGTTCTACTGGCTGCTCTCGGCGTGAGCTCTTGCACGACGGGCGCCACCAGAAAGGGTGGCATGGGCACGCGAAAGGCGCCCATGGACGACATTACTCACGCGACCCAAATCAGTTGGCGTCGAAGGCAACCCAAATGCTCGTCCAATTGTGAGACCGGTCGGTTCATGTGGAGCTCGTTCATGGGCGGCCTTCGGCCACCCATGCCACCCGGTTGGAAACCATTTCGCCCAGTGAGCAAGCGTCCTCACGAGAGATGGAGCACGGGATGAAGGGCGGAGGATTTAACACTACCCGAAGACGAGCGCAGCGAAGTCGCCAAAGAGGCAGTGGCATTCGCTCGCGCACCAGAGCACGGGATAGAGGGCGGCGGAGATGCCGTCAGCTGCGAGGCGCGCGCCGCGAGGCTGACGGAGGCGTACTGAAAGGTACGCCGGAGGAAGCCGAGCAAGCGCAACGAAGCAGATGGCGGCAGATCCGCAGCCTAGAGAATGCGCTTGCCGAGGCTGGAGGTGATCAGCTCCGCCGCCAGCTCGGCGGTCTGATTGCGGACATCCAGGACCGGATTGACTTCCACGATCTCGAGCGAGTGCACCCGGCCGCTGTCGGCGAGCAGCTCCATCGCCAGGTGCGCCTCGCGGTAGCTCAGGCCGCCGGCCACCGGGGTTCCGACGCCCGGGGCGAAGCTCGGATCCAGGCAGTCCATGTCGAAGGAGACGTGCAGGGCGTCGGTCTCCGCGCTCGCGATCTCGATCGCTTCGCCGACCACCTGGCCGATGTGACGCTCGTCGATCTCGCGCATGGTGTAGACGTGGATGCCGCTTTTCTTGACCAGCTCGCGCTCGCGCCGGTCGAGGCTGCGCGCGCCGATCAGCACCGCGCAGCGCGGATCGATCGCGGCGCCGGCGGCGAAGATCCGAGTCAACTCCTGCGCGCCGTCCCCGATGCAGACGGCGAACGGCATACCGTGGATGTTGCCCGAAGGGGTGGATTCGGGGTTGTTCATGTCGCCGTGGGCGTCGAACCAGAGCAGTCCGAGCTTCTCGCCGCGGCGATGCCGGAACGACGAGACCCCGGCGACGGTGCCGATCGCGATCGAGTGATCGCCGCCCAGCACCAACGGGAAGTGTCCGGCCTGACAGGCGCGCTCGACGGCCTGCGCCAGCGCGCTGCAGGTCGCGCCGATCTCAGGCAGATAACGCAGGTTGGCGCGTTCGATCGTGAGACCTTCCGGGGCCGGAACCGGCAGGTCGCCGAGGTCGTGGACGTTGTGGCCGAGCTCGGCCAGCCGCCGCTGGATGCCGGCGATCCGCAGCGCGGACGGGCCCATGTCGACGCCGCGTCGGCCGGCGCCGAGGTCCAACGGCACGCCGATGATTTCGACTTGCATTCGATTCGGGCTTTGCGGACGGCTCTAGCGCGCCGGCTCGGGCCGCCTAGTATAGCGAGCGCCGCCGGCGATTGCTTCGCCCTTCGCGGGCTTCGCGGGCGGTAGGGGGTCCGTCCGGCCGATTCCCGTGGCCTGCACACCCGCGTGCCGTGGGCAAGCTCTGCTCTGCCCACGGACGACATTTGGATCCGGAAAGAGCCTGTTTCGCATTCATGGATTGTCCGTGGGCAAAGCAGAGCTTGCCCACGGCACCCGAAGCTCCGGCCCGCTTTTCCCATGAGGCATCGTAGCGAGGTGGGCGTAAGGTGCGGCCGGCCGCAGCGCAGCCGATATAGTATGGTTTTCCACGGCGCGCGGCGGCGCCGGACAGGAGGCTGCTCTTGAAGCTCAGGAGTCGGGGGCGAAACGCGATGGCGATCTTGGCAATGGCGAGCGCGGCGGCGGCCGGGGGACTGACCGACATCGCCGGGATTCGCGTCGGCCATGCGGTCGATGCGCGGCGCCCCACCGGGGTCACGGTGGTGCTGATCGACGGCGGCGCGGTCGCGGGCGTGGATGTCCGCGGCTCGGCGCCGGGGACTCGGGAGACCGATCTGCTGGCGCCCACCAACCTGGTCGAGCGGATCCATGCCTTGGTGCTGGCCGGCGGCAGTGCGTTCGGGCTCGATGCCGCCGGCGGCGTGATGCGCTATCTGGATGAGAAGGGCATCGGCCACCCGACCGCGGTCGGGCCGGTGCCGATCGTTCCGGCCGCGATCATCTTCGATCTCGGAGTCGGCGATCCCAAGATTCGGCCCGACGCGGCGCTCGGCTATCGCGCGGCGCAATCGGCCAGCGCCGATCCGGTCGCCGAGGGCAGCGTCGGCGCCGGCGCCGGCGCGACGGTCGGCAAGCTGCTCGGTTTCGACCGCGCGACCCGCGGCGGGCTCGGCAGCGCGTCGCGCCGGCTCGCCGACGGCCGCCGGGTGGCGGCGCTCGCGGTGGTCAACGCGGTCGGTAACGTGGTCGATCCCGACAGCGGCGCGATCGTGGCCGGCGCGCGCGCCGGCTCGGGATGGGCGGATCTGGAACGGGCGCTGGTCGAAGCGGATCGGGCGCCGCTGCCGGTTCCGTTCAACACCACGCTCGTGGTGGTGGCCACCGATGCGGCGCTGACCAAGGCCCAAGCCACCAAGCTGGCCCAAATGGCTCACGACGGCCTGGCGCGCGCGGTCCGCCCGGCGCACACCATGTACGACGGCGATCTGGTGTTCGCGCTGGCGACCGGGGCGCGCTCCGAGCCGGTCGAGCTGACCGTGCTCGGCGCGCTGGCGGCCAACGCGGTGGCCGAAGCGATCGTGCGCGGCTGCCGGCTGGCGAGCTCGCTGCCCGGGATCCCGGCCGCCTCCGAGGTCACGGCGAGCCAGAGCCAGGAATAGGCGGCCGCGCCGGCTGCGGTTTCAGCGGTTCTTGAGCCCGGCCTGGAGCCGCGAGCAGGCGGTGCGCAGCACCTTGATGCGGGCGAAGTTCTTGTCGTTGCCTTCGATCAAGGTCCACGGCGCGGTGCGGGTGCTGGTGCGCTCGATCATGTCGTTGACCGCCAGCTCGTATTCGGCCCACTTCTTGCGGTTGCGCCAATCGTCCGCGGTCAGCTTCCAGCGCTTGTAGGCGGAGCCCTTGCGCAGGCGGAAGCGGCGCAGCTGTTCCTCTTTGGTGATGTGCATCCAGTACTTGACCAGCACGATGCCGTGCTCGACCAGCTGCTCCTCGAACTGGTTGATTTCGTTGTAGGCCCGCAGCCACTGCTGCGGGCTTGCCAGGCCCTCGACCCGCTCTACCAGCACCCGCCCGTACCAGCTGCGATCGAAGATCGTGATTCGGCCGGCGTCAGAGAGATGACGCCAGAACCGCCACAGATAGTGGTGCGCGCGTTCCTCGTCGCTGGGCGCGGCGATCGGCAGCACCTGGCAGCTGCGCGCGTCGAGCGCGGCGGTGAGCCGGCGGATCGCGCCGCCCTTGCCGGCGGCATCCCAGCCTTCGAACACCAGGATGGTCGAGATCCCGCACTGCTGCGCGCGACGCTGCAGCTGGTTGAGCCGTCCCTGATAGGTTTCGAGCTCCACGCCGAAGGTCTTTTTCGCCAACGACTGTTTCATGTCGAGCTGGGCCAGGATCGAGCGGCGCCGCGCCACCCGCCGCAGCAGCTCGCGCGCGCCTCGGGTCGGCCTGGCGCCGGATTCGTTCGGCTCCTCCGGGATCGCAGCCGCGGCTCCGGCCTTGCCGCTGGATTCGTCCAAGCGCTGGCGGATGGCATCGCGGAGCCGGGTCGCGACGATGAGGGTGCGATAGTTGGAATCGAGCCCCTCGACGATGTGCCACGGCGCCTGGCCGGTGCTGGTGCGGCGGATCGCCTGCTCGGCCGCGACCACGAACTTGCGGTACATGCGCCAGTGTTTCCACGATTGCTCGGTCACCCGCCAGCGGGTCAGACGGCTGCGCTCCAGCGTCTTCAAGCGCTTCTTTTGGGCCGCCTTGCCGAGGTGCATCCAGAACTTGAGGATCAGCGCCCCGTCGTTGGCCAGCAGGCGCTCGAATTGGAGGATGCGCTGGAGCCGCTGCTCGAAGTCGGCGCCGCCGATCTTGCGGTAGACGCGTTCCAGCAGCGGCGCGGAATACCAGGTGCTGAGAAACAGGCCCAGCGTGCCGGCGCGCGGCAGGCTGCGCCAGTAGCGCCAGTATTCCGGCCGCTGGCGTTCTTCCTCGGTGGGCTCGGCGAACGAGCGGGTCACGATCCAGCGCGGATCCATCCAAGCGTTCAGCAGGTTGACGGCTTCGCTCTTGCCGGCGCCGTCGACCCCGGCGACGATCACCAGGACCGGAAACGGAGCCTGGCGCAGCCGCTGCTGCAGCTGGAGCAGCTCCCAGCGCAGCTGCGGGGCCTGGTCGCGAAATTCGCTCTTGGAAACGGTGCGGCCCAGCTCGGCGGCTTCGAACATGCTGTAATTAGAGCGAGGGCTCTGCCCTCGCGCTCCCGCGGGCGCCTCGCGCCCGATGCTTGCGGGTGATCGTGTGTACGATCCTTCGCAGCAAGAATGCAGTTCTCGCTTCGCCGTGCATGACGGTCTAGGGCGGAGTTCTCGCGGACACAAGCACTCTGCCGCCGGCTCATTCTACTTGTGGGGGAGGGGCCTGTCCCTCCCTGGAACGCGATGTAGGGGAGGGGCTTGTCCCCTCCCGTAGAGCGCAGCGCATGGCGATGCGGAGCGGTTTTCGGATGCACGACGGGCGGGGTCGAGCCCCGCCCCTACATGAGGCAGAAGAGCGCGGTGGATCGGTTTGCCGGTAGGATGAGCAAGAGCTTATGGGCAAGCGACGCAAGAAGCCGCAGCGCAAGGGCCGAGATTCGGCGCCGGCGAAAAGCGCGGCGCCGGCGGCAGCCGCGGCGCGCGCAGCGGTTCCGACAGCGGCCGTTCGGCCGCGTCTCGGGGACCCGTGGCTGATCGCGATTCTGGCGCTCTCGCTGGCGCTGCAGCTGCTGGTCTGGTGGCAGCATCGGACCAGCCCGTATCAGGAAATCCCGATCGCGGATGCCGCGCAGTACGACCTGTGGGCGCGCGAGCTGGCGGCCGGCGATTGGCTCGGCCGCGAGGCGTTCCATCAGGCGCCGCTCTACCCTTATCTGCTCGGCGCAATTTACGCGCTGGCGGGCCCGCGGGCGGCGGCGGCGCAGGCGTTTCAGATTTTGCTCAATCTCGGCAGCATCGCGCTGCTCTATCGGTGCGGCCGGCGCCTGATCGGCCGGCGCCCGGCGCTGGCGGCGGCCGCCGCGCTGGCGCTCCACCCCGCCTTTGTTTTCTACGCGATGAAACTGCTCAGCGCCGCACTGATCGTGTTTCTGAACCTATGGGTGCTGTGGCTCTGGCTCCGCGCCGCGGAGCGGCGCACCACCGGAGCCTGGATCGCGACCGGGCTCGCCAGCGGCCTCTTGGTCTTGGCCCAGCCCAGCGCG
>Ga0214471_10004629_pt1 | contig 10604 bp, 10 predicted proteins | sample RVTome_5_FD_207665 | JGI IMG/M metagenome (GOLD analysis project Ga0214471, IMG submission 207665) | Soil microbial communities from uranium-contaminated site in the Upper Colorado River Basin, Wyoming, United States - RVT142D155 | ecosystem: Environmental > Terrestrial > Soil > Contaminated >... | reverse complement strand
AGACGCGCCTCAGGGCCCAGCTCGAGGCGGTGGTGGCGGTGGTGCTCCCGGCGCTGAAGGAGAACGCGCGCATCGTGCTCGACGCCGCCGACGGCATCGCGCTCGTGGTGCTCGATGACCCGCGCGCCGCGCTCGCCCTCGCCGAGCGCACGCTCGCCGCGGGCGCGGTCGGACTGCCCCTGTGCATCGGCATCAATCACGGCGCCGTCAAGCAGTCCGGCAAGGGCAAGAGCGAGGGCCTCCTCGGCGACGGCATCGCCGTGGCCGCCGCGATCGCCGAGCTCGCCGGCCCGCAGAAGCTGCTGCTCACCAAAGAGTTCCGCCAGGCGCTCGAGGACGCCGCGCCCGGCGCGGAAGCCGCGCTCGCCACCGCGGGCACGCATACCGACGCGAGCCTGCGCGCGCACGAGCTCTACCGCCCCGATCCGCGCGGCGCCGCGCGCCGCGGCGCGCGCTACCTCGCGGCGAGCGTCGCAGCGGTCATCGCCCTCGCGGGCGCGGGCGTCGCCTTCCGCGTCTCGATCGAGGGCCTGGATCGCTACGCAGCGCGCATCGGCGCACAGGCGAAAGACGCGGTGCACCGGCTCAGAAGCGAAGTCCAGCCCGCGCCGCCGCCCGCCCCCGACGCGAAGCGCAGGAGCCGCTAGATGGCGCGGAAGAAGGAAAACCGCATCGGCCGCTACCGGATCCTCGACGAGCTGGGGCGCGGCGCCATGGGCGTGGTCTACCGCGCCGAGGACCCGTCGCTCGACCGGGTCGTCGCCCTGAAGACCATCTCGCTTGGCGACGAGAAGGAGGGCCGCAAGGAGTACGAGAAGCGCTTCCTGCTCGAGGCCAAGGCCGCGGGCAAGCTCACGCATCCCAACATCGTCACCATCTTCGACTACGGCGAGGAGGAGGGCATCGCCTTCATGGCGATGGAGCTGCTCGAGGGCCAGGACCTGCGCGCGCGCATCCGCCAGGGCGAGATCCCGCCCATGGAAGCGGTGGAGATCGCGCTGCAGGTGGCCGACGGCCTGGGCTTCGCGCACGAGTTCGGCGTCGTGCACCGCGACGTGAAGCCCGGCAACATCATGCTGCTCGAACGTGGCGCGGTGAAGATCATGGATTTCGGCATCGCGCGCATGCGCCAGATCGACGCCACCAAGACGAGCACCGGCATGGTGCTCGGCACGCCGCGCTACATGTCGCCCGAGCAGATCGGCGGCCAGCCGGTGGACCAGCGCTCGGACATCTTCAGCCTGGGCACCGTGCTCTACGAGATGCTCACGAACAGCACGCTGTTCGCCGGCCAGGACGTGAACCAGATCGCGCACAGCGTGGCCAACACTGAGCCCGTGCCCCCCTCGCGCCTGCACCCGGAGCTGCCGCAGATGCTCGACTTCATCGTCGCGCGCGCGCTGAAGAAGGACCCCGCGGTGCGCTACCAGGACGCCTACGAGTTCGCCGCCGACCTGCGCGACGTGCTGGCGGAGATGCGCAGCCGCGCCCCTTCGCGCGAGCGCGACGAGCGCGAAAAGACGCAGACGCTGAGGGTCGATGCGAGCGCGGCCAAGCTCCCCGTGGCGCCGGCGGCGAACGCCATCGCGCGCGAGACGCGCCTGCCGCTGTCGCGCGTGTTCGACAGCGACGCGGCGCTCGAGCGCGTCGAAGCGCGCGCGAAGCGCGAGCGCTTCACCCTGCCGCCGCGGCGCGTGGGGATGTTCCGCAGGCTGCTGCGCGACCGGCTGCCGCGGCGGCTGTTCGCCGCGGCGGTGGTGGCCGCGTGCCTCGGCGGCCTGATCGCCTTCGGCTAGGCCGCTACGCGGCCTGCTTGAGCTGCAGCGCCTTGTCGGTCGCTTCCCAGGTGAACTCGGGCTCCTCGCGGCCGAAGTGGCCGTAGGCGGCGGTCTTCTCGTAGATCGGCCGCAGGAGATCCAGCATCTTGATGATGCCGCGCGGCCTGAGGTCGAAGTTCGCCTGCACGAGCTGCGCGAGCTGCTCGTCGGCGATCTTGCCGGTGCCCTGCGTGGTCACCATGATGCTGGTCGGCTGCGCGACGCCGATGGCGTAGGAGAGCTGCACCAGGCACCTGGAAGCGAGCCCCGCGGCGACGATGTTCTTCGCCACGTAGCGCGCCGCATACGCGGCGGAACGGTCCACTTTCGAAGGGTCCTTGCCCGAGAACGCCCCGCCGCCGTGCGGCGCCGAGCCGCCGTAGGTGTCGACGATGATCTTTCGTCCCGTCAGGCCGCAGTCGCCCTTCGGGCCGCCGATCTCGAAGCTGCCGGTGGGATTGACGTGGTACTGGATCCTGCCCTTCACCAGGGCCTTGGGCAGCACGGGCTTGATGATCTGCTCGATCACCGCCTCCTTGATCGCGTCCTGCTTCAGGCCCGCGGCGTGCTGCGTGGAGAGCACCACGGTGTCGATCGAATCGGGCCTGCCGTTCACGTACCTCACCGTCACCTGCGACTTGGCGTCGGGCCGCAGCCACGGCAGCCGCCCGTCGCGGCGCAGCTCGGCCTGGCGCTCGACCAGGCGGTGCGAGAGGTAGATGGCAAGCGGCATCAGGCTCGGGGTCTCGTCGCAGGCGTAGCCGAACATGAGGCCCTGGTCGCCCGCGCCCTGGTCCATGTCGAGCTCGCGGTTCACGCCCTGGGCGATGTCCTTCGACTGCTCGCCGTAGGCGACGATCACCGTGCAGGTGTGGGTGTCGAAGCCGATCGCCGGGTCGTCGTAGCCGATGCGCCGCACGGTCCTGCGCACCACTTCCTGGTAGTCGACGTGCGCTTCGCGCTTCTTCGTGATCTCGCCGGCGAGCACCACCAGGTTGTCCTTGACGAGGGTCTCGGCGGCGACGCGCGCGCCCGTGTCCTGGCTTAGAATCGCGTCGAGGACCGCGTCCGAGATCTGGTCCGCCACCTTGTCCGGATGGCCCTCGGACACCGATTCCGAAGTAAAAAGATAATCGCTCATCGCTTCCGCCGTCGCCTCGAAAAAAGGCTTGAAGGATATCAGATGATGCACCTGCTGGCGCGCCTGCCGCTAGGCGTGCTGCACGCGCTGGGAAGCGTCCTCGGCTGGGCCATCTACGCGCTGTCGCCGGCGTACCGGGCGCGGCTGCGCGCGCACCTCGCGCAGGCGGGCTACGCGGACGCCGCGACGCGCCGCGCGGCGATCGCCGAAGCCGGCCGCATGGTGGCGGAGGCCCCGAAGCTCTGGCTGCGCCCGCGCGCCGAGATCCTCGCGCTCGTGCGCCGCGTCGAAGGGCTGGAAGCCGCCGCCGCGGCGCGCGCCGCGGGCAAGGGCATCGTCTTCCTCACGCCGCACTTCGGCTGCTTCGAGATCACCGCGCACGCGGTGGGCGAATCGGGCCCGCTGACCGTGCTCTACCGGCCGGCGCGCAGCGCAGGCCTGCGGCGCATGATGCAGGCCGGGCGCGCGCGCGGCAACGTCGCGCTCGCCGCGGCGACGCTCGGCGGCGTGCGCCAGCTCCTCGCGGCGCTGAAGCGCCGCGAGGCGGTGGGCATCCTCCCCGACCAGGTGCCGGCGGTGGGCGAGGGCGAGTGGGTCGAGTTCTTCGGCCGGCCGGCCTACACCATGACGCTCGCGGGCAAGCTCGCCGCGCGCGCCGACGTCGCCGCGTTTCTCGTCATGGGGCGGCGCCTGCCGCACGGCGAGGGCTACGTGGTGCGCGTCACGCCGCTCGCCGCGGCGCGCGCCGGCGAGAGCGCTGCGCGGCGCGTGAACCGCGCGCTGGAAGAGGCGATCCGCGAGCAGCCCGCGCAGTACCTGTGGGGCTACAACCGCTACAAGCGCCCGCCGGGCGCGCCGGCGCCATGAGCCGGCTGGTGTTTTTCCTCCTGTGGGTGATCCACTTCCTGCCGCTCGGCGCGCAGGCGGCGATCGGCAACGCCGTCGGCGGCGCGCTCTTCTGGCTCATCCGCGAGCGCCGGCGCGTGACGCGCATCAATCTCGCAAAGTGCTTTCCCGGCATGGACCCCGCGGCGCGCGAGCGCCTGGCGCGCGCGCATTTTCGCGCCTTCACGAGGAGCTTCGTGGAGCGCGGGCTGCTGTGGTGGGCGCCGCGCGAGAGGATCGAGCGCCTCATCCGCCTGGAGGGCCTGGAGCACCTGCGCGCGCTGGGCGACACCCCCGCGATCCTCTTCGTGCCGCACTTCGTGGGGCTCGACGCGGGCGGCACGCGCGTCACCAGCGACGTGGACATCGTCGCCATGTTCGCGCGGCAGAAGGACCCGCGCTTCACGCGGCTCCTTGCGCTCGGCCGCACGCGCTTCGGCGACCAGCGCATGGTGTCGCGCCAGGAGGGCGTGCGCGCGGCGATCCAGGCGATGCGGCGCGAAAAGCGTCCCTTCTACTACCTCCCGGACCTGGACCACGGGCCGAGGAACGCGGTTTTCGTGCCGTTCTTCGGGGTGCCCGCGGCCACCGTGCCGGGGCTCTCGCGCATCGCGAAGCTCTCGGGCGCGAAAGTGCTGCCCTGCGTGACGAGGATGCTGCCCGGGGGCGCTGGCTACGTGGTGCGCATCGAGCCGCCGTGGGAAGACTTCCCCACCGAGGACGTCGCCGCCGACACCCGGCGCATGAACGCCTACATCGAAAAGGTGGCGCTCGAGATCCCGGCGCAGTACCTGTGGATGCACAAGCGCTTCAAGACGCGCCCGCCGGGCGAGGCGCGCTTCTACTGACTAGAATGCGCATCGTGACGAAGAACAGGCTGCGCGCCGCGGTCGTGGGAGTGGGCTACCTCGGCCAGTTCCACGCCGAGAAGCTCGCCGCCGCCGCCGGCGTCGAGCTGGTCGCGGTCGTGGACAGCGACGCGGCGCGCGCGAAGGCGATCGCCGCGAAGCACGGCTGCCGGGCGCTCGCCGACGCGCGCGAGCTCGCGGGCGCGGTCGACCTGGTGTCGATCGCCGTGCCCACCGAGCGCCACCACGCCGCGGCGCTGCCGTTTCTCGAGGCCGGCGTGCACGTGCTGGTGGAAAAGCCGATCGCGGCGACGCTCGCCGAGGCCGACGCGCTCATCGCCGCGGCGCGCAAGCACCGCGCGCTGCTCGCGGTGGGGCACCTGCAGCGCTTCAACCCGGCGTTCCGCGCGCTCGCCGCGGCGCTCGAGAAGCCCCTGTTCATCGACTGCGAGCGGCTCTCGGGCTTCAAGCAGCGCGGCATCGACGTCGACGTGGTGCTCGACCTGATGATCCACGACCTCGACCTCGTGCTCTCCATGAAGGAGAAAAGCGAGGTGGCCCAGGTCTCGGCCTGCGGCTTCCAGGTGCTCACCGACTCCATCGACATCGCCAACGTGAGGATCGAGTTCGCCGACGGCTGCGTCGCCAACCTCTCGGCGAGCCGCGTGAGCCAGCAGCCGGTGCGCAAGCTGCGCGTCTTCCAGCACGACCGCTACGCCTCGGCCGACCTGCAGGCGGGGAAGCTGCGCATCGTGCGGCGCGACGCGAAGGGAAGCGGCATCGCCGAGGACGAGTCGGCGTACGAGGACCGCGACGAGCTGCGCGCCGAAATAGCGAATTTCGCGGAAGCCGTGCGCGGCGGCCGGCCGCCGCTCGTCGCCGGCGAGGACGGGCGCCGGGCGCTCGCGCTCGCGCTGGAGGTCGGGCGCCTGGTGCGCGCGCGGCTCGAGCGCTTCCGGGCGGTCTCGGCATGAGAGTGCCGATCCTCGACCTCGCCGCCGAGCAGGCGGAAATTGGCGCGGGCCTGCGCGCGGCGCTGGAGCGCGTGCTCGCCTCGGGGCACTTCATCCTCGGCCCGGAGGGCGCGGCGCTGGAAAAGGAGATCGCGGCGCTCGTCGGCGTGCCGCACGCGGTGGCGTGCAACTCCGGCACCGATGCGCTGCACCTCGCGCTGCGCGCCGCGGGCGTGGGGCCGGGCGACGAGGTGGTGACGCCCGCCTTCACCTTCATCGCCACGGCGGAGGCCATCGCCTACGTGGGGGCGACGCCCGTGTTCGCCGACATCGACGCGGCGAGCTTCAACCTCAGCGCCGAGACGCTCGAGCGCGCCCTCACCCCGGGCACGCGCGCGGTGATCGTGGTGCACCTCTTCGGCCAGTGCGCGGAGATGCCGGCGATCGCCGAGCTGTGCGCGAAGCGCGGCCTCGTCCTGGTGGAGGACTGCGCGCAGGCCATCGCCGCCGACTGGGACGGCAAGCAGGCCGGCGCCTGGGGCGACTTCGGCTGCTTCTCCTTCTACCCGACGAAGAACCTCGGCGCCTACGGCGACGCCGGCCTGGTCACCACGCGCGAGGCGCGCCACGACGCGCGCCTGCGCATGCTCAGGCACCACGGCAGCCGGCAGACCTACCTGCACGAGGCGATCGGCTACAACAGCCGCCTCGACGAGCTGCAGGCGGCCGTGCTGCGCGCCAAGCTGCCGCACCTCGCGCGCTTCACCGCCGCGCGCCAGAAGCACGCCGCGCGCTACCGCGAGCTGCTCGCCGGCGCGCCGCTCGCGCTTCCCGCCGCGCACGGCCGCGGCGCGCACGTCTACCACCAGTTCACGGTGCGCCTGGCGAACCGCGACGCGGCGCGCAAGGCGCTCGCCGAGGCCGGCGTGGCGAGCGGCGTGTACTACCCCATACCGCTGCACCGCCAGCCGGTGTACGAGAAGGAGTTCGGCGGGCTTTCGCTGCCGGCCGCCGAGGCCGCGGCGCACGAAGTGCTCTCGCTTCCCATCTACCCGCAGCTCGCGGACGAGCAGATCCGGCACGTGTGCGGCACCTTGCGCGCTTGCCTCTGATCGCGTTCACGAAGATGCAGGGCGCGGGCAACGACTTCGTCGTGCTCGATGCCACGCGCGAGCCGTTCGGGCTCACGCCCGGGCAGGTCCGGCGCCTCGCCGACCGGCATTTCGGCGTCGGCTGCGACCAGGTGCTGGTGGTGGAAATGCCGCGGCAGCGCGAGAACGATTTCCGCTACCGCATCTTCAACGCCGACGGCGGCGAGGTGGAGCAGTGCGGCAACGGCGCGCGCTGTTTCGTGAAGTTCGTGCACGCGAAGGGCCTGACGAAAAAGCACGAGCTGCGCGTGGAGACGCTCGCCGGCGTCATCGTGCCGCGGCTGGAAGACGACGGCGAAGTGAGCGTCGACATGGGGCCGGCGCTGCGCGCCTCGCCGCTCGTGCAGCCGCTGGAGGTGGCGGGCGAGCGCGTGGAGCTCGCCCTGCTCTCCCTGGGCAACCCGCACGCCGTGCAGCTCGTCGCCGACGTCGATCGCGCGCCGGTGGCGACGCAGGGTCCGGCGCTCGAGCACCACCCGCGCTTTGCGCAGCGCGTGAACGCCGGCTACATGCAGGTGCTGGACCGCCACGCGCTCAAGCTTCGCGTCTGGGAGCGCGGCGCGGGCGAGACGCTCGCCTGTGGCAGCGGCGCCTGCGCCGCCGCGGTGGCGGGCATCGCGCGCGGCCTGCTCGACTCGCCGGTGCGCGTCGAGACGCGCGGCGGAGCGTTGACCATCGCTTGGGCGGGCGGCGACAATCCCGTCTGCATGAAGGGCCCCGCGCAGGCGGTGTTCGAAGGATCGATCGAACTCTAGAACCACAAGGGCGACCCGCCTCATGACCGCAGACGAAGTGGCGCAGTTTTTCCGCACCCACCCGCAGTTCTTCGACCAGCACCCGGAGCTGCTCGAGTCCATCTACGTGCCGCATCCCTACGGCGGGCGCGCCATCCCGCTCTCCGAGCGCCAGATCCTGTCGCTCAGGGACAAGGCGAGGCTGCTCGAAGCGAAGCTCGGCGAGCTGCTGAAGTTCGGCGAGGCGAACGACGCCCTCGGCGAGAAAGTGCACCGCCTGGCGACGGGCTTGCTCGGCGCGCGCGACTTCGCCGCCGCGGCGCAGGCGCTGCGGTTCCACCTGCGCGAGGATTTCGCCGTGCCGCACGTGGCGCTGCGCCTCTGGGGCCGGCCGCTGCCCGCGGGCGCGCCCGAGAGCGCGCCGGTGGCCGACGAGCTGCGCGCGCGCGTCGAGGCGATGGGCGCGCCGCTCTGCGGCCCGGCGGCGGGGAGCCCGTTCCTGCCCTGGTTCGGCGACGCCGAGGAGCACGTGCGCTCGCTCGCGCTCGTGCCGCTCGGGCAGACCCGGGCCGCGGGACTGCTCGCCCTGGGCAGCGAGGACGCGCAGCGCTTCTACGCCGAGATGGGCACGCTGTACCTGCGCCGCATCGGCGAGCTCACCGCGGCCGCGCTCGCCGCGCGGCTCTAGGAACGCGGCCACGCACCCGGACGAGCCCGCGGTCCGCGAATACCTCGGCGCGCTCGAGCACCAGCGGCGCCTGGCGCGGCGCAGCCTCGAGATCTACCGGCACAACCTGGCGACGCTGCTCGCGCTGCTCGGCGAAGCGCGCCTCGCCGAGCTCGATGCCGCGCAGGTGCGCCGCCTCGTCGCGCAGATGCACGCGCGCGGCCTCGGGCCCCGGTCGCTCGCCAGCCTGCTCTCGGCGTGGCGCGGCCTGTTTCGCTGGCTCGTGCGCCACAAGGGCTGCCGCGCCAACCCGGTGCAGGGCGTGCGCGCGCCCAGGCCCGGCCGGCGCCTGCCGAAGGCGCTCTCGGTGGAGCAGGTGCAGCGCCTGCTCGAGGCGGGCGCGGGCGATACGCCCGCGGCGGCGCGCGACCGCGCCATGTTCGAGCTGCTCTACTCCTCGGGCCTCAGGCTCGCCGAGCTCGTCTCGCTCGACGCGGCCGACGGGCGGCTCGACCTGAAGGCGGGCGAGGTGACGGTCACCGGCAAGGGATCGAAGACGCGCAGCGTGCCGGTGGGCGCGCGCGCGCGCGAGGCGCTCGCGGCCTGGATCGGCGTGCGCGCGCAGCTCGCCGCGCCGGGCGAAAAAGCGCTTTTCGTGGGCGCGCGCGGGCGGCGCATCGCGCCGGGCGTGGTGGAAAGGCAGCTGCGCGCGCTCGCCGCGCGCCAGGGCGTGCCGGGGCGGCTGCACCCGCACATGCTGCGCCACTCCTTCGCCTCGCACCTGCTGCAGTCCTCGCAGGACCTGCGCGCGGTGCAGGAGATGCTCGGGCACGCGAGCATCGCCACCACGCAGGTCTACACGCACCTCGATTACCAGGCGCTGGCGCGCGTCTACGACGCCGCGCACCCGCGGGCGAGGAAGAAATGAGCGCGCTGGTGCTGAAGCCGGGGCGCGAGAAGTCGCTGAAGCGCCGCCATCCCTGGATCTTCTCCGGGGCGATCGCGCGCGTCGTCGGCAAGCCCGAGGCGGGCGACACGGTCGAGGTGAAAAGCGCCGAGGGCGCGGCGCTCGCGCTCGCCGCCTGGAGCCCGGCCTCGCAGATCCGCGCGCGCGTGTGGAGCTTCGAGGCGGGCGCGGCGATCGACGCGGCGTTTTTCAAGGCGCGCATCGCGCGCTCGCTCGCGCGCCGCGAGGGCCTCGCGGCGGCGAAGCACACCAATGCGCTGCGGCTCGTGCACGGCGAATCCGACGGCCTGCCGGGGCTGGTCGTCGACCGCTACGCCGACGTGCTGGTGGCGCAGTTCCTCTCGGCGGGCGCCGAGCGCTGGCGCGAGGCGCTGCTCGACGCGCTCGCCGAGGCGAGCGCCTGCGAGGCGGTGTTCGAGCGCTCGGACGCCGAGGTGCGCAAGCTCGAAGGCCTCGCGCCGCGCGTCGGCTTCGCGCGCGGCAACCGCGAGGCGCGGCGCTGCCCGATCGTCGAGTACGGCCTGAACTTCCGCGTCGACGTCGAGCAGGGGCAGAAGACCGGGTTCTTTCTCGACCAGCGCGAGAACCGCCAGCGCGTGCGCGCCCTCGCCGCGGGGCGCGAGGTGCTGGACGGCTTCAGCTACACGGGCGGCTTCGCCCTCGCCGCGCTCGCCGGCGGCGCGCGGCGCGTGCTCGCGGTGGAGAGCTCGGCGCCCGCGCTGGACGTGGCGCGCGACAACCTCGCCGCCAACGCGCTCGATGCCTCGCGGCTCGAGTTCGTCAAGGCCGACGTCTTCGCGCACCTGCGCCTCTTGCGCGACCAGGGCGCGAGGTTCGGCCTGGTGGTGCTCGATCCGCCGAAATTCGCGCCCACCGCCGCGCAGGCGCGAAACGCCGCGCGCGCCTACAAGGACGTGAACCTGCTTGCCTTCAAGCTGCTCGCGCCCGGCGGGCTGCTGGCCACCTTTTCCTGCTCGGGCGGGGTGTCCGCCGAGCTCTTCCAGTCGATCATCGCCGGCGCGGCGCTCGACGCCGGGGCGCAAGCCTCGATCATCGAGCGCTTCCACGCCGCCGCCGACCACCCCGTTGCCCTGGAATTCCCGGAAGCCGACTACCTGAAAGGCCTGCTGCTGCTGAAGAAATAGGGACAGTCCCTATTTTTCTCATTTGCAAATGAGAAAAATGGGGACTGTCCCCATTTATACTTGGCCCATGCCACAGGAACAGATGGTGCCGGTGACGATCCTCACCGGCTTTCTCGGCGCGGGCAAGACGACGCTGCTGAACCGCATCCTCAAGGAAGACCACGGGCAGCGGATCGCCGTCATCGAGAACGAGTTCGGCGAGGTCGGCGTCGACTCGGACCTGATCGAGAAATCCGAGGAGCAGATCCTCGAGATGAACAACGGCTGCATCTGCTGCACCGTGCGCGGCGACCTGA
>Ga0214471_10004627_pt1 | contig 10606 bp, 11 predicted proteins | sample RVTome_5_FD_207665 | JGI IMG/M metagenome (GOLD analysis project Ga0214471, IMG submission 207665) | Soil microbial communities from uranium-contaminated site in the Upper Colorado River Basin, Wyoming, United States - RVT142D155 | ecosystem: Environmental > Terrestrial > Soil > Contaminated >... | reverse complement strand
TCGGCATCCAAAAACGTTGTAAAATGCAATGAGAGTTATAGAGAGAATAAACAGATAGAAGAAGGAGTTTTCCATGCCTGACGAGAACCTTCGCAAGCTTCTTGAACAGCTCCATGACGAGCTTGAGCGAGCCGAGTCTATGGACGAAAAAGGAGATGAATTACTTCGTCATCTTAATGCGGACATAGAGAATCTGTTGAAGCGCTCCGGGAAAGGCAAAGGGCCACCCGACGAGTCCGTGATCGAGCGGTTAGAAGATGCGATCGACCATTTCGAAGTTACACATCCCACACTCACCCGGATGCTGTCCGAGATGATGACCATCTTGAGCAATGCCGGAATATAAAACCCACCGCTGCAAAGCCATCGAATGAACGCAACCGAGGTCTTACATCTTCGCCGTACCTTTGAGCCTACCATTGGCGTTATTGAAGGCACTACCAGGGAAATCGTTGCTGTAGATGACCTCTCATTGAGATTCAGGAAGGTGAGGTATTCAGATTGCTGGGACCGAACGGAGCCATCAAGACAACTACCACCAAGATGCTCACCACGCTTCCTATTCCAACCCGGGGCTCCTTCCAAAAAGGATTCGACGTCATCAGGGAGGCGGATGAGTGCGCTTTATGATCTGCTGGGTCATATTCTGTTCGCGGTGTTTGAGATCGTTGCCAAACGCCGTGGCATACTTGAAGTATTCTAATTGTTCGATCGTGAAGAAAATCCCTTCTCAGGCGAGAAGGGATTTTTGCTTACGGGGTTGCTGTCGCAGTAGGTGGTGCTGGGGTAGACGTTGCGGCCGCAGGCCCGCTTGTATTGGTCGCAGCGGCTCCGCCTCCTACAACGATCTGAACATAAACTTGGTCACCGAAATATTGCCCGCTTGCTGTTGACATGCGCCAGTCTCCGCGCAATGTTCCCGATGTGTTTGGTGCGGTCATGGGCACAGAAATATCGTACTGCGCGCCAGCCGCAACTGATGAGGGGAGAGTAAATGTGGAACTGCCCATGGGGTCGCCGCCTGTCGTGGCAAATTTGAATCCCGCCTCCCAGGCGCATGAGCCTGAATTCAACACTTTCCAGGTTTTGGTAAAGGTCTTCCCGGGAGTCATTGGTGTGTTGTCTGGAATGGTCACATCGCTCACAAAAGTGAGGCCATAACATGATGTAGCTGCTGAGGTGGGGCCTACACTGGTCGCAGCACCGAACGGAACGCCTCCTGTACTTGTGGCGAGCGTCCCTAAGGTCGGCACAGATGTCAGAGTCGGAACAGGGGTATCAGAGGGTGCAGCAAAGGCTGTCTCGGTCAGAGCCACGGAGAAGGTCGCAACCGCCTGAGTGCGAATTTCATCTGCACTGAACGTTACTGTTGGAGTTAATTCAGGTACCTGTGCGCCACAGGATGCGAGCAGCAGAGCCCCCGTCATCATTATTGCTTGTATGCCCATCATTAATCGGATTTTAAGCATTCGTACTCCTTTCCATAGGAGGCGCTATTTTACTGGATTTTGCTTAATAGTCAACTCAATACCCCACAAATTTCCTACTCTTGAGCATGCTATAATTTCCAGTCTATGATTTATCTTGATTATTCGGCAACAACCCCGGTCGATCCGCGCGTCTTGGATGCGATGGCTCCCTATTTTTCCGCCTCATTCGGCAACCCTTCATCTGTTCACCGTTATGGACAGCAAGCCGAAGCTGCGATCGATTCCGCGCGCGAGACGGTCGCCTCTGTGCTGAATTGCAGGCCCGATGAGGTCATCTTCACATCCTGTGGCTCAGAATCGGATAATCTCGCGATCCGCGGCGCGGCGTATGCCATACGTGAGAAGACCGGCGCAAAATGGATCCTTGCCTCTCGCGCAGAACACCCCGCGATAACGAAGACTTTACTCCATCTCGAAAAATATGAAGGCTTTTTGGTTGAGTGGCTGGATGCAGACAAGTACGGCATGCTTAGCGCGGAAACCGTTTCAAAAGTGATCTGTAACAACACTGCGATTGTTTCCGTCATGTATGCCAATAACGAGATCGGCACGATCAATCCGATTAAAGAGATCGCTGAGATTTGCAAAGCCAATCAAATTCTCTTTCACACGGATGCCGTTCAAGCCGCGGCATATTTACATGTCGATGTTCAGGCGCTTGGCGTGGATATGATGTCGCTCGGCGCGCACAAGTTTTACGGACCAAAGGGAGTCGGCGCGTTATATGTTCGGAAGGGCGCGCCGCTTGTCTCGCATCTGACAGGTGGCGGGCAGGAGTTTAGCCTGCGCGCCGGTACCCAGAATGTGCCATATATCGTGGGCTTTGCGGAAGCGTTGCGGCTAACGAATGAAGAACGTGGACAACGCGTTGACCACGTCCAACCTTTGCGAGATAAGATCATCGGATCCGTGTTGGAAACGATCCCAGATTCCAGGCTCACAGGTCATATGGAATCCCGCCTGCCACATCATGCCTCCTTCGCGTTCAAAGACCTGGATGGGAATCTCTTATTGACTCTTCTGGATGCCGCAGGTTTTGCCTGCTCCTCTGGTTCTGCCTGCAAGACAGGCAACCCCGAGCCAAGCGAAGTCATGAACACCATTGGCTTATCGCGCGATTGGGGTTTGGGCTCCCTGCGCGTGACGTTAGGCGTTCACACAACTCCTGCTGATATCGATTTGTTTTTGAAAATATTGCCTGACTTAGTTCAGAGAGCACGTAAATTGAAATGAACCAGATTTAATAGTGCGGTGCAGATGAGACTTGCTTTGCACCGCGCAAACCATCCTATATTACTAAAACAATGATGCAATTTTAAAATGATTGCATCCTTTTGTGGGAACAGGATCGGAGCTAAAAGATGGTGAATAAAACTAGGCGAATCTTTGTATTCCATCCCTTTCTTTTCGCTATTTATTCAGTCATTGGTCAATATTCTCAAAACGCTTCGCAAGTTCCAGTAAGTTGGATATCCCGACCGCTTGCATTTCTTATTCTTATTACTATTCTTGTGTATGTTTATTTGCAAAAGACATTCAAAGACCATGAGTACGCTGGTTTCGTAAGCACCTTATTTTTAAACTGGATATTCATGGGACATTTATATCGGCTTCTGTTGGAACGGTCTTCTTTTTGGCGCACCTCTCTTGGCGGTTTTTGTGCTTTCCTTTTGATCAGTGTGCCACTTGGTTTTCTTGCTAGCAGGTGGGTTTGGAATAAGCTGTCCGGCAGAAAAGCGATTACAACTTTTTTGAATGTCACATCATTAGCTTTGATCATATTTCCTTTATGGATCACTATAAACATTCTTTATAATGGAAATAGACAGATACGGTTGATAAGAGAACAGAAGGCCCAATTCAAAGTGTCCTTGGAAAATCCATCTAAGTCTGTCCCTGACATTTATTTGATTATTGTTGATGGTTATGGACGCGTTGATTTTTTGCAGGATGTATATGGTTATGATAATACGCAATTTGTGGCATTTCTGAAAGAGAAAGGATTTTATGTTGCCGATCATGCAACGTCGAATTATCCTCAGACCCAACTCTCACTTTCATCCATGTTAAATATGCAATATTTGAATGCGTCCGTTGAGGAGTTTTCTGATACTAGTGATCGTACTGCGCTGTACGAACTTGTACAGCACCCGATCATAAGACAGTTAATGGAAAATCAGGGTTATAAGTTTGTGGCTTTGCCCAGCGCGACCCTCGTAACACAGATCAGAGATGCAGATATTTATTTCAATTTAACAACTAGTGATATTAATGAATTTGAGGCATTCCTATTATCTTCCACTGTGCTTGGGGTGGCTGTTGAGTCTTGGGGAGTTGATCTACCTGTAATGAGTTATGAATTACATCGTAAGTATATTCTTTTTTCTCTTGATAAATTACGGGAAGTCCCTGACATACCTGGCCCAAAGTTTGTATTTGCTCATGTTATGGCGCCTCATCCGCCTTTTATTTTTGACCGTGATGGGAACTTTATTCTTCCTGACGGCCCGTATATTATGTGGGATGGCTCGTTCTTTCCCGGGACAAAAGAAGAATATCAAAAAGGTTATACTGATCAAGTAACCTTTTTAAATCAGAAATTGATTGAAATCATTTCCGATATACTTGCCCGGTCTGCAAATCCACCTATTATCATTTTGCAAGGAGACCATGGGCCCGGTGCATTTTACAATATGCTTGAACTAGATAATTCGTGTGTATATGAAAGATTTTCTATTTTGAATGCTTATTATTTTCCTAACGGTGATTATCAATTGCTCTATCCTTCAGTCACGCCGGTTAACTCATTTCGAGTGGTCCTAAACCGGTACTTTGGCGCTCAATTAGATCTACTTGAGGATAGGAGTTATTATGCTAGCTGGTCTTCACCCTATTTGTTTACAGATGTGACTGATCAAATCGATTTGCCCTGCAACATTTCTGTGGAAGATAGGCATTAAAATTTTGGATGTAATGATCGAAAATGACTAAAGTTGTCATTGCTATGTCTGGAGGAGTGGATTCCTCCGTTGCGGCGGCCTTGCTCAAGGAGCAGGGCTATGATGTCATTGGCATGATGCTTCGATTGTGGAGCGAACCCGGCAAAGAAGATTCCAACCGCTGCTGCACACCAGACTCGATGGCACAGGCACGCCGCGTCGCTGCAAAACTTGACATTCCCTTTTATGTTATCGATGCAAAGAATGTTTTTCACGATACGGTTGTGCAGTATTTCCTGGACGGGTACGCACGGGGCGAGACGCCGAATCCCTGTTTGATTTGCAACCGTCAAATTCGCTGGACATTTTTGCTTGATCATGCGCTTGCTCTCGGTGCAGACTTTATGGCCACCGGGCATTATGTGAGAAAGCAAACAACAGACAAAGGTCATCAATTATTGCGGGCGGTCGATCGAAGCAAGGATCAGTCGTATGTGCTTCATGTTTTGGATCAGCAGAAACTGGGAAGGGCATTATTTCCAATAGGTGACTACCCAAAGCCAGAGATTCGCCAGATTGCGGAAAAATATGGATTAGCTACTGCCTCACGCAAGGACAGCCAGGATCTATGCTTCCTAGCTGGAGATGATTATCGCAATTTCCTCCAACGCAATGCAGCAGAGATGCTCAAGCCCGGAGCAATTGTCACGAGTGAGGGTCATTCCATTGGTGAGCACAATGGGCTTGCGAACTACACCATCGGTCAACGCAAGGGATTAGGCATTGCATCTCGCGTGCCTTTGTATGTCCTTGGAAAGAATGCAGGATCAAATACTTTAGTTGTAGGTACACAGGAGGAGTTGGGCTCGCGCGAGCTGATCGCGCGCGACGTTAATTGGCTTTCCGGGGAAATACCAGGTGAGCCGTTCCTTGCATATGTGAAAATCCGCTATACCGCGAAAGAGGCTGAGGCGCTGGTCACGCCAATAAATGGGAATCAAGTGCAGGTCCAATTTGACACGCCGCAGAGAGATATCACAGCAGGGCAGGCAGCAGTATTCTTCCACGAAGATCTTATGATCGGCGGCGGGATCATAATTTAGGTCTGCGTGTCGCCAGGGTATTGCTTTAATTCATTTTATCTAGCTCCATCACGGGCAAAAGTGTCAATAACTGGCTGATTCAAATCTATTTTAAGGAGCGTCACCATGACATATCGCGTTGAGTCACTAATGTCTGCACGTTTGTTTGTGACCCCACAACATGCAAATAACCGAATTTACTTTTTGAGCAATCTATCAGGGCATTTAAGTTTATATTCTATGGCTTACGGCGGCAGTGTGCCTGAACCGCTGCTTCCACCGGACATCGCTCTGCAAAATCCACAGTTGATTGGCGGATTATCGTTTTATGTCTTCCCAAAAATTGATAAAGTGCTGGTGATGATAGATAAGGACGGGGATGAGAACTATCAACCAATGCTCATTCCAATAGAAGGCGGTTTCCCCGAACCATCCTTCAATAATTTCTTCGCTGAATATCGTGTGCATCTCAGTGAATGTGATAATGAGAAGAATATTGTTTATCTTTTTGCCGAGCGCCGCGATAAGGCGTTGAATGAGACGTATCGTGGGGACCTCAAAACGGGCAAACTCACAAAGGTCGCTGAGAGCGAATTTGGTCTGATCGTTGCCGCGCATGACAACGATCATAAAAAATTATTGCTCGGTACGGGCTACACAGTTGGCGATAGCGTCTTGTACCTGTGGAAGAATGGCAAACAGAAGGTGATTTATGGCAAGCCCTTGGAAGATCGCCAAGAGGCAGAGATCGTCCCGCTGAGTGGTCTGGGTTCCTCTGTGTTTTCTCCCAGTGAAAAGGGAGCTATCGTTATCTCTTCAATATTTGAAGATACGTACAGCCTCGGCTACATTGATCTTGCAAAACCAGGTGCCTTGGAAAAGGTAGAACTTAAAGGCGTGCAGCACAAAGGGGTTGGCGAGATGGTGGAGCTTGTTCATCTGAAAAAGAATCTTTATCTCCTTGTTTTCAATATTGATGGTTGCTCGTGGGTATATGAAGCCGTTTTCAATGAAAAGAAACGGCTCATGACGATTAAGCATGTTTTGGTTGGGATGAAGCCTCTTGAGGATGGGATGCTCGAGCACGTCGATTATGATCCCGAAGCAGATATTTTCACGTTCTCCTTCTCTACTGCCACATCAGCGACTCAAATCTATACTGTCAGTGGCAAAAAGAGGGATAAGGTAATACGGCATACAAATGAAAAGATTCTGGGGATCCCTGATGAATATCTTTCAAAGGGAGAGGATGCGTCCTATCTTTCCCACGATGGCTTGCGCGTCTCTGCCCGTCTGTATCTCCCTGCAAAGGATCTCCGCTTTAAAGGTCCGCGCCCGGTTGTCTACTATATCCATGGGGGCCCGCAGGGACAGGAACGTCCCGATTTTGCATGGTTCTCTATGCCTCTGATCCAATATCTCAGCCTGCGTGGTTTCGCGGTCTTTGTGCCAAACGTGCGCGGCTCAACAGGATATGGACTCGCTTACACCAAGCATGTAGATCGCGATTGGGGCGGCCAGGATCGTCTTGATCATGTCCATGCGATGACAGAAGTCCTGCCGAAAGACAAACGGCTGGATGTTTCGCGTGCGGCAGTCGTTGGGCGCTCTTACGGCGGCTATATGACTTTGATGCAGGCAGGTCTTCATCCTGATTTGTGGAAAGCCGGTTGCGATATGTTCGGTCCCTATGACTTGTTGACGTTTTTTGAGCGAATCCCGGCGACGTGGAAACCTTATTTCAAGATTGCGTTGGGTGACCCGGACAAGGCTGATGAGCGCGCCTTTCTTGTGGATCGCTCACCCAAAACGCATTTGCATAATATGTCTGCACCCATGCTGGTCATCCAGGGACGAAACGATCCACGGGTTGTTGCGGCAGAATCCGAAGATCTCGTCAATGAGTTAAGGGCGAAGGGAAAAGAATTGGAACTCCTGATCTTTGAAGATGAGGGGCATGACGTGCTCAAATACGAGAACCGTGTCATTTGCTACACTGCGATCACCGATTTCTTTGCAAAGCACCTGAACCCGTAAATTTTGGAATGCGGGAGCAAGCTCCCTCAGTTTTTGAAATTCAAAGCCTTATCTTGCGATGACTCTCCCCACTATTCTCCTTGGTCTGCTGATTGCATTGTTATATGGCGCTTTGTATCATCTCATACGCGGAGGAAGCTTTTGGAGGTTGCTGTTGTATCTGGGTCTCAGTGTTCTTGGTTTTACGGCGGGTTATATCGTTGGTCTCTGGCGTGGGTGGATTCTGGTCCCGCTTGGTTCGCTCAATTTGGGTCTTTGTTCCATCGGGAGCCTGGTTATTCTTGTTATTGGTGACTGGCTCGGCCATATCGAACCCGGTTAGGAAAGCAAAGTATAATCTGCGCCTGTCTTGGGAAGCATCGTTTCAATATTTGAACAAAAATTTGATTTTCATGTGACATCGTCTACAATAAAGTTTGGCGATTAATTCAAGAACCGCTGAAATAAGGAGTATTGTATGGAGCAAATAAAATTTGTGATCGATCTATTTTTGCACCTGGATGAGTATATGGCGAATATCATCAGCCAGTATGGCGCATGGACGTATGCCATCCTTTTCCTGGTCATCTTCATGGAGACCGGTTTTGTCGTGACTCCTTTCCTTCCTGGCGATTCACTGTTGTTTGCAGCAGGTACATTCGCAGCGCTCGGTTCGATGAACGTCTGGCTGCTGATCGGGTTGTTGATCGTGGCCGCGATCGGCGGTGATACCGTAAACTACTGGATCGGTCATTACCTGGGTGACCGCGCCTATAACATCAAGTGGATCAAGAAGGAATATCTCGACCGTACCCACGCCTTCTTCGAAAAACATGGTGGCAAGACGATTTTCCTGGCGCGCTTCGTTCCGATTGTACGCACGTTTGCTCCGTTTGTCGCAGGCATGGGGCACATGTCCTATAGTTATTTCTTTTCGTATAATGTGTTCGGCGGTATCGTATGGGTTTTGCTGTTCACATTGCTGGGATATTTCTTCGGCAATATCCCATTCGTAAAGCAAAACTTTGAAGTAGTCATTATCGCTATTATTCTTTTGTCAGTCATCCCCGCCGTATGGGAAGCCTTGAAAGCCCGGCGCGAAATAAACATGGAGAAAGCCAAAGCGGAAATCGAGACGCCCTGAGGCGTCTCGATTTTTGTACCACAGTGCACATGAAGTGGCTTGCGATTCTCTTTTCGCTTCTGATCATCCTCATTATTGTCCTGGCAGATATGGGAGCTTTGCCGCACTTTTTGCAGGTCTGGAAAGATCTCCCCTATGGCGATAAAGCGGGACACTTCATCCTGTATGGGATCCTGACCCTGCTGGTCGACCTGGCGCTCTTTCGCTCGCTCTCGAAGCGAAGCCGGAAGTGGCTGGTTCTTACAAGCGGCTTGATCCTTGCCCTGTTGATCGGTCTTGAAGAGTTCTCACAACAATACTTTGCGGATCGCACATTCAGCCTAATGGACCTGGCTGCCAGTTATCTGGGCGTGATCTTCTTTTCATGGCTGGCATTGCGGATTGCGCGTCTGGATCCCAGCAATGAAATATAGAACAAATCAATCTTGAATTCAATGTGTAATTACCCGCTTCTGCGAGAAACCCTCACGCAAAAGTGGTCGGTCAACAGAGAAGCTCGCCCGCTGCGAGCGCGTCGGCTCCCTGTGCGGGCTAGGATCCCTTTTGCTTGGAATGTAGTACGCCCGAGAGAGTGGCCCATGCGCTTGCCTGTCGCCATCTTAGTCCGGTCAAGATGTGCCAAATCGGCTCCAGGATGGTGCTACCCAACGCGGCGCCACGGTAACGAGTGTCTCCTGGCGATTTTGGATATGCAATGGAGCTTTCTCAACAGCGAAAAGCTCGTAAGATGCGGATCTCGCGGTTGCCACGATTACACTTGCGCTCGACGCGAATCTTGAGCGTATAATTCGTAAAGTCATGCTGAGCTCGTCGAGTACGACCGCTGATTCGGAGGTGTCCCATGGCTATCCACCAGACTGCCTATTTCGTTGTTCGCGATGACGCGCTTGAAATATGTCAAAAGGCAATTCGCGAGTTTGTTGATTACGTCCGCGAGAATGAACCCGATACATTGCTCTACACATCTCTTCAGGGAAAAGAGCACTCAACGCACTTTCTGCATTACTTTATTTTCCGTGATGAACTGGCGCGCGAGCGACATGCCAACTCGAATGCAGTAAACAACTTCACAAGTATCCTTTATCCCAATCTCATCGCACCGGTCGACTTCACCGAGTACAATCTATTTGAAAGTACGAAATAGATAAATCATTGCGAGCAGTCTCCCTAATGCTACTCACTAACTGGAGGAAATCATGACCGACAAGATTCTGAATTGGGGATTGCTGTCCACGGCACGGATCAACCGCGCGTTGATCACTCCGCTACGGTCCTCAAAACGAAATCATTTATTGGCGGTGGCTTCGCGAACGCAAGAGTCGGCGGATCGATATGCCCGTGAATGGAAGATCCCGCGCGCGCTTGGATCCTATGAGGCTTTACTCGCCGATCCTGAAATAGATGTCATCTACAACTCGCTGCCCAACCATCTCCATGCTGAATGGACGATCAAAGCGGTTGAAGCGGGCAAACATGTCTTGTGTGAAAAGCCAATCGCGTTGAGCGTCGACGAATTGGATGCAATGAAGGAGTCCGCGCGCAAACATGGACGCGTCGTTGCCGAAGCCTTCATGTACCGGCACCATCCACAAACGCTCAAAGTACAAGACATCGTCAAGAACGGTTCACTTGGGAGTTTGAAATTGATCCGCGGTTCCTTCAGCTATGTCCTCACCCGCGCGGGGGATGTCCGTCTTGACCCGGCGATGGGAGGCGGAAGCATTTGGGATGTTGGGTGTTATCCGATCAGCTATACGCGGACGGTCGCGGGGGAGACTCCGCTTGAAGTTTTTGGCTGGCAGGTGACGGGTCCGACAGGAATCGATGAGACCTTCGTCGGGCAGATGCGATTCAATCACGAGGTGCATGCACAGTTTGACTGCAGTTTCGCGATCCCTTTCCACGCATTTATGGAAATCGTTGGAAGTGAAGGAA
>Ga0214471_10004626_pt1 | contig 10608 bp, 12 predicted proteins | sample RVTome_5_FD_207665 | JGI IMG/M metagenome (GOLD analysis project Ga0214471, IMG submission 207665) | Soil microbial communities from uranium-contaminated site in the Upper Colorado River Basin, Wyoming, United States - RVT142D155 | ecosystem: Environmental > Terrestrial > Soil > Contaminated >... | reverse complement strand
CGTCAGGGTCATGCCGCGCCCTCCTTATCCGGGGGCCCGATCATAAGCGAGCGGGTCGGGCGCCCGCAACCGCTTGCGCCCGCTCGGGCGCCGGGTATGCTCCTGCCGGGAGGCGCCACCATGTCCACCGTCTCGTTCCCGATCAGCATCGTCATCGATCGCCTGGCCGCGGGCCCCACCGCCCCCGCGGGCGGCGACGGCTCGACCCCGCTGCGCACGCGGGTCGCGGAGGTCGTCGCGCAGATGGGCCCGGCCCCGTGGGCGCGGCGCATCATCTCAGACGAGCGCAACCTGGTGACCCTCATCGCCTCCCCGCCCGGCGGCGGCAACCGGCCGCACTGGCACCGCGAGTTCGACGAGTGGTGGGTCGTCCTCGGCGGGCGGCTGCAGTGGGAGCTGACCGGCGGGGTGGTGGTCGATGCGGCCAAGGACGACATCGTGTGGGTGCCGCGCGGCACCGTGCACCATATCCGGAACGTCGGCACCGAGCTGTCGCTGCGCCTGGCGGTGGCGATGCCGCCCGCCTGGCACTTCTACCACCCGTGCGAGCAGTGCGGTTTCTCGGACGACGGGCCGAAGGAATGGTGCGCGTAGGGCGCCTTGCGCAGGCCCGCGGGGCTGCTTATGCTGTGCCCCACCACGTGGCACCAGGCACCGGAACACTGGAAAGGGGAGCGTCTATGGCGACGGCGGCGGGGGCCTCTCACGTCTACGTTGGAGCGGCGAAGTGGACCGGCGGGAGCAAGAGCGGGGTGTTCCGGCGGGGGGCCGGCGACTCGCCCTGGGAGCTCTGCAACAAGGGGCTCCCGGACGACGTGCACGTACAGGCGATCACCGTGCACCCGACCAATCCGGACGTGGTCTACGTGGGCACCCAGAACGGCCCATATCGAAGCGTGGATCGCGGCGAGCGCTGGGAGCGCCTGCCCTTCCCGGAAGACGGGGGTCAGGTCTGGTCGATCCTGGTGCATCCGAAGAACCCGCGCACGCTCTTCGCGGGCACGTCGCCGGTGGGGATCTACCGCAGCGACGACGAGGGGGCCTCGTGGCGGAAGCTGCCGAACGCGGTCCAGGCCGAGCGCGTGAAGATGCCGTTCGCGTGCCGGGTGATGCGCCTGGCGATCGATCCCGCCCAGCCCGACCACATCTACGCCGCGCTCGAGGTGGGCGGGGCCATGCGGAGCCTGGACGGCGGCGTGACCTGGAGTGATTGCAGCGCCGACCTCGTGAAGCTCTCCGAGCTGCCGCATCTCAAGAGCCGCATCGTGAGCGACAGCGAGATGGAAGGCATGCTCGACGGCCACGCCCTCTGCGTGAGCCCGGCGGCCTCCGGCACCGTGATCCTCGCCCTGCGCATGGGCCTCTTCCGCAGCACCGACGGCGCGGCGCACTGGAAGGATATGGAGGTCGGCCGGTTCTCGCCGCTGACCTACAGCCGTGACATCCGCGTCTCGCCGCAGGACCCGCGCGTGCTCTACGCCTGCCTGAGCCCGGCCGCGCGCAGCGAGGACGGCTCGCTCTACCGCAGCGCCGACCTGGGTGAGACGTGGACGCGCTTCGACCGCGGGGTCAAGGCCGAGAGCACGATGATGGCGGTGGCGCTCCACCCGCGCGACGCCGACCGCGTCTACTGCGTGAGCCGCACCGGGCAGGTCTTCGGCACCGAGGACGCCGGGCGCACCTGGCGCGAGGACCGGCTGCCCGACGGCGTCGGCGACGTCTACGCGATCGCCTGCGGGTGAAGTTTCCGTTGGGGGGGAGTGAGCTCGCGCACGAAGCAGCGCACGTCGCCGAGGTGCTCGTAGTGCTCGGTGTGGGCGAGCAGCCCGGCCTCCACCGCGTCGATCCCGAGTGACCGCAGCACCGGCTCGGTGAGGAGCGCGTAGCCGCCCTTTCGCCCCAACCCGTTCTTCAGGAGCCGGTGCACGAGGATCACCGCGGTACCGGTCACGCGGTTCCGCCCACCCACCATGTGGCGCAGGAACGGGCCATGGTGGACCACCATCTTCAGATCGAGCGTCCCGGTCTGCTGACACGCGCCGCATTGGCAGGTTTCGACGGCCGCCATCGCCCGCTGCCGCGTCTTGAAGGCGGCGAAAGCCGCTTCCAGGACCTCGAGCAACCGCGCTTTCGGCAGCGGAGATCCCTCCCCGCCGAGCGCGAACACCGCGTCGCCCTCGATCTCCTGGATCTCGAGCGGCGGCGAGAGATGCCCGACCACCTCGTCGAGCAGGGCCGCGATGATGTCGGAGCCGTGCTCGAGCTCGGTGGTGGTGACGAAGGCGGTGAAGCCGGAGACGTCCGCCAGGACCAGAAACCCATGATCGGTTCGATTGTTCATGCGTCACCTCCGGTCCGGCCGCTGGCCACGACGATGTCGAGGATCTGAACCCCGCTCGGCAGCTCGATGAGGAACTCGGGATCCCGCTCCAGATGGTGGATGCGCCGCGGGTCCGGGCCGGCGAAGCGCGACATCGCCTCGACGCTTTCCCAGTAGGAGATCGTCACGAACTCGCTCTCGGTCGCGCAGTCTTCGCGGAGTAGCTGGACGCCCAGGGCCTTCGCCTCGAGCGGCCGGATGCCGTGCTCGTAGAGGTACCGCGCGTACTCGTCGGCCCGGGCGGCGGTCGTGCGCCCGCGCCAGATGCGGGCGATCGTGGGGCGGGGATTCGCTTGCTTGTTCATGCCCCTGAGACACCGACCAGGGGCGGATGTGAAACGGGGTGGGTGCTGCCTAAGTCCGCTCCAGGATGTGCAAACCGCGGCCACGGTCGATCAGGTAGAAGAGGCCCCGGCCGTCCACCTCCACGTCGTTGCTCGAGACCCGGGCATGGCCGGCGGGCGGCTCGGGCAGGAAGTGGGCGACCTCGCGCGGCGCGTGGGGATTGGCGACGTCGACGACGCGGAGCCCGTGGGCGAACCAGGCCACCGGGATCTCGGTGCCGGTGACGCGCTCGCAGGGCTGGTGGCAACCGGTGAACTCGGGCTGCGGGTCGCCGTTCACCCCCGGAACCTGGAAGGTGGAGATGGGCACCGGGTGCCGCTCGTCGGTGATGTCCACCAGCCAGAGGAACGACGGCGGCCCCGGCGCGGTCTTGGCCACGTCCTCGTCCGCGGCCAGCATGATCCGCCGGCCGTGCAACGGGAACGGCAGCGGCAGCGCGGTGTGGGTCGGGGTGATGTAGGGCGGGCTCCAGTCGAGCCCGGAGACGAAGCGGGGCTGGGCCATGTCCTCGATGTCGAGGATCACGAAGCCGCCGTGCCAGTAGCTCACGTAGAGCCGGTCGCCCGAGCGGATCGGATGGTGGCAGCGGTGATGCCGCCCCGACCAGGCGGGCGTCTCTCCACCCCCGGTCCACTGCCCCGGCATCCACCAGCGGCCGATCTCCCGGGGCCGCGCCGGATCGTGGAGGTCCAGGATCATCACGATGTTCCCGACGTAGCCGTCCATCTCGGGGGAGATGTAGGCGTAGCGCCCGTCGAAGGTGAAGCGGTGCACGCCGGCGCCGCCGCATTTCCAGAACGTGATCAGGCGCGGCCGGCTCGGGTCGGAGACGTCGTAGATCACGAGGCCCCCGCCGACGCCGGCCGGGGGCTGGTGCGCGGGCTGGGCCTCGCGGTTCACCAGCATGAGCCCGTTGGCCGCGCGCACCTTGTGCGAGTGGGTCTGGGGCGGCACCTCGACGGTGGCCAGCGTCCGGGGCCGGGCCGGGTCGCTCACGTCCACGATGCTGGTGCCGTGCGGCGCCTTCATGTGGGCGATGTAGGCGGTGGTCCCGTCCACGGAGACCTGGCCGCCACCCGGGCAGTCGAGCCAGGCGACCTGCTTGATGCCCTGCACGCTCGGCGCGATCGCGGTCGCCATGTCGGCCGGAGCCTAGCAGACCGCGGGCCCGGCGCCAAGCCCGGGCCATTTGGGTAGTGTCTATCTCTTCCAATGACCAGAGGTCCGAGCCTAAAGGCCAACGACATGCCCTTACACTGTCCGGATGTTTAGCACCGAGGTCATTGTCGGGTGATATATTTCCGACCATGAGGTTGCGGGAGCTACCACCCACGGATATCAGAGCGCTTCCTAACTATACGGTATTAGAGGGTTCTCACTACCTGAGGATACCAGCCTCGACCCTCAAGTCGTGGATTGTGGGGCGAGACTATGATGTCCACGCGGGACGCAAGCGCTCAAAGAGCCTAATTCGTCCGGCCCAGACAAGGCCGACCCTCCTGTCCTTCGTCAACTTGGTTGAGGCTCATGTGCTCCACGCTATCCGCCACAAACACGGAGTCCGGCTGGGCAGCGTGCGCCGAGCCTTGGACTACGTCGAAGGTAAGTTGGGTGAACGTCACCCATTGATCACTCGTGAGTTTAAGACTGATGGTGTGGACTTGTTCATCGAGCAATTGGGCGACCTGGTCATTGCGTCCCAGGACGGGCAGGTTGCGTTGCGACAGTTTTTCGACCTGCATCTACAGCGCGTCGAGCATGATGAACAGGGCATTGCGAATCGCCTCTTTCCGTTCACTCGGCTCAGCCATGTGGATCAGCCTAAGTTTATCGTGATTAATCCCGGTATCTCTTTTGGACGACCAGTCATCGAGGCCGGCGGAGTCTCGACAGCGGCTATCTTGGAGCGTCATCAGGCCGGTGAATCCCTTGAACATCTCGCTAAGGACTTCCGGCTTTCGTTTCCAGAGGTAGAAGAAGCAATCCGCTGCGAGAGTGGTCGCAGCTAAAGTCCGTCAGGTTGTCTTTTTCCTCGATAGATCCCTCGGCGCTGATGATGTACGTCTTGCTATGCAAGCCGCCGGGGCCGCCGTCGAAATTCACATCGATCACTTTTCGGGAGCGACTACGGACGATGTATGGCTGAGGGCCGTTGGAGAGAAAGGCTGGATAGTAGTTACTAAAGACGAGAGGATTCGCTATCGCGCTGTAGAAAGGCGCGCCATTGCAGAGGCCCGCGTAAGAACGTTCATTCTCGTACCGAAGAGACTGACTGGCCCCCAGAATGGCGAGATATTGGCGAAGGCAATAGACAAAATGACGAGATTTTCAGTAGGCAATCAGCCACCCTTCATAGCCAAAGTATTCCGCGACAGCACTGTTCGGTTATGGGAGCGCCCGCGCGCTTAGCGCTCCCCCAGCCAGCCCTAGCGGCTCTCTTGGCGATCTTCCGGCCGGCTCCCGCCGACATCGTTCTTGCTCGCCTTCCCCCCTTCAAACCGTGCTTCCGGTGGCCATTTGACAGGCGGCGCCGGGGCATGACAAAGTCTCCGCAACTCGCAAAGGAGCGTCGCCATGGCCCTCTCCGTCGACCGGTCCGTGCGTCCCGAGATCAGCACTGCCTATGCGAGCCTCGAGGACAAGATCCTGGAGCGGGACCAGAAGGGGGCCAGCGACATCTTCTACGACCTCGTGCGGGCCCAGGTCCCGCTGGCCGAGCTGGTCGGCCAGATCGTGCAAATCCACGCGCCCTACACGCACGTGCCGTACCACCAGCGCCTCGACGACGGCATCGTGCGCTTCGTGAACAACGACCACTGCCTGCTCAGCTCGCGCGCCACCCTGGACCTGGTCCCCCGGATGCCGCCCGAGCTGACCTATCTCCCGGTAGCCCAGACGATCTGGTATCTGCCGACCGGCCTCGATCCGTGGAACCAGCTCCTCGGCAAGATGCCCGGCCACTACGTGCGGCTCTACGAGCTGAAGTTCGACGGCAAGCCGCCCCTGCCCGAGGTGCACTGGCCGGACCAGACGCCGCTCGCCATCGAGGGCACGTGGCCCGAGCGGCTCAACACGTGGCTCACGCTCGTGCAGCGCGGCGAGGTGATCAACGCGTATCGTGTGTTCCTCGGCCTCTGGGAGGAGGCGGTCGCCGATCCGGACCAGCGCACCGCGCTGCTGGCCCAGCTCGTCTTCGCGGGCCTCATCGACGTCCAGGACCGGGTGTTTCACAACCGCTCGTACACCACCGGCCACAAGTCCTATCGCGCCCGGGCAACCGTTGCGCTGGCGCGAATGATCGGCTGGGAGAACGCCCACTCGGTCCTCTACGCGGGCGTGCCCGACATCGCGGTCGGACCCCGCTGGTACTCGAGCTACGAGATGGGCTGCCTGATCGTGCAGAACGTCCTCGACAATCGCGACCGGGAGATGCTGGACAACGACGGCGCCCTGAGCCCGGTGGAGTCGATGGCCCTGCAGGAGGCGCTGCTGAGCGGCCAGGAACCCGGGTACATCGACCTGATCGTGGGGCTCCTCCGAACCGGCAAGGGCCTCCGGCAGATCATCGACACCATCCAGCTCGCCTCCGCGCAGCTCATCATGGAGACGGGTGATCCCAACTCGTACTCGATGCCGCAGCACAGCTACGAGTACTGCAACACGGTACGCTGGTTCTTCGACACCTTTGCCCACCCACACCGGCTCAAGCTCCTGTTCGTGGCCGCGTCCTTCGTCAACCGGGCCGCGCATCACCAGAAGCACACCCCGGGCAACAACCCGGTGAAGGTCGAGCCCCCCAAGGGCTCCGATGCCCTCACCGAGGCACAGCTACTCAGCCGCCTCGACGGCGCCCTCGACGGCCTTCGTCCCTTCGAGGCCATGGACTGGACCGCCGCCTACCTGCGCGCGGGCTTCGACCGGGCGCCGCTCGTCCAGACTCTCGCGGTGGGCGCGGCGAAGGCGGGCAATGACCCGCACAACCAGGAGCTGGGCACCTGCCTGCTCGACGACTACGGCCATTCCACCGCGGAGGGCCGCGACCGCCTGCTCTTCGCCTCGGCCAAGCACACCGCGGGGCACCGCAAGTACGGCTCTCACCTCGACGCGTGGCGTCGCTACGCGGACGCCTTCGGCCTCGCCCGGTCCTGAGCGCGCCTGAGCCGCCGGGGTGAGGAAGCTCGGCGCGAGGTCGTTCAAGAGCATCCCGGGCAAGTACTACGACACCCCGAAGGAGCTCTGGGGCTTTCGCAGCGATCGAGGTGACGGGGCTCCATCGATGATCGCGAGGACGTTCCTCGAAGCCAACCACGGGACCCTCGGCATCACGCGGGCGCTCGCGCGCCTCGACGTGCGGCGCGTGATCCACGGGCGCGGCGCCGACCACGTCATCCTCCAGCAGCTCTGGCGCCGTCGCCGCATTCATCGCGCCTACGTCACCGTGCACATCGGCCGGGATCGGCGCGTCTATCTGGTCAAGAGCCGGGCGGTGCCGGACGACGTGCTCCGCAAGACCGAGGAGCCCCGCCTCGCGGCCGGGACCGCGGTGCGGGCCGCGTTCGCGGGCGGGGGACGCGGCCGGGGGCGCGCGTGGGTGGTCGGCAAGCCGGAGCTGCTCTGGTACCCGGCCAAGCGGCTGCTGCATCCCGCCTGGCGCGTGCGGATTCACCGCACCAAGCCGCGCTCGGAGGTCATCACGTACGTGCACGCGGTGACCGGGAACGTCATCAGCCGGTACGACAACCTCGCCGAGGCGACGGGGCGGGCGAGGGTGTTCCTGCCGAATCCGATGGCCCGGGCGCATGGCTTCAAGCCGCTCGACGAGGCCGACCGGGTGCAGCGCCCACCCGCGGCCGCCTACGCCGACGTGAAGCTCACCGGCCTGCGGGGCAACGGCCGCCTGGACGGCCGGCGCGTCACCACGCGGCTGACCGCAAAGCGCCTGCGGAGCGCGCGGCTCGACTTCTCGGTACCGCATTTCCGCGCCGGCTTCGAGGAGGCCTCGGCCTACCACCACGTGAACGAGGCCATCGCGTACCTCGAGACGCTCGGCTACCGGGGCCCCCGCCGGCTGTTTCCCGGGCCTCTCGAGGTGGACGCGCGCGGCACCCGCGACGACAACTCGTGGTACAGTCCGGGCGAGCGCACGCTGACGTTCGGGACCGGCGACGTGGACGACGCGGAGGACGGCGAGACCGTGCTGCACGAGTTCGGGCACGCGCTCCAGGACGCCATCTGCTCCGACTTCGGCCAATCGCCGGAGGCGGCGGCGATGGGCGAAGGGTTCGGCGACTATTTCGCGGCCAGCTTCTTCGCCGCGAAGAAGCGGGATCCGTACCGCGAGGCGGTGATGACCTGGGACGGCGCGTACGGCGAGGGCGACCCGCCCTGCGTCCGCCGGGTCGACTCGCGGCTCACGTACGAGAGCTTCGATCACGGCCCGCGGGCGGACGAGCACGACAACGGCCAGATCTGGTCGGCCACGCTGTGGGACATCTGGAAGGCGACCGGACGGCCCGTGGCGGACCGCATCATCGTCGAGAGCCACTTCCAGCTCGACGGCTTCACCACCTTCGCCCGCGGGGCGCGGGCCATCCTCGACGCGGACCGTAACCTCTACCGAGGGCGGCACGCGACGATCCTCAAGCGGATCTTCCGCCGCCGCGGCATCGGGCCCGTGGAGTGACCCGGGAGCGCCTTCCAGGGTCGCCGCGGGGCGAGGTATAGTGGAGCCTATGGACCGCGCCCGCGTCTACTACCGACAAGGCTGAAGCTCCTGCGCCAAGACGAAAGAGTTGCTTTCGTCATGGGGAGTGACCTTCGAGGGCTTCGACGTCGAGGCCCAGCCGGAGCGCCGGGCTGACCTCGAAGCGTTTGGCGTGATGCGCGTGCCCGCCACGATCGTGAGGGACCGCATCGTGCACGGTTGGAACCCGCAGGCGCTGGCCGAGCTGGTCGGCGTGCGCTACCACGCGCCGAAGAAGCTGAGTCCGGCGGAGCTGGCCGAGCGAATGGACATCGTCCTGGCCGCCACCCAGCGCGCGATCCGGCAGGTGCCGCGCGAGCACCTCGGCATGAAGTATCCGGGGCGCGATCGGACCGTGCGCCAGCTCGGCTTTCACGTGTTCCGGGTGGCGGCCTCGTTCGCGGACACCCGTGAGCACGGGCATCTCGACGGGGCCTGGTTCGAGGAAAACGCGCCGCCCGAGATGGCGGACGGCGAGGCGGTGGCGCGCTACGGGGAGACGGTCCGCGCGCGCCTCGCCGCCTTCTTCGCGCGGCCCGGCTGGTGCGATGGGAACGTGAGCACCTACTACGGGCCGCAGTCGGCGCCCGAGTTCATGGAGCGTACGACGTGGCACTCGGCCCAGCACCTGCGGCAGATCTACTGGTTCCTCGACGAGCTGCGGGTCGCGAAGGACGCGCCGGTCACCGACGCGGACCTCGAGGGGTTGCCGTTTCCGACGGAGGTTTGGTCTTAGGCGTAGTCCCCCTCACCTCCGCCCCCTCACCCTCCCCTCTCCCCCGGTGGGGGAGAGGGGATCGAGTGGCCTTCCGGGGGCGAGGGTTCTTGATGAACGCGTGGGCTTCGCGGACCACCTTCTCCACGGCCTGCCAGCCCGGGCGCCCGTCGAGGCGCACGCCCACCCAGCCGCGCGGGCCCACGTAGGGCGGCACGAAGAAGCGCTTGGGGTCCTGGTAGACGAGGGCTTCCTGCGCGCCCAGCGGCATCGCGAGCCAGACGCCCACGTGGGTGGCGCCGTGGTGGTGGTTGTCGAACGTGGCGAACATCCGGCCGCCCACCCAGAACGTCGGCTCGCCGTGGGAGACCTTCTCGCTGGTCCCCGGCAGCCCGAGGCAGATCCGGCGCAGCCGCGCGAGCGGCGCTACGTCGTCACGTGCCGGAGGAACCGCTCTGGCGGATCTTCGCCCCACTGGCTGACGAGCCCCTCTTCCGCGGACAGGAGGTTCGTGCCGCTCCGCGCGTTCAGGCGGTCGGTGTCCGCCCAGCGCTCGTGCACGCGCCCCCACGGATCGGCCCAGTAGTCGTAGACCTGGCTGCCCAGGAGATGCCGTCCCACGCCCCACATGTGCTCGTACTTGCCGAGCCCGGCGAGGTACTCGTGGTCCTTGAAGACCGCGTCCACGTCCGGCACCTCGAACGAGACGTGGTTCATGCCCGCGCGCTCGTTCATCACGCAGAAGAGGGTGTGGTGGTCCACGTACTCCTCGCCGCGGTCGCAGCGGTTGAACGAGCCGATGATGTGGTCCTTGGCGCCCACGTAGATGTCGTCCGAGCCGATGAAGCCCAGGGTGTCGCGGAACCACTGCGCGGTCTCGCTCACCCGGGGCGTGCCCATCACCCCGTGGCCTATCCGCTTGATCGGGGTGGGCGACTTGCGCAGCCGCATCAGCGTCCCCGCGCGCCGCAGGGGCTCGGCGCCGGTGTTCATCGGGGTGTGGTCCACCGGGATCACCGGCAGCGCCGCGAGCCCCCACACCACCTCGATCTGGTAGCCGTTCGGCTCACGCAGGCGCACCCGCCGGCCGCCGCCCGGCTCGTCGATCCCCTCCACCGCGGACGCCCCGGGCGCCGTCGCCACCCGCGCCAGATCGCCCTCGCCCGCCGCGTGGTAGGCGAAGCCCACGAAGCCGGCGTCGTCCGCCTTCTCGGTCACGTGGATGTGGTGGGTCGGGTCGGTCCCGCGCATGTAGAGCGCCTTCGGAGTCCGCGCGGCACGCGTCAGGCCGAAGTGGGTGAGGAACTCCTCCATCGCGTCGAGGTCCGGGGCGCGCAGCCTTACCCAGGCCAGGTCTCTCACCTTGATCAGTGGCATAAGAACCCCCTCACCCGGGGGGGCCCGCCCCCCCCCAACCCCCCCCGC
>Ga0214471_10004625_pt1 | contig 10609 bp, 7 predicted proteins | sample RVTome_5_FD_207665 | JGI IMG/M metagenome (GOLD analysis project Ga0214471, IMG submission 207665) | Soil microbial communities from uranium-contaminated site in the Upper Colorado River Basin, Wyoming, United States - RVT142D155 | ecosystem: Environmental > Terrestrial > Soil > Contaminated >... | reverse complement strand
AAGGACGAGTGGTTCACCAGCCTTCCATCCGAAATGCACCAAAACATTCCGGCAGAATCCCTCCGCATCGCTCTCCACCAGGGAAGCGCCAAGTTCCTGCAAAACCTCCCGAGACTCGGGGAGGCCCCTACTCCGTGCGAGCGTGCGAACATACTCGCCAAAGCTAACTAGCTTCCAGCCGAGCGCGCTAGCGACTTCTCGTGAAATCGTCGACTTTCCGCTCCCCATAAGACCCGCAAACCCAAGAGCCAGCGGCTCAAGAGCGCGAAGCAGCAGGTCTCGATCAATGACATCAAGGCGCGAAAAGTCAGCATACCGAAACACAAGATCGCGTGGAGTGCAGCCAGTAGTCCCGCTTGCCTTTTGTAAGTTGTGGGCAGTTCCCCACCAGTCGATGCCCTGCAGAGAGAGTCGGTAGGCCATATAGTTAGCCAAGGCACCTTTATCAACTCCCTCGCGAACTGCAACTATCGGCACTGCCTGTTTCAATCTCTCTACCTTGCCTTGGGACACTTCAACGCACTGCTGGGTCAACTCCTCCGCCCGGCCTCGGAAAACTACATCGCCAGCAAATTGATCTGCGGCCTGTTCTTCAACGGCATCTCGACGTGCCAATGACAATTCGCCCTCTTCAATGACGGGCTCACTCTCGAGGCTCGGATCACAAGCTATGTGGTAGTACTCATGCAGCAAGTCATGTAGCCAGCGGGCTGTTGACTGGGTACGCTGTTTGAGGACGATTACACTACGACCCTGAATGCGCCAGCAAGCGCCATAGAAAGTTCCAGGGTCGTTCAATGGCAGTATCGCCACACCTAGAGTCCACATGTACTTCAGGGTCGATTCGAAGGTTAGTTCGCCATAAAGCCTGGTAACGGCGTCGTGAACCTCCTCAGGGTCCTGCGGGAACTCGCGTGCCGCCTTCATTGGTATTGCTTGGAGAACAATCAAGGCGAGATAGTGCGCGTAGAAGACGTACCCGCGGAGTTCGGCGTCTCGCACTCTCTGCGGCAATCTGAAGCGTGCAGTAGAGGCTGGGCCTGGTATTGTCGAAAGTAGCGTCTCGCCAAAGAGGAGACTCGGTGACCATGAGAAGATACGGCTCATTGCCTCCACCGCTTCGAGCATGACCTCGCCCTTGCTGTCATTCAGCTCGGCCGGCGTCCCAAGTGGCCTTGTGAGCAGACGCCTCTTGACAAGCTCACGCGGCAAGCCAGCACTCTTTAGGCGTCGCAATAGTCGTTCAAGCGAAAAATCACCTCCGGACAGGAAGATCTCCCTGGGCACGGAGATCCCAAGCGCACGGATTACCTCGGCAAGCCGAGTTAGGCTGGCGGAACGGTAATCGGTAGCCTCGTAGCGTTGAATCTGTTGAGGCTTCAGATTCAATCTCTCTGCGAGATCTTCCTGGCTCATACCACTTGCGATGCGAGCCTGAATTAAGGCGCGCGGAAGGTCCTCGAATGAGTTCAACTCTAGTGTCAGCCGCTCGCCGGCTCGAAGCGAGTCATAATCCCGCAGTTGCTCCTCTAGCTCAGAGACCTGACTACGCATAGCATCAAGCTCTGCTTGGTAGATCTTCGGATGGGGACGATCAGCCAGAGGTGCTGATTCGAGTCTCCGGATCGCGTCGCGAAATTTCTCCGCATGCGCCTTCGTGATGCGGTACTGGCGCTCGTTTTTAATCATCACGACGGTCTCCCTAGGGGGAGGGCGACAATGCCCTTCCTTTCTCCAGTCTCCTTGTTCGTTTGAAAAAAGTCTAAATAGGTCTTGCCACTACCGATCTCTGTCATGGTGGATGGGAAAAACTCTCCGAAGAAGCGAGCCTTTTGCGCAGCTCGCCGGTTCGAGAAGTCGAAGAAGATCGGGTCCAAACTGTCAGGATCGACTCCATAGGTATCCCAGCATGCGTCGTAATCCTCGGGGAGAGACTTGGCTGTAACGAAACTTCCGTTGACATAAAGCTTGCGGCAGCCTGCGCCGGCGAGAGCGTCGCCGCCTGCCCTGAGGCCCCCAAAAAGGCGCGCGCGATGAGGGTTAGAGGCGAAGCGTTTTTGTATTTCCACCCAGCTGGTCTCGTGGATGCCCGATGGAAGCAACCCGTCGCTGAGGAAGGCCGGCAACACGGCAACCCAACGTTATCGTTGTGTTGGAGCGTTGTCAAGCACTCTGCATGGGGGGTCCCGTCGCCTCGGGGAGCCCAGCCTGTTGCAATCGGCACAGAATACTCATAAGGTTGCATCTGCAATGAGCGTCCCGCTACCCGAGCCCTCGACCTCCGCTCCCGCCGTCCTGACCAAGGCCACCGAGCGTGCTGCCGACCTCCTCCGGTTCTCGGGCCGGGAGCTGGCCGCCGTCCTCGGCGTCAGCGCTTCGTCGCTATCGCGGATCGCCACCGGCCGGCGGACCATCGACCCGGCCAGCAAGGAGGGGGAGCTGGCGCTTCTCTTCCTGCGGGTCTTCCGCAGCCTCGACGCCCTCTTGGGCGGCGACTCCGAGAAAAGCCGGCTCTGGCTGCGGGCCTACAACGACCATCTGTCGGGCGTGCCCGCCGAGCTCATCCAGACCGCCCAGGGCTTGGTCCGTGCCACCGACTATCTGGACGCGCTGCGCGGCCAGGGTTGAGCCCGGACGGCTGGAAGCCCGCCCCTGGCGGGTGGTCGAGGCGCAGCACCTCGTCTCGACCCGGAAGCTCGTGGATTCGGACGCCGAGCAGCAGCTCCTCGAGGAGCTGATCGAGCGGGCGAAGCCGCCGCTGCCGCCGGAGCCCGAGCTCCAGCGGCTCCACTACCTCCTGCTGACGCCCTTCCGCTACCCGCCCCTCCGCCACGGCTCACGCTTCGGCACCCGCGCCGAGCGCGGCATCTGGTACGGCGCGGAGGAGCTGGTGACCGCCTTCGCCGAGGCGGCCTACTACCGGCTGTTCTTCCTCGAGGGGAGCCGGGCCGTGCTGGAGCCGGTGATGGGGGACGTGTCGGCGTTTCGCGTCCGGGTGCTCACCGAGCGCGGGGTGGACCTGACGCTGGAGCCCTTCGCTGCGTTCGCGGCGGAGATCTCGTCGCCGGTCGCGTACGAGGCGTCCCAGCAGCTCGGCCGGGACCTGCGCGCCGCGGGGGTCGAAGCCTTTCGCTATCGCTCGTCCCGGGACCTGGAGGGGGGCGCCAACTTCGGCCTCTTCACGGCGCGGGCCTTCGCGAGCCGGCGCCCCGAGCCGCCGGGGACCTGGTACTGCGTCGCCGCGCGCGCGGCGGTGGAATTCTCCCAGCGCGACGTCTTCACGCACCAGGCCCACCGCTTCCCGCGGGAGCAGTTCGAGGTCGGGGGAGTGCTGCCGTCGCCGGCGGCGTAGGTGGTCGAGGGTATGATCCTGCAGGTCATGAGCCCGCGAGACGCCATCCGTCGCCTCGTCGAAGATCTTCCGGAGGAGGACCTGCCGACGGCGCTCCGCGTGCTGGAAGCGCTGCGCGATACCGGAGATCCGGTGAGCCGAGCCCTCCTTCACGCCCCTCTCGACGACGAGCCGGATGATGACGACGCCGACGGCGGCTTGGCCGAGGCCCGCGCCGATGCCGATGCCGGCCGCGGAATCGCGACTCCAGAGCTCCGCCGCTTGACAACGCGCTAAATCTGCGCAATATTTAACGGTTGTCTTCCACAAGAAGTTCCGGGGGCAACACCCCATAGGATGAGGCCCGTCTCTCCGCCCCGCACCGGTCCTCGGCCACGGTCACTGCTCCGCGGCCTGCCCGCCACCGCTGCTCTCTGCTGGCTCGCGCTCGCCGCCCCCGCCGCCGCGGTGGAGCCTTTCGCCGACTTCAGGTTCAAGGTCAAGCTCGACGTCGCCAGGGCCCAGAGCGCGAAGGACAGCTTCACGCTCAACGGCAGCTTCCGCCTCGGGCTGGGGAGCAATGGCGCCGATCCCGCCCGCGAGGAGGTCGAGCTCCGCGTCGGGCTCTTCCACGTGGTACTCCCGCCGGGGAGCTTCGACCGCGCCGACGACGGCGAGGAAGGCACCCTCTGGGTCTACAACGATCACGAGCACGGGCTGACCCACCTGGCGCTCCTCCAGAATGGGGCGGCCTGGGCCCTCCAGGCCGGTGCCCACAAGGTCGACCTCTCCGGCACCGCCAACCCGATCGCCGTCGCCCTGCGGATCGGCGACGACATCGCGGTGCGCAGCCGCTACTTCGGCATCTTCCCCGGCCCCCAGAAGGTCATCTTCCGCTTCCCCCCGGGCGCCGACCGCGACGCCGACGACGACGGGGCGCTGCGCGACGCGGACGACTGCGACGATCAGAACCCGGCGGTCCACCCCGGCGCCGAGGAGCGCTGCAACAGCATCGACGACGACTGCGACGCCGAGGTCGACGAAGGGTTCGTGCTCGGCGGCTCCTGCTCGGCCGGGGTGGGCGCATGCGAGCGCAGCGGCGTCACCGTCTGCTCGCCCGACGGCGCCGGGACCGTCTGCGGGGCCACGCCGGGCGAGCCCCAGCCGGAGACCTGCGACGGCCGGGACGACGACTGCGACGGGGTGAGCGACGACGGCTTCGACGCCGGCGCGCCGTGCACGGTGGGGATCGGCGCCTGCGCCCGAAGCGGCGTCAAGATCTGCACCCCGGACGCGGCGGGTACGAGCTGCGACGCGATCCCGGGCCTCCCTGCCGCCGAGACCTGCAACGGCCTCGACGACGACTGCGACGGCGCGGCCGACGAGGAGCTCGGGGAGCTGCGCTGCGGAGTGGGCCTCTGCGCGCGCACGGCGCCCGCCTGTCTCAGTGGGCAGTCCCAGGTCTGCGTGCCCGCCGAGCCGGTGGCCGAGATCTGCGGCAACGGCCTCGACGAGGACTGCGACGGCGCCGACCTCGCCTGCCCCGCCCTCGCGATGGCGATCGCCGAGCCGGCGAGTCTCGCCACCGTCACCCGCTCGCCGGTGACCGTCGCCGGCACGACCTCTGACGAGGCGGTCGAGGTGGAGTGCGCCGGCGTGCCGGCGGCGCTGACGGCGGCCGGCGACGGGCGCCGCTTCGAGGCCTCGGTGCCGCTGCGCGAGGGCCGCAACACCGTCACCTGCCGCGGCCTCGACGCCCGCGGGTCGGTCGGCACGGCCACCGTCGTCGTCACCCTCGACTCGACGCCGCCGGTCGTGGTGCTGGAGACGCCGCGCGACGGCCTGGTCACCTCCGAGCCCGCGGTGACAGTTGTCGGCAGCTTCAACGACGCGATCGCCGGCGCCTTCGACTCGACGGCGGTCGCGGTCTCCTGCAACGGCTTGCCCGCGGCGGTCGAGCACCGCACGTTCGTCGTCCGCAACCTGCCACTGCGCCCCGGCGCCAATGCGATCCGCTGCACCGCCATCGACCCGGCAGGCAACGCTGCCGAGACCGCCGCGCGCTCGGTGACCCGGCTCGACCTCGCCGGGCAGCGAATCGAGCGGCTCGCGGGCGACGATCAGAGCGGCGAGGTGGGCGCGCTCCTGTTGCAGCCGCTCGCCGTGCGGCTGGTCGACGCGGTGGGGCTGCCGGTCCCGGGGAGGACGGTCACCTTCCGCGTCTCCTGCGGCAGCGGTGTGCTCGGCGACGGAGCGAGCGAGGAGCGGCAGCTCGGCGTGACCACCGACGCCACCGGCCGGGCGGCCGTCGCCTTCCGGCTGGGCGGCCGCGCCGGCGCCGGAGACCACCGCGTCACCGCGAAGGCGCTCGGCTTCGTTGGCGAGGTGGAGTTCGCGGCCACCGCCCGGAGCGGCGCGCCGGAGCGCATCCTCGCCGTCGGCGGCGAGGCGCAGCGCGGGACGGCCGGCACACCGCTGCCGATGCCGCTCGTGGCGCTAGTCGTGGACGCCGAGGGGAACCCGGTCGAGGGCATGCCGGTCAGCTTTGCGGTGGCCCGCGGCGACGGCGCGATCAACGGCGAGGCGCAGGCGACGGTCGCAACGGGCGCCAATGGCCGCGCCTCCGTCACCCTCCGCCTAGGCGCGGACGACGGGATCAACAACAACCTGGTCGAGGCACGCTTCAGCGGTCTCGCCGGACTGGCGGCCGTGTTCACGGCGAGCGGGCTAGCCCCCGGCCGCCCCGAGGACACCCGCTTCACCGGCGTCGTGCTCGACAACGCCAACCTGCCGATCCCCGGCGCGGCGGTGAGCATCAAGGGCACCGCGCTCGCCACGACCACCGATGAGCAGGGCTTCTTCCGCCTCGACGGCGTGCCGGTGGGCACGGTCGTGCTGCGCGTCGACGGCAACGCGGGCCCGCGGCCGGAGACCTTCTCGGTGCTCGAGTTCGAGGTGACGACGGTCGCCGGGCGAGAGAATACCGTCGGCATGCCGATCCTCATCCCGGCTCTCGACACGACGAGCGCCCGTCGCTGCGGCGGCGCGACGCCTTGCACGCTGATGATGGCGAACGTCCCGGGGCTCACTCTCACCATCGCGCCGAACTCCGTCACCTTCCGCGACGGCTCGCGCGAAGGCGAGGTGATGCTCACCCAGGTGCACCTCGACAAGGTGCCGATGCCGCCGCCGGACGGCGGGCTGTTGATCCCCGCCTGGACGATCCAGCCGGGCGGCACGCACTTCGATCCGCCGGCGGCGATCACCATCCCGAACACCGCCGGCCTGCCGCCGGGCGAGCGGGCCGAGATCTTCCAGTTCGACCACGACATCAACGACTTCGTGACCGTCGGCACCGGCACGGTGTCGGAGGACGGCGCGGTCGTCGTCTCCGACCCCGGCTACGGCATCACCCAGGCCGGCTGGGGCGGCTTCCGGCCACCACCGCCGCCGATCGGGCGACTGACCGGGAGTGTCGGGGGGCCATCCCCTCCGCCACCCCCACCGCCGCCGGACTGCAACGGCATCCCGCTCGGCCCCGGCCAGGGATGCTGCAACGGCACCACGAAGTACGACCTGGGGACCCAGTGCTGTGGACCCGCGGGTGTGGTGGCGAAGAGCTCTCCCATCGCGGACCTGGCGCAGTGCCCAAGCCGGGCTCGCAATCCCCAGCACGTGCCGAGCGTCAATGGCTGCAGCTCCGTCTTGGATAACCCAAACTTTTTCGATGCCCTGACGAATCCGCTGCTCGTTCCCTGTCTTCTTCCGGGCGAGGCCCCGAGCTTCAAACCGGCCTGCGATCTCCATGACCTCTGCTACGACCACTGCAACAGCGGGAAGCCGAACTGCGATGCCGCCTTCCTTTTCAATCTGCTCAGCCTCTGCTCGCGCGTCATCAATCCCGTTTGCCTCGCCAACTGCCAGCTCAACGCCGTGAAGTACAGCTCGGCGACCGCAATCGTCGCGCTCTCGGCCTACGAGAGCGCCCAGAAGAACGCGTGCCAATGCTGCCCGTGAGCGCAAGGCACGTGTGGCGGCTGCGCGTCCGCCTGCGCGGTGCGTTGCTCGGAGCCCTGCTGGCGATCGGCTCCACTCCCGCGGCGCTCTCCCAGGCGCCGCTGCAGTGCACGGTCGATACCCTCAACCGCGTCGTTGAAGTCGGGCCCGACGGCTCGTTCGCGCTGGAGAACGTCCCCGCCGACCGGAGGCTCGCGAGCGTCCGCGCGATCTGCCGGCAAGGGACCGCGAGCTTGGGCGGGCGCTCCGAGCTGCTCACCGTCCCGGTGGGGGCCACGGCGGAAGTCGGAGAGATCGCCCTTGCGCCTCTTCCCTCGAGCCCCCAAGCCCTGCGCTTGTTCGCGCTGCCTGGCCGTCTGCAGGCGCGCGGCGCAACGGCTCAACTCTACGTGGCCACCGTGCTGGCGGACGGCTCGCTTGCGGCACCCGAGGACGGTCCAGTGAGCGTCAGCTTCACCTCCAGCAATGCAGCCGTCTGCACGATCGCTCCCGAAGGCGTCGTCACGGCTGTCGGGAGCGGGACTTGCTTGATCACCGCCGTCCATCACGGCGTCGTCGGCACAGTCCCCGTCATCGTCCAGCTTGGCGGCGACGCCGATGGCGACGGCCTCCCGGACGACTTCGAGCGCTCGTTCCCATGTCTCGATCCTGCTATGGCCGACGGCGCGGCGGACCCGGACGGCGACTCTCGAAGTAATGTGCAAGAGCTCCAGGCAGGGACGGACCCCTGCGCCGCCGACACCGACGGCGACGGCCTCTCCGACGGCCAGGAGGCGGCGATCGGCTCGAGCCCCGTGCTCCCGGATTCGGACTTCGACGGCTTGCTCGACGGGCGCGAACCGAACCCTGGCGGGGACGGCGACGGCGACGGCCGGATCAACGTCCTCGACCCCGACCAGGACAACGACGGCTTGCCGGACGGAGTCGAGGTGCGGATCTGCGGCACCCCCACGTGCGCCGCGCCGTTCACCGACTCCGACGGCGACGGCCTCACGAATCTCGACGAGGTGGGGCTGGGAACGGACCCGACGCGTCGCGACAGCGACGGCGACGGAATCGACGACGCGGCCGAGGCTCTGGGCGCGACCGATCCGCTGGATCCCGACAGCGACGATGACGGGTTCGCCGACGGGTTCGAGATCTTGCGCGGCAGCAGCCCCACCGACCCGGCCAGTCGACCCACAGTCCCGCTGGTCACCGAGGCCGTGGGCGGGCGCTTCGCCGTGCTCAACGAGGCGGCCCCGGCCGCACCGGTATTAGCCGAAGCCGTGGGCGTGCTGCTCTCGCTGCTGAACCAGGCCGCGCCGCCGCCCCCGGCGTCGGCCGAAGCCGTCGGCAAGCTGTTCTCGCTGCTGAACCACGCGGCCCCGCCGGCGCCGAGTACCGCCGAGTCGGTGGGTCCCCTGGTGAGCGTCCAGAACACGGCGCCGCCGTAGCGCCGCGGAGAAAGGACCACGTGAAAGGAACAAGCCGAGTGTTCGAGAAACGAAGCCCGCGGGCGCACACTTACGGGCTCGACGGGGCAGTCAGGAGGCGAACGATGACCACGCGACCTTCACCCTCCCGGATGTTTGAAGCAGCCCGCTGCGTGGCGATGGCGCTGCTCGCCGCGTCCGCGCCCCTCGGTGCGCAGGCCTTCGACAGCGGCTCGACCGGGGCCGACGGCGCGCTTACCCTCACCACGCCCGGCACCGTCGTTTTCGATCCGGCGAGCTTCAGCCCGCCGCTCGACCCAGACGGCGACAACGTCTACCATTTCACCTCGATCACCATCGGCTCCGGGGTGACGGTGCGGCTCCTCGGGCCGCGGCTCACCATGAGCCCGGTCTTCTGGCTCGCCACGGGTCCGGTGCAGATCGACGGCACCGTGGACCTCAGCGGATCGATCGGACAGCACGGGACGCAGGTCCTCAACGACGGCTCGCGGGTCCCCTCCGTTCCCGGAGCGGGCGGTTTCCCCGGCGGCGTCGGAGGCACCGCGACCTCGCCCCCGTCGGAAGGCAATGGGCCAGGTGGCGGAAGGCTGCCCGACCGCGGCGATCACCCGGGCGGAGGAGCCTCACACGCCTTTCCAGGTGGGTCATATCTCCCGCCACGCCCCGCGTACGGCAACCAATTCCTCCTGCCTCTGCTGGGCGGCTCAGGCGGAGGAGGGACCTACGCCAGAGCGGGCGGAGGCGCCGGTGGCGGTGCTCTTCTGCTGGCGAGCTCGGTCTCGATCGTCGTCAATGGGAGCATTCTCGCCGACGGCGGTAACGGAGGATGGGAGACCGGGACCGCGGGCCAGCTGGGGGGTGGAGGGAGCGGAGGCGCATTGCATCTACTGGCGCCGACCCTCAGCGGGACTGGCACGCTGACCGCGCGCGGCGGGAATCCCGGCGTCTTCACCGCGGCATCGGCCGGCCGCATCCGCCTCGAGGCCTTCCAGCAAAACTTCGCCGGCAACATCAGCGGCGCTTCCCCGGTACGGGCGACGGTTTTCACCCGCGATCTGACTCGGCCGCTGTCCACGGTGCGCGTGGTCTCGGTGGACGGGCAGCCGGTGCCAACCAACCCGGACGGCAGCTTCACCGTCCCCGACGTGACGATCAGCAAGGGGACCGCGGCAACGGTCGCCATCGAGGGCCGCAACGTGCCGCCGGGCACAGTGGCGGAGATCCGCGTCTACTCGGAAGCGGCTACCGACCAGGTCGTCAACTCGACTCCGCTCGCCGGGACGCTCGCGCTGTCGAGCGCGACAGCGTCGGTGGTGTTCCCTCCCGGGTTCTCGCGGGCTTACGTGCGAGCGACCTGGACACCGTAGCGGGCGGCGGTCACAGTCGATCGGAGGCGGGCGCGAAAGCCTTCGCGCAGTCGATCGGAGCCCGGCGCGAAAGCCTTCGCGTCTAGCCCCGCCACCCGAAGCGCCGCTCCAGCTCGGCGGTCAGGGCCGCCTGGCGCTCGTTGACCTCTTCCTGCGTGAGGGACCGGTCGCGGGCGTTGTAGACGAAGGTGATCGTCGTGTTGACGGCGTCTTCCGGGACGCCGGGGCCGCGGTAGCGGTCCTTGAGGTGGAAGGCGGCGAGGTCGGGGGGGGCGGCGCGGCCGATCGCCCGCTCCAGCTCCGTCCAGGTGACGGTCAGCGGGTGGGTGAGGGTGAAGTCGGCGGCGATGCCGGGGAAGCGCGAGGGGGGCGCGACCGCGAGCGGCGCCTCGCCGGCCACCAGCGGCTCGACGGCCAGCTCGGCGACGTAGAGGGGATACGCCTCCTCCGCCGCCACC
>Ga0214471_10004623_pt1 | contig 10616 bp, 6 predicted proteins | sample RVTome_5_FD_207665 | JGI IMG/M metagenome (GOLD analysis project Ga0214471, IMG submission 207665) | Soil microbial communities from uranium-contaminated site in the Upper Colorado River Basin, Wyoming, United States - RVT142D155 | ecosystem: Environmental > Terrestrial > Soil > Contaminated >... | reverse complement strand
TCACCATGCTGGTGCCGCCGTAGGAGAAGAGCGGCAACGGCACTCCCACCACCGGCAGCAGGCCGATCACCATCCCCAGATTGACCACGATATGCCAGAAGATCATCGCGGTCACGCCCAGCGCCAGAAACATCCCGAAGCGGTCGGAGGCCCGCCGGGAGATATGGATGCCCCAGATAATCAGGAACAGGTAGATCAGCAGCAGCAGGCCGCAGCCGGCGAAGCCCCACTCTTCGGCAAATACGGAAAAGGCGAAATCGGTGTGCCGTTCGGGCAGAAAGGAGAGTTGCGACTGGGTTCCGGACAGAAACCCCTTGCCGGAAAAACCGCCGCTGCCGACGGCAATTTTCGACTGGATGATGTGATAGCCGCTGCCGAGCGGATCCGTTTCCGGGTTGAGAAAGGTCCTGATCCGGGCTTTCTGGTAATCGTGCAGGAAAAACCAGCCGGTCACGGCAGCGCCGAAGCCCATGGTCGCCAGCCCGATCAGGGTCGCACGGCGCAGTCCGGCGAACAGCAGCATCGACACGGCAATAAAGAGCAGCATCAGCGCCGTGCCCAGATCGGGCTGCTTGAGGATCAGGATCATCGGCAGACCGAGCAGCAGAGCGGGCTGCCAGAGTTCCGCCAGGGAATAGCCGAGAGGCTGCGCGGTCCGGCCGAAAATCCTGGCCAGCAGCAGAATCATGACGATCTTGATGACTTCGCTGGGCTGCAGGTTGAAGGCGCCGAGATTGATCCAGCGGGTCGCCCCCATTGACACCTTGCCGAGCAGCAACACGGCCAGCAGCAGGCCGATGCTAACGAAATAGCCGTGAATGGAAAAATGTTCGAGGTGGCGATAGTCGAAACAGCAGATCAGCAGCGCCATCCCCACCCCGCCGCACAGCCAGACCGCCTGCTTGAGATAGATCGGCGTGGCGATAAAGTTCCAGCCCGAGGTCGCGCTGTAGAGGTTGGCGATGCCGATCCCGGCCAGCAGGCAGACGGTCAGCAGCAGCACCCAGTCGAAATGGGTCAGCAAGCGGCGATCAAACATCATCCCCCTCCTGACTGTGAACGACGACGGCGTCCTGCGCCTTTTCGATGCCGAAATAACTCTCCAGGATTGCCCTGGCGATCGGGCCGGCGGCGCTGCCGCCATGCTGGCCGTGTTCGACCACCACGGCGACCGCGATCCGCGGATCTTCCGCCGGAGCATAGGCAACGAACAGGGCATGCGGCCGGAACCGGTACGGAATCTCCTCGCTTTCGCCCCGGGCCTGTGCTTCCTCCGCGTCCGATTTGCGCCGGATGACCTGCGACGTCCCGGTCTTGCCGGCCACGCGGACCTCGTCCAGCCGGGCAACCAGGCCGGTCCCGCGCGCTTCATTGACCGCCGCTTCCAGGCCTTTGCGCACTGCCGCCCAGGCTTCGGGCGGATAATCCAGCTGCCGCACCAGGTGCGGTTCGGGCTGCAGCAGGATTTCGCCCTCCCAGTTCTCGATGCGCCGGATAATCTGCGGTTTGTAAATCTGTCCGCCGTTGGCCAGCGCCGCCGTCATCACCGCCAGTTGAATCGGCGTGGTCAGCACAAAGCCCTGGCCGATCGACGCGATAACCGTCTCCCCGCCATACCAGGGCGCGTTGAACTGCCGCTGTTTCCACTGTTTGGACGGCACCACGCCGACCTTTTCCCCGGGCAGCGGAAACCCGACCGGCGCACCGAGACCGAACTCCCTGGCGGCGGCCGCCAGCTTTTCAATCCCCAGCTCGAGACCGACCGTGTAAAACCAGACATCGCAGCTTTCCCGCAGCGCTTTTTTCAGACCGGTCAGGCCGTGACCGTTTTTCTTCCAGCAACGGAAGGTGGCTTCCCCCAGTCCGAAGTGGCCGTTGCAATCGACGACCTGCCCGGCCGTGGACATCTTGTCGCGCATAGCCGCCAGCGCCACAATCATCTTGAAGGTGGACGCCGGCGCATAGAGTCCGCTGAGCACCTTGTTCTGCAGGGGGTGACGCGGATCGCGCAGCAGGGCTTTCCACTCGTCGCCGGCGATACCGCGGGCAAACAGCCCCGGATCGAAGGTCGGACGGCTGACCATGGCCAGCACTTCGCCGCTATGGACATCAAGGGCGACGGCAGCCCCCGATTGGTCGCCGAACGCCCGGTCCGCCGCCTTTTGCAACGATTGCGCCAGGGTCAGATAGAGTCTGTTGCCCGGCAGGGCCTGCTCCATCTGCAATTGTCTGAGCAGCTTGCCCTTGACATCGACCTCCACCAGCCGCTGCCCCCGCTGTCCGGTCAGATACGCTTCGTACTCCTTTTCAAGGGCAATCTTGCCGACATAATCTCCGGGCTGGTACTCCTGAAAAGCCTGCTCGGCCAGTTCCTGCTCGGTAATCTCGCCCAGGTAGCCGACCAGATGCGCGGCCGATCCCTTCTCCAGATAGTCGCGAACCGGCCGGACTTCGGTCAATACCCCCGGCAGTTCGAGGCTGTGCGCCAGAACCCGCTCCATGGTTTCCCGACCGACGTCATGCGCCAGCGGCACCGGCCGGTAGACCGGGAAGCGTTGTCCGTCCGTCCAACGGGCTTCGAGAGCGGCCAGCTCGGCGGGGAGCAGTTCGGAAAGGCGCTGCAGCAAACTTTGCTGATCGGTGACATCCTGGCGCATCACCGAAATGTCGAAGGAAGGACGATTGTCGACCAGCAGGTCACCGTCGCGATCGTATATCGGCCCCCGCGGCGCGGCGAGCGAAAGCACCCGGGTCCGATTGCGGATGGAGCGCTCGTTGTAGCGCTCGTAGCTGATCACCTGCAGATACCAGAGGCGCAGGCCGAGCAGCAGAAAAATCAGCGCCACGGCAAACGAGAAGAACAGAAAGCGTCGCTGGACGCGGGGATGTTCGACCCAGCGGGAATCAAGACCCATGATGACGACTCTGATGCGGTAGACCGGCCATGCCGGGGCGGGCTCCGAACTGCGGCCGCAGAAGGAGCAGCATGCCGAGCAGGACGGCCGCGGCCAGCAGGTTGGCCAGCAACTGTCCCGGCAGCGCCGGCAACAGAATTTGCAGCACCGATCCGGCTTCGGCAAACAGGGTCAGGCAGAAACCGAGCAGGACACTCTGAACCAGGGTGCCGGCGGCGACCAGCAGCAGCAGCAGGGCAGGACTCTCGGCGCTCAGACGGGTGACCAGCAGCCGCACCTGAAGAAAGATCACCAAATTCACCACCCCGTAAAGGCCCAGGGCGGTGGAACTGAAGCTGTCCTGCAGCAGACCGAAGACCAGCGAAAGCAGCAGCGCCCGACCGAACGACTCGCTCAGACCGAGGTAAAGAATCAGAATCAGCAGCAGATTCGGCCGCAGGGCGTCGGGCAACAGGCGCGGCAGCAGCGTGGTCTGCAGCAGCATGAACACCAGGCCGACGGTAAAATAGACGATCAGACGTGTCACGGTTCCGGCTCCAGCAGCACCAGCACCTCTTCCAGGCGCGAAAAATCGGCGGACGGGGCAATCTCAACCTTCTGGAACAGGCCGAACTTGCCCTGATCGGCCTGCACGACCCGACCGATCACCAGCCCTTTCGGGAAGATTCCGCCCATCCCCGACGTCACCAGCAGATCGCCGATCAGCAGGGAATCCTCGCGGCTGGCGTAATCGAGGGACAGATGATCACCCAGCCCTCTGGCCACGCCGCGGGTCCGGGTTCTCTGAATCAGGGAAGCGACCGCCGAAGACGCATCGGCAACCAGCAGAACCCGGGCACTGTTGGGCGCCGTTTTAATGATCCGCCCCACCACCCCTTCGGCCACCACCACCGGCAGCCCCTCGCGCAGGCCCGCGTCGAGCCCCTTGTCGATGACGATGGTACGCGCCCAGCTGCTGATATCCTCGGCGACCACCCGGGCCGGGAGGGCCGGCCGCTCGATTTCGTCGACGAAATCGAGCAGCCGCCTCAGCCGCTGATTTTCCAGACGAACTTCCGCCAGCGCCACCAGTTCGCCCTGCAACCGGCGGTTCTGCTCGGTCAGCTGCAGATTCTGCCGGCGAGCATCGACCAGCCACAGGTAATTGTTCCAGAGCAGACCGATTTCGTCGGTAAAGACATCGACCCCGGTCTGCAACGGGGTGGTCAGGGTCAGAACGGTTCGCTCGAAAAGGGTCGTCGCCCCTTTGTGGCGCAGGTTGTAGGAATAGAGCAGGAGGGTGCCGACAAGCAGCATGATGGCCAGAACAACGATACGTTGGCGTTTGAAAAAATCGCCCATGTTACCTCATCGGGCCATGGCCGGCCCGTTTTTGCGACGCCATCTGCTATTTATGCTTTCTTGCGAAAGCATCAATGAAGAAGAGGAGGATCATGCGATCCTCCCCGTTGAAAACTGAACAACCGCCGGCAAGCGGGCCGGCGCTCACCGCATCAGGAGGCAACGGCAACCTGCTTGAGCAGGTCGAGCTGGTCAAGCATCGCCCCGGACCCGAGCACAACACACAAGAGCGGATCTTCGGCCACCACGACCGGCAAGCCGGTCTCCTCCCGCAGCAGGATGTCGAGATTTTTCAGGTAGGCGCCGCCCCCCGCCAGCACGATCCCCTTGTCGACGATATCCGCCGCCAGCTCGGGCGGTGTCCGTTCGAGGGCGATCCGCACCGCCTCGACGATGGTATTGATCGGTTCCGACATCGCCTCGCGGATTTCCGTCGAATCGACCTCCATGGTTTTGGGAATGCCACTGACCAGATCGCGGCCCTTGACCTCCATTCTGAGCACTTCGTCATTTACGGCATAGACACTGCCGATGCCGATCTTGACCGCCTCGGCGGTGCGTTCGCCGATCAGCAGGTTGTATTTGCGTTTCATGTACTGGACGATCGCTTCGTCCATCTTGTCGCCGCCGACCCTGACGCTCTGGGCATAGACGATCCCGGCCAGCGAGATGACCGCCACTTCGGTGGTGCCGCCGCCGATATCGACGATCATGTTCCCCGAAGCCTCGGTGATCGGCAGGCCGGCGCCGATGGCGGCCGCCATCGGTTCCTCGATCAGGTAGACCTCCCGCGCCCCGGCGGATTCGGCCGATTCACGCACGGCCCGTTTTTCGACCTGGGTGATTCCGGACGGCACACAGATAACGATCCGCGGCCGCACCAGATTTTTGCGATTATGCACCTTGCGGATAAAATAACGCAGCATCTCCTCGGTATAATCGAAGTCGGCGATCACTCCGTCCCGCATCGGGCGGATCGCGACGATCGACCCGGGGGTGCGGCCCAGCATCTCCTTGGCGTCGGTCCCCACGGCCAGCACCTTGCGCTGGCCGTTGATATTGGTCTGCACGGCGACCACGGACGGCTCGCTGATCACCATCCCTTTTCCCTTCATGTAGATCAGGGTATTGGCGGTTCCGAGGTCGATGGCAAGATCGTTGGAAAACATGCCCCAAACGGCATTGAAGATATTCAGCATCTGTTTCTGTCCCCTGCCCGAAGCGGGCCTGAATCATCCTGTGTGGACCCCCATGAAAAAGTGGCTCACTCTAGCAAACCGCCCCTGTTTTAGCAAGAGCCTAAACCGGAAAAAAATATTGCAATTCAGCCGATTGCTGGATAACATGCGGGCCTGTTTTGCAGCCTGAACCCAACCTATCTTCTGCACAAGGAGCCCCCGCTGATGCTCGATCTGATTCGAAAAAAGCAGAAAACACTGCTGGTCAGAGTTGTTTTCTGGGTCATTATTGCCGCCTTTGTCGGCACCATCTTCCTGGTCTGGGGACGAGGCCGGGACGATGGAGGCATACAGACTTCTGTCGCCGCCCAGGTCAACGACACCGAAATCAGCTACGCCGACTATCAGCGCAGCTACAGCAATCTCTATAATCTCTACCAGAGCATCTACCAGAACAACTTCACTCCGGAGCTGGAGAAACAGCTCAATCTCGGCCAGCAGGCGATGGAGCAACTGATTCAGGAAACCCTGCTGATTCAGGAGGCCGATCGTCGCGGGATCAAGGTCAGCAACCAGGAACTGGTCGACTCCATTGCCCAGTACGGCGCCTTCCAGGAGGGCGGCAAGTTCAGCCGCGATCGCTACCTGCAGGTCCTGAACTACCAGCGCTCCACCCCGGAACAGTTTGAAGCCATCCAGAAACGTCAGCTGCTGACCGACAAGGTCCGCCAGCAGCTGCAGCAGGGGGTCGCTGTCGACGGGACCGATATCGAACAGGCCTACCGCGACGAGAACGATCAGATCAGCCTGGCCTTTGCCCGGACCGCGCCGGCACTCTTCGAATCGAAGGTCAAAGTGGACGACGAGAAGCTGCAGAGCTTTTTCAATGAGCAGCGCGAAAACTTCCGGCTTCCCGAAAAGCTTTCGCTGCGCTACCTGCAGTTCGACCCGGCCCGCTACGAAAAAGAGATCTCCAGTTTCCCGCAGGAAGACCTGGAGCGTTACTACCGCAGAAACCTTGACCTCTACGAAGTCAAGGAACAGGTCAAGGCGGCGCATATCCTGATCCGGGTTCCGGAGAATGCCGACGACGCGATCAGGCAGCAGAAAAAGGAGCTGGCCGAGACGCTGCTCAAGCAGGTCAAGGACGGCAAGGACTTTGCCGAGCTGGCACGGACCATGTCCGACGATCCGGGCAGCGCCTCCAAAGGCGGCGATCTGGGCTACTTCGGTCGCGGCATGATGGTCGCTCCCTTCGAGGCGGCCGCGTTCAGCCTGCAGCCCGGCGAGATCAGCAATCTGGTCAGCACCGATTTCGGCTACCACATCATCAAGCTGGAGGAATACATCGCGCCCGGCATCAAACCGCTGGCCGACGCCGTCGAGGAAGTCAAGGCCGGCCTCAAGATCGAACTGGCCCGGCGCCTGGCCTATGAAAAGGCGATGGACGCCTACAACATCAACCGCAAGACCGGCAGCCTGGAAGAGGCGGCCAAAGCCAATGATCTGGGCATCAAGGAGACCGGCCTGTTCGGCCGCGATGACGCCATCGACGGTATCGGTCGCGAAGAGGCGATCAGCGCCGCCGCCTTCGCGCTGGCAGAGGGGGAACTGGCCCGGCCGATCCAGACCACCCAGGGGATTTTCCTCTTCACCTTGAAAGAGCGCCGGGAAAGCCGCATTCCGGAACTGACCGAAGTAAAAGCCGCCGTCGAGCAGGCCTACCGCAGCGAACAGGCGAAGGTCCTGGCCGAAGCGGCGGCGGAACAACTGCTGGCCACCGCAAAGGAGCTCGGCAGCCTGAAGCAGGCCGCCGCCAAGCAGCAGCTTGAGGTTGATGAAACCGATCTGATCAAGCGCAGCTTCGGGGCCTTCATCCCGAAAATCGGCACCTCCGAGGAACTGGCCGAGTCCGCCTTTGAGCTGACCGCCGAGCAGCCGATCGCCGATCAGGTTTTCACCATCAACGACAAGTATGTGGTGGTCAGCCTGAAGCAGTCGATCCCGGCCGATCCGGAAAAACTTGACGATGCCGCCCGCAATGAACTGCGCGAGAGGCTGCTGCAGCAGAAGCAGGAAGCCGCCGTCAACGACAAACTCAAAGAGCTGCGCGATCAGTCCCGGATCTCCCTGGCGCCGGAGCTTGCAGACCGTTTCGGCAGCGGGAGGTCCTGACATGAGCACCAAGATCGTCACGCAAACCGATTGCCCCGCACTGAACCTCGTCAACCGCGGCAAAGTCCGTGATCTTTACGATCTCGGCGAGCACTTGCTGATCGTCACCACCGATCGCATCTCGGCCTTCGATGTCATCATGGATGAAGGCATTCCGCAGAAAGGGCAGGTTCTGACCCGGATCTCCAAGTTCTGGTTCGACCAGATGAGCGACATCGTGCCGCACCACCTGATCAGCACCGAGATCGATGATTTCCCGGCGATCACCCATCAGTACCGGGACCAGCTTGAAGGGCGCAGCATGCTGACCAAAAAGGCCGCACCCCTGCCGCTGGAATGCATCGTCCGCGGCTACCTGTCCGGCAGCGGCTGGAAGGAATACCAGCAGCTGGGCTCGGTCTGCGGCATCGACCTGCCCGCCGACCTGCAACAGAGCAGTCAGTTGCCGGAGCCGTTGTTCACGCCGTCGACCAAGGCGGAACTGGGCGACCATGACGAAAATATCACCTTCGATCAGGCGATTGAGCTCTGCGGCCGGGAGCTGACCGAGCAGGTGCGCCGGATCAGTCTGGATATCTACCGGCGGGCCCGCGATATCGCCGCGACCAAGGGGATCATCATCGCCGACACCAAATTCGAATTCGGCCTGCTGGACGGTCAGCTGATCTGGATCGATGAAGCGTTGACTCCCGATTCCTCGCGCTTCTGGCCCAAGGATCTTTACCGACCCGGAGCAGCACAGCCCAGCTTCGACAAGCAGTTCCTGCGCGACTATCTGGAAACGCTCGACTGGAACAAGCAGGCGCCGGCGCCGGTGCTGCCGGAAGAGATCGTACGAAAAACCAGCGAGAAGTATCTTGAAGCCCTGCACCGCCTGACCGATTGAGCCATTGCCGGTCCTGTTTGCACAAACGCCGATTCCGTCACCCGGAATCGGCGTTTTTTTGTAACGGCGCACGACAGAGTCAGCGACACAGCGTTTGCCGCTGTCGGGATTACATCGCGGACGCAAAGGTTTAGGCCCCGCTTCGGAAGCGGCCGGACGCCCGATTTTTCATTTTTATTTACTCAAAATAAACTTTTAGAATGCCTTTTTATCTTTGCTAATTTGTGGCAGTATTCAGAATAAACGCGTTCCTGATATTCCGGTCGGAGAATCCCGTCCCGCAGCAGGGGCGCGGATTGACATTCGAAGGTTATCGATGAAGCCCTCCACAAAGTACCTGTTATTTATCATCGGCATCAGTCTTGCCGTCTTCCTGGTGGTCATGGGCAGCTTTTACGCTTCCTGGCTGAGCCTCGGTCCCTCCGAACAGGCGCTGGTCGAGACGATGCTGCCGAAAATCATGCCCTTCCCCATGCTCGGAGCCCTGGTTTTATGCTTTATCGTCGGTGGCCTGGTCAGTCTGCTGTTTCATTATTACATCACGCCGATCCTGCGGCTCGGAGAAGAGACCAAGCTGATTTCGGTGGCCAATCCCAACTACCGCATCGTCACCAACGGGGCCAGGGAAATCATCGACCTGACCAATATCATCAATGAATCAGCGGAAGCGTTCAGCAAACTGCAGTCGGACGTTCAGGCCCGGATCCATACCGCTCGGGCCGAACTGGATGAGGAACGAACCCGCTTTGCCGCTCTGATGTCCGAACTGCCAAACGGCGTCCTGGTCTGCAACATCGACGGCCAGATCCTGCTCTACAATGTTCAGGCGCAGAGACTCTTCAGCCGCGGCATCAAAGCGCAGAACAGCGGCACGCGGCCGCAGGGGCTGATCGGGCTGGGTCGGTCGATTTTCAGCATTCTCGATCGCGACCCGATCGTTCATGCCCTGGAATTGCTCAACACCGCCCTGAACAAAGGGCAACCGAGCCCGATCACCAATTTCATGATGACCCTGCGCGACGGCCAGTATCTGCGGGTCAACATGGCGCCGGTGTTTGTCGAACGGCAGGAACAACGAAAAATCTCCGGCTTCGTCCTGACCCTGGAGGACATGACCCGGCAGATCGAATCCGACACCCGGCGCGATATGCTGATCCAGTCCCTCACCGATGACCTGCAGGAATCTCTGGCGGACATCCGCAACTCGATCTGCACCATCCTCAACCAACCGGAGATGCCCCGCGCCAAGCTGGATGCCTACCGCCGGACCATCGACGAATCTTCCAGCGCCATCGCGGAGATGGTGGCTCAGGCACAGATCAACTATGCGACCCACCTGCATTCGCTCAGCAGGATGGAATATGTGCTGGCGGAAAATCTGCTTGAAGTGATGGCCAACAATATCAGTGAACGTTTTAAAATCAAGGTCAAGAGGGTGGCCGATGAGGGGCAGTGGCTGATGATCGACAGCTACTCGACGGTCCAGGCCGTTTCCCATCTGGCGGCGCTGCTCAAAACCCGCGAGAATATCGCCGAACTGGAGATCAGCCTGGAGAAGGACAGCGACGATGTCGCCTTCATGACCATTCTCTGGCCGGGCCGGACGATCAGCCGGCAGCTGCTCGACGAGTGGAAAAATACGCCGCTCAGCACCGACACCAAGGACAACATCCGGACCCTGAACAAAATCATCGGCAAACGGCAGGGTGAAATCAAAGCGTACCCCGAGGCCGGCGCAACCGCCAGTGCCGTCCAGATCAGCATCCCGCCGACCCGGCAGGACGTCCCGCTGCCGCTGCAGACCTCGCTGGAACATCGGCCGATCTGCTACGAGTTCGATCTGTTCCACCAGAAGGGCTGGGAGGAACTGGGCAAACAGCAGCTCAGCAAGTTGACGTTTGTGGTTTTCGACACCGAAACCACCGGGCTCAATCCGTCACACGGCGACGAAATCATCCAGCTCGGCGCCATCCGCATCGTCAACAGCCAGCTGCTCTACGATGAAACCATCGACCAGCTGGTCGACCCGCAGCGACACGTCCCCGCCGAATCGGTGGCCATTCACGGCATCGAGCCGCATCTGCTGGTCGGTCAGCCGACCATCGACAAGATCCTCCCACA
>Ga0214471_10004622_pt1 | contig 10618 bp, 2 predicted proteins | sample RVTome_5_FD_207665 | JGI IMG/M metagenome (GOLD analysis project Ga0214471, IMG submission 207665) | Soil microbial communities from uranium-contaminated site in the Upper Colorado River Basin, Wyoming, United States - RVT142D155 | ecosystem: Environmental > Terrestrial > Soil > Contaminated >... | reverse complement strand
GGTCGCGTCCTCGCGCGCGTCCTCGCGCTCCGGCACCACCACGACCTCACGGGACTCTCCGGGCGCCAGATCGAAGTGGTTGTCGGAAAAGTGGGCCGCCTCCCCCTCCAGATAGAGGTGCACGCCCGGTGCCAGGACGTCGCTGCCCACTGTGACCCGCCAGGTGCCGTCCGGCGTCCGGGTGACGTCGAGCGCCAGGGACGGCTCGGCCAGGCGCAACTCCCCACCGGTCACGAAGTAGAGCAGCGCGCGCGCCGGCTCGACTCCCGCGGCCGCCCCGGGCTCGAACGTCGCTCGCAACACCACGCTGGCGGGATCCGCGCCGCCCAGGACCTGGCTCCGGGACAGGCTCCACACCCTCTCGCTGCTGGCGCCGCCGAGGGTGACGGCCTCCGCCCAGCGCCCGATCGCCTCCCCGCGGACATGGAGGAGCTCGACGGTGAGGCGCCCGGCCAGCGGCTCGGGCCCGTCCCACACGCCCCACACCCCCACCGTGTCGTCGACCAGGACCGGCGAGACCAGCAACGGGGCGAAGGCCTCCCGGGCGGCGTAGTGCAGGGCCTTCCAGCGGCCCGCATGGTCGACGCTGGACCACGACACCACCGGCCACGTGTCGTTGAGCTGCCAGTAGAGCGTGCCCATGGTGCGGGGCCGGCCGCGGCGGTGGGCCTCGAACGCGAGGCGCATGCCGCGGGCCTGGATGCGCTGACTCAGGTAGACGAAGTCCGACAGATCGTCGGGCACCGCGTACTCGCGGGCCATATAGGCGCCCACGGTCTCGTAGCCCGTGGGGTGCTTCTGGTGGACGGCCAGGACCTCCGACCCGAGGAAGCGGTCCTCCTCGGCGGTGAAGTCCCGGATGGTCGCCATGCCCGGCATCCCCTGGAAGCCGAACTCGCTCATGAAGCGGGGCACCTTGTCCAGGAAGACCTCGAAGGGCTCCAGTCCCCACCACACCCCCCAGTAGTGCGAGTCGCCGTGGGTCATGCTCTCGGCGCGGCCCCAGCCATGCCGGGGTGACGACGGCCAGTAGAAGCGCCCCGGATCGTGGACCTCGACGGCCCAGGGCAGCGTCTGGTGGAAGACGCGCTCGTAGGCTTCCCACACCGTGGCCGAGTCCGCGGCGGTGTAGCCCAGGCTCCGCTGCCAGCCCCAGTTGTGCCAGCCCTCGTCCATCTCGTTGTTGCCGCACCACAGGGCCAGGCTGGCGTGGTTGCGCAGGCGCCGGATCTGGTGCTCCGCCTCCCGGGCGACGTTCTCAACGAAGGTCTCGTCGGCCGGGACCATCTGGTTGGCGAACATGAAGTCCTGCCAGACGAGGAGGCCCATGTCGTCGGCGGCGTCGTAGAACGCGTCGTCCTCGTAGATGCCGCCGCCCCACACCCGGAGCATGTTCATGTTGGCGTCCCGGGCCGAGGCGAGGAGGCGTCGGTAGTCGGCCTCCGTGACCCGCGGGGTGAAGTGGTCTGCCGGCACCCAGTTGGCGCCCCGGGCGAACACCGGGACGCCGTTCACCCGCAGAAAGAAGCTCTCTCCCCAGGCGTCGGTCTGGTTGACCACCTCCACGGTGCGGAGGCCGATACGGGTGTCGGAGCGGTCCACGCGGCCAGCCGCGCCTACCTCCACGCCGGCTTCGTACAGGGTCGCGGCGCCCATTCCGGCGGGCCACCACAGGTGGGGTTCGTTCACGTCCAGCGCGATGGACACGGTCTGCGTGCCGGCCTGGAGGCGGACGCGGCGGGTGGCGCTGGCGGCGTCCCCGGCGGAACCGGCGGACGTTTCCGCGGAAACGCGCGCGACCTCCGTCAGGGCGTCCGGCCGGGCCGCGACCGTGGGAGCGACCGCCATCGTGACGGCCAGCCGCGCCGTGACCGCCGCCGTCGCTTCCACCGTGACGTCCACGCGCAGGCGTGCCCGCTCCGCCGTGACCTCCTCCTGGACCCAGTGCGCGTCGGTGACGCGCACGCCGGACCACGCCACCAGACGCACGGGCTTCCAGACGCCGCTGGTGACGAAACGGGGGCCCCAATCCCAACCGAAGTGGTAGGCGGCCTTGCGCGCGAAGGCCCTCGTGGGAGGCTCCCTCCGGTCGTTGCCCATAGGCAGCGCGATCCCGTGCGTCTCCATGGCCGGGAGCACCTCGGCGACCGGCGGCCGGAACGTGACCTCCAGCTCGTTGGCGCCGGGCCACAGCCGCTCCCTGACCGGCACCTCCCATGCGCGGAACATGTTGTCGGCATCGAGAACGGTCTCACCGTTCAGGCGCACGTCGGCGAAGGTGTCCAGGCCGTCGAAGACGAGGGCGAGGGCCCGCTCCTCCAGGAGGGCTTCGTCCACCGTGAAGGTCGTCCGGTAGGCCCAGGTGGCCTCCTCGATCCACTGGAGGCTGTCCTCGTTGGCCCGCCAGTACGGATCGCCGATGAGGCCCGCGGCCAGAAGGTCCGTGTGGACCGTGCCCGGGACGGTGGCGGGGCGCCAGAGCGTGTCCACGGGCCAGGCGCGCTCCGCCTCCGACGGCACTCTGCGGAACTCCCAGGCGGAGGCCAGATCCAGTCGCCGCACGGCGGTGTCGGGGGCCAGATCACACCCGATGACGAGAGCGAGCGTCGCCAGCAGGAGCGGAGGCCGCCTCGACGCGCGGCCCGGACAGCCGGAGCCCGCCTTCATGCCGACGCTACCCCCCCGGGCCGGCGGCGTACCCTCACTCCCAGGTAACCCTCAGGGGGTGCGCCTCGGTGTTGAAGATCACCCGGTCGAAGTCCAGCGTCTCCGGCGGAGCGAAGAGCAGGTACGCGTACTTTAGGGTCTCCGCCAGGAAGAAGCTCTGCATGCCGTCCGACAGTTCCTTCGTGGCGATGTCGCGCACGTGGGCGTACCCCACGTCGGTGCGGGCCCAGCGCACGATGCGCTCGAACATGTCCCGGCCCATGTCCCGCCAGCGCTCCTCTCCCGTCAGAAGCCACAGGTGGTAGGCGGACTCGATGGCCTCGGGCCGAAGGACGTACGCCCCGCTCCGCACCTCGCCCGTTGCGTAGTCCATCTGCTCCGGCTCGATGTCGTACGCCGTCCACATGTGGTAGACGGACTCCTGGAGGCGGGTAGCCCTGTCCAGGTCCCCGCCCAGCGCCAGCAGCGCCGGGAGGAAGGCGTCCAGCGCACCGAAGCGGGTGGCGGTGCGCTCGCCCGTGTTCATGTCGGCGCGCCCGTACCAGAGGCGGCCGTCCACCTCGTCGGCCAGGTGCTCGTGCACCGCGGGCATGCTCTCCAGCCACATGCGATGGAAGTCCTCGTCGTCGAAGAGGAGCCATGCCTTGAGCAGGTACTCGTAGTAGGAGTCGATGCGCCCGCTCACATGGCTGTCCGTGTCCACCCACTCCCCCGTTTCCACATCGATGGTTGTGCCCACCAGCCCGAGCGGCGAGCGCCGCCGGAAGACCTCCTCGATGCCCCGTTTGGACGCGTCATAGTAGACGGGGTTGCCGGTCAGCTTCGACAGCACGCCGAACTCAAGCATCAACGTCCCGATCTCCGCCGGGTTGTTCACCGGCAGGCTCGTCTCACCCGAGCGCAGGTTGACCCGCACGTACGGCATCCCCGTGGGCGAATCGAACGCGGGCATGAGCCGGTCTCCCAGATCCGTGGCCAGCGCCAGGAATCCGGGGTCGCCGTCCATCTGGTAGGCGGACAGGAGCCCGCCCAGGAGGCGGATGGTCACCTCGAAAACCTGCACGGAGAAGTCCCGGTCGAAGTCCAGGGAGTCCAGGATGAGCGCCTTGGCCTCGGCGGCCTCCTCGTCCAGCCCCATGAGGAGCATCGTGTCGAAGGCGTCGACGGGAGTCATGAGCAGGGAGGCGTCGTACCAGTCCCGAAACGACCTCGACAGGGGACGCAGGTCGTCGTGGCCCCATGCGTACGCGCGGTAGCCCTCCCAGGCGTGGAGGAACTCCTGGCGAACGCGCTCGGCGGGGGCCGGGTCGGCGCGGAGCCACGAAACCGTGAGGGCCGGGCGGGGCGGAACGCGCTGGAGGGCGAGCGTCGCGGCCCCGGACCCCCTGCCCCCGGCGGCCATGGTCGACATGGGCGCTCCCGCCAGCGTCGCCGTCGGCTCTTCCGGGGCCGGCTCGTCGGACTGGGACGGCGGCCGGTCCTCCACGCCGGAGGCCCACGCCCGGTTGGGCTCAGGTCCCATCTCCAGGACCAACTCGCCCCCCCGGGCCACATCCTCGTGGCGGATGTAGGCCTTGTCGAGCGGGGCGCCGTTGAGCCACGCGCGCTGGACGAAGAGGTTGGCGTCGCTCACGCCCGGGGCGCGGACCACGAAGGTGCGGCCTTCGCCCACGTCCAGCGCCGCCTCCTCGAATAAGGGGCTGCCGATGACGTAGGTGGCGCTCACGGGGTCCACCGGGTAGAAGCCGACGGCGCTCAGGACGTACCAGGCCGACATCTGCCCGCAGTCCTCGTTGCCCGCCAGGCCGTCGGGCCCGTCCGAGTACTGGCTGGCCAGGATCTGGCGCACCCGCTCCTGGGTCTTCCACGGCATGCCCGCCCACGAGTAGAGATAGGCGATGTGGTGGCTCGGCTCGTTGCCGTGGGCGTACTGGCCGATCATGCCCGAGATGTCCGAGGAGGCGTTCTCACCCACGACGACGGTGTCGGCCTCGAACAGGGAGTCCAGCTTCGCGGCGAAGGCCCGGGGCCCGCCGATCCGCGCCATCAGAGCCGCCACGTCGTGGGGCACGAACCACGTGTGCTGCCAGGCGTTGCCTTCGGTGTAGTCGGTGTCGACCATGTGGGAGGAGCGGAACGGATCGAAGGGCTCCACCCAGCTCCCGTCGGCCCGGCGGCCTCGCATGAAGCGGGTTCTGGGGTCGAGGACGTTCCGCCAGGAGCCGGCGCGGTCCAGGAAGTCGTCCGCCAGGTTGAGGACCTCGTACAGCCGCTCCCGGGGGAGCGACCTCTGACCAAGGGCGGCAGCCGCCAGGTTGGCCACGGCCCAGTCGTCGTAGGCATACTCGAGGGTCTTGGTGACCGACTCTTCCTCCAGCCCCGACGGGATGTATCCGTAGCTCCTGTAGTGAGAGAGGCCGCGGTGGTCCGCCACGGAGCTGCGGAGGGCGGCCTCGAGGGCCGTGACCGCGTCCACCCCGGCGACGCCTTTGCGCACCGCCTCCGCGAGGACAGGCACGGCGTGATGCCCCGTCATCGTGTTGGTCTCGTTGCCCACCAGCGACCAGACGGGCAGGTACCCGTGCTGGTCGCCGAAGGCCAGCATGGACGCCACCAGGTCCGGCACGCGGTCCGGATCCACGATCGTGAACAGCGGATGCGCCGCCCGGAAGGTGTCCCACAGGGAGAAGATGGAGTGGTTGCGGAACCCCTCGGCCTCGTGGATGCGGCCGTCCGCGCCCCGGTACCGGCCGTCCACGTCCTCGAAGAGCACGGGACACAAACGCGTGCGATAGAACGCCGTGTGGAAGGTGCGCCGCTGGGCGTCGGTGCCTCCCGCCACGCGGATCTTCCTCAGCTCCCGCTCCCAGGCCCGGTCCGCCTCCAGACGCGCCTGGTCGAAATCCCAGCCCGGCGCCTCCGCCATCAAGTTGGCCAGGGCGGCGTCCTCGCTCACGTAGGAGAGGCCTACCTTGACCAGCAGCGTGTCACCGGACATCCCGTCGAACCTGAGGAGCGCCCGGGAGTCCGGACTGCGCACCCGGGCGGCGCCCGGCGGCAGCGCTTCGAGCCCGGCCGCCAGGTCCACGCCCACAAGCGGCCGCGACAGCGCCATGGCGAAGAACACGCGCTGATCCCGGGCCCAGCCCGACGAGCGCCGGAAGCCGGCGAGCAACGTGTCGTTGACCACGCGCAGGCCCGTGTCCACCGGGCGGTCCCAGTTCATCGAATAGCCCAGGTCGACGATCAGGCCAGGCTCCACCTGGCCGGCGGGGCCCGGCCGGGCCGCGGCACCAGCCGCGCCAGCGGCGCCCACCCCATCCCCGCCCCACACATACCGGTGCAGCCCGACGCGCTCCGTGGCCGTGAGCTCCGCCTGAACGCCCGGCCTGTCGAGCCACACCGAATAGAACCCGGGCGCGGCCTCCTCCCGGTCGTGGCTGAACGGCGACGCGTACGGCCGCTCGTCGCGCGATGCGTGGGTCCCGTCCACCGGCACCCGCCTCGACACCGGCATGACCAGCACGTCCAGAAGGTCCCCGATGCCGGTCCCGCTCAGATGCGTGTGGCTGAAGCCCACCAGCACCGAGTCCGACTCGTGATAGCCAGCCGTCCAATCCCAGCCCGGGACGCCGTTGTCGGGGCTGAGCTGGACCATGCCGAAAGGCACCGTGGCCCCCGGGTAGACGTGGCCGTGCCCTCCGGTGCCGATGAATGGGTCCACCCACGCGGTCAGTGCGCCGCTCGGCGCGCCGGCGCCAACCAGGTTAGGTGGCACGTCGGGGGCGGAGCACGCCGCGACGGCCAGCGCCGCGCACGCCGACCCCACGCGCGACAGCGCGACCCGGGCCCGCCCTCTCAGCTTCGCCGACTCGGCCGCTCCGCCACGATCCAGGATCCGGAACAAGGTCACTCCTCCAGCAGGTGCGGGCGCTCGCGGAGCAGCGTGAGCACCAACTCCCCGAACAGGGTGTTGGCCCACGCGAACCACGCCCGCGTGAATCGGCCCGGATCGTCCTTGTGGAAGGACTCGTGCATGAGGCCCGTCCCCCCGTGGGTAGCCTTCAGCCAATCGAGACACCGCAGGATCTCCTCCTCGTCCTCCGACGTCAGGGCCCGCATGATGAGCCCCAGCGGCCAGATCATGTCCAGCCCCACATGGGGCCCTCCCACGCCCTCCGCCGCCGTGCCCCGGAAGAAGTACGGGTTCCTCTCGCTCAGGACCAAGCCCCGCGTGCTCCGGTACAGCGGATCCGCCGCCTGGCAGCAGCCCAGGTACGGCAAGGACAGCAAGCTCGGGATGTTGGCGTCGTCCATGTGGTGACAGTTGCCGAAGCCGTCCACCTCGTACGCCCACACCCGGCCCGCCTCGGGATGCTCCACGATGGCGTGCTCCCGGAGCGCCGACTCCACCTCCGCGGCCAGCGCCTCGCACTCGGCGGCCAGCCCGTCATCCCCCGGGAACGCCCGCGACATGACCGCGAGCTGCCGTAGCGACACGACCGCGAAGTGGTTGGACGGCACCAGGAAGGGAAACGTCGTGGCGTCGTCCGAGGGTCGAAAGATGGACACGATGAGTCCCACGGGGCGGATGGGGTTGCCGTACCCGGCGCCCGCCACCGTGTCCGTCTGCCACCCCGTCACGCGCTGGAACTTGTACGGCCCCGGGCCCTCCTTCCGCTGCTGCTCGCGGAACGTGCGCACCACCAGGCCCATGGCCTCCCGCCAACGCGCGTCGAAGGGGGAGGCGTCCCCCGTGGCCTGCCAGTACCCGTAGCCGAGGCGGATGGCGTAGCACAGCGAGTCCACCTCCCACTTCCGCTCGTGGAGCTCGGGCCTCATGTCCGTGAGGTCCTCGGACCACTTGCTGCCCGTGGGCCCCTTGTTGAAGGCATTGGCGTAGGGGTCGATCAGGATGCACGCCGTCTGGCGGTGGATCACCCCGGCCAGGAGCCGCCGCAGATCCTCGTCCCCGGACGCGAGCGGCAGGTAGGGCCACACCTGGGCGGCGGAGTCCCGCAGCCACATGGCCTCGATGTCGCCGGTGATCACGAACGTGTCGGGCCGCCCGTCCACCGTACCCACGTCGACCGTCGTGTCCAGCGTATTCGGGAAGCAGTTCTCGAACAGCCACGCCAGCTCCGTGTCGGCCAGACGCCCCTTGACGTCGCGGATCGTGCGCTCCACGGCCTGGCTCGTGAAGCGGCGCTCCGACGGCGGCGGCCTCTGGGACGTGATCTCCTGGCGGAGGAGAAGGCCTGGCGCCCGAAAGCGCTCGCTGCCCGCCCCCGAGCCGGGAGGCGGGTGTGCCGCCCCACCGGTGCCAATGGCGCCACTGGTGCCACTGGTGCCAGTCGTGCCCGGTGCCGCGCCGTGACCCGCGCCGTCCACGGCGCCGTTCACCGAGCTTGGCGCCACGGCGCCAGCCGCCACACCGGCCACCGCGAGGCCGGCGCTCTTCAGGAAGTCGCGTCGAGGGGTGATGGGCATGGTGGGCGGGTCCGCTTCTCCGGTGTAGCCGTCGCCCTCGCGACCTCGGGTGGGCGCGTGATAGGGTGTGGAGCGAACCTACCGCCGTGCGGGAGGGAGGGGAAAGGACGGGCCGCCCCCCCCAAACGACCACACATCGCCGTCGTAGGATGTCCGTGGTCGTTTCGAGGGCACATACGCCCCCAAGTGCCCACGAGGGCGGCGCCCGCGGGGTCGGTGGTCACTTACGGGCGAATACGGCCCCGAAGTGACCACGCAAGATGCCGGTACGGCGCCGGTGGTCGTTTGGTGGCCGGGTCCAGTCGTCTCCACAGAGCGCCTCGACAGAGCGCCTCCACAGAGCGCCTCCACAGAGCGCCTCCACGAGCGCCGCCGTCGCCAGCGCCGCGGACGCCGAGCCCGGCAGATAGCCACGCGTTCCAGGGGGGGTCCGCGCGAAGTCCTTCACCGTCACCGAGGCGGCGCTCAAGGCCCTCGTTCGCGCGGCCCGCAGCCAGGAACTTCAGGACCACGGCGGACTCGGGTCCTACTCCAGAAAGCCCAATTGCGTGTCGTCAGACCGGGCTCCAACCTGCTCCCCGCCCGGCGGCGAGGACGTCGTCGGGGGCGGATCTTCCTGATGTCCGGGCCGCTCACGTTTCTCGCCCACCGCGCGGGTGACCTCCACCACTCGGTCTCCCGCCGGCACCTTGATCACCCTGCGGCCCTGGGCCCTCCTCCCCTGGGATGGGACGTCGCTCGCCGCCACGCGCACCACCTGCCCCCCGGCGGTCACCAGCATGACGTGGTCCCCCTCCAGCACTTCCAGAGCCGCGACGAGAGGCCTGGGTGATCCCGAGGAGGGCGTGGCGAGCGTACCCAGGCCCCCGCGCTTCTGGAGTGGGAACTCCGCCACGGAGGTCCGTTTGGCCGTGCCGTCCTCGCTCACCGTGAGAACCCCGGCCTCCCGGCGGATGAGCAGCATGCCCACGACCCGGTCGTCGCCCCGGAGGTCGACACCCTTCACGCCCTGGGCGGTGCGGCCCATGGTGGACACTTCCTCCTCGGGAAAGCGGATGGCGCGCCCCGCCCGGGTCAGCAGCATGATCTCCGCGCGTCCGTCGGACAGAGCCACGTCCAGGATGGCATCGCCGGCCTTCACGCCCGCGGCGATGACCCCCCCGGAGCGGGGGTTCGAGAACTCGCTCAAGGACGTCCTCTTCAGGATGCCCTGGCGCGACAGGAACACCAGGAAGCGGCCCTCCTCCGACAGATCCTCCACCGGGAGCATGGCCACGATGGGGTCCTCGCGGTCCGCGCCCTGGAGGAGGGAGTAGACCGACTGGCCCCGGGAGGCCCGGCCGCTCTCGGGGAGGTCCAGGACCGGCAAGAAATGGGCGTGCCCCCCCCGGGTGAACGCCAGGATCCAGCCCCGGGTCCGCGCCACGAAGAGGCGCTCGATGTAGTCGTCCTCGTAGCGCTCCATGCCTGCCAGGGCCTTGCCGCTGGACACCCGGCGTCGGTAGACGCTGGTGGCCATGCGCTTGACGAACCCCTCATGGCTCACGGTGACCACCACGTCCTCGTCGGCGATTTCCTCCTCGATCTCCGCCACCTCCTCGGAGGCGTCCCGCAGGATGACGGTGCGGCGCTCGTCGCCGTACTTCTTCACCACCTCGGCCAGCTCCTCCAGGACCACCTCGAGCTGGCGCTCGTCGGAGCCCAGGATGCCGCGGAGCTCCACGATCGTGGCGGTCAGCTCCTCCAGGCGCGCCCGCAGCTCGGACTGCTCCAGGCGGGTGAGCTTGCCCAGGCGCATGTTGAGGATGGCGTCGGCCTGGACCTCGCTCAGGCCCAGCCGTTCCTGGAGGCCGAGGCTGGCTTCGGGACGGTCCTTCGAGGAGCGGATGATCTTGATGACCGTGTCGATGTCGGCCAGGGCCGCGAGCAGCCCTTCCACCACGTGTCGCTCGGCCTCGGCCTTCTCCAGCTCGTGCCGGCTGCGGCGCCGCACCACCTCGATGCGGTGGTCGCGGTACATCTCCAGGATCGTCTTGAGGTCGAACTCCCGCGGCTGGCCGTGGTCCAGAGCCAGGAGGATGGCGCCGAACGTGGCCTGGAGGTACGTCTTCCTGTACAGGAGCTTCAGCACGGACGTGGCCTTGGCTCCCCGCTTGAGCTCCACCACCACCCGGATCCCGTCGCGGTCCGACTCGTCCCGGATGTCGCTGATGTCCTCGGCCTTGCCCTTCCGGGCCAGGTCCACGACCTGCTCGATGATGCGGGTCTTCGAAATGGCGTAGGGCAGCTCGGTGACCACGAGTTGCTCCTTTCCGCCCCGCAGCGCCTCCTTCACCACCCTGGCCCGCATGACGATGCGGCCCCTCCCCGTGTGATACATGTCGCGGATGCCCTCGTCTCCGACCACGAAGCCGCCGGTGGGAAAGTCGGGGCCCGGGATGTGACGCATGAGGTCCGCCAC
>Ga0214471_10004621_pt1 | contig 10618 bp, 11 predicted proteins | sample RVTome_5_FD_207665 | JGI IMG/M metagenome (GOLD analysis project Ga0214471, IMG submission 207665) | Soil microbial communities from uranium-contaminated site in the Upper Colorado River Basin, Wyoming, United States - RVT142D155 | ecosystem: Environmental > Terrestrial > Soil > Contaminated >... | reverse complement strand
TATCATCCCATGTTATTTTTAACATGCCAGACATCTCTAATCATGACATATAAAGTAGAGTAAAAGATCATTTGGCTTTATTATTCCACCATGTGCGCTCATAGGTTTCATCTTTTAACTCGTAACCATTAAACACTTGAAAATAGACTTGCTTGATTTTGTTTTGCTTATCCAACTCTGATTGTATCCATATGCTTTCGAATATTGATGCACATGAAGAGACAGTAGAGTCAACATTAGAATATGTTGCAGTTCCTGTGGATTTTTCAAAATCTTTTTGCATGTCGTCGTTAATTTCAATCGAAAGCGACAATATTTGATCGATAATTATCGTAATTATCTTATTTTGCAGTGGTTTTCGAATGTACTGTATGTGGATCTGTTTTTGTCTTTGCACCAATTTCTTGTGTGTAATGTCTTTTATGGTGTCGTCTTCAGTTGGAGCCAAAACCCTGACGTTTACGCCTCGCTCGACTGCTTCTCTTAATACGTCCAATATACCTTCTCGCTCCGAGCGATAAAATGAGTTAACTGAGGAAAATAACACCAGTATTTCATACGTGGCGGAACGAAGCAAGTTGAAGATCAATTTCTTAATCTCTGTGGCGTCACTGATCGTTTCTATAAACTCCTTATCGAGGCCCAGCTCTATCTCTTTGATTTTGTCTTTTGCCGGAATAGCTTTGCTCCATAACATGTCAAAAAGATACTGCTGCGTTTCAACAAATGACCTCAGGTTGATGTGTATTAGATTAGTTTGTGAGTCTTTGTCCATTGGGAGTATGTTGCCCAGATACTCATTCCCATCCACAATCCCAAAATTACCTTTCACTGAGTCGATGTGTCCCACATCAAAATACCTCATTATGGTTTTACAGTATGCGAGGTTTTCTTTGGTAATCTCAGTGATCAGTCGCAATCTGGTGCCTTTGTATTTTAATTGCGCAACTGCATTCCAAAGCAACTCGTCATTTATCTGAATCACTGGACCTCTCTTGTCCAAACAGCAATCCAACCTGTCACAGATTTTTGAAACTACTTGTAGGACAGTGATTTCGGAGCTAGTGATTTCGTCAGATATGTGTATGGTTGAATCAATATCTGATGGACTCATATCATAATGTGTAGTGAATTTATGAATATAAGTACAGCAGATCATATTTTACTAAAACTTGATTTTTTCATAAAAAAACTTGAAGTTACTTGGAAAAATTATATAAATTAGGTTACTGACATGGAATCATGCCAATATATCTTGACGTTCACAAAGTCCCTTTTACAGAGGACAATTTGAAAGAGCTTTGCAAATTACCGCGTGACGAATTTGGAGTAAGGCACATCAATTTGTTCTACAATAGGGAGTCAAGAGTTTGTTTTTGTTTGCTTGAGGCGCCAAACAAGGAAATGGTTGAAGACCACCATACTAAAGTCAACATCAAATGTGAATGGATACAGGAAGTTGTAATGGCGGCGCCGATGTCATCGCCAGCACCGCCTTAATCGCTAGTCTAAATAATTACTGAAAAACAAGTACGTTAGTTTTACTCGTCTGAGTCGCCTTTAAGCAAATCGCCTATTCCAAATTCCTCTATTGCCTTCTTTCTTTTCTCATCAAGCCTTGCAATCTCTTCTGCTTCTTTTTTATCGTCGCCCTGATAGATGGTCCTGATGGGCCACGGGATTCGTATGTCGTGCTTTTTGAATTCTTCGTAAATCATAATCCGTAGGTCGCTTTTGACCTTGAATTGGTTGCCATAGCTTCTAACGTATACCCACATCATAAAATCAAGGGATGAATCGTTGAATTTCTCAAACCGTACCGTCGGCTGATCCAAATCAACAACGTCCCTATCGCAGCCGCAGCTTGCCATGTTTTCGTCCAGGTAGGGGCAACGCTGCTGTACGATCATATGCTTGTTCTTTACATCCTTAATTTCCCTCATGCCGCGTTTTCCCACCTTTATCAAAATGGCGGCAACTTGTTTTGGGTCGTTAAGATATGATACGCCGACATTTACAATGGCAGGTACCAGCTTGATCTCTTTTGAAAAATTTGTGATCTGGGCATTTATCAGCTGCCTAGTTGGAATGATTGCAAAAGACTCGTTGAGTGGATGCCTTACGTAGGTAACTCGCGGCGTGATTTTGTGCACGTATCCGTTATAGCCTGACTCTAGCTGAATTCTGTCGCCTTCAACGAAGACCTTGTCCTTTCTAATTAGGACGTAGGCAAAGTAATTTTGCATGGTTTCTTGCAATGCAAGGCCGACGCCTATTGCCAAGCCGCCAGTGGCAGTCGCCAGCACCACTAGGTCTACGCCCCACCAGGAAACTACGCCAATTATCACCGCAACAAAAATTCCTACTGGAAGAATCTGTTTGAAGGATTTTGGAACTGTTGCCCTCTTTTTTTCTGCAGTGCCGGGGGGTCTTGCACCTGCTATGATTTCATTATAGTCATTTAGCCTTTTTTCTTCTCTCCACACATCAATTGGGTAGATTTCTTCTGGCATCTGGCCCGGCCTAAGCTTCCTTCCAGATTGGTTATTGCCTGTTATGCAAGCGTTGTAATATTTTGCATACTTTGCCCTCTCTGATTTTTTCCATTCTTCAAAAGGATTCTTGATGAGAGCCTGGTAGCTCCCAATGGGTGCGCCAAGCGACGTTCTAAATTTTTCAAGCATCTTTCGCCCCTCTTCTGTTTGCAGATGCTTTTTGAATTCATCTTCGTCCATTTCTTCTGGTGTATTTGTCGGGGGTATCCACCTGTATGCCTTGTGAAACAAGTCTCCCTCGTCGTCTGGAAATCCTTTTTTTTCTTTCCAGGCTTCAAAATCCGCCCACTCTAGAATTGATTTTTCGCGCTTGTCAAGTATTATTGGTATTATGTGAGCTACGGTGTAGCCAATGACCAGAATGTTTAGCGTGTTTAAAATCTTGGCAAACGTCTCAGCGGGGTTAATCGCGCCAGCAGACAGCTCCTCTTCTGAGAGCTCGACAAACAATTCAAAAACCTGTATGTAGACATTGACTGATGATACCAGAGCAATGGCAAAAAACGGCAACACTGCGGCCTGTACTAGGCGAGATACGTGGGGTCTGCGATAGCTAAGACTTTTGCGCTGGGCCCACTTGGAGAACTTGTGGTATACGGTACAAATTACAATGATGCCAATAATTAAAACAGCAAATGCAATCTGAATGGACGTCGAAGACGCTATGAGCTGGGAAACAGAATGGAATTGTCCAACCTCGCCTGATATTGCTCCTATGATCTCTCCTTCGGCCATATTCTCCTGTAAAAATCATAAATTTACAAACATAAGTTAGTTTTGTTGCAGAAAATGCGATAGTTGGGGTGGCGTGGGATGAAAAAAATCTCAGCTCAATCCAATTTGTGAATGGCATCAAAATAAACAGAATTAAATCAATAATACTAAATGCAAAGAATGCCTAATGTCTGGTAATTTGCCAAGCCTTGTAAAATTCTTCTTACAAATGCGGTATGACTGTAACCCACAAGACAAGCAAAACCTCGAATCGCTGCAAAAACAAATGCAGGAGCGAATCAATTTTCTTAATGAGAATAACTTGGACACATACGGCGATCCCAAACTTTTGGAAAGCTACGAATTATACGCCCAGATCCAAGAATGTCTCTTTCAGGATCATACAGACCAGTACATACTGATAGCCGGAATCATTACTGGGATTTCTCTTCTTATCTACGTTCGCTGGCGGATGATAAAGAGAGCAGAATCTAAAAAGAAGCTGAATTTTAGGGGATGATCGCAAAGTTGTGTCTAGTGGTAGTGTTTTATTATCAGTCCTGAAAATGGCCTCTTCCTATTAAATATCATAAGGCGGACATACTACCATGTTTGGGTTTTCAAAACACTGCCCAATCTGCGGAATGGATGTAAAGAAGGAAACGGCAATCAAAAGATTCGGAAAATATTTTTGCTCCGATATTTGCGTTGAGCAGTATCTGCAAAAAAAGGCATCTGAATTGGCCAAGCCACGGCGCAGAGGATGTTTCTAGGTTGCAAAGACTAGAAGAGATTGGAATTCTAAAAAGCCGATACGATGATAACAAAAACACCGTTTTTGATTTGTGGTACCAGTGGATGCGTTTTTCTTTAAAGTACAACGGCGCACTTTTTGAGGCAGCCTCAAAATCTGCCATGACTTTTTTTAATATGGGCAACGCGCCATTACAAAAGATTAGAAACGCAATGCGCGCATCTTTTGACTCTGCCTTAAGGGAGCGTCTAAGCAAAGATGATGTGGCCGCAAGCGTTGCAAGACTGGTAGAATCCCAGGCAGACTTTGCAAAGGATGGGTCTAATCTTCTTGCCAATTATTCTGATTTTATTTCAAGAATATCACAACTGTTTGAGCCATTCAGGGACACGATGAACAGGACTCCTTCCGATATTATCTGGTTTGGTGGACGATTTTGCATTCACCACTACAAATCAGAAAATGAGAAACGGCACAAAACACCAATCCTTGTTGTATACTCTCTTATTAACAGACACTACATTCTTGACTTGCTTCCAGACATTAGCATAATTAACAATCTGCTGCGGCAGGGCTTTGATGTATATGCCACAGACTGGGGAACCCCCGTCTCCTCAGACAAGGACATGTCACTTGAAAACTATGCGCATGAATATGTAGAAAATGCAGTAGATAAAATCAAGGAAATTTCCGGCGCAGAAAAGGTGACTTTGTTTGGATATTGTTGGGGCGGAATTTTTGCCCTCCTGTATTCATGCCTGCACCCAGAAAGTGTAAAAAACCTGATTCTTCACGCAACCCCTACTGAGATTGAGGGAAGCGAGACGGTAATTGAGAGGTGGACAGCTGAGATAAACGCAGACAAACTTGTCGAAGCTTATGGAAACGTTCCAGGATTTTTCCTCAACTTGGCGTTTGTTCTTCGAAATCCTGCTGAAACGTTGCTAAAGTATTGGAGGTATTTTAGCGAACCACGAAGCATGAGCGAGATACTGCAGTTTTTCTCAATAGAAACATGGCTTTATGACAGCGTTCCGATAATCGGTGGGGTGTACAGGGAGGTAATCGACCAGATCTATAAAGAAAACCTGCTCATTAAAAACAAAATGAAGGTTGACGACAAAAAAATTGACCTAAACAACATTACGATGCCTGTTCTTAGCGTCATTGGAACAGAAGATGATTTGGTTCCGTCTCAGTCATCTAAAAAAATCATGGATGTTGTTTCAAGCTCCGACAAGAAGCTAATCGAGTTTCCGACGGGCCATGTGGGGCTTTGCATCAGCCAGAGGGCCCATGAGAAACTTTGGCCAGAAGTTGGAAGCTGGTTGGCAAGCCGATCCTAATCTATACAAAAGATTACTGTCAAAAATAATTGAGTATTCCATACTGACAATTAAGAACACCAGATTAGGCCTTGGCAGTTCTCAAATTATTCTGATTTTGACATCTTTGTGTTTGTAAGCGGTGATTTTTTGGATGCAATTTTTGCTATTTCAAATTCACAAAAATTTCTAATTCAAATTGATTTGGTTTTATTCCCCTGGGAGGTGCAAGAACCGGTAATGTGGTTTTATCCAAGTCACATCGATTGCTTTGTACTACCAAAGTTTGGAGTGATTTACTAAAGACTATGACTAAATTTACAAATTGCAAAAATGAACCATATTTAGGATGCCAAAGCCCTTGTAACATCCGTCTTGCTGAGAATTCCTGAAAACTCGTTATTCCCGTCCAGAACGGCAAGCCCACTGACCTTGTTTTCAAGCAGCAGCTTACATGCATCGACAAGATCTGCATCAAATTTTATTGAGATTATTTCTTTTGTTGCAACATCACCTGCCAATGAAATGCCTCCAAACCCCCCCTCTGACAAAAATCCTTTCCTTATTTTCTCAGATATGGTAATACCGGTGTCATCCTCTTCACTTCCAAGTGCTAATGAAATTTTAAAAAGATCCCTAAATGAGATGATGCCGGTTGGTCTCTCGGCTTGATTTTTTATGATTATTCTTGAGATCTTGTTCTCAAGCATTTTTTTTATTACCTTTGATAGGGGCGCTGCAGAATGAGTTGAGACAAAGTCGCGAGTCATATGCTCTGATACTTTGTGTCGACCCTCATAATTTTCTGCGTAATGTTTTACCAGATCTGTTTTTGTAATGATTCCCTTAATTGTGTCATCGGCTCCTAACGCAACGGAGCTTATATTTTTGTCCAGCATGATCTTCGCACAGTTTTTGGGAGGTTCCTTTTCGTCAACATATGTAATTTTATTCATGATTGTGTCTATTGGCAGCTTGTCTAGGCCATGCTTTGTTGTTTCATTAAACAAAAAGAATCCGACGTCTTTTTCGGTGATTATGCCAACAGCCCTCTGGTGGTCTTTGATGACCAATCTGCTTATGTTATAGTCTAAAAGTTTCCGTATCACATCAGATACCGACGAATCTTTAGGGAGTGAGATTGGTTTTTGGGCTAATTTTTCTGTAGACAATACTAATGCCACCTCAGTTTACTATAAAAGACAAAGCGATAATTTTCAACTCTGACTATCAAAAAATGCTTTTGATATACGATCTGATGGTTTATGAATTTTAGATTTTGAGTCAAAACAGATAGGCAAAATAACCAATTACACCTTATGTTAAGCGTTTCAAACTCACAAAACTAACCAAAACACCATCAAACAGCTAAAACAAGATAGACGTTTAATCTAGTGGATAACAGTTCACTGGGCATGGGCGGATCCTAAGATCAATTGATTTGATTGATCAACCAATTTTCCTCTAGCTTGGGCAAGCAATAGTTGAACTCTTTTTTTATTCTTACATTAAGAGAAATTTTTGCGCTTTAATGATTAGCCAGATGTGGAAAAAATGAAGATAAGCCATTTAATAGCTGATCTGCCTTTTTAGGCTATATGCCACCTAAAAAGAACAACAGTGCAGAAGAGCAAAACTCTCATGAGCATTTAGTGGACACAAAGATAACAAAAAAATTCTTGGCGTTTTCCCCAAATGAAACGGTTGAAAAAATCGAGGAATTATTAGATATCAAAGCAAGTGATTTTGAAACAATAGGCTATGTTTATGTTATAGATCAAAACGGTGTTCTAATTGGCGTAGTTTCACTAAAGCATGTTCTTCAGAGCAAACCTACAACAAGGCTAGAAGAGATAATGTTCAAGGACGTTGTCTCAATTAAACAACACTCTCACCAAGAACGAGTCGTCTCTGTTGCATTAAAACATGGCTTAAAGGCAATACCTGTAGTAGATAATGAAAAACGGCTAATCGGCGTGATCCCACATAAGACAATCCTCTCGATATTTCATCACGAGTTTAGAAAAGATTTGTTTCAATCAGGTGGGATTCTACACGCAAAGGAAATTGAGTCCATCGACACATCTGTCTCGAAGCTAGTTAAGGCAAGACTCCCGTCTTTATTTTTGGGCCTTCTTGGGGGTCTGATTGTAGCATCAATTGTTACAAATTTTGAGGAGATCCTAAACTCTTACATAATTTTGGCTTCATTCATTCCGGTGATAGTGTATCTGACAGACGCAGTAGGGACCCAATCACAAACACTCGTGATAAGATTACTGGCAACGGAGCCGAATTTTCCGACTGCACGATACATAATACGCGAAATCAAAATCGGGCTATTTTTGGGGGCTGTTTTTGCGGCAATGTTGTTTGTTGCGGAGATTCTTGGCTGGAAACAAGTAGAATTGGGCATTGTGATTGGAATTGCAGTATTTTTCAGCATGGTTTTTCAGGCATTTTTTTCAGTATATTTTTCAGTTACTCTTGCAAAATTCAAAAAAGACCCAGCAATTGCCTCGGGGCCGATAGTGACCATAATAAGCGACATAACGACAATAATGGTGTATTTTGCAGTAGCCATAGTGGTACTGGAATTATTATGACCTGATTGTTTCTTTTAGGAAAAACCATTCTCAGAAATCCAACATAATATCAAAATTGATAATCAAAAGTAAAAACTAGAAAAAAATCAAGCTCAGGGCTGAACGTACGATGCTCTTGCCTGAACTCTTTTCATGTATTCGCTTTGCACTATGGAAGGCATGTTGTATGAAACTTGGACTGTCTCGCCAGGCTGGGCATTACAGTTGCTTACAGTTATTGGATAACCGTAGCTTCCTTCAACTACACATCCTTGTTCTGTGATGCCTACTACTGTCGCACTTTCTGTGACAGAAATTGGCACCCAGTGCCATATTGGGACGATGGTAGTCAGAGCAAGAACGGTAAATGCCGTTAATCCTAGTGCCGTAAACCATACCCATGGTGCTATCTTTTGCTGAATTTGTTTTTGCATTTTCTTTCCCTCGATATAATATTCATCAAACCCACATTTAATCAAAAGGAATGCTCTGCAAGCGATTGCAATTATGCGTTTTTGTGTCTGGACTTTGTCCTCAGTCTACCATTACAGCAAGGACATCTGGTTTCCTGCCATTCTAAAAACATAGAACACTGGGGGCATCTTGATAGCACGTTGATAGGCGATATTGTAGAGAATGTCTCTTCTATGATCAAAAATTTCAGCATCATAAGGTATGGAAAATATGATCTGAGCACAACTCTTGATTCATTATCAATGTACATACAGATGTCAAACTCTCAGATGGTTCACCTAAAGGAAGGAAACACTCACAGATTTCTAATCAACCATAATTTGGGAATGACATGGTCGCTTGTTTTAGAAGAACTGTACAAGACGGTGTTTAGGGAATTTGTTCACGACACTCACATCCAATTTAAGACAACCGAAGACTCTCTAACTGCATCATTGGTACTAGAGTCATTTCAAGAAAGCGACTGAAATTTGATCAGTTTGTAGATCTTACCGACTAGATAGTATCCTACAAAAAAGAAATTTTCGTACTTTAGATATTGTGGCAACATCACATAATTGTGAAAACCAAGATTGAAAATCATCTTTCTTATTAATAGGCAGGCTCAGCTGTACTATTCCGTTGAGTGTAGCAGATTCAAAGAATCTTAGAATTGGAATGGCGGCCATTGTCATTGCTGTGGTCTCTATAATAATTGCAAGTATCTCACTGGCTGATTTTGAAATAGAAATCGAGGAAGAAGAGGAGGAAGAATACCGTCCTATGACCAGAGAGGCCTTTATCTTTACACAGGTTGATGAACACATAGACGAAGAAGCGTTAGCGATTCCTCCAGACATGTTTTCACAAGATACAGTAGTTGTAAAACAGGGCGATCGTGTCAAGGTGCATTTTTACAACTTGGAGCCGGTAGAATCTCAAGAACACCATACCTTTACAATTAATGATCCGGCATACAAAATTCATAGTGATCTTAACGCACAAGAAAACACCGTCATTGAATTCACAGCTTCAAAAAGCGGCGTATTTGACTACATTTGCACGTATCATCAACCCACTATGAGGGGAGAGTTAGTAGTCCTATCCAAATAACTTTGGAACCGAAATAGTGCACTTGCCATAAATTATAACTTCGAGTTGTTGTTATCGCGATTAACCGAAAGATAATTGCCAAAATAATCTTATATGTTACAAAACTGGTTAGTAAGACATGAACCAATCTGATGAGAGATTTATTGAACAATTTGTGACTGATCATGAGGATCTTATTGAGGCTCTGGGCAACGAAGAAAAACACGATCTCTATGAGAAAAGTTCAATTTCAAATTAATTCAATAAACTAACGCATTCTATTCAAAATTATTCTAGTTTTTAATGACTTGTTTGAAATAAAAAATAATGTGTCTCAAGCGAAGCAAATGGTCAAAAGGTTCAAACCCTTCACGGATTAGGTGGTTCAAATTTGATTGCCAGTGTATTTTTTTGGGGGAGATAATAGTTAAGAATCACGATTTTGCACGTCCCGTTCAAAACATGCCTGTAATAAGCAGGTTATTCAACAAATCATTATTAGAGAATTTGAATAAAAAAACATGATTAAAGATGTATGATATGAAAGAACATTGGGAAAATGTTTGGACTAGAAAAAAATCCAACGAGGTCAGTTGGTATCAGCATGATCCCAAAACGTCAATTGATTTGATATTGTCAACTAAACCCAGTAAGGACGCTAGAATTGTTGATGTGGGTGGAGGAGGCTCAAACCTTGTGGTTAAACTACTTGACCTAGATTTTAGTGATATTACAGTACTGGATATTTCTGCAAAAGCATTGGAAAGAGCAAAAGAAAGACTAGGAGAGAGAGCTGAAATGGTAAAATGGATTGAGTGCGATATAACAGAGTTTGATACAAACGACAGATATGATATATGGCATGATAGAGCACTACTTCACTTTCTAACCTCTGAAGAGGATCTAAAAAATTATGTGGAATTAACCAGAAAACACGTAAAGAAAGGCGGCTATCTGATTCTCTCTACTTTTTCTACAAATGGCCCAATGATGTGTAGCGGACTAGACACAAAACAATTTTCCGAAGAATCTATGAAACAGTTATTTTCGAATGGATTCGAACACATCAAAAGTTTTGAAGAAGAACACAAGACGCCATTTGGAACAGGCCAGATTTTTACTTGTAATGTGTTCAGAAAA
>Ga0214471_10004620_pt1 | contig 10620 bp, 8 predicted proteins | sample RVTome_5_FD_207665 | JGI IMG/M metagenome (GOLD analysis project Ga0214471, IMG submission 207665) | Soil microbial communities from uranium-contaminated site in the Upper Colorado River Basin, Wyoming, United States - RVT142D155 | ecosystem: Environmental > Terrestrial > Soil > Contaminated >... | reverse complement strand
GAAGCGACGCTGGCGAAGAACCTGCGGCGCTTCGACAAGGGCGGCGAGCAGTTCTACGACCAGATCTCGGCGCTGCACAAGGCGGTGCGCGGCTCGGACCCGGATGCGTCGCTGTACTGGCTGGTGCGCATGCTCGACGGCGGCGCCGACCCGCTGTACCTGGCGCGGCGCATCGTGCGCATGGCGGTGGAGGACGTGGGGCTCGCCGATCCGCGCGCGCTCGCGCTCGCGCTGGATGCCGCCCAGACCTACGAGCGCCTGGGCTCGCCCGAGGGCGAGCTCGCGCTCGCGCAAGCCGTGCTCTACCTCGCCGTCGCGGCGAAGTCGAACGCCGTGTACAACGCCTATAATGCCGCGCGCGCGTTCGTTGAAGAAGACGGCACGCGGCCGGTGCCGCTGCACATCCGCAACGCGCCCACCAAGCTGATGAAGGAATTGGGGTACGGGCGGGATTACCGCTACGCCCACGACGAGGCGGACGCGTTCGCGGCGGGCGAGAACTACTTTCCCGAGGGCATGCCGGCGATCGAGTGGTACAAGCCCACCGCGCGCGGGCTGGAGCAGAGGATCCGCGAGAAGCTCGAGGAGCTGCGGCGGTTGAACGCTGAAGCGCGCGCGAAGAAGAAATGATCGACATTCAACATCTGAGGAATGACATCGACGGCGCGGCGAGGCGTCTTTCGACGCGCGGTTTCACGCTCGACGTCGCCGGGTTCAAGGCGCTGGAGGATGCGCGCAAGAAGATCCAAACCTCGACCGAGCAGGTGCAGGCGCAGCGCAACGCGCTTTCCAAGCAGGTCGGACAGGCGAAGGCGAAGAAGGACGAGGCGCAGGCCGCTGCGCTCATGTCGCAGGCGGGCGAGCTGGGCGAGAAGCTCAAGCAGATGGAACGGGAGAACGAAACGCTGCGGGAGGGGCTGCGCGAATTCGTTTCCCTGATTCCCAACCTCGCGCACGAGAGCGTGCCGGTCGGCGATTCTGTCGAGCAGAACGTCGAGGTGCGCCGTTGGGGCACGCCGCGCAAGTTCGATTTTCCAGTGAGGGACCACGTCGACGTGGGCACGCCGCTTGGCCTGGATTTCGAGACCGGCGCCAGGCTCGCCGGCGCGCGCTTCGCCGTGATGAAGGGCGCGCTTGCGCGCCTGCACCGCGCCCTCGCGCAATTCATGCTCGACGTGCATACCACGGAGCACGGCTACACCGAGGTGTACACGCCATACATGGTGAGCGGAAAGTGCGCCGACGGCGTCTCCAGCCTCGCCAAGTTTAAGGGCGACCTCTTCAAGCTCGAAGACCGCGACCTCTACCTCATCCCGACCGCGGAGTATTCGGTCACCAACTTCGTGCGCGAGCAGATCCTGCCGCTCGATGCGCTGCCGATGAAGTTCGCGTGCCACTCGCCGTGCTTCCGCTCCGAGGCGGGCGCGGCGGGCAAGGACACGCGCGGCATGATCCGCAACCACCAGTTCGACAAGGTGGAGCTGGTGCAGATCGTGCATCCTTCGAAGTCCTACGAGGGGCACGAGGAGCTCACCGCGCATGCGGAAGTGATCCTGAAGAAACTCGAGCTGCCCTACCGCGTGGTGACGCTGTGCACCGGCGACACGGGATTTTCTGCCGCGAAGACCTACGACCTCGAAGTCTGGCTTCCCGGCCAGGACGCCTACCGAGAGATCAGCTCGTGCTCGAACTTCGAAGCGTTCCAGGCGCGGCGCATGCAGGCGCGTTTTCGTAACGAGAACGGCAAGGCCGAGCCGGTGCACACGCTGAACGGCTCGGGCCTCGCGGTGGGCAGGACGCTCGTCGCGATCCTGGAGAACTTCCAGAACGCCGACGGGTCGGTGAGCGTGCCGGCAGCGCTGCGGCCCTACATGGGCGGCGCCGAGAAGCTCGCGCGGCCCTGATAAAATCCGCCCTGCCGCGGAGAGATGGCAGAGTGGTCGATTGCGGCAGACTCGAAATCTGTTGGGCGGGTAACCGTCCCGGGGGTTCGAATCCCTCTCTCTCCGCCACGGCTCTCCACCCCTTGGGGCAGGTCCTTGTCGATCCATCAGGAATACAGTTAGCTTGGTTGAAATAGATCGCCAGCTCTCCTGATTACGATATCGGTCAGTGTACGTGGCGGACCTGGGCTCGGGGGCATGACTGCCTTACTCTGCGCCCCGGCGCTGCGCCGTTTTTGATGGATTTCCATCCTTCTCGCTACGTGCGCTTCGTGGCCGGCGGCCGGCAGGTAGGCTGGCTGCGGCCGGAGCTCGCGGCGCGCCTCGCCGCCTGGCCGGCGGTGTTCGACGCGAACCCCGATGCGGTCACCCTGTTGCAAAAGGACGCGCTGGCGCCGGTCGTCGAGCAGCTGGCACAGGAAGGCTTCATCCCGGGCTGGCGCAGCGAGCGCTACCGCATTTCGGAGCTCTTCGAGATCGAGCGCGCCGCCGCGCGGCCCTTCGGGCTCACCACCTACGCCGTGCACGTCAATGGAATTTCCTTCGATAATAAAAACATGTGGGTCGCGAGGCGCAGCACGGCGAAGCCGATCGACCCGGGCATGCTCGACAACTTGGTCGGCGGCGGCTTGACCGCGGGACTTTCGGTCGAGGAAGTGCTGGTGAAAGAAGCGTGGGAGGAAGCCGGTATCGGCGCCGAGCTGGCACGCAGCGCGACGCGCGGAGGTACCGTGCGCATCCTGCGCGAGGTGCCCGAGGGCGTGCAGTCGGAGGTGATCTACGTCTACGACCTCGCGCTGCCCGACGACTTCGAGCCGCGGAACCAGGACGGAGAAGTTTCGGAGTTCAGGCTGTTGTCTTTTGAAGCAGTTCTCAACTGCCAGGAATTCACGTTCGAAGCGGCGCTAGTCGCGATGGACTATTTCAGCCGACGAAGCGAACTCCCCGGGTCTGGGCGCGGAGTCGTGGATCCGTCGACTTGACGGTGACCGGCCGGCCGTCCAGGACTTCGCGGCAGCGCTCGAGCGTCTCCGCTTCCAGGCGCGCCATCGCCTCGTAGCTGTAGAAGCCGAGGTGCGGCGAGAGGATCACGTTGTCCATGGCGTAGAGCGGGCTCAGGGGATGCCCGGAGCGCGCGAGCGGCTCGCTCGAGAAGACATCGAGCGCTGCGCCCGCGATGCGCCTTTCCTGCAGCGCGCGCAGCAGCGCCATCTCGTCCACGATCGCTCCCCGCGACACATTGACCAGGAACGCCGTCGGCTTCATGCAGCACAGCGCCCCCTCCCCGATCAGATGCCGCGTCTCGGGCGTGAGCACGCAGTGCACTGAGACGAAATCGCACTCCGCGATCATGGTCCGGAGGTCTGTTCGCAGATCGGCGTGCGCGCTCTGCGACACATGCGGGTCGCAGGCAAGCACGCGCATCCGGAAGGCCGCGGCCATGCGCGCGAAGCTTGAGCCGATCCGCCCCAGCCCGACGAGACCGACCGTCTTGCCCGCGAGATCGCTCGCCAGCCATTCGCGCGCCGGCCAGATCCAGCCTTCGCGGTCCATCGCGCGCTGGATCGGCTTCAGCTTTTTCGCGAGCGCGATGAGCAGCGCAAAGGCGCCTTCGGCGACGGTTTCCTCGGCGTACTCGGGCACGTTGACCACCGGGATGCCGCGGCTGCGCGCGGCCGCGATGTCGATCGCGTCAATGCCGACGCCGTACTTGACGATGCCCTTGAGCCTCGCCGCGGCCTCGATGGCGCGACGCGTGACCGGCGTGTAGCACATAAGCAGCAATTCGGCTTCGCGCAATTCGCGCAGCAGCTCGTCTTCGCTGACGCCGCCAGGCAGAAGCACGAGCTCGTGGCCAGCCGCGCGCAGCGCCGAGTCGACGCGCGGCACCTCGAGCTCGCGGTCGGTGCGAACTATCCTTGCCACGGTGCCTTGAGCGCGGCCTTCGCCGCCACCACGCGGCCCGAGACCTCGATCTCGTAGCGGCCGGCAAGAACGCCTTGCGCGGTCTCGGGCTTCGCCGAGTAAACGAATCCCATCGCCACCATGGTGCCGAGCGAGGCGCTGTAGCCCACCGAGGTCAGCTCGCCCACCGGCTTGTCGTCGCGCAGGATCGGCTCTCCGCCCCAGGCGAACAGTTCCGTCGCGGGGAAGGTGAACATCAGCAGCCGCTTCGCCAGCCCCGGCTTCGGGGGTTCGCGCTTGTCGCGCCTTACCGCAAACTCAAGCCCGGCCTCGTAAGGCGTGCAGTCCGGGGACAGCTCGGCACCGAAGGCGCGCCGGCCGGCCTCGATGCGCAGTGCGTCGAGCGCGTAGTAGCCGCAATCCTTCAACCCGAGGTCGCTGCCGGCATCCCACAACCGGTCGTAGAGGCTCGCCGCATCCTCCACCGGCACATAGAGCTCCCAGCCCGGTCCGCCGGCATAGGATGCGGGCACGGCTCGCGCCTCGTCTTTCAATGTCAGTCTTGAAAGCAGAGTGCCGGCGTTCGGCCCGAGCACCGAGATCACCGACCAGGCGTCGCTCACGTCTTCGACGGTGACGTTTTCGTTGCTCCTTATTTGACGGCGAATCCACGCCGCATCGCGCACCGGCTGCGCCGAGCCCGTGACTATGAAGAACGCATCGTCGCCCCAGCGCTGCACGGTGACGTCACTCTCGTAGCCGCCCTTGCGGTTGAGCATCGGTGTATAGGTAAGGCTGCCAATGCGGTTCGCGCAGACCCGCTCGAGCAGGGTCAGCGCGTCCCGCCCGCGCACGAGAAGCTTGCCGAACGAAGTCTGGTCGAACACGCCCGCCGCCCCGCGCACCGCGCGCTGCTCGGCAATGCAGGCGTCGAGCCAGTTCGGCCGGCCGAGGGTGTATTGAAGTTTTTCGCCAGTAACGGAAAACCAGTTGGCGCGTTCCCAGCCGAACTTTGATCCGAACGAGGCGCCTTTCGCCTTCAAGCGCCCGTAGAGCGGCGAGACGCGCAGCGGCCGGCCCGATTCCAGCTCGTGGCGCGGCCAGCGCATCGCGTAATGCAGGCCGAGCGTCTCCACGGTACGCTCCTTGAGCCATTTCGAATCCGCGGCGAACGCGCCGAAGCGCCGGATATCCACCTCGAACAGGTCCATCGGTGCCTCGCCGCCCGCGATCCACTCGGCTAGCAGCTTCCCCGCGCCGCCGGCGTTGGCGATCCCCGCGGAGTTGAAGCCGGCGGCGACGAAGTAGCTCCTGAGCTCCGGTGCCTCGCCCAGGATGAAGTTGCCGTCGGGGGTGAAGCTCTCCGGGCCGTTGAGCAGCAGCTTCACGCCCGCGGTCTCGAGCGCAGGCACGCGATGCATCGCCGCCTCCATCAACGGCTGGAACTGCTCCCAGTCCTCGGGCAGCAGCTGGAACTCGAACTTCTCCGGTATGCCGCCCATCCCCCAGGGCTTGGCCACCGGCTCGAAGCCGCCCATGACGAGACCGCCGACCTCCTCCTTGAAATAGATGAAGCCGTCGGGATCGCGCATCACCGGCAGCATCGGATGCACGCCCGCGATCGGCCCGGTGACGAGGTAGAAGTGCTCGGCCGAGTGCAGCGGGATGTTGACGCCGCTTTGCGCGCCGAGCGCCCGCGCCCATTGCCCGGCGCAATTGACCAGTACCGAACATTGAACGTCACCCGCCGTGGTCGCTACACCCGTTAGGGCATTGTTATGCAAACGAACGCCCGTCACGCGCACGCCTTCGTGGATCTTCACGCCCAGATTGCGCGCCCCCTTGGCGAGGCTTTGCGCCAGGTCCGCCGGGTTTGCCTTGCCGTCGGCGGGAAACCAGAGCGCGCCGTGCAGGTCGTCGATGCGCAGCAGTGGCCATTTCTCCAGCGCTTCGCGCGGCGTGAGCAACTCGACCTCGATGCCGAAGCTGCGCGCCATCGCCGCCTGGCGCCGGAACACGATCCAGCGCTCGGGCGTTCGCGCGACATTCACGCTGCCGCAGCGCTTCCATCCGGTGGCGAGGCCGGTTTCCTGCTCCAACGTCGCGTAAAGCTGCGTGCCGTACTGGCTCATGCGCGTCATCGAGCGGTTCGGCCGCATCTGGCCGACCAGCCCCGCCGCGTGCCAGGTAGTGCCGCAGGTGAGGCGGCCCTGGTCGAGGAGGACGATGTCGCGCTTGCCGAGCTTCGCCAGGTGGTAGGCGACGCTTATCCCGACGATGCCGCCGCCGATGACGACGATTGCGGCATGCGAAGGGAGCGCGGTCATGCCTTGAGCGCGATCACGCCGGCCGCGACCGCGAGCGCACCGGCGATGCGGCGTGCGCCGAAGGGTTCCTTCAGCAGCCAGGCGCCGAGCAGCGCCGCGAAGATCACCGAGGTTTCGCGCAGCGCGGCAATCGCGGCGATCGGCGCGCGCGTCATCGCCCACAGGGCGATGCCGTAGGCCGCCACCGAGCCGGCGCCACCCACGAGACCGCGCACCCAGTAGCGGCCCGCGTAATGCAAAAGCTCGCCGCGGCGCCCCCAGGCGACCATCAGCACGTAGGGAAAGCCGTCGAGAAAAAAGATCCACAGCGCGTAGCTCTCCGCACGACCCGAGAGCCTGACGCCGGCGCCGTCCACGAGGGTATAGGTAGCGATGATGACGGCATTCGCGAGCGCCCAAGCGGTCGCGCGGCGGTTATGCAGCCACGAGCCACCGCCGGCGAAGCTGATGCCGATGACGCCGGCGCTGATGAGCATGATCCCCGCCCACATCCACGCACCCGGGATCTCGCCCAGCATCAGCGCCCCGAAACCGGCCACCAGAAGCGGGGCGATGCCGCGCATCAGAGGATAGCCGTGCGAGAGATCTCCGGCGCGGTAGGTCGCCACCAGCGCGACGAAATAGCCGATGTGGATCGCCACCGACGCCGCGACGTAGGGCCAGCTCTCCGGCGCCGGGAGCGGAACGAAAAGCAGAAACGGGACTGCAACCAGGGCGCCGCCGCCCACCACGCCGGCGAGGTCGAGCGCCGGGTCGCTGCTGCCCTTGATCATCGCGTTCCACGCTGCGTGGAGCAGCGCGGCGCCGAGCACGGCGAGCGTGACCGGAGCCGACAGCCCGGCCGCTTCGCTCATGCGGCGATCGCGGCCTCGACGATGTCGAGCGCGCGGTCGAGCTCTTCTTCCCGGATGATGAGCGGGGGCGCGAGCACCAGCACGCGACCCTGCCCGACCTTGAACGAGAGCCCCTGCGAGAGGCAGCGGTACATGACCTCCTCGGCCAGCGCCGCGTCGTTCAGCTCGATCCCGAGCAGCAGGCCGATGCCGCGCACGTCGGCGACTGCAGGATGCTTCATCTCCCGTAACCGGGCGAGGGCTCGTTCACCGAGGCGCGTTGCGCGTGCAAGCAGATCCTCGGATTCGACGACGTCGAGCGCGGCAAGTGCCGCGGCGCAGCCGACCGGGCTCTTCTCGTGCGTGTAGTGGCCGAGCGCGCGCTCGCCCGCGATATCGAGGCCGGCGCGCGCGACGAGCGCCGCCATCGGAAACACGCCCCCGCCGAGGCCTTTCCCCAGCACCACCATGTCGGGAACGATGCCGTAGCGCTCGAAAGCGAACATCGTTCCGGTACGGCCAAGGCCCACCGCGATCTCGTCGAGGACGAGAAGCGCGCCGTGACGGTCGCAGGCCGCGCGCAGCTTCTCGTAGTAATCGGGCGGCGGCACCTGCACGTCGGTCGAGCGCACCGTTTCCACCACCACCGCCGCGACGTCCTCCTCCTTCCCGAGCACGTACTCGACGTAGTCGGCGCAGCGCGCGTTGCAGGCGCCGTTGCAGCCGAAACGGCAGTTGCGCGGATCGCAGGGCTGCACGTGCTCGGTGCCGGACAGGAGCGGCCCGATGTCGCGGCGAAACAGAGCTTCACCGCCGAGCGAGATCGCGTCCAGGGAGGCGCCGTGGAACGAGTCCCACATCGAAACCGTCTTGTGCCGGCCGGTGGCGAGGCGCGCGAGCTTGAGCGCCATGCCGATCGCCTCGGTGCCGCCGGGCGCGAATAGGACCTTCCCCAGATCGCCGGGCGCAAGGCGTGCGAGCCTGCGCGCAAGGGCGACGGCGGTCTCGTTGGTGTAGCGGCGCGGCGAGAAGGGAAGCGTATCGAGCGCGCGCTTCACCGCTTCGATCACGCGCGGATGGCCGTGGCCGACCTGGTGCACGCTGTTGCCGTGGAAATCCATCACCCGGCGGCCTTCCAGGTCCTCGAGCCAGATTCCCGAGGCCGACTTGAGCGCGCTCAGGCAGGGCGTGGACAGCGACTGGTGCAGGAAACAGCGCGCGTCCTCGGCGAGCAGCGCCCGGGTGGCGGGACCGAGGTTGTCCGCTTGCCATTGTCCGCGCCGCGGCGAAAGATTGACGTCGCCCTCCGCGGACCGGTCCCTAGGCATGCTTTTGGTTGGTGACCAGCGTGTGCATCAGGTTCTTGCCTTTGGCGTCAGGCCGCTTCCCCGCGTCGGATGCGCGCCTGAATGTCGTCGATGCAGGGCATGATATCCGCGATGGTATCCACTACATAGTGTGCACCGCATTGCCCCATGCGTGTGCGGGCGCGCTCGCGCTTCACCCGCTGCTCGGCTTCCGGTAACGCCTGCCACTGCTTGAGCGTCAATCCCACCTCGTTGCCGCTGACCGCGAGCCCGATGGTCCACATTCCGGCGTTCAGGCCCTCCTCGACGCCGGGAACGGTGTCGTCGATCTTGACGCAGGCCTGCACCGTGCTCACGCGGAGATTGATCACGTTCTGCAGGCACATGTAGGGATAGGGGCGCCCGGCGGGCACGTCGGCCGCGCAGACCGTGGAGTCCGGCTGGTAGCCCTGGCGCTTCGCGTCTGCGAGATTGATCTTCATCATTTCGGTGAGATAGCCGGTGGTCGAGCCGATCTTGATGCCGCGCGCGCGCAGCTCCGCGACCGCCTCCAGCGTGCCCGGAATGAGGGCCGAATAGTTGGACAGGCACTCGAGCTGCAGCGGCACGAAATCGGCGAACATCGCGCTCACGTCGTCGTCGTCAGGTGTCCGCCCGTGCGCCTCCTGCCAGCGCCGGCGCACCGAGTCGAGCTCGGTGATGCGCTGGATGTGCACGCGCTTGTGCGCTCCCATGGGCGCGCGCGCCTCCTCGATGGTGATCGGCACCCGCTTGCGCTTGAACACCTCGACGAACACCACCGCGGGCGCCATGCAGCCGAAGTCCATGGTGGTTCCGGCCCAGTCGAGCAGCACCGCCTCGATCGGCCCGCGGTAGCTGCGCTTATAGCTGAAGTTCATTCACCCTCCTCCGCGAGTTGAGTGTATCGTATGTCGCTTGTGGTCCACCAAGGGGAGGGAGTCATGAATAGCTTTCGTTTTGCCGTTATCGCGGCCGCTCTGCTGGCCGCCGCAGGCACCGGGACGGCGCTCGCGAAGACCGACCTGCTCGTCTACACGGCGGTCGAGGCGGACGAGCTCGCCAAGTTCAAGGGCGCGTTCGAAAAGGCGAACCCCGATATCGAGATCAAATGGGTGCGTGACTCGACCGGCATCATCACCGCCAAGTTGCTTGCAGAGAAAGCCAACCCGCAGGCCGACATCGTCTGGGGTCACGCGGCAACGAGCTTGCTGCAGTTGGTGGCCGAGGGTTATTTCCAGCCCTACGCGCCGAAGGGCGTGGAAAAGCTCAGTCCCAAGTACGTGGATCAGCAGCACAAGCCGCCGATGTGGGTAGGCCAGCGCGCCTATGCCGCGTCGGTGTGCTACAACACCGTCGAGGGCAAGAAGAAGAATCTGCCGGTCCCGACATCGTGGCAGGATTTGACGAAGCCCGTTTACAAGGGCAGCGTCGTCATGCCCAATCCGAATTCCTCGGGTACCGGCTTCCTCGACGTCTCGAGCTGGATACAGATCTGGGGTGAGCAGAAGGCCTGGAAGTTCATGGACGGATTGCATGAAAACGTCGCGTGGTACACGCACTCCGGATCGAAGCCCTGCAAGCAGGCGGCGGCGGGCGAGATTCCGATCGGCGTGTCGTTCGATTATCGCGTGGTGAAGTCGATCGAGGAGGGGGCCCCGCTGAAGCTCATCCTCCCGAAGGAAGGCCTCGGCTGGGAGCTGGAAGCTTTTGCCATCGTCAAGAACACGAAGAAGCTCGACGCAGCGCGCAGGCTCGCGGACTGGACGATCACGCCCGAGGCGATGAAGCTTCATGCCCCCGGTTACTCGATGGTCGCGCTTCCCGGTGTGCCCAACCCGCTCAAGGATTTCCCGAAGCTCGAGGACAAGATGATCAACAACAACTTCGCGTGGGCCGGCACCAACCGCGAGCGCATCCTGAAGGAGTGGCAGAGGCGCTACGACGCGAAGTCGGAGAAGAAGTAACGCGGCCGATACGGTTCGGCGGGGCCCTTGTTTCCAGCGGCGCCATGGTCATTGAACGCGACACGTCGCCGGGAGCGCCGTACCTGCGGATCGCGGGCCTCACGAAGACGTTCGGCGCCTTCACGGCGCTGAAGGACATCTCGCTCGAGGTCTATCAGAGCGAATTCGTCTGTTGCCTCGGGCCGTCGGGCTGCGGCAAGACCACATTGCTGCGCTGTATCGCCGGGCTCGACATCCAGACGAGCGGCCGCGTCGAGCAGGCGGGCCGGGACGTCTCGGGGCTGCCGCCCTCGGAGCGCGATTTCGGCATCGTGTTCCAG
>Ga0214471_10004619_pt1 | contig 10622 bp, 11 predicted proteins | sample RVTome_5_FD_207665 | JGI IMG/M metagenome (GOLD analysis project Ga0214471, IMG submission 207665) | Soil microbial communities from uranium-contaminated site in the Upper Colorado River Basin, Wyoming, United States - RVT142D155 | ecosystem: Environmental > Terrestrial > Soil > Contaminated >... | reverse complement strand
CCGCCGATGAAGAGGTCGCTGATCGACAGGTTCATGAGGAACCCGTAGACGATGAAGATGATCGAGGGCGGGATGATGATGCCGACGGTGCCGCCGGCTGCCGCGGTGGCGGCGGCGAAGTTGGCGTCGTAGCCGCCCTTCTTCATCTCCGGATACATGATGGAGCCGATGGTCGCGGTGGTCGCCGAGTTGGAGCCGGAGATCGCGGCGAACATGCCGCAGGCGCCGAGCGAGGCCATGGCGAGGCCGCCGCGCAGCCAGCCGAGGATCGAGTAGGCGAAGTCGGAGAGGCGCTTGGCGATGCCGGCCGACTTGATGAGATCGCCGGTCAGGATGAAGAGCGGCAGCGCCAGCAGGCCGAAGAAGTTGAGGCCCTCGTAGAGCGTCACGCCGATGTTGGCGAGGGTGAAGTCGATGACCAGGCTGACGCCGATCACCCAGAAGCCGATGACCAGGAAGATCGGCACGCCCAGCACGAAGAGCACCGTGACGCCGAGGGAGATGAGAATGATCCAGAGCCCGTCCATGTTTCCTCAATCCCCGAAGATGTTGGCCTGGAGGTTGAAGGGCCGCCCGGCGCGGAAGCAGGAAAGGTCGCGCCTGAAGTTCTGCAGCACGCGGACGATGAGCAGGCTGAAGGCGAGCGGCGTCGCGAGGTAGAACCACCACTGCATGACGTCGTCGGTGCCCTGCACGATGGCGAAGTTTTCGTAGGAGAGGTGAACCTGCTCGCCGGTATAGACGATGACGATGGCGGCAAAAGTGATCCACAGCGCGGCGTCGAGGCAGAGGCAGGCGAACTGCCCGCCGTAGGGCAGGCGCAGGCGCAGCTCGTCGAAGCGCAGGTGGGCTCGGATCTTCACATTGTAGGCGCAGCCCAGCCAGACGATCCACAGGAAGAGATAGACCGGGATGGTGGTGCTCCAGGGCACCTGCTCGTTGAACAGGAAACGCCGGATCACCTCGACGAAGATGATGCCGGCCATGGTCACATAGCACACCAGGATGACTATTTTCTCGATGTTCGCGTCGAGCCAGCGCAGAGCTGCCATCTTCCTCTCGTCAGCTTGCCGGTGATGCGGGGCCGGGGGGGCGCGGGCGCAAGCCCAGCCGGCGGGTGCCGCAGTTCAGGAGAGCGCTCCGGCGGGGAAAGGGAAAGCAAGAGCTTGCCCCGCCGGAGCCAGGACGCCCAGCGGCTACGCCTTCCACCAACGCCGCGGTTCGACGTTCTCCGGCAGGGTGTCCTTGGGGATCTCGCGGGCGATATCGGAGATGGTCTTGTAGGTGTCCATCCCGCCCGCCCAGCCGTCGAGCCGCTCGCGCCACTGCGCCCAGGCGTCGGGCTGGAACTCCGGCGAGCACATCTCCTCGGCCTCGCGCTTGGCCGCCTCGCTCAGCATCGCAACCCGCGTGCCGGTTTTGGCGAAGATGGTGTTCGGCAGCTGCGGGTCGGAGAAGCCGACGGTGTTGACCAGCGCGGCCTCGTTGGCCGCCTGCACGTGGACCTGGGTCAGGTAGGCCGACTCCATCACGGCGTCCTGCAGCGTGCCGTCCAGCTTGTCGAAGGTGGCGGCGTTCATCGCGGTGTGCTCGGTGCCGCAGAAGAACTCCAGATTGACCACCTGGGAAACCACCGGCGCCATGTTGGCGTAGGCGACTGCCGAGGCCCAGGTCTCGGCACCGTCGATGAGGCCTTGCTTCAGGCCGTCCAGCGTCTCCTCCCAGGCGATCGGCGCCGGGTTCAGCTGCATCAGCTCCATGGCGATGCGGCCGAGCTGGGTGCCGGTGACGCGGTTCTTGGTGCCGGCGAGCTCGCGCACGCTGGTGACCAGCGGCTTGTCCTTCCACTTGAGGCCGAGCTGGATGCCGCGCAGCTCGGCGTGGCTGAACAGGAAGTGCAGGTTGTGGCGCTGGCGCAGCGGCTCGCGCAGCACCTTCTCGCTGCCGGGGTGATAGAGGAAGTAGTACTGCGAGGCGCGGGTCGGAAACATGTAGGCATAGTCGAGCACGTTCAGGTAGGGCGCGCCGCCGGCCGAGTTCTGCGTCGAGGCGGCGAAGATGTCGACGATGCCCTGCTGGGTCTTCTTAACGCAGTCGAGCTGGCCGCAGATCTGGTTGCTGCCGATGAACTCGACGCGGATGGCGCCGTCGGTGCGCTCCTCCAGGTCGGCGGCGAAGGTCAGGCAGCCGGCGCGCTCGATCAGCAGGTTTCGCTCGTTGAAGCCGGCGGCGCCGAACTTCAGCGTCACCTTGGGCTCGGTCTTGAAGCGCTTCTCGTAGGTCGAGTTGGCCGCCTCGGCAAGGCGCGCGGCCGAGACCAGCCCCGTCATCGAGCCCGCCGCCAGCAGCGTCGAGGTGATGCCGTACTGCCGGGTCACGCGCAGCAGGTCGCGGCGCGACAGCTGCTTCAGTTTATCGCTAAGCATGGTTCCTCCCATTTCCCCGGGGCAGAGCCCGCGGCCGCTTGTTGTGGCGGAATTCTCATTTAACGAGACTTATAGTTTCATTATTGCGATTGCGCGGCCGAAACGCAAGCGATATGTAATATTCGTGCCTCAGGGGAGGCGCCTGCGTTCGATAGTTGTCCTGTGTGAAGGAGAGTGCGGCCCGTGATCGCGGAGGATGTCGCGGCAGAGCAGGCTGAGGAGTCAGCGGCGGCGGAGCCGGAGTCCAGCGGCACCTACGACTACATCGTGGTCGGCGGCGGCTCGGCCGGCTGCGTGCTGGCCAACCGGCTTTCCGCCGATGCCTCCAGGCGCGTGCTGCTGCTGGAAGCCGGCGGGCGCGACTGGAATCCCTGGATCCACATTCCGGTCGGCTACTTCAAGACCATGCACGACCCGCGCACCGACTGGTGCTTCAGGACCGAGCCGGACAAGGGCCTGAACGGGCGCCGCCTCGACTGGCCGCGCGGCAAGGTGCTGGGCGGCTCCTCCTCCATCAACGGCCTGCTCTACATCCGCGGCCAGAAGGAGGACTACGACCATTGGCGCCAGCTCGGCAACGCCGGCTGGTCGTTCGAAGATGTCCTCCCCTACTTCAAGCGCGCGGAGGACCAGGAGCGTGGGCCGGACGACTACCACGGCAGCGGCGGGCCGCTCGCGGTCTCCGACATGCGCATCCGCCGCGCGCTTTGCGACAGGTTCATCGAAGCCGCCGGCGAGCTCGGCATCCCGGCGAGCGACGACTTCAACGGTGCCCGCCAGGAGGGCGCCGGCTATTTCCAGCTGACGGCGAGGAACGGCCGGCGCTGCAGCACCGCAGTCGGCTACCTGAAGCCGGCGCGGCGGCGCGCGAATCTGACGGTCGTCACCCATGCTCAGACCGAGCGGGTGCTGTTCCAGGGCCGCCGCGCGGTCGGCGTCGCCTATCGCCGCAAGGGCCGGCCCGCGGAGGCGCGCTGCCGCGGCGAGGTCATCCTCGCGGCCGGCGCCATCGGCTCACCGCAGATCCTGCTACTGTCAGGCGTCGGCCCCGGCGGCCAGTTGCAGCGCTTCGACATTCCGGTTGTGCACCCGCTGCCCGGCGTCGGCCGCAACCTGCAGGACCATTTGCAGGTGCGCATGGTGTTCAAGACGCGCGAGCCCATCACCATGAACGACCAGGTCCACAACCCCTTCAGGAAAGCGCTGATGGGCCTGGAGTACCTGCTGCTGCGCCGCGGCCCGCTGACCATGGGTGCGAGCCAGGTCTGCGTCTTCGCGCGCACCACGCCGGAGGCGGCGACGCCGGACATCCAGTTCCACCTGCAGCCGTTGAGCGCCGACAAGCCGGGCGAAGGGCTGCATCGCTTCTCCGCCTTCACCTCCTCGACCTGCCAGCTGCGCCCGGAAAGCCGCGGCGTCATCGAGCTGCGCAGCCCCTTCGCCCAGGACTACCCGGCGATCCATCCGAACTACCTGGCGACGGTGAAGGACCAGCAGGTGACTGTCGCCGGCATGAAGCTGTCGCGCGCCATCGCCGCGACGAAGACCCTGGCGCCGCTCATCGCAGAAGAACTCTCGCCAGGTCCGCAGGTGGCCAGCGACGACGCGCTGCTGCAGGCGGCGCGCAACCTCAGCCAGACCATCTACCATCCGGTGGGCACCTGCAAGATGGGCCGCGACGAGGCGGCGGTGGTCGACGAGCGGCTGCGCGTGCACGGCCTCGAGGGCCTGCGTGTGGTCGACGCCTCGATCATGCCGACCCTGGTCTCCGGCAACACCAACGCGCCCACCATCATGATCGCCGAGAAAGCCAGCGACATGATCCTGGCGGATGCGAAGGCGTGGAAGGCCGCGGCGCGGGGGTAGCGGCGCGGCGCCCCCTTCATCCCGGCTCTCTCCCCGCTGGGGCTACTGGATTCACACATCTCATGCAGGAGAGGCTCGCCCTCACCACATCCAAGGTTGTCGTCCCGGGACTTGGTCCCGGGACCCAATGCCCTGGCCGTGCAATCGGCCGTAGGGGTTCTGCCCACTGAAGATTGCCGCGCTCGATCAGCCGGACCTTTCAGGCGCGGGGAGCAAGGCGTCTTTGCGGCTGGCGAGGATGCAAACGTCGTACGGCATCGCGACGCGCTGACGCCAATGGGTCCCGGGACCAAGTCCCGGGACGACAGTCTTTGTGTGAACGGAAAATTCTCTCGTGCCGGACGCCGAAGCGGTACCTGCCTAGTCCTCGAACCTTCCCTGGAGGCCGTCGACGATCTTCTGGTACTCGGGCTCGCTGTCCGGATTCAGCGCGCCGTGGCGCAGCGCGAAGTGGAGGTTCACCAGGGCGACGTTGAACTTGAAGTCGTCGCTGTCGCGCAGCCGCTCCAGCACCTGCGCCATGGTCCAGAGCGAAAAGGACTCCACCTCGTCGTCGTCCGGCCGCGGCTGGAAGCTCTCCGGCAGGGCGAGGTCGAAGCAGAACAGGATGTCGTTGCGCAGTCCCTCCGCACGTTCGCAGAGATAGCGCAGGGCGCCGCCCGGCCGCGCGCGGGCGGCGAGCCCGGCCGGCACGCTGGCCTCTTCCGCCGCCTCCTTGATGACGTTCTCCATGAGGCCGAGGCCGTAGGGCTGGCCGCCGGCGACCAGGTGGTCGAGCTTGCCGGGCGCCACCGCCTTGTGCCTGGCGCGCTTGCCGACCCACAGCAGGGGGCCGTCAGGGGAGTCGACATAGCCGTTCACGTGCACGCCGTAGGCCGGGACACCGAACAGCGGCACCGCACCACGCTCCATGCGGAACAACGTCGGCGCGCCCCAGCGCCTGGCGACACCGTAGTCCTCGCCGCGCCACTTCGGAATCTCGCCGGCAGCGTAGAGCGCGCGCAGGGTCTCCTCGAGGACGGCCGAGCGCGTCTCGAAGTCGCCGTAGCGCGCCGGCAGCACGACGGCCCGGTCGGACACCGCAAAAACCTTGGGGAAGTCGCAGAGGCGCTTGGCGAAAGCATGCGTCACCCAGCCGAGCGGCCCTCCTCCCGCGTCAGGAACCTCGCTCTCCAGCACGAAGGGGCGATAGTTCTCCGGCCGCCACGCAAAGCAGGGCCTGATGCGGTCGAGGTAGCTCATGGCGCGGAACCTACGTGGTCCCGCCCGCCATGGCTATGGGGAATCCGTCGGGAGTTGTCGACCGCTCAGCGGCAGGCGAAGGTCGCCTCGTAGTCGCCGCCCTCGCTGTCCTGGTCGATCAGGTAGGCGTCCCTGTCATAGGTGTCGTCGCAGTAGTCGTCAGCCTTCTCCACGACCTCCTCGTAATCGTCATCGTCGTCGTAGCTGTAACTGATGGTCGGCTCGTCGACGTCGGTGCGATAGCCGGCGCAGGCCGTCAGCAGGCCCAGTACGGCCACGCAGAACAAGAGGTTCAGCTTAGGCATTTCCGTCTCCTTGGTGGTGCCCCGGCATGCATCACCAACGCGCTCGCTCCGGAGCGGTTCCCCGGCGGCACCGGTGCACGGGATAGGAGAGGAATGCGGCGCGCCTATCGCCTGTGCTCTCAGCCGCCGTCCACGAACATGGCAGTGTAGCGGCGCTGCATCTCCTCAGGCTCGACCGCCTCGATGGAATGGCCGATGAGCCAGTCGTAGCCGAAGGGATCACGCAGAGTGCCGGAGCGCTCGCCGTAGAAGTGATCCTGCGGCGCGCGCAGCAGGCGGGCACCGGCGGCCACGGCGCGCTTGATCATCGCATCGGCGTCGTCGACGTGGAGGTGGATGACGAAGCTGCCGGGCGCCTTTGGGTCGGGCGCGTGGATGTCAAACTCCGGAAACTCGTCCGACAGCATGAGGGTGGTGCCGCCGAGCTCCAGCTCAACGTGGCCGATGCGCCCGCCCGGCTCGACGAGGCGGAACTTCTCCGTCGCGCCGAAGACCTCCCTGTAGAAATCCACCGCCTGCTGCGCCGACTTGGCGCGCAGGTAGACGAACAGCTCGTGCACGGCCATGGGAAAAGCTCCTGCGATGGGGACTGACGGTGCCATTGTCGGCCAGGGCGGCCGAGCGAGTCTTGAAGGAATTCGACCTACAGCGGCACGTGCCGCAGCGCGGCCGGAGCGCGGCGGCGGTAGGCGCCGGGCGACAGGCCGGCGAGGGTGCGGAACTCTCGGGTGAAGTGCGCCTGATCGGCATAGCCCTCGGCGGCGGCAAGATCGGCCGAGGAGATCGCGGGCTCTGCGGCGAGGCGATCGAGGGCGCGGCCGAAGCGCTGCACGCGGCACCAGGCCTTGGGCGTGAGGCCAACGGCCTCGCGGAACAGCTGCGTGAAGTGGCGATGGCTGGCGCCGCATTCGGCCGCGACGGCTCCGACAGGAGCAGCCTGGCAGAAGCGCACCAGGGCGTGGGCGATGCGGGGATCAATACGCCTGGCAGACAACAGCCGCGCCTGCAACACAGCCTCGAAGAGGTCGAGACGGCGGGCCGGCGACGCCGTCGCCGCCAGCCGTTCGCGGAGCTCCGCTACGGCGCCGGCACCCCAGACGTCTTCCAGCGGCGTGTGGGCGCCGGAGAAAGCACCGGCCGGCGCGCCGATCACCAGGCCGGCCACGCCGGGACGCAGCAGGGCGCCGACGCTGGCGGCCGGCTGGGCGATGTCCTTCAGGTAGGGCGCCGCGCGGGCGCCGCCGATGACCGCCGTGCTGACGGTAAAGCCCCTCGCGTCGCCGGCGTCGCGGAACACCCTGAGCGGGCGGTCCTCCAGCCGCACCACGAGGTGCAGCGCGCCCGTCGGCAGCACCAGCTCGCGCGCGGCGGCTGAGGATGCCTCACCGCGTTCTGCGGACCAGAGGACCTCGAGGAAAGGCCGCAAGGCAGCGACCGGCGGGCGACTGAGAGTCATGGCGGACAGCATAGAAGACCGAAGCCGCCTTGGGGAGCCCTCGCCTCACTCGCCCAAGCAACGCGGTCAGCGGCAGACGAAGCTGATCTCGTAGCCGCCCGGCTCGCGGTCGGTGTCGAACTCGTCGGCGTCCTTGCCGTAGGCCTCCTCGCAGTAGTTGTCGGCGAACTCGGCCGCCAGGGCGCGGTCCTCGGTGTCGACGTAGCTGTAGGTGATCACCGGCGCATCGTCAGGCGGCGGCTCGTTGTCGGCCCGGTAGCTGGTGCAGGCGGCCGGCAGCAGCGCGACCACGGCAACGCCGGCGGCGAACTTCAGCGCGCACATCGGGGCATCTCCGTTTCAGTTGGGGTCCAGACCCTAAACGTCCGACGGGAGGGGCCGGTTCCGCCGGTCGACCCTGGGTCGGCCGGCGCTGGCTTCGCACGCCGTGTTTCCGGCATACTCCCGACGCTTCAGCCGATGCAGCGAGGGGCAAGCGAATGGGTGCATGGGGACACAGAGCTTTTGACAACGACGAGGCGGGCGACTGGGGCAGCGAGATGGAAATGAGGGGGTGGGAGGCTGTTTCCTCGGCTGTTCGGGCCGTCAGCGCCCTTCCGGACGACGAGTACCTGGAACTGACCGAGGCCTCATGGGCAATCGCCGCGGCAGAGGTCGTCGCCGCAGCCGAAGATGGTGATACCTCCAACTTGCCGGAAGAGGTGCGCGCCGCCCTGGCCGAACTTGGGCGCATGCCTGACGAGTCTATGATCGCCGAGGCGCAAAAGGCGGTCGCCCGAGTTCTCGAACAGTCGGAACTGAAAGAGCTCTGGCAGGAGTCCGACTACTACGACCAGTGGCGCGAAGACGTCGAGGCGCTGGCGGCCCGGCTGCGCTGAGCGCGACCGCCGCCCTCGCCGCCCGCTCTCTAACCCCGCTCGGGCCGTACTGCGACCAAATGCTTCTGCGAGGTCAGCACCGTCTCGACCTGATAGACTTGGCGCAGGCAGCGAGCGATGAAGTCGCCTGATGCGACGTCGAGTCCGTGCACCTGGATGTCGATCGAGAGGTCGCGCTTCTGCGGCCCGATGACATCGCTGTGCCAGCGGGCCGGCGTGAGGCCGCGCCTGGCGAAGAGCTCGAGCACCCGCGGCATGACGCCGGGCTCGGCCTCGGCGAGGATGGAGAAGCAGTAGACGGTCTCGGCGGCAGGCGCCGGGGTGGTCGCGGTGGAACTTCGGTCGGCGAGAAAACCCGCAGAGCGGGTGGAAGAGTGAGCGGCCATGCCGGCCCTCCTGTACGGACAATGCCTGAAGACGAATCAGGTGTTCCCGGCTACCCCCTGGGTGCCGGGTCCGTAATTCGAATGGCGATGCCGAACAAAAGCTCTGTGCTCATGGGGCGATGAAACGCCGCGGCGGCGAGAATGTCAACGGTGAGAGGCGTTAACCGTGCGACAGGCGAGTTGCGCAGGCTACGGCGTTCCCCTCCCCAATTCCCGCCTCCTCCGCCTGTCACCCCGGCCAAGCGAGCAACGCGAGCGCGAGCCGGGGCCCATCAATGGGCCGGGCGCCAGGCCCGACCCCAGGGGCCTTTGGGGGCCCTCGGGTCAAGCCCGAGGGTGACATTTTGGGAGGCGGCACCGCTCGTGCGACCGTTCCCGCCGGTCGATCGCGAAGCCTCGGCCTCCCCCTACCCCTGCCACACCAGGCGGCGCTGGCGCAGCATGACTTCCTCGAAGGCGCCCTGGTAGTGGGCGGCCTTGGCGGCGAAGTCCATGAAGGAGGCATGGATCTTCTTCGTCAGCGGATTGGTCTCGCCGATCTCCGCGAGCACTTCGCTGTTGATCTTGCCGAGGCGGGCGATGATCTCGTCCGGGAAGGCGCGCAGCTCGATGCCGTAGTCGGCCAGCAAGGGCTTGAACGCCTGTATGTTGTGATAGGTGAAGTCGGTGGTGGTGTCCTGCGCCGTCGCCGCCGCGGCGTAGCGCACGATGGCCTGGAGGTCTGCCGGCAGCGCCTCGAACTTCGCCTTGTTCACCGAGATCTCGAGGCCCGGGCCCGGCTCGTGGAAGGCCGGGACGTAGTAGTACTTGGCGACCTTCTGCAGGCCGAAGGCGACGTCGTTCCAAGGGCCGATCCACTCCGCCGCGTCGATCGCGCCGGACTGCATGGCCGGCAGGATCTCGCCCGGCGGCAGCAGAACGACGACCGAGCCGGCCCGCCGCAGCAGCTCGCCGCCGAGGCCGGCCATGCGGATCTTCAGGCCCTGGAGGTCATCCCAGGCATTGATCTCGCGGCGGAACCAGCCGCCGGCCTGGGTGCAGCTGGAGCCGGCATAGAACGGCAGCAGGCCGAAGTCGGTGTAGGCCTCCTCCCACAGCGCCTGGCCGCCGCCGTAGGTGAGCCAGGCCGGCAGCTCGATCGCGCTGAGGCCGAAGGGGATGGTGGTGAAGTAGTTGAAGGCCTGCGACTTGCCGACCCAGTAGTAGGGCGTGCCGTGCAGGACGTCCGCGGTGCCGCTCTGCACCGCATCGAAGCTCTCGAAGGGCGGCACCAGCTCGCCGGCGGCATAGAGCTTGATGGTGAGGCGGCCGCCGCTCATGGCGTTCACCCGCTCGACGAAGCGCTCGGCGTTCACGCCGACGCCCGGCGCGCCCTTCGGCCAGGGCATCACCATGGCCCACTCGGTGCGCTCCTGCGCGATGGCCGGCGCGGCCAGCGAGCCGGCGCCCGCGGCCCCACCAACAGCAAGCCGGCCGGCGCCTTTAACGAACTCGCGACGTTTCATGGTCGTTTTCCTCCCACAGGCGGCCCCTTCAGCGCCAGGTGCCACAATGCCGTTTGCGCGGGAGATTAGCCGCCCTGGCGGCAGAAAGCTACGCCGCCTCTTGGCTGCTGCGGTCGACGATCTCGACGATATCGGCGAGGATCGCGCTGAGGTCGTAGTCCTTGGGCGTGTAGACGGCGGCGACCCCCGCCTGCTTCAGGGCGGCGGCGTCCTCCGGCGGAATGATGCCGCCGGCGACCACCGGCACGCGGCCGATGCCGGCCTTCTCCATGCGCTCCAGCACCTCGCCGACCAGGGCGACGTGGGATCCGGAGAGCACCGACAGGCCGACCACGTGGACGCCCTCCTCCAGCGCGGCACCGACGATCTGCGCGGGGGTCAGGCGGATGCCTTCGTAGACCACCTCGAAGCCGGCGTCGCGGGCGCGCACGGCGATCTGTTCGGCACCGTTGGAGTGGCCGTCGAGGCCGGGCTTGCCGACCAACATCTTCAAGCGGCGGCCGAGCCGGCGCGACACCGCCTCGACACGCGCGCGCACCGGCGCCAGCGCGTCTTCGT
>Ga0214471_10004617_pt1 | contig 10630 bp, 11 predicted proteins | sample RVTome_5_FD_207665 | JGI IMG/M metagenome (GOLD analysis project Ga0214471, IMG submission 207665) | Soil microbial communities from uranium-contaminated site in the Upper Colorado River Basin, Wyoming, United States - RVT142D155 | ecosystem: Environmental > Terrestrial > Soil > Contaminated >... | reverse complement strand
GTTCCGTCGCCGAGGAGGCGGGCGACGTCGTCGGGGTTCGTCGCGTCGCCGCACAGGAGACGGTGGTCGCCGAGCGCCCACAGGTCGCCCGGCTTCGTCCGCGGCGCCCGGCGCGCCTCGTCGAGCGCCTCGGCGAGATCGAAGTGCTCGGGACGCTCGCGCTTCTCGCGGATCTCGAGGCTCCGGAGCAGGTCACGGACCTCGTCGTCGTCGAAGCCCGACAGCGTGAGGTCGAGATCCGGTACGGCCTGGAGCTCGGCGAGCAGGCGGGCGAGGAGCTGCTCGTCCCACGACCCCGAGATCTTGTTGAGGGCGAGCCCGAGGACCCGCGCCTCGTCGACCGAGATGTCGAGCCAGATGACCGGGACCGTGTCGTGGCCGAGCCGCCGTGCGGCAACGAGCCGCTGGTGGCCGCCGATGACCGTCCGATCGTCGCGGCGGGCGAGGACCGGTTGGACGAAGCCGAACTGGCGGAGCGAGCGGGTGAGCGTCTCGAGCTCGTCGTCGCTGATCCGGCGCGGGTTGACCGGGTCGGGCCGGAGATCGTCGAGCGGCACCTCCTCGACGGCGAGGGCAGCGGACGTTAGCGTCATCGGGATACCGTGGTCGACGTGCGACGCGACAAGACAGACGAGGCGGAGCGGAAGGCGGAGCTGAACCGCCGCCTCCGGGCCGCCTTCATCGAGGGTGCCGAGGAGCACTCCCGGCGCACGCACGGCCGCGGACTCACCGCCGCCGAGCTCGAACGCCTCTTGCGCCGGTACCCCGGAGACGTCTCCCAGCGGTAGGGGGTCGTCGCGCGATCGCGATCCGATCGGCCTTGCATCGTCGCGCCCGCCGAGTGATGGATGTGCGCCGCGACGCGAGATGCGCGTCGACGATCGAAGGAGCGACGACCATGGCTGACGAGACCACCATCCGCCGATGCATCGGCTCGACCCGGTTCGGGATCGAGGCGCACGAGGCCCCGGTCGCCGAATTCCCGGCCCAGCCGAGTCAGAAGGACGGCCTCGGCCGGATGTGCAAGCCCCACTGGAACCAGTACACGAACGCGCTGCGCAAGGCGGCCCTGGCCAGGAAGGCGGCCGAGGGCGAGGCGGCCGAGCCGGAGCCCGTCGCGGAGCCGATCAAGAAGCGCACCATCCGCGCGCCAAAGGCAGTCACGCCGGAGGCCGGCGCGCAGGGCGACGCCGGATAGTCCGGCCGCCCCTCCTCCAGCCACGGGCCCCGGGCGCCAGCCCGGGGCCCTTCTCCGTTCGGTCGCGTCGTTGGCCACGCTCGTGCTCACCGCGCCACGTGGGCCAACGTGGGCGCCCACGGGCGAACCTCACCGGATCCGCGATCAGCGACCGGGATAATTCGCGAAACCCGGCCGAGGGAACACAGTCGCGCGGCGCGCTCCCCCGTACCCCGCGCGCGCCCAGAGGCTACCCCACCCCCCTGCATAGCTATGCGGTCTCTGTCGCGCTGCATCCACCCAGCCCTCAGCGCGTTGCCCGTCCGCGCGCCGAGCTCCGAGTTGCGCGATCGGCAGAGCACGCGCAGGTTGGCGCGGTCGAGCGGCGCGCCGCCCGCGCTGAGGGTCACGATGTGGTCCACGGTCAGGGAGGGAGAGGGGTGGGGGGCATGCTCGGGCCCGTCCCCGGGGCACCACCACCCGTGCTCCCCGACGTGGGCTGCGAGCACGCGCTTGCTGATCCGCCGCCACGCCCGCGACCCGTAGAGGGGGTTGGGGTGGCTGCGGGTGGGCCCGGGGGCGTGGGCGGGGCAGCGGCTCCCGGGTCCGCTGGTGACGACGCCGCAGACCGTGCAGAGCTTCACCGCCCGAAGCGTGAGCCAGGCTGACGCTTCGGTCTATTCGCCTGCGGTGCTACGCCTGCGGGACCAATCTCGGGCCGGCTGGGAGCGCATCGCTCAGCCGACAGACCCGGGACCGCGAGTCAGCGAGCCGCTCGTCCGCTCGACGCCGACGCCTTGCCCGTATGCCATGATCCCCGCGAAGAGGAGGTTTGCAGCATGGCAGTCCGCAAGGAATGGCTCGACGAACTCCCTCCGATCCCCGACTCTCCGGAGTGGCGAACGGACGAACGTCGGGGCTACCTCGCGCGCGCGAGAGAATCTCTTTCGGATGACCTCGCACGATCGCTCTACTGGACGCTGCGCATAGGCGAGGAGGATGAGCAGTGGGCCAAGTACGTCGAGGCTCTCCCCGGCTACCAGTGGGCGCAGGTCGGCTTCCTCTCACCCAACGAGGATTCCCCACTATCCTCGTGGCCCGAGGTCAATGGCGCAGTGCGGGTAGATTCCGCGAAAGGGAGCGTATGCACTGCGTCGGAAAAGGGCCATGACCCCATCTGAGGCTGCCTCTGTCCGAGCGAACCCCCGCTGGCCGTTGATCGCGGGCATCCTCGCCACAGGCATCCACGCAATCCTCATGCCGTTTACTCGCGCCGCATGGCAGAGCACGCCGATCCTGTTTGAGGGTGGAGCTTACGGACAGCTCCTCGCATTCGTCGTCTTCCTGTTGGCTGCCGCTGTGCTGGGTCTGCGCACCATCCTGGTCCCGACCTCGCGCCGCCTCGCCCAGGTGGGCACAGCGCTTGCCTGGCTGGGTCTGGCTGCCGCCCTGGGCGGCATCGTGTCGGAGTATTGGTACCCGCAGGCGCCGGCGCCGGTGGGCCTTCGCGTCGAGTCGCCGGCCATGCCGCCGTGGTTCGCGGTTGCCGTGCTCGGTCTTGTGGCAGCACCATTCGTGCTGGGCGTCGCCTCCACACGCGAGAGGCTGGCGGCCTGGTGGAGCATGCCCGTGTTCGTGGCGATGGCTGCGCTGACCTGGTTCGGTGAGGCCTCGGTGCCCGGTCCCTATATCGCCTGGTGGCCACCACTCACCGTCGGCACCGTCCTTCTCGGCCTGGCTGCACTGCGATCCGGCTCGCTGCCATGGTGGGCCGGCTGGTCGCTGATCGTCGGCGCCTTGATCACGTGGCCACTGGGCTGGGTGGAGATTGGTGGAGACATCGCCGGCTGGACGTTCGGCGCCACCGTCGGCATCGGACTGGCCTGCTTCGCAGCGCACGGTCGCGCGGGAAAGTCTTCGCCTTCCGGGCGATATCTCTAGCGTCAACAAGACTGTCGATGGCACGCGGTTCATCGAATGTCGGCTCGCCGGCAAGCCGAAGTACGGCGACCGCGCCTGCTGGGCGCCGGTCGAGACGCGGATTAACGTTGTCCACCGGCTGCATTCGAGCTGATGCCCTGACGCTCGCCATATCTCCAAGCTGGGAGGACGAGCCTAGCGGCGGACAGGTGTGCGTGATCAGCAGCCTGGACCTCGAGCGCCTTGACATCGCGGCCCAGCGGAGAGTCTCAGGCACTGCGACCTCATCGCCACGCCGGCATCGTGACCGCACTCGTGGCGGATGCGGTCGGGGCTAGTGCGCTCCTCCGCATGGGCTACCCCGCCCCGGTCGGCGCGACCGACAGCGACGCTGGTGACGGTCGGCTGCGCGCCCTTGGACATCGGAACGAGCGTGAATGAGGCCGTCGTTGCGGTCTATTCGCCTCGGGTGCTGGTCGCGTCAGGAGCCAGCTTTGGGAGCACTGAGGGGCGTTTTGAGCGCGACGGCTTCGAGACCCTGGTGCTCGTCCGGCTAGACCGGCCGCTCAACATTGCCAAGCGGCCCTCGACGCGCGCCGCGTGCGCGTCTGGTCCAGCACCGGCCGATGCCGCCCTACGTCTGAGACAGGAACTCCCGAACGGCCCTGTGTCGAAGGCGTCCGTGGCGTCGAGGTTCAGGAGATGCGACGCGTCCGGAATCGGCTGGAAGCGCCCGTCGGCCACGAGGCTAGCGATCTCCCGACCCTGGCGATGCGTCCGGCGATTTCGAGCGCCGACAAGGACGAGCGTGGGCGTTCTGACCTCGGGGAGTCGGGCCCGGCTCGAGAAGCCAAAGGCGGCCCCCATCACGCGCACCGTGGTGGCGTGGGAGTACTGCATCATCTCCTCGCGGAGATAGCGCTCGGTCCGCGGCTCTCCGCCATACTCCCGAACGGTCATCGCGACGAGCAACCGCTGCGCGGTCCAGCGAAGGATGGGCCGGGCCACAGCCGACCCGAGTCGCTCGACGGTGCTGTCGGCTGTGCCGAGCGCCGTCTCGGCAAGGACGAGCCGTCGCAGACGCTCGGGGTGATCGAGAGCGAGGGCCTGGGCGACCATGCCGCCCAGCGAGTGCCCGAGTTGCGGCGCCCACATCCTCCGGCTGACCAGCGCACCGTGCAGCAGGAGCAACGGCGATCCGGCTCCCCGCTCCTCGTAGCCGAGTCCCATTTTCGGACAGTATACGGTCAGCGGAAGGCGAGCCCGGGGTCCACATTGCCCCTACCCCGCCCCTCTCCGTCGATGCGCCCTTCGTCGAGTTGCACGACCGGCAGAGCACCGCGCAGTTGCCGGTGTCGAACGGAGCACCGCCGAAGGCGAGCGGGACGACGTGGTCGACGGTCAGATCGACGGCGGGATGGGCGGGGCGCTCATAGCCCGGGCACCAGTTGCCGCGCTCGCCACGCCAGGCGCGGAGCACACGGGCGCTGAGGCGTTGCCAGGCCCGCGTGCTGTACAACGCGTTGTGCCGGCTGCGGTTGGACTGCCGAGCGTGGTCGGTGCAGCGGCTACCCGCGCGGCTGGTGACGACACCACAGACCGTGCACAGCTTCACCCGCGAATCGTCGACGGGGTGGCTGGCACGGTCTATTCGCCTGCGGTACTAGGCGTGCGGGTCCAGGCTGATGCATATGAGTCTCCGGAAGAACCCGCCCGGCACCAAAGGCAACTGTGCGTGCGGTGGCCTCGTGTCGAGGCTACGCTTTGTGATTAGAAGGGAGGCGCCATGTACTTCGCGAGGGCCCTCGGCGCCAGCGGCAACGTGGGCACGGAGTTCATCGAGATCGCGCGGAGCGAGTCGGGCCCGTGGCATCTCGTCGTCTTAGATATCGCCCGCACTCCCGCAGACGAGTTCCTGACGTCAGGCCCTCCAGTCGAACATGAATCGCCACCCGGCCGGCAGCGTCGCGGCGGCTCGCCCCGCACAAGACCAGGAAGTCGCGCTGAGACACGTGGAAGCTGCCTGGTGCGGATCGCCACTCCCCCTCGGCTCGGCGGAACGCGCCCTGGCCGCGAACCTGCCGGATGCGGACGCTGTCGTCGACCAGGATCTGCCGCGGATCGTCGACCGGCGAAAGGTCCGCGCCGCAGGCTTCTTCTGCGCAGCCTGCTTTGAGAGCGTGGAGGTGTCGGATCCTGATGCTCCACCAACGGAGGACGAGATCGTCGATGAGTCGACCGGCGATCGATGGGCGCAAGCTTCCTCGCCGAGCGGTCGATTTCGCGTCGTGATGGGGCAGCGCTTTGGCGGCCTCCCGCGTTGGTGGATGCGGGACGGATCGACGGTTGTGTCGAGCCACCAGGAGGAGGTCACCGGGGCGATGGTCGCTGATTCCGGTGAATGCCTGATCGTCCGTCTTCTGGAAGGGACCGAGCACGAGATCAGAGTCTTCACGACTGAGGGGGCCTGTCGCCTTCGCGCAGTCCTCCTCGACGAGCCCGTCGCGATCGCGTTCGATCCAGCTGAGGGCGGGAGCGTTGTCGCACAGCTGAGCTGGGTGCCGATCGAAGGCACGCGGCCAGACCTGGAGAGAAGGGTCTACGCGTGGCTTCTGGGACCGACGACCTCGACGTGGACGGCTCAGACTCGGTTCATGGCTGACAACATCACGATCCGCGGGGACCAGGTTTCGTTCCGGTCGTCTCGGTACGGCACCACAGTTCTGCGGCTGGCGGATGGATTCCTGGTCAGCGACAAGCTCGGTCGCGGGTCGTTTGCGCGGCAACCGAGCTACCCAGGGACGGTGGTGAATTTGCCTCCCGCGACGGCTGACCGCTGGCTCGCCCGACCTCGTGGCGCTGAGGAGAGCGGGAGCGTCGGACCAACGAGGGGCCGAACCGATCACCAGCCGCGTTCGCGGTTGCAGGATGCCGCTGCCAAGATCGCGTTCGCCACCGTTGGCGAAGACGTCTACGTGATTTCGGACTCCCCGAATGGGCGCTATCGCGTCGGCTGGGACGACAGCGCGCCCGGCGGTACCAGCGGCTACCGGAATGCTGGTCGAGGACGGTGGATCGTGCTCGAGGGCGAGCGCGTTCTTGCGAAGGGCACGCTAGAGCGGCCCAACGACGGCGCGATCTCCGACTCGGGGCGGTTCATCCTGACGGACTGGCTCTTCGGGGATCGCCTCGCCGGAACCTTCTACGCGATGGGGTCCGATGGCACCGTCCTGGTTGCCGAGCCCCTGGGCGCGAAAGCTCGGACCTCGACGATCTCGCGTGATGGGCGATACGCAGCCGTGGCCACCGCAGCCAATCCGTCTGATCCGGCCTGGTCGCTGCGCCTGCTCGTCTTCGACTTGGACGGTCGCCGGCGGTTATGGGATGCCAGCCTCCCTCAGCAGGTCGTCTCGATCGTGATCGATACGGACCGTGAGGTCATTCACATGGAGTTGGCCCAGGGCGGCCGGCTCGACGCTCGCCTTGGTGATGGTCACGTCGACCCAGCGGCATATCGAGCGCTGTGGTTCTCGACAAACCCCTACCTCGTCGTGGGCGTCATTGCCGATGAGCTCGCGGCGGCCAGCGACCCACTCGATGTCGAGGTCGCGGAACGATGGAGCCAGGAACTCGACGCGGCTGTCCGGGCGAGAGCCGCGAGCCTGGTGGCTGCGCAGGACGCAGGGCTGGACCCTTCGAGAGGCTTCGAGGCGAAGGCTTGGCGTCTACGCGGCGACATGGCAGAGCGACTCGGACGCTCCGCCGACGCGCTCGACGCCTACACTCGCGCCGTTGAACTCGATCCGAGGGTGGGTGTCCGGCGCCGCATCGCCGCACTCGGTGGCAGGGTGGCCCCTGCCCCGACGCGGCGACGTGACAGGGAGCCAGTGGTCGACGAGGGGCGGCCATACGCATCTGAGGCCTGCCCGTCATGCCAGGTCCGGTTGTCGCCGCTGCCGAAGGCCAAGAAGCGGTGTCCGTCGTGCGGCGAGCCCATCTTCGTCCGGGCCGGGCCAGACGGCCAGCGTCACCTGCTCAAAGCAGACGAGCTCGCAGAACACGAAGCATGGTGGGCTTCCGTCTACGCCGACGGTTGGCAGCGTCCGGGCAACGGAGCAGCTGGACGGTGCCACCAGGACGAATACGGAGAAGGGCAAGGCGTGGGTCACGGACGACTCTGGGACCGAATGGATCGGCAGCGACGCCGGCGCGCACGACTCCTCAATGCGAGCGACGTGCCGCGGAGCCCAGGGGTCTACGCCTGGTATCGGCAGGGCGGCGCGGTATACATCGGCAAGGCGGACGAACTTCACGGCCGGGCCTGGGGCGATCACATGGGGAACGGCGCGTCGATGGGGAGCTCTGCGTTCCGACGCAATGTTGCCGAGCGCCTTGGTTTCGGCTCTTCGGCGGACATCAAGGATAAGCGGGTTCGGCTCAGCCCCATCCAGTTGGCAGAGGTCCGGTCGTGGATCTTGCGCTGTTCCGTCGCCTGGATCGAGTGCAGGACCATCGCGGAGGCGGTTGAGCTTGAGAAGGCAATGAAGCGGGAGTGGATGCCGCCGCTCACCAAGCGGTGACAAGTCAGTAGTGCGCGAGGCGTCGGCCCGATTCGCTCCGAGTCGAGTCCTAGGCCATCGCCGGAACGGGCTCGAGACCGACCTGAACGGCAATCCTCTAGGCCAGCTCCAAGTCGGGCACCACCAGCCACCCCGCAGCCCGCCCCTGGTAGATCAGCTGCTCGGTGGTTAGGCCGGAGCGCGCCCGCAGATCGGCAAGATGCCGCTTCGCAGTGCTCGGCCGGACGCCGACGAGGGCCGCCGCCTCCGCAACAGATCCGCCGGCGGCGACGAAGGCGGCGAGCACGTCGATCTGGCGCTTGGTTGCCGGCCGCGCAAGAGTGCCGCGCAGGTATCCCTCCCTCATGCCAGCCGCCTGGCAGCGGCGAGCCACTCATCGCGGCCCTCGATCGGGATGTCGTAGGTTGCTAACGCGCGTCCGAATCCCTCCGGGCGCGCCACTGTCATGAGTCGCGACATCGGCGACACATGAGTCGCGACATCGGCGACACGAGAGTCACCCGGTCGCTCGAGACCCCGGCCATCGCGTTACGCTCGTTGCGGCAAGCCGTCCGGGCACACCGCGGCCCCTTCTCGGGCGCGCCCGGAGGGAGCGCCGATCGTCAGAGCCGGCGATACGGGCCGGGCGTGAGCCTCGCCAGGGCCATCCGGCGACCCTCGAGCGAGAGCTCCGGGAGTCAGCCCGGATCCTGAGTTGCGTCCGCGGGATCGGCGTCGTGCCACCAGGGCCAGAGCGCATCGGCGATCACCCGGTGCTGGGCGGGCGTCAACCGCTGGCCGAACACGAGTTCGATGACCTCCCCGTGGCGAGCGAGTGCCGCGGCATAACGTTGGCGACCGTCGGCGGTGAGCACCACCCGGACACCGCGACGGTCGCCGGGGACAGGCTCGCGCTGGACCAGGCCGGCGGCCTCGATGCGGTCAACGAGCCGTGTCAGCCCGCCGCGGGTGAAGAGCGCTCGCTCCTCCAGCTCCTGCATCCGGAGGCCGGCCGGCCCAGCGTCGGCGAGGCGCGAGAGCACGTCGAACCACGTCAACGGGAAGCCATCGTGCTCGATCATGTCGAGGTCGGCGATCCTGAGGACCCGGGCGCTCGCGAAAAGGACACCGCGCCAGGAATCGAACCAGGTCCGGTCCGCCGCCGGGAAGTCGTCGTTCGGTTGCATGGGATGCAGCGTACGCTAGATTTTCTGTCGTCGCAACTACTGTATTGACAGTATCTGTAGATACAGTTACTGTCCCAGCACGATCGTTCGACCACCGGCGGGAGGTCCCCGCTGCGGCCTGGATGATCCGGGAGACACCCGATGACCACGCTATTCGTTCGCCACACGGTCGCCGACTACGCCGCATGGCGCCGCATCTTCGACAGCTTCGCCGCCACCCAGAAGGCGCTCGGCGTCACCGACAAGGCTGTCTACCAGGCCGCCGACAACGTGAACGACATCACGGTCACGCATGACTTCGCCACGCTGGAATCCGCCAGGGCCTTCGCCGGCAGCCCGGAGCTCAAGGCGGCGATGAACGACGCCGGCGTGACCTCGGCGCCGACCATCTGGTTCGCGACTCGAGCCTGATCCGCAAGCCCGCAGTGGGCTGGCCGATCGATCTCGACGGCAGCGGACGCCCGTGGACGTCCGCTGCTCGATTCCCGAACTCGGTGTGTTGTTCATGGGCGCCCGAGGCTCTCCGGGCGCGCCACGTTCGACCCCACGGGGACGCTGTCGATTCAGGGCCGCCAGCGGATGACGGTGGCCCGGACGGGCCCCGCCAGCAGCTCAAGCACCGGACCATAGCGCCGGCGGCCATGGCCTCCGCGAGATGCGTCGTGCGTGCTTCGGGCGATTCCCAGTCGGCGATGTCGATGAGGAGGTCGGGGTCGTCGAGTGACTCGTAGTACGTGCTCCCGTGGTAGCCGCTCGGCCGATCGCGCGCGGCGAGCTGCTCGATGAGTATTCGCAACTCGTCTCGTCGCCCTGCTTTCGCCTTCAGCTCGACGATGACCTTGGCTGCCATGGCATTCCTCTCGCCAGGGCCCTGATCGGGCCGAACCCGGCGAGGCCGGGTGGCGATCGTAGCCTCCGGGACTGAGCGCCGCTCGGTTTGAACGTGGACACCACCCGTTCCACACGGCAGCATGGCGGCCACCGCCCCACGATCGACCCCGAACAGGCGGCTCCCATGATCCAGCGCTTCTTCGCACCAGGAACAGGCACCACCGAGGTCGCTACTGTCGGCCTGATCATCGGTGCGAAGTTCGTGCTCCCCGTGCTCATCGTGCGCTTCCCGTTCGCGGCGGGCTGGGCGAACTTCGTGCTCGACTCGGTCGATGGCGACCTGCTCATCCCGCTCGGGCTGCGGAACGAGACGTACCAGCCCATCGACAAGGTGGCCGACTGGGCGACCTACGTCGCGATCGTCGCCGTCGGGTACCGGAACCGCTGGCCGATGCGGCGGCTGATGCTCGGGCTCTTCGCGTTCCGCTCGGTCGGCCAGGTCGGGTTCCTGCTGACCGGCGAGGAGCTGCTGCTCGCGGCCTTCCCGAACTTCCTCGAGCCGCTGTTCCTCGTGACCGCGTCGATCCTCGCGTACGAGCGGACGGTTCGGCGACTCCCCGACTGGCGGGACGCCGGCTTCGCGTTCCTGCGCCGGCATCGGTGGCTCATCGGTACGCTGATCGTCGGCTACAAGATCCAGGACGAGTACTTCACGCACGTCGCGAACGTCGATCGCAGCGAGTGGCTCCAGCGGCTCCTCGGCGGCTGAATCGGGCCCAGGATTCCAGCGCGATGGTCAGTCCGAGGCGAGGAGCTCGAGGGCGGGCGCCATCGCTTCGAGCGCGGCGATGGTCGGGGGCCAGAGGATGAGTTCCAGCTGGGTATAGCCGGCCACACCAAACGTCCGGAGCGCGTCCGCGATCTCTTCGGGCGTGCCCCGGACCGGTACGCCCAGA
>Ga0214471_10004616_pt1 | contig 10632 bp, 12 predicted proteins | sample RVTome_5_FD_207665 | JGI IMG/M metagenome (GOLD analysis project Ga0214471, IMG submission 207665) | Soil microbial communities from uranium-contaminated site in the Upper Colorado River Basin, Wyoming, United States - RVT142D155 | ecosystem: Environmental > Terrestrial > Soil > Contaminated >... | reverse complement strand
CTCGTACTGGTCCCGTCGCTAAGAAAATTAGAACCTCCAATAAAACGAACAGAGATACTTTCCGCGACTGGCAGAAGATTTAGTCTGGTGAGTTGGACAGCTATTCTGGTACTTTTGGTTACCGGCGTTATTAATTCAGTAAACCGCGGCATTACAATTCATATAATTTCATCAGGCAAACTCTTTTCCTCTCAATTTGGTATGATACTTACAATTAAAGTATCTTTGGTGCTTGTAATGATATTGATAAGTGCTATCCATGACTTTATACTCGGTCCTAAATTAATCAAGCTAAGCAAACTTGACAGACCTAGCCCAGACTCCACGAAGTTTCTTGGGAAAAAACGTAAAGTCGTTTCCTGGCTCGCCAGAATTAATGCTGTTATAGGGATTATAGTAGTAGCATGCGCGGTAATGCTTGGTTGAAATATACAGCTCTATAGGGAGTAGAGAACATGGCCGAAAATTATGCGTTCGTCGCTGACTTATGTAAGGAGATTGGAGATATTCCTAAGCATGGCATTTTAAGTCGTACTATTTATAGCGATAATCAGGTAAAGGTCGTACTCTTTGGATTTGACCAGGGTCAAGAATTATCGGAACATACCGCCTCCACACCTGCTATTATTCACATAATTAAAGGAGAAGCAAAGATAACTTTGGGAAAGGACACTCTGGAAGTCCAAACCGGTTCGTGGATTCATATGGATCCCAATTTATCACATAGCATCTTCGCAAAAACCCCTCTGACGATGGTACTTCTAATTTTTAAAGTAAAAGAGCCGACTGAATAAGCGGCCTCCGAAGAATCACTATCTCACCAAATCGAAATCCAACTTGTACAATTAAATCTTTCGTGTGTCATCAGGGCTACTGACGTATACCTGATCCACGCACAGTTAAATCAGTGACAAAGCTCTCATTTGCAATTGCTTACAAAGTCGGGTATCAATAAGTGTGAGCACTCACTCACAAGTTTGTCATGAATATGAATACACACAGGATTAATTCTAAAAGCCAAATTAGCAAAGCTGCCCTTGACCTATTCATAAAAAAAGGAATAAAGGCCACCACCACCAGTGAGATAGCAAAGAAGGCAGGTGTTGCCGAGGGAACAATTTATCGGCACTTCAAGAGTAAGAATGATATTGCCTCAGAGCTCTTTTTAAACTATATGGACATGTTTAAAGACAGGCTTTCAGAGGCGGAGAAAAAGTTCAACGAGCCCAGAGAATCAATTAAAAAGATGATTAGGGTTTTCTTTGAGTTCGCGAAGAATGAACCGAAGGCATATGACTATATAATGGCTGGTCACTACTCGGAACTTCCCAAAATGACGAGCAACTTTTTGAAGCCCAAAGATGTCTTTGTTAATGCGATAAAAAAGGGCATTGCCAAAGGTGATTTCACAAAAATGGACGAAAATCTTGGGGCTGCATTAGTGATCGGTATGATTACAAGGTCCATACTCTTTTTCAATAGTGGTTTTATTGCGAACGATTATGAGAACATAGTATCCGAAGTTACCAAAGCGGCATTGAAAGTCCTCTCAAAAGAGCAACCAATTTAAACGGTGAATAAGAATGGCGAGAAGATCTTTGTGTCAGATAATCTTACATCCTACTCTCTTCGAGAAACCCGCTAATTAAAAAAACTCAATAAATATGACGTTAACATTATTGGCATGTGGGTTGCTATGTTAGAAATAACTGAAGAGGAGGTAAAACAATTGATAATAAAAGTTTCTACAATAATTCTGGTTTTCTTTATAGCAACGTTCGTATCTTGTAAAAGCGAAAAAGAAGGAAACTCGGAGATCACTGAAACACCGAAGGAAACTACCTCAGAACAAGCAGAAATAGAAGATGTTGAGATTGAATCAGTATCTCCGATAAACCATGAACTCGCGGAGAGGGGTGAAGAAGCATTCAAAAACAAGGGCTGTACCGCCTGTCACACAATAGGAAAAGGAAAACTCACCGGACCCGATTTGGCCGGAGTCACTCAAAGAAGGAAACTTGAATGGATTGAAAACCAGATTCTCCATCCTGAAGAAATGCTAGAAAAAGACCCCATAGCCAAGGAACTGCTCGCAACCTATCTCATAAGGATGCCAAATCAAGGTGTCACGCCTGAAGAAGCAAAGGCGATAATCATGTACTTAAGAGAACAGGATTCTGAGGCAAACGAGGTATCTGAAAATGAAGATAAATAATAAAATTAAAGTATGCCTATATGCTATTTGGAATTTAATTCATACAGGACAGCTATACATGGTTCGACAAGCTCACCATGAACGGCCTGTCGTGAGTTCAGACGAACGGCTTAACTTTCAATTCCGTATGCCCTGAGCTTGTCGAAGGGTATTGTTTACAAGGATCATGAAAATTTATGAAATTCGATATACCTAAAAAAAGGAGGTAATTAGAATGAGACGAATAAACCTTCGGAAGATAATGACACTATTATCTCTCGCTATTTTAGTAGGCTTTATTGGGCTTCTCTTTGCCTGTAAGACGGGGCAAAGCGCGGCGGAAAGGGTTTATGTGGCCCCAGGCCAGCTCGATACCTACTATGCGTTTCTCTCAGGCGGCCATTCAGGTCAGATTGGGGTATTCGGGCTTCCCTCGGGAAGACTCCTAAGGATAGTACCGGTTTTTGCAGCCGACGTAGCCGTAGGCTGGGGTATTGATGAAGAAAGTAAAAAGATGATGGGAGGCTACATATGGGGAGATGCCCATCATCCCGCTCTTTCCGAAACTAACGGTGACTACGATGGGAGGTGGTTGTTCATCAACGACACTGCTAATGGTCGTATAGCCCGGATTAACCTAAAGGATTTCGTTACAGAGGAGATAATCTCACTTCCAAACGTGGGCGGGAATCACGCAAGTCCATTCGTCACACCCAATACAGAGTATGTGCTTGGTGCAACTAGATTCTCCATTCCTGTACCAAACCGTCCAGTCCTGATAGAAAGCTATAAGGAGAACTTTAATGGTGTAATTGCCTTTGTAAGTGTTGATAAGGATACTGGAAAAATGGAAAACGCCTTTCAAATCCTCATGCCTCCATTTGATTATGACCTGGCAGATGCCGGTAAGGGTGTTAGCTATGGTTGGGCCTTTTTCAGTTCATACAATACTGAGGAAGCATATAAGGATTTAGAAGTCGAAGCCTCTCAAAAAGACAGGGACTTCATAGCGGCTGTAGACTGGAAGGCTGCCGAAGAAGCCATTAAGCAGGAAAAGTATAAAGAGATAAACAGCGTTAAAGTGATTGATCCGCGAGAGGTGAAAGGAATCGTTTATTTTATTCCTACGCCTAAAAGCCCGCATGGTGCTGACGTTTCTCCGGATGGTAAATATATAGTCGGCGGTGGAAAGCTTGCAGCGGTTGCTTGCGTGCACGGATTTGAAAATATGTTAGAAGCCATCAAAAAGGGCGATTTCGATGGCGAAGTTATGGGAATACCAATTCTTAAGTATGAATCTGTCAGAGTCGCTGAGGTCCCTGTAGGTCTAGGACCACTTCACACCCAATTTGATGACCAGGGATATGCCTATACATCCCTTTTTGTAGACTCAGCAATTGCTAAATGGAAGCTTGGAACATGGGAAGTGGTAGATAAGATTCCAGTTTATTACAATATTGGGCATCTTGCCACCGTCCATGGCGATACAACAAAACCAAGGGGCAAGTTTATGCTCGCTATGAATAAAATCGCAAAGGGAAGATATCTGCCTGTTGGACCATCGCATCCGGAAAGTGCTCAACTCATTGATATATCAGGTAAGAAGATGGAAATGCTGCTCGATTTCCCAACACAGGTAGAACCACATTATGGTCAAATAATTGAGGCCGCTCTTATAAAGCCGGAGCTCATTTATCCCCTTGACCAAAATGATGATCCTAATGCAATTAAAAGTGCGGACCAAGCTCGCGTCGAACGAAACGGAAATAGGGTTGATGTATACATGCTTGCGATAAGAAGCCATTTTACACCCAATGTACTGAAATTTGAGGAGGGTGACACCGTTTATTTCCATTTAACAAATTTAGAACAAGACGTTGATATCACACATGGTTTCGGAATCAATTTCTCTAACATAGATATGCAGATCGAGCCTGGTGAAACGAAAACGGTTAAGTGGGTTGCTGAAAAGCCTGGTATCTATCCGTTTTACTGCACGAACTTCTGTTCGGCACTTCATCAGGAAATGCAGGGATATATCGAGGTAGCCGCTAAAAACAGCTCTCAATAAAAACCAGAAAGAGAGAGGGACAATTCTCTTGTCTCTCTCTTTCCCCTTATACACCTCTTTAGGAAAAAGGAGCAAAGAAGTGATTAAATTGATCAAATTTAACCGTACCCATCCCCAAGAGTCCTGAGTTTATCGAAGGATCGAAGGGCGTCCTTAATATCTTATTTAAATAATTAAAACTTCATCCTTCGACAAACTCAGGATGATCGGATAGTCTATCTGCTGAACAGCTCAATTTAATGGCATTAACCTTTACAGGTGAACGGTTGATTGGTTAAGAACCATAAAGATGGAACATCGAACTAGAATTTCTTTTTTTCGGAAAGGAGGCATCTAAAATGCTGATTCCAAGTCGTCTATCTAAACGATCACGCATTATTATATTTATTGCAGCACTCTTAATTATTCCGGCTATTTTTCTCCCAGTCTGGACGATAACGCTTGTCGCTCCTCAATATCCAAGAGGGATAAAGATGTCCATGTACTCAAACAAATTAACCGAGTACAATCCTGAGACAGGTATTACAAATAATATCCCAAAGCTAATTAACGGTCTTAACCACTATATAGGGATGCACGAGATTAGACCGGATGAATTCAAGGAGTTTCGATGGCTTCCCTATGCTATTATCGTTTTCAGTATATTAGCACTCCTATCCGCAGTTGTAGGAAGAGGGTACTTTGCCACAGTAGGTTGGGTTTTGTTTATTCTTTTTGCGGTTTTTATGGTTGGAGATTTCTACAGGTGGCTTTATGAATATGGACATAACCTAAACCCTCAAGCTGCCATAAAGATAGATCCCTATATGCCTCCTGTTATAGGATGGAAGAGACTGGCAAATTTTAAGGTTATAAGTCTTCCAGGCTCAGGTGCAATACTCATGGGCATCGCAGCAATTCTAGGCCCAATAATACTATGGTTAGAATCAAGACAAAGGCGTTTATCTTCTTAATTTCTAGTTTAATTCTGCCTATCAGTTTCCAATTGAAATCCTTTGCAAAGGAAATAAGAGTAGGGAAAGGATTAAATTATTCCTCGATTACAGAAGCTCTTCAGAACTCGACTGAAGGAGACGTCATAGTTGTTAAAGACGGAGTTTATAATGAGAGCATAATCATAAATAAAAGGGTTCGTCTCATCGGAGAAAATGAACCAGTGATTGAGGGTAATTATAATGGCGATGTAGTAAGGATCGAAGCGGATAAAGTTTTAATCAAGGGTTTTAAAATAAGAAAAAGTGGCGCAAATCTCCTCAAAGATGAGAGCGGAATAAAGGTAGTAAACTCTCGGGGGGTTATAATCGAAGACAATAGCCTTAATGATGTTTTAATTGGAATCTATCTCTACTCATCTCCAGGCAATGAAATAAGGAATAACACATCCTATGGGAGGGCTGAATACACAACGCAGGAAACAAATGGTAACGGAATTCATCTCTGGAAATCGCCAAACAATAAAATAGAAGAAAATTATATAATAAACCATAGGGATGGCATATATATTGAGTTCTCCCCTGGTAACGTCATTAGAAAAAACCACTGTGAGAGAAATGTTAGATATGGTCTTCATTTTATGTATTCAGATAAAAACACGTTTGAGGGTAACATTTTTGAAAGGAACGGAACGGGAAGCGCTCTTATGTATTCTAAAAACATCGTCCTCAGAAAAAATGTTTTCAGACTCAACCTTGGTCTAAATGGATTTGGAATCCTTCTCAAATCTCTAAGCGACAGCATTGCTGAAGAAAACGTAATCGCCGACAACACCGTGGGTATTTTCATGGATGAGGCAAATAGAAATATTTTTACTAGGAATAACTTCTTGAGAAACGGCTGGGCAATTGATTTATTCTCAAGTTCTACCGATAACGTTTTTTACGCAAATAATTTTTCTGACAATAACTATCAGGTAATGACGGACACCGACCGCTCTATAAACCAATTTTATAAAGATTATACAGGTAACTATTGGAGTGACTACCAAGGATATAATGGATATGATTTAAATGCAGATGGAATTGGAGATATACCCTATAAGCCAGTTAAGCTTATTTCCTATCTAGTGAAGCGCTATGCCGACCTCACGGTTTTCTTAGAGAGTCCTGGATTTCGTGCGCTCGAGTTTGCTGAAAGAGTCCTTCCAGCTCTGAACCCTGTAGAGTTAGAGGATCCCTATCCATTAATGAATCCTATCCGAATCGAAAAAGATTCTAGATGATTAGAATTGAAAATCTCATAAAGGATTACGGAAATTTAAGGGCCCTTCGAGGAGTTACCCTTGAAATAAAGAAAGGCGAAACCTTTGCTATAGTTGGCCCAAATGGGGCAGGAAAGACTACTCTTCTAAATACCATTGTTGGGCTAATATATCCAAGCAGTGGAAAGATCTTTGTTGATGATATTGAATTAAGTCAGGATATAAAGGGGATAAAAAGGCGAATCGGATATCTCCCGCAGAGGATTTCATTTCACGACAACTTGAGCGTGTTTGAAGTAATTGAATTTTACGGCGCGCTTAAAAGAACTAATAACATCAACCTGGAGAAGGTCCTGAACTCTGTAGGAATCCTCGAACAAAGAAATAAAAAAGTCAAAGCCCTATCGGGTGGAATGTTACAGAGGCTTGCACTTGCCCAAGCGATTATTTCTGACCCTCCAATTCTTATCCTTGATGAGCCCACAATTAGCCTGGACCCAGAGGGAAGAATCACTTTTAAAAAACTCATCCGAGAAGAAAAAAGCAGGGGAAAGACAATCCTCCTCTCCTCCCATATCCTCAGCTATGTAGAAGAGCTGGCCGATAGAATCGCCATCATGATTCGAGGCAAGGTAGTAGCACTTGACACGTTGGAAGGCTTAAGAAGCAAGCTACAAATGGGTTCTATCCTCGAAGTAGTGATTGAAAACCCCAGTTCGAACTTGCTCAAACTCATTGAAGACGCGGGAATAGAGAATGCATCAATTAATGGAAGAAATCTTAGGTGTGTTATAACTCCGAAGGATAAAACTAACGTGATCAAGACCCTGATTGAAAACGGGTTTAGCATAGTGGATTTTTGGACTGAAGACCCTTCACTCGAAGAAATATTCATCAAATACACGGAGAATAATTCTGATTCATAAGTTATTCCATTTAATGACAGCAAATCTGCAAGGACTCTATCCATTTACATTTCCTCCCCCCTTGAGGGGGAGGAATAAGGTGGGGTGTATTAAAGACTGCCATGTCTCCCCCCATCCTAACCTTCCCCCACTAGGGGGGAAGGGAAAAAAATCTCTATCAAAACTTATCTATAAGTCTATTACTAAATGCTTTCTTAATTTTGTATTAGTGGTCTCTCTATCTCTAATCTTATTAACCATTAGTTGTAAATCTGCAGATACCCCTGTCCCAATCAACTCTGAAGTAGACATGTGCGAATACTGCAGAATGACGATAGACGATTTTCATTACGCAGCAGAGATCCTTGAAAAAAGGAAGGTTCACAAGTTTGACGATATTGGATGCATGATGGCTTACGCACAATCCAAAAATCTCGTTCGAGGGAAGGTTTATTTCTGGGTTACAGATTTTGATAGCACATCTTGGATTAAAGGAGAAGAAGCCCACTTTGTTATTTCTCCTGAGATTCACACACCGATGGGATACGGAATCGTTGCCTTTAAAGACTTCTATAAAGCTAAAGAGATTTCCGATAAAAACAGAGGTCAAGTTATTAAATTTGATTCCTTGTTCAATATAGATTGGAACCCAAGTCATGAACACTGATATGAAGCCAGTTTTTGTAATTGCTAAAAGGGAATTTTTGGATGCAATAAGGAACAGATGGTTTTTCTTTTTCGCAGTTCTTTTTATTCTTCTTGATTCAACCGTATCCTATTCTGGAATTATAGGCGGTGGAGATAATACCTTCTTGAAGCCAGCGTTAAGTTTATTGAATCTTGTATTGATTCTTGTCCCCCTCATGGCACTCATAATGGGAGCGAATAGCTTCACAGGAGCTAAAGAATCCTGGGAAATGCTTTTGATTCAACCCATCAGCCGACGAGAAGCTATATTGGGGAAATATCTCGGTCTTGCAATGGCTATAACTACCACCCTTATTCTTGGTTTTATTTCTGCCGGGCTAATTCTTATTCTAAACATTGGTTATGGAGAAATTGGACACTATTTACTTCTCATCCTTCTTTCCATTTTGTTATCGCTCGTATTCATCTCAATCGCATCCCTTACCTCTATAGTTTTAGGGGAAAAGGCGAAGTCAATTGGATTTAGCTTCATGCTCTGGTTTTGGTTTGTGATTATCTACGATTTTATTCTGGTAGGTATAACCCTGGCCGTTGGAGAAGTAATAATTGCTCTTCTCTTCCTGAATCCTGCCGACCTTGTAAGAACCACATTTCTTACATCGCTAGGAAGCGCGGCTCTTATCGGACCTGCAGGGGCTGTCCTCAATAATACCTTTGGAAGTTTTAATGGTTTTATGCTTTCCTTCTTTGTTCTTCTCGTATGGCTTTTTCTACCATTAATATTGGCTCTATCTATCTTCGAGAGAAAAGATATTTAGAATAATAGGGACAGATATCCCCTTTATTAATCGTACGAAACAGAAGATTAAATACCGTATTCAGCAAGAAGAGCCAGGTTTCGCTCATACTGAGATCGAGATCCTTTGCCAGGGTTTCAAGAGAAACCTTGCCTTCTTTAAACGGCTTCCAGTTTAAATAACTTTCGATCATCTTTAATTTCCTTTAACAGAAGCAGCCTGGTGTTAAATCTGGGAAAATTTTCGTTTGCTAAAAAGTCCGTCAAATTGACTCAGTTGAGAATGACTGCTTTTAGCGCAAGACGCGTATATCTATCTCCAAATTAATTTTAGACCATGTTTTATCCGTAGTCAGAACTGGTAAACCACGTTTTAGTCCCAAGCTGAGGCATGCTCTATCACCAAGAGAAAGTCCAAGCGATTTACTAATAGGATAGAGCTCTGCCGAAATTTTAGCCTCGTCTTCATCAAAAGGCAGTATTATCAATCCCAATGCTTTAAGGAGGGCTCTTACTTCCTCAAGATCCCACTCTTCAGAAACTATTTTCCTATATACCTCTGCCAGATTTACGGTGCTTATGGCCGCTCCATTAACTAGAGCGTTTTCAACTTCCTTATATCCTTTTTCTTGCTGAAGATAAACTAGTAGTGCCGAAGCATCCAAAACAACTTGCGGTTTCATCAATCTCCATGATGCCACTAAGACACAAGGACACTAAATTTATTAATTTTTTCTTCGTGCCCTAGTGCGTTCGTGACTAATTTCAGCGGCCTCCTTTCTGGCTTCTTCTCTTCTTTCTGCTATAAGTTCCTCAGATAAACTTCTCTTTACTTTTTTAAACACCGCCCACAGCTCTTCCTGTAATGCCTGCCGGGTTTGCAGAATCACTTTATCTTCCTCTGTCCATCCCACTAATATATCTCCGAGCTTTAGTCCTAAAGCTTTACGCAAAGGTGCAGGGATAACTATCCTACCTTGGGGACCTATACGGAGTACATATTGGCTACGCCGCAATTCCCTATTCCTACCCGCATTTTCTTTTGTTTTCGGCATATTTTTAAGATGTGCCATATTATTAATTATATGGCATGCTATAATTTGTGTCAACTATCCCTAATCCAAGTACAATTCCAATATCGACCTCGCTCAGCAAATTATTCTATACTATACAGGCATAAAAAAATTATTAATGCTTGGAGTAGGTGAAGGGGCATAAATGTTAAATTAAGTTTATAGTCTTTCTTTTTTAGCAAGTTGAACAACCCAACAAAGTAAAAATTTTAATAGATGGAGGGAGATGATTCTATCTATGAAAAATATTTTAATCGGGAATCTTGTGCACTACCTTTAGGTATTAATTCAATTCTAATGGCAAATTGTGTTTCCTCAATTAATTAGCTGAAATCTTTATGTCCTTAATTAATGAGCGATTGCGTCCCCTTTTCTTCCGGTTTTCCTTTCAATAGCCACTCTTGTCTCAATAATCTTGGGAGAGAAAGCAAAGTCAATAGGAATTAGCTTTGTGCTCTGGTTCTGGTTTGTGATTATCTACGATTTTATTCTGGTAGGTATAACCCTGGCCTTTGGAGAAGTAATAATTGCTCTTCTCTTCCTGAATCCTGCCGACCTTGTAAGAACCACATTTCTTACATCGCTCGGAAGCGCGGCTCTTATCGGACCTGCAGGGGCTGTGCTTTATAAAACATTTGGAAGCTTAATTGGAATGATACTTTCTTTAATTGTTCTTCTCAGTTGGATTTTACTTCCATTGATACTGGCGCTCTTTATCTTCGCGAGAAAAGATATTTAGAACCATGAC
>Ga0214471_10004614_pt1 | contig 10634 bp, 7 predicted proteins | sample RVTome_5_FD_207665 | JGI IMG/M metagenome (GOLD analysis project Ga0214471, IMG submission 207665) | Soil microbial communities from uranium-contaminated site in the Upper Colorado River Basin, Wyoming, United States - RVT142D155 | ecosystem: Environmental > Terrestrial > Soil > Contaminated >... | reverse complement strand
AGCTTCGTCGTCGGCGGCGTGCTGGCAGCCGTCTCGACCTACAACTTCGTGAAAGATCCGATCCCGGAGTCGCGCTATTCGACCAAAGAACCGCTCGACTTCGACGATCCGCGCAAGGCTCGGCCCAGCGCGCTGGTTTCCCGCCGTCGCTCGAATCGCGCCGCGGCGCTCCGGAAAACCCCCGCACCGGCGCTTCGGGTGGCCCCCTCGGTAGCCGAACAGGGCGGCGGGCTCGTCGTCGGGGGTAGCTTCTGATGCGTCACTGGGCACGCTTGAGTCTCGTGGCAGCGGCCGTGCTCGAGCTCGGCTGCAGTTGGCAGCGCTTCGACGAGGTTTCGGAGAACGCGCCCATCGTTCTGCTCAAAAAGCCGAACAAGCTCGAGTCGGGCTTCGGAGTTTCGCTGGCGACCGCGACGCTGGACGACCAAGTGCTCGTGCTGTCGACCGGCTCGGCTCCGGCGTCGCCGGGCGCGGTGTTCGATCTCGGTCCGGGGGAAGCGCCGGGCCTCGATGCACGCGATACTGGCTCCTGCGACTCGGACGAGTGCGCGCTAGCGGCGCAGCCCGCGGGCCTGGCACGTTCGCGCACATCGGCGGACGACCAGGAGCTATGCTTCGCCGTCGGAACGGGCACGTCGAGCAACGCCGACGGGATCGTGGTGCGCTGTTTGAACGAGGTCGAATACGGCCTCGAAATCCCCGACGGCGCCAAAGAATTCGTTCTGGACCCGCTGCTCGACGGAACGCCCGAGCTGCTGGTGCCGCTCGTACTGGCGTCGGACGCCAGCGAAACCCCGGCGCTGCTCGCGGGCGTGCCGTTCGATCAACGAGCGTGGTTCTATGCGCCGAACGGCTTCGATTTCGTCGCGTTGCCGGCTCCGGGCGACGACGAAAGCTTCGCGACGACGCTCGCGGTGCTGCGCATCGGAGACGACGCGCGCATCTTTGCGATCGGTGCTCCCGAGGAAGGGCACGTCTGGCTATTTCGCAGCGACGACGGCGAGTCCGCGTTCCCGATCGGGTGCCTCGGGGGCGTATCGGGCTTCGGTCGAGCGCTTGCGTCGGGCTTCGTCGACGACGACGAGCTCGACGAGCTTTTGGTCTCCGACGACTTCAACGTGACCATCTTCGACGGCCGGTCTCTCATCGAGCTGCCGCGCACCGAATCGGAAGCGTGCTCGCTCGGCGGCCTACACGGTGGGGCCATCGTGACTTCGTTCGGGTGCGGCTCGAACGGTGCTACTACCGGCTGCGACGAGGCGCGCTTCGGCGCGGCAATCGCCGTCGGTGACCTCGACGGCGACGGGGACGGCGAAGTGATTGTCGGCGCGCCCGGCATGACCGTGCGTGACACTCCCCGCGCCGGCGCGCTGCTCGTGTTCGACGTGGAAGGGGACCGCCCCTGGGAGTTCGACGAAATCCAGTTTCTTTCTTCGGCGGAAGAAGGCGACCAGCTCGGTGCGACCGTCGTTGCCCCAGAGCAGGGAGATAGAGCCGTGATCGCCGCGGGCGCGCCGGGCAACGGCAAGACGGCGGTCTTCTTCTGCTCGTCCCTCTTGCCGGAGGACCGGGTCGGGGCTCGCTGTCGATAGGGCTACATGCTGAATGAAACCAAGCAGATTCTGGTCGTCGACGACGAACCCAATCTGCGCCGCGTCTTGAGCGCGCAATTGTCCCGCGACGGCTACGAGGTGCACACCGCCGAGGACGGCGAGGAAGCGCTCGCCGTCCTCGGAGAGCATCACATCGATCTCGTCATCACGGACCTGAAGATGCCGAAGCTCGACGGCATGGCGCTCCTGCGGCGCGTCATGCAACTCGATGCCGGGCTTCCCGTCGTGATGATCACCGCGCACGGGACGGTGGACAACGCCGTCGCGGCGCTCAAGACGGGAGCCTTCGACTACATCACCAAGCCGTTCGACCAGGCCGAGGTGCGCAACGTCGTGAAGAAGGCCCTGAGGACGCACGACCTCGCCGAGGCCGAAGCGACCGCGAGCGCCGCCGCCGCGGGCACGTTTCGCTACGGCATCATCGGCAGAAGTCCGGCAATCCTCGACCTTTACACGGTGATCGAGCGCGTTGCGGCCACCCCGACCACCGTGCTCGTCACCGGAGAGAGCGGGACCGGCAAGGAGCTCGTCGCCCGCGCGCTCCACGAGAACTCGCCGCGCGCGGAAAAGCCGTTCATCAAGGTGAACTGCGCAGCGATTCCGCGCGAGCTCGTGGAGAGCGAGCTCTTCGGCTACGAGCGAGGCGCTTTCACGGGTGCGGTCGGCTCGAAGCCGGGTCGCTTCGAGCTGGCTCACGGCGGGACGCTGTTCCTCGACGAAGTGAGCTCGATTCCGGTGCAGATGCAGGTGAAGCTGCTGCGCGCCATTCAAGAAAGCGAGTTCGAGCGAGTCGGGGGCGTGAAGACGATCCGGGTGGACGCCCGCGTCATCGCCGCGACGAACAGCGACCTGAAGAAAGAATTGGCTTCCGGCAACTTTCGCGAGGACCTCTACTACCGTCTCAACGTGGTTCCGATTCGGTTGCCGCCGCTGCGTGAACGCGCGGAGGACGTCCCGCTTCTGATTCGGCATTTCGTGGAGAAATTCAACCAGCGGTTGGACAAGAAAATCTCGGGCGTCGACGAGGAAGCGAGAGAGCTCCTGGAGGGCTATCGCTGGCCGGGGAACATTCGCGAACTCGAGAACGTGATGGAGCGGGCTGTCCTCTTCTGTGACGAGGAGCGAATCGGCGGCGCCGATCTGCCCGCGGAGCTGCGTGAGCGCGCGCGGATCGAGCCCGCCGCAGCGGTCGGTCCCGCTCCGCCCGCGTCGACCTCGCCGGAAGGCCTGAAAGAACAGGTCAAGGCCGCGATGACGCGCCTCGAGAAGGAGCTCATCGTGAGGGCGCTTCAGCAAACCCGGGGCAACGTGACGCATGCGGCGCGGCTCCTCAAGATCTCGCGCAAGGGCTTGCAGCTCAAGATGAAGGAGCTCGGACTGCGCGAGCGCGACGAACGCCCCGAGCCTTGAGGTACACGCGCGCTCGCCGGTTCGCCCTGTGCCTCGCCGCGTGCGTCGCGTGCGATCGCCAAGAGCCCCCCGGGCCGGCTCCCGAACCCGCGCCGAGCTCGCCGGCAGCCAAGACGGGACCTCCGCTCGGGCCGCCGCAGAAGCTGCCGACGCCGCGCCACGGCATGGTGTGGATTCCGGACGGCGCTCTCGTCGCTGGAACGCCGCCCGACGCTTTGCCGCGGCTCGCCGATCAGGAAATCGCCGGCAAGCAATTCGTGATGAAAGGATTTTATATAGACGTCTATCCCTATCCTGACGAAGAGGGCGCGATCCCGCTGACGAACGTGACTCAGTCTCAGGCGCAAGTGCTATGCGAGGCGCGCGACAAGCGCCTCTGTAGCGAGCTCGAGTGGGAGCGGGCCTGCAAAGGCCCCGACAATCAAAGCTACGAATACGGTCGCGAGTATCGCTCCGATCGCTGTGGGACCGGCGGCCCTGCGCGCCTGCGCCCCAGCGGGCTAATGGTTGGGTGCGTCAGCGATTTCGGCGTACGCGATCTGCACGGCGGTGTGTGGGAGTGGACGGACAGCCCGTGGGGTCGCGGTGATGCCGGCGAGCGCGTGAGCGTGCGGGGCGGCAACGGCGTGGCCGGCGAACTCTTCGGACGCTGCGCCCACGCCGCTCCCCGCTCGCGCGAGGATCGCTCGGGCACCGTTGGGTTTCGCTGCTGCGCCGGTCCGCGCAATGTCGCGGAAGTAACGCTGGACGTGACGCTCGGAGCCAAGCTCACTTCGAAGGATCGCGTCGATGCCGCGCTTTCGCGCGGCGCGCTTCGCGCGATGCCCGAGGAAGCTCGCAAGGAGCTCGGCGACGCCGAGTTCCGACCCGATCGCCAGTGGACCTGGCGCCCGGTCGGCAATGAGGAGCTCCTGGCGATTGGAGGGTGTGCCGGAGTGCGCTACCCGATGCGCTGCGGCGTTCTCTTGGTTCGGCGCACCTTCGATCGGGTGACACCGCTCGCTTGGGCTTCGAGCGGGTTCCGCTTCCCGTCGCTCCACGCCGACAAGAACCCCAAGGAACTGTGGCTGCTCGGCGGCGACTACAGCGGGCTCTTCAAGCAGCGCATCGTGTATCACTGGGGCAACGTGACGCTCGGCGCGCGCGAGCGTCGCGTGGGCCCCCTGCCCCAAAAAGAGCCGCGGCGCTGACCCGGTCAGAGGCGCTGGCACAGGCGGTTGATGCGCTCTACCTGGATCTCTTCGCGGCGCCGAACCGTCTCGAGCTGGGCAACGCCCGCGAGCGCCGCCGGAGAGCGTCCCTTCGACTTGGACTTCTTGCGCGCCTGCGCCGGCGCGCTGTTCGCGCCGGCCAACGTTTCGAGCGTCGAGGCTGTTTCGAGCAGCACTTCTCGGTAGCCGTCCAGCGCCGGAGCCAGGTCGGCGTTCGACGCGGGCGCGGCTTTGACCCGGGCCGCCAGATCGCGGTACAGAATCGCCAGCTTGCGCAGCCTCTCGGCGCTCGGAGTCGGCGTCGCCATATGTTCGATCCGAGCGAGAATCGGATTGATTTCGTCCGCCAAGGAAAGGCATTCGTGCGCGCGTTCGAGGCGCGCGCACGACGCGGATGCGAACGCGACGAGAGCGAGCACGAGGACGGCGGTCGAGCCTTGCGGCATGGGGTCCGGCACGATAGCCGCTTGCCGGGCGCTTTGCGTCGCGATTGCGCTTGCCGCATGCGCGGGCGGATGCGAGCGGGATAACGCGGCGGGCTTTGCGCCGGCATTGCGCGACGCAAGCACGCTCGAGCCTCGTCCCGTCGCCAGCGGCAGGGCTACCCCGAGCTCCGAACCCCCCGCGGTCACCGAAGCGTTGCGCGACCTCCGGGCGCGCCGGCTCGCGCTCCCGCCGCCGGGTGAACCGACGAGGAGCCTGGCGTTCGGCGGCGGTCGCCTGGCGCGCGCGCTCGACGACGCGGTGGTGCTCTACGATCTGCCCGGCGGCGCCGAGATCGCCCGCGTGCCGCTCGAAGAGCCGCGCGCCTTGACGCGGCTCGCGGACGGAAGCCTGTTTGCCGTCGGACGCCAAGCATCGCTCAGGTTCGCTCGCGGCTCGAAACGCGGCGATCCTACGCCCAAGGTCACGCTGTTTCCGCGTTCGACGTTGTTCGCCGATCTGACCAGCCCAGAGCGCCTCTGGGTGCTGCACGACGGTGACGCGAGCTTGTACCAATACGAAATCGACGCCGCTTCGACGCCGCTCCTCTTGCCGTCGCGCAAAATCGAGCTTCCCGCCTTCGGCGGCGGCCCGTGGACGATGCTCGCCGACGGCGCGCTGGTCTATGCGTCGGGCGCGGAGCTCGTGCGCGTTCATCCGGGAGGCCGCGCCGCGCGCCTCCGTCTGCTCGAGGTGCTTCCATCCGTCGAGCGGCTTTTGCCCGATCGGCGGCTGGATCGGGTCTGGGCGCTCGGAGGCGGGGGCCGGCTCACGCTGCTGCAGCTCGAGGTGGAGCGGGCGCGGGTCATCACGACGCGGGAGCTCGGCGGCGAGCCGTTCGACGTCGCCGCGGCCGCCGGCCGGATCGCCGCCGTGTACGTCGAGCGAGCGACCAGAGACTCCTTTCGCTTGTCCGTCCTCGACCCGGACGGCGGCGTGCTTACGACCGGGCCGGAACGACACGGCCTTGCCGGAGCCGGGCCCGAGTGGGCCGCAAGTCTGACCGAAAACCTGCGCCCGGTGCTCGAGAGTGACGGCGACTTCGTCGCTGTCGGGGGACCGAACATGCTGCGGCTCTGGGAGCTTCGAAAAGGGGCTGCGCTGGTTTCGAAGCGGCTCGGGGAACCGGCAAAATAATTGCCCGATCGGGGGGCTAGCGGGCACACGGCTATTCATGGCGTCTTCTCCGCGCGAGCCGGACCCGGCAACGCTGTGTCGAGCGGCAGAGCGGCTGGCCACGCAGCGCCGCGAGCCTGCGACGACGCTGCACCTGCTGGCGACCCTCGCCGCCACCAGCGGCGTCGCGGCTACTCTTCTGGAAGAGCGCGGCCTCGGCGAACGGGCACTGCTCGATCTCGCTCGGAGCGACGGGGCGCCCGAGCCGTTTCCCCCGCTGCTCGGTCAGGCGCGCAAGATCGCGCTCCGCATGGGAGCACGCCAGGTGGGCTCGGTGCACGTCCTGCTTGCCCTCATCAACGACCAGCGCGGCGCGGCGCGACGCGCGCTGGACGAGGTTGGCGTCGACGTGGGACGGCTGCGAACCCAGGCCATGACGGTTGGGCTCGGGCTCGTGCGCCGCCGGCCTCGCGCCGTCGTTGCGCCGGTGGAGGCCCTGGCCAAGGACGCGCCGAGGGGTGTGGCGATCCCGTTTTTTCCGCCGCCCGAACGCACCGGTTCGGAGCTCCGCCCCCGGCGGAGTGCCGCCCGCCGCGGCGACGACCCGGCGCCGGACCACCACTCCGAGGCACTGACGGCGAGCGACGTCGAGGCTGCGCCGCCGCACGGCGTCGCGCCCGTGACGCGCGAAGCGCGGGTGGGCGGTCGCTTCGAGCTCGATCCGCGCCGCTTTCCGACGCTGTGCGAGCTCGGCAAAAACCTCACCTTGTCCGCCTCGCGCGGCGAGCTCGACCCGGTTTTCGGACGCGACGACGAAATCGAAAGGACCCTCGACGTGCTCGCGAAGCGGCACGCAAACAGCCCCGTCATCGTCGGGCCGGCGGGCGTCGGGAAGACCAGCGTCGTTCGCGGCATGGCTCAGCGCATCGCGTCCGCACTCGACGTGCGCACGCTCGACGATCGGATCGTCCTCGAAGTCCCGATTGCCGAGCTGCTCGCCGGAACGGGCGTGCGCGGCGCGCTGGCAGCTCGCTTTGCCGCGCTCAAAAAGGAAGTATCGGCCGCCCAAGGCCGCATCGTGCTCTTCTTCGACGAGATCCATCAGCTCTTGTGCGGAGAAGGAACGGACGAGATCGCCGCCGAGCTCAAGCTTGCGCTTTCTCGCGGCGAGCTCCCCTGCATTGGAGCCACGACCCTGGAAGAGTATCGGCGCCACATCGACGCCGACGCGGCGCTGTCACGGCGCTTCACGCCGGTCGAGGTCGAGGAGCCGAGCCGCGACGAGGCCTACCTGATCGTCGAAGCGCTCGCTCCGAGCTTCGCCCGGCACCACGGCGTACGCTACGATGAGGAAGCGCTCGCGCTCAGCATCAACTGGTCGGTGCGCTATCTTCCAGCTCGCGCTCTGCCGGACAAGGCCATCGCCATCCTCGATCTGGCCGGCGCGCGAGTTCGGCGTCGTGGAGCCGAACACGTGACGCCCGAGGCGATTGCGGAAGTGGTGGCGGCCATGATAGACATGCCGGTGGAGCGGCTGCTCCAATCCGACGCGGAGCGCATGCTGGCGCTCGAGCGCAGCCTTGGCGAGCACGTGGTAGGCCATGCGGCGGAGCTTTCGAGGATAGCTCACATCCTGAGGCGCAATGCGGCCGGGCTCGGCGGCAAGCGGCCGATCGGAACCTTTTTGCTGCTCGGTCCAACCGGCGTCGGCAAGACCGAGACGGCCAAGGCCGTCGCCGCGGTGCTGTTTCACCACGACGGTGCGATGACGCGCATCGACATGTCGGAGTACAGCGAGGCGCATTCCGTCGCGAAGCTGATCGGCGCACCGCCCGGGTACGTGGGGCACGAGGCCGGCGGCCAGCTCACCGAGGCCGTGCGGCGCCGCCCCTACCAGGTGGTGCTGCTCGACGAGATCGAGAAGGCCCATCCCGACGTATTGACCGCCTTTCTGGCGGTCTTCGACGAAGGGCGCATGAGCGACGGAAGGGGGCGTACCGTCGACTTCACCAATACCGTCATCATGCTGACGAGCAACTTGGGAGCCGCGGAGTTCGAAAGCTCCGGACAGCGGCGAGTCGGATTCGGAGCGGCCGAAACGGCCGCGCAGAGCCGCGACGAACGCGTCGTCGGCGCCGCGCGCGCGGCACTCGCGCCGGAGCTCTACAACCGCATCGACGAGGTGCTCGTCTTTGCGCCGCTGACGCGGTCCGACGTGCTCCGTATCGCGGAACGATTGGTCGCGCGCCTGGGCGAGCAGCTCTCGAGCGAACGCGGGGTTCGGCTCGTCGTCGAGCAGGCGGCCCTCGAGCTTCTGCTCGATCGCGGCGGCTACGATCCGCGTCTCGGCGCGCGCCCGATGCGTCGCACCCTGGCTCGGCTTTTGGAGGCACCGCTCGCGGAACGCCTGTTGCGAGGCGAGATCGGGCGCGGCGACGTCGTCCTGCTCGGCGTCGAGAACTCGGAGCTCAATTTCGACGTCGTGGACGCGGGCGAAATCACGGCCGCCGAATAGCGCACCGCGAAGAGATCGTGCGCTGGGGTGCGCTCAGAAGCCGGCGTTGATGGCGTAGTCGCCGCGGCGCGTGTCCATGCTGACGTAGCTGAAGCGACCTTCGCTGCACGAACCGCTATTCAAAAATAGCCGGTCGCCGTGCTCCGCCCTGACCGGTCGGTGCGTATGTCCGGTGACGACGACGTCCGCGTGGTGCTGGCGCGCCGCTCGCACCGCCCAACGCTGAAACTGACAGCGATCGGAGCTCGACGAGATGCCACCGCGCCTTTCGTCGAGGGACGCGAAGAATTCGTACGCGCGCTTGAGACCGAGCCGCCGTATCCAGCCACCCACCCAGACTCCGAGCTCGGACACCCAGCGGTTGTGCCGCACCAGCGCGTCGCTCTGGTGTCCGTGAGCGAACAAGATGCGGGTGCCATCGGCGTCGATTTCGACGTACTCGGGCGCCTGGTCGACGCGCGCCGCCGCCAGGTCATGGTTGCCGTAGACGTAGGTATAGGCCGAGCGCGAGAGGCGTTCGGCCAGTGCTTGATGCGCCTGGCGTGCCCGCGAAAGCTGGGCCGCTGGGTTCCCCGGCAAGCTCCCGGCGAGCGTCTCCCAAATGTCGCCCAAGAGGACGATGCGTTCGAAGTTGTCCTCGAGAAATGTCAGGAAACGGAGAAAATCGCCGTCCCTGTGGCCAAAAGAATCGGCACGATCCCGCGCGCCGAGGTGCAGATCGGAAATCACCGCGATGTGCATGACTGCTGTCTCCTTTCGCCTTCCGGCGCCTGTCCGGAGGGCTGCGACAGCCGAAACCCGCGCCGACGAACCCCGTAGCCTCTCGCGAAGGGTTCCTCTGGAAGGCGCTGGTTCACGATAATCGACTGCCTTGGTGCGTCAGAGTGACGGCATGCCGTGACAACTCGGTGAGGACGTCGAAAACCTTGTGCAACGCCTAGCCTTCGAATCCATCCCTAAAGGTGACCGATAGCCAGAGTGAGCGCAAACGCCGGCGTCCCGGTTCCCACCGTTCCGCAAGGAGAGCTCGTCATTCCATCGGTGGTCGCAGGGTCGATCAGGGCGTTTGGCTCCCAGTCGGGTCGAGCCGACCGGGCCCTCGTCCCCGCGGTGAAGCGCCCTCAACGCCCTGGCGGAGATACGAGCGCGCGGCGGTAGCGCTCTCGGCGCGTGTCGTCGTGTAGGATCGCGTACGCTTCGTCGAGCACTTCGTGGATGAGGCTCAGCGTCGGTCCCAGGTCGGCGGTACGCGCCGTCAACGTCTTTTCCGGCGCGAGCTGGCGCTTGAGCTCGAGGTAGGCGCGGCGGATGTCGTAAGACGTCGCCTCGTGATCGACGCCGAGCAGCGTGAAGTAGTCGCTTTCCTCGACCAACGCGCGGCGCGCGAGAATGCGTGCGCGCACCGCCTCGTCGTCGATGGCGTCGGCCGCCTTTCCCGCGGGCCGTGCTTTCGTCGGTGGTCCGAGCGTCGCCATGGTGCGCAGCACTCCGAGCTCGACGAGGCTGTACAGCACCGCGGCGAACCCCGACGGCGCCGTGGCGTCGATCAATTCCAAGGGGCGGCTGCCCGAAGCTTGCTCGACGCGGCGTCGCTCGTCGGCATCGAGCGCGCACTCGTCCAGCAGCGACACGGCGTCGCCCATCGCGAAGCGCACCTGGTCACCGCCGAGGCGCGCGAGCGCCGTTGGGCCGTCCACGATGCGACGCACGACCTCCACGAGCACTTCCGCGCCCGCCGCTCCGCCGAACACGGCTGGCTCTTCGCGCAGGCGGCTCGGGATCTCACTCTCCCAGCTCACCGCTCCCCCGGTCATGCCGACGATGCGACCGACCACCCATTCGGCGTGCGCGCGCAGCACGAGCCAGAGATCGTCTTGAGCCAGGTGACCGTGAGCGATCAACGCGGCGCCAGCGTGCCGTCCGAACGGCGCGATGCGCCGTCCGAGCGTCGTTTCGACTTCTGGAGCGAGATCGCCCTGGCGCACGAGGAATGCGACCAAGGTTTCGTCTTCCGCGCTCGAAGTGGCCGTCGTGAGGTCGCCGTCGCGGAAAACCACACGGCGAATTCCGGCCTGGTCCTCGAAGGCGAGCGCGCCGGTCAAGCGTGAACGCACTGCGGTAGCGAGAACTCTCACGCTGTCGCGTTCCTCCAGGCCCGTGGGCAGATCGATGGGCGTGGCCTTGCCTCGTTCGCTCACGGGGCCTCGCTCGCTCACGGGGCCTCGTTCGCTCACGGGGCCTCGTTCGCTCCCCGCCGGCCGCTCGCTCATGGGCTCAGCCGGCGTC
>Ga0214471_10004613_pt1 | contig 10634 bp, 5 predicted proteins | sample RVTome_5_FD_207665 | JGI IMG/M metagenome (GOLD analysis project Ga0214471, IMG submission 207665) | Soil microbial communities from uranium-contaminated site in the Upper Colorado River Basin, Wyoming, United States - RVT142D155 | ecosystem: Environmental > Terrestrial > Soil > Contaminated >... | reverse complement strand
CGCCCGCGCGGCGCCGCTGTCGCCGGCGCGCTCGAGGGCGAGGCCGAGGCGGTGGGCGATGCCGGCGTCCTGCGGCCGCAGCTCGGCGGCGCGCCGCAGTGCTTCGAGCGCCGTCGGGATCGCGCCGGCCTTGTAGCGCGCCAGCCCGATCGCGAACCAGGCGACGCCCGGATCCAGGCCGAGCGCTTGCGCCGTCCGATAGTGCTCCTCGGCCGCTTCTGAATCGCCGCGCGCGCTGGCAAGGTTGCCGAGCGCGTAGCGCCCCTCGGCCAGGGTGGGATCGCGCTCGATCGCCGCCTGCAGCGCCCGCTCGGCCTCGCCATAACGTGCCTCTTTGAGCAGTGCGGCGCCGAGGTTGTAGTGGGCGTCGACGTTGTCGGGGTCGAGCTTCAATGCTTGTTGCAAGCTGGCGACCGCCGCGTCGACCGCTCCGGCGCGCAGCTGCGCCAGCCCCAAATCCATATGCGCCCCGGCGCTCTCGGGCTCGAGCTCGACCGCCGCGCCGAGCTGGTCCGCGGCCTCTTGCGGATCCCCGGCGCGCAGCAGCAGGTTGCCGAGCAGGTGGCGGCGCTGAAAGTCTTGCGGCCGCCGTTCGACCTCGGCCCGGGCCGCCGCGATCGCGCCGGCGAGCTCTCCGGCTTCCATCCGCGTGATCGCCAGATTGAAGCCGGCCAGCGGATGCTCGGGATCGAGCTCGAGCGCGCGCTCCAGAGCTTGCCCCGCTTCCGCGTAGCGCCCGAGCCGAGAGAGGACCGCGCCGAGATCGCTCCAAGCGTCCGCGCTGTGCGGCGCGAGCTCGGTGAGCACGCGGTAAGCGGCGGCGGCGCCGCTGAGGTCGCCGGCCGCCGACAGCGCCCGAGCGCGCTCGAGCCGCTCCTGGTACGACTCGGGTGGCTGGGCCAGCAGTAGGATGAGCAGCCAGAGCATCGTCAGCCTATCCGACACAACGCTTCATGCCCGAGATCGACTCCGCCTTGCGAGCCGGGGTGGCCTGGGCGGCCGAAGGGTCGACTGGTCGACGAGTGCATGCTCAATGACCTCGTCCATGGGCGCGCTTCGCGTGCCCATGCCACACATATGGGTATCACAGAACGCCCATCCTTATGCCTGCCAGCCGTGATCAAGCTCGTCGTCTCCAACCTGGCGGCCTATCTCTCGCCCAGCGCTGCGCTCAAGACGCCCACCAGCTCGGCGCTGCGGCCGTCGTCGTAAGCCGGCTCGAACTCGCTGATGGCGCGAAACGGCGTCGCCAAGCCGCGCTGGTCCGCCGCTGTGAGCAGGCGCGCGACCGCGCTGCCGGCCCCGGCCGGATCGAGCCCGACCTGGCCGATCTCCCAGCGCGTGAAGGCGATGTTGGCCAGCACCACCAGCCAGTCCTCCAGCGCTGGAGCGATCCGTTTCGCGGCGATCCGACCGGCGACGAAATCGAGCGCGCGCCGGCTCCAGTCCGGATTGTAATCCACGCCGACGATCCGGCCGCTGTCGAAGGCGTCCAGATCCAGATCGAGCCCGAGCTCTTCCACGCCGCGATCGGCGAGCTCACCGAGCGCCGCGCCGAGACCGGCGTCCAAGTCGTATTGCGCGGCCGGATAAAGACGCACCCGATCACCCAAGCCGCCGAACACGCCGGCGCGATGCTCTCGGGTCACATAGGGACGATGCAGTTCGGGCACCAGCTCGGGACGGCCCTCGAACAGCGCCACTTCCGCGGCGCGCACCCCGACGCACGCCAGCGCCTCGATCCAACCGCTTTCCAGCGCGGCCCGCAGGAAGTTGGCCTTGTTGAGCGCGCTCTGGGTGTGCTCGAGCGAGTAGGCGTCGAGATGCTGATCGACCACGATCAGGCCGCGGCGCGCCGGCGGCCGCATGGCCCAGGCGCGCAGGCCGGCGAACGAGACCAAGTGGTCGGCGTTGACCAGCACGCTGCCGGGCCGCCAGCGGCGCTCGACCCAGGCCAGCGCCTGCTCCCAGTCGCGCGCCGCGCAGCGCTCCAGCGGCGGTTCCCACAGGTCGGGAAACGGCGCCACCGGCACCGGCAGCGAAGCGCCCTCGCGGTACGGATCGTAGACGGTTTCTCCGCTGCGATACTCGACCAGCAGCACCGGCGCTCTGGAGCGATCCGCCATCATCGGCTCCGCGGCTCCGCCGCGGCCCGATCGGGCAGGCGGCCGAGCGCGGCGCGGGCGTCCGCGAGCGTCGGGTCAAGCGCCAACGCCGCTTCGAGCTGGCGGCGCGCTTCGCGCCAGTCGCCGCGCCGCGCCGCCAGCATGCCGAGGTTGTAGCGCGCGATCGAGTCCTGCGGGTCGAGCTCGGCGGCGCGCCGGAAGGCGGCCTCGGCGCCGCTCGCATCGCCCGTGCGCGCCAGCAGCGAAGCCAACGCCGATTGCGCCTCGGCGCTGGCGGGATCGAGCGCGGCGGCGCGGCGGATGTCGGCGGCGGCGTGTTCGAGCTCGCCCTCCAGACCGAGCAGCTTGCCGCGCACCAGCAGGGCGCCGGCTCGGTCGGGCTCGCCGCGCAGCAGCTGGTTGATCTCGCGCAGCGCCGCCTTGCGCTGGCCGGCCTCGCCCAGGGTTCGCGCCAGCAGCTCGCGCAGCTCGCCGTCGTGCGGCAGCGCCGCCAGCGCATCTTGCAGCTGAGCGATTGCGGACTGCGGGTCGCCGGCCGCGAGCGCCGCGCGGCTGCTTTCGAAAGTGAGCTGCGCCAGATTGCGCTGCGCCTCGCTATTCTCCGGGTTGATCCTGAGCGCCTGCTCCAACAGCCCGACCGCGCGCTCGCGGCGCCCGCCGCGCAGCGCCAGCACTGCCAGATTGTTGAGCGCGGCGACGCTGCGGGCATCGTGCTCGAGCGCGTGCTCGAAGGCGCGCTCGGCGGCGGGGAGCTGATCGGCTTCGAGATAGCGCAGGCCCAGATCGCGCCACGCCTCGCCTTGAAAGAAGCCGGTCGCCAGCAGGCGGCGCGACAAGGCGATCGCCTCCTCGGGGCGGCCCAGCTTCGGCAAGGTCTTGCTCAGCACCTTGAGCGCGAGCAGATTCCCGGGATCCTGGGCGAGCGCGCGCTGCAGCAGCGTCGCGCCGCTGGCCAGCTCGCCGCTGAGGATCTGGAACGTGCCGCGATCCAACAGCAGCCAGACTCGGGTCCGATCCTTGGGATCGATTGGAGACGGCGGCCGCGCCGCCAGCTCCTCCAGAGTCGAAGCGCCGCCGAGATAGCCCAGCGAGCGCAGCCGGGCCGCGGCCTCCGAACCGACGTCGGCGACCGCCGCCGCCAGCAGCTCGGGCTCACCGGCCGCGGCGCGCACCCGCTCCAGCGTCTGGGACATGCGCTCGGCGCGCGCCGGCTCGGCGCGGATGCGATTGCGGCGCTCGGCCGGATCGCGCTGCAGGTCGTAGAGCTCGGGCCGCGGCGCGCGGATGTACTTCCAGCGCCCGTCCCGCAGCGACTCCAGGGTGCCCCAGTTGCACAGGATGCTGCCGTAGTGCGATTCGGAGTAGGCGATCCGGTCAGCGGCGCGCGCGCCGCTCAGTCGCGGCACCAGGCTGCGCCCGTCGGCGCCGAGCTCGGCCGGCAGGCCCAGCAGCTCGAGCACGGTCGGCCCCAAATCGAGGGTGGGGACCTGAGCGGTCACCACCCGGCCGCGCGGCACCCCGGGACCGCTCAGGATCAGCGGCACCCGGACCGTGCTGTCGTAGATGAACAGCCCGTGGGTGCGCTCGTCGTGCTCGCCGCGGCTCTCGCCGTGATCGCCGACCACCGCAACCAACGTGCTCGATTCCAGATCGAGCTCGCGCAGCGCGGCGAGCAGGCGGCCGATGCCGGCGTCCATGGTGGCGATCTCGCCTTCATAGGCGCCGAAGCGCACGCGGTACTCGGCCGGCGGCTGGTAGGCGGCGTGCGGATCGTAGAAATGGGCCCACAGAAACAGCCGCGGCGCGGCCGCGTGCCGGCGCAGCCAGGCGATCGCGCGTTCGGCGACCTCCCCGGCGTTGCGCTCGGCGCGAAACGGATTGCTCTCCTTGCCGGGCGCGGCGCTGACCTCGTCGTCGTAGTGGTCGAAGCCCTGCGCCAGCCCGAAGGGCCGGGCCAGGACGAACGCCCCGATCACGGCGCCGGTTTCGAAACCGCGCGCGCGCAGGGTCTCGGCCAAGGTCTGATTCTGGGGTGCGAGCACGAACCCTTCGTTGATCCGCACCCCGTGGCGGGTCGGGTAGTTGCCGGTCAGCAGCGAGCAGTGCGCCGGCAAGGTCAGCGGCGCGGGCGCGATCGCCGACTCGAAGCGGGCGCCGCCGGCCGCCAGGCGGTCGAGTGCCGGCGTGGTCGGCTGATCGTAGCCGTAGCACGAGAGCCGATCGGCCCGCACCGTGTCGAGCGTGATCAGCAGCAGATGCCGCGCCGGCCCCGGCCGCCCGCACCCAGCCAGCAGCGCGGCGAGCAGGGCGCAGCGCAGGGATCGCCCAACCGTCGACTCCAGTTTTCGACCCGTTGGGTGCTTGCGCACTATGACGGATGGCCCAAGGGGTGCTGGGGGCCTAAGGGGTGCCGGGGGCAAGCTCTGCTTTGCCCCCGGGGCTCCGAGATCGAGCTTGCCTGCGGCCGGCACTTTGCAACGCCCGCATAGTGAATTGCGGGCTGGCGGTGTCATGCGCTCCGCCGAACATGGGCCATAGCAGAGCTTGCCCACGGCACCCATTTTGCGGCTTGAGAACGACTCTGCAACCCTCTTCGACTTCGTTGCGCTTTTCGGGAGGGGACAAGCCCCTCCCCTACCTACGGTAAAGCTTGGGAAAGGGGTGGCATGGGCGTGCGCAGCAAGCCCATGAACGGCGTCGGCCCGGTCGCTGGTTGCCTCAAAGGAGACTCGACCATGGCCTTGCTTCGCACGGCCATGCCACCCCGATGTCAAAAGCGGAAGGGGCCTCAGCGGCCCCTCCCGCTGGAACGGGCGATAGCGCTACCAGCTCACCCGCGCGGCGAGTTGGATCTGCCGCGGCGCCAGGGCCGCGGTGGCGTTGCCGAAGTCGGCCGCCTGCAGCGAGTTGCTGAACCCGCCGAGGAACTGGTCGGTGTTGAAGTTGGTGTGGTTGGTGAGGTTGAAGACTTCGAAGATGCCCTCGATCCGCCAGCGCTCGAAGCTGAACGCTTTCGACACCCGCAGATCCCAGGTGAAGAAGTTGTCGGTGCGCTCGGTGTTGCGCCCCAAGTTGCCGGTGCGGCCGTCCGGCAGGGTGAACTGGAGCACGTCGGGCACCGCCTCGAAGTTGGGCACCGAGTTGTCGGGGCTGAAATCGGGCCGGTCGTTGTTGAAGCTGTCGCCGTTGTTGTCGAAGCCGAGCCGCGCGGTGTACGGGCGCTCCGAGTTGGCGACCACGATGTTGGCCAGGTCGATGCCGTACGGCAGTTGCACCAGGCTGCTGAACACGAAGATGTGGCGCTGGTCTTCGAGCCCGTAGCCGTAGTCGAGTTCGGGCCGGAACTGGTTGGCCACCCGGCCGGCGCTGTAGAACTCGGTGCTGCCGTCGCGCAGCCAGGAGAGCGTGTAGCTGACCTGGAACTGGGTGCGGTTGGACAGCCGCTTGTTGAGGCCGAGCTGGACCGCCTGGTAGCGCGACGGGAAGATCGAGCGCACCGTCTGCAGCCGGCCGGCACCGGGATCGGGGCGTTCGCCGAGCTGACCGAGCGAGCAGAAGCCGTCGTCGACCCCGTTGAGCGTACAGATCGGGTTGGTGTCGACCGGTCCCGGCAGAAAATCGCCGTCGACGTAGATCAGGTCGGCGGTGACCGCCAGATCTTCGATGATCTGATGCTGCACCCCCAAGCTCATCTGCTGGTTGCGGGTGATCTCGAAGTCCGGATCGGCCGGCCTGAGGTCGGGGGCGTCGAGCTCGAGCGCCGACAGCGGGATCGCATCGGGGAAGAACTGGATCATCAAGTCGACGTCGCCGGTGCTGGCCGATTGCCGGCCTTGGCCGGCGGTGCCCTGGATGATCTGGTTGGAGGCGATGTTCAAAACCACGGTGTCGTAGTAGATGCCGTAGCCGCCGCGCAGGACGGTGCGCCCGGAGCCGGTCAAGTCGTAGGCGAGGCCGAGCCGCGGGCCGATGTTGTTGTTGTCGTTGCGGATCGCGGTGATGCGCTCGAGATCGTAGCGCAGTCCCAAGTTGAGGGTCAGGCGGTCGTTGACCTTCCAGTCATCCTGGATGAACACGCCGAAGCGCCGATCGTTGACCCGCGAGGTGGCGTCGCCGAAGTTGATATAGAAGAAGGTCGGAAAGGTCGAGGGGTCGTTCAGGTCGAAGGCGTCGTCGCTCGGGACATAGAAGTAGCCCTGAAAGACATTGGGCTGATCGGCGTCCTGGCGGTTGTAGACGAACTCGCCGCCGACCTTGAGGTTGTGACCGCCGCCTTCGGTCGGGCGGAAGAACGAAAAGGTGTCCTTGAGCTCCCAGAGCTGCTCCTTGCGGGTTTCGTTGCCCAGCAGCTGGGTGCCGGAGACCGACGAGGGCCGGAAGATGGTCGGCTCGTTCTGGGTGTTGGGGATGTAGGAGAACTTGAAGTTGTTGTACTGGAAGGTCAGCTCGTTGATGGTGGTGTCGGACAGCACCGCGGTCTCCTGGGCCACGAACGAGTGGGTCTTCTGCTCGTTGGTCAGGCTGTTGCTGGGCAGATAGATGCCGCCCACGTAAGCGCTGGCGCTGTCGCTCAGCCGGTCGTGGAAATAGCGGAACACCAGCGTATTGTCGTCGCCCAGCTGGTGGTTGACCTTGCCGATCAGGTCGTGGCGGTTGATCCCGGTGGGGAAGTCTTCCTGGAACGGCACGCTGCCGGACCCGTTGGGGTTGGGCACGATGGTGTCGTACGAGGCGCTGGCATCGGTGTTCTGGTATTCGTAACCGACGAAGTAGAAGGTCCGGTCCTGGACCAGCGGGCCGCCCACGGTGAACCCGACCTGCTGCTGATCGAACGGCGCCTCTTCGGCGGCGAAGAAGTTCTTGGAGTCGAGCTGGTCGGCGCGCTCGAAGATGTAGGCGCTGCCGTGCATGGTGTTGGTACCGGACTTGCTGACCACGTTGACCACGCCGCCGCCGCCGCCGCCGTACTCGGCGCTGAAGCGGTTGGTGATCACCTCGAACTCCTGCACCGCCTCCTGCGAGATCCGCCCGCGGGTGCCGGCCGAGAAGCCGACCCGGTCGCCGCCGCCGTCGATGTTGATGATGTTCTGTCCGCCGCGCTGGCCGTTGAACGACAGCCCGCTGAACGAAGTGAAGGTGGCGCGGCGCACACCGGGCATCAGCAGCGCCAGATCCTCGAAGTTGCGCCCGTTGATCGGCAGCGCCTCGATGGTCTGGTTGGTGATCACTCCGCCGATATCGCTTTGCGAGGTTTCGATCTGCGGCACCTCGGAGGTGACCGTGAGCACTTCGGCGACCCCGGACAGCTTGAGGGTTTGATCGAACAGCGCCACCTGGCCGACGTTGAGGACGATGCCGGTGTTTTCCACCGGCGCGAAGCCCTCGAGCTCGGCCTTGAGCGTGTAGCTGCCGGGCGCCAGGTTCGAGACCCGGTAGTAGCCGGCCGCGCTGGTGGTGATGGTGCGCACCCGGCCGGTGTCGACGTTGGTGATGGTGATCAGGACGTTGGGCAGCACCGCGCCGGATTCGTCCTGAACCGTCCCTTCGATGACCGCCGAAGTGCCTTGCGCCAGGACCGCCGCCGGCAGCAGCAAGGCTGCCATCAGCGCCGCGGCACCGACCCAAAGCCAACGCAAAGGTACCCTCATGCCTTCACCGAGATGCGCGTGAGCGAAACTTGGGGCGCATACGCCGCTGCGCATCTCTCCTCCTTCCTGAAGATGGGAAAGGTGTCGACCCGATGGTTCCGCGCGCCGCCTCACCCCGCCGCGGCGCCGGTTGGAGCCAATCTCGCACTCTGGCGCCCGAGTATAGAACGGCGTCGCGGGGCGAGCAAGAAAAATCCGCTTCCGTCGAGCGCCGCAGCCCCGTCGTTCGCCGCGACCGAAGCCGTCTGGAGCTTGCGGCCGGTCGACCGGGTTCGAGTAGGATCGAATGGCGATGGGCGCGCACGACCCGGCTGGGCTGCTGGCGGAAGCGCTATGGCGCAACCGGCATGACTCGCTCCTGGTGGTGACCGGCGCCGGGGTGAGCCTGGCCAGCGGGATCTCGACCTTCCGCGGCACTGACCCCGGCGCGGTCTGGAAACGGGACCTGACCGAGCTGGGCACCTTCCAGTATTTTCAGCGCGATCCGGTCGGCTCCTGGAGCTGGTACCTGTCGCGCTTCGACCAGGTGCTCCAAGCCCAGCCCAATCCGGCGCATCGGGCGCTGGCGGCGCTGGAGCACTGGCAGCTGGGCGCTGGCGGCCGCTTTCTGCTGGTCACTCAGAACATCGATACCCTGCACGAGGACGCCGGTTCGATCCAGCTGGTCAAGGTCCACGGCAGCGCCGACCGGGTGCGCTGTTCGCGGACCGGCTGCCGGCACGGCGCGCCCCGCGGATCGCTGCCGCGCAGCGGGCTGGACTTGAGCGCGCTGCGCAGCGCTCCGTCGCTGGAACGCCTTCCGCGCTGCCCGGCCTGCGGCGCGCTGCTGCGGCAGCATGTGCTGTGGTTCGATGAGTACTACACCGAGCACGTCGATTATCAGTTCGAGCGGGTCGAGCGCGAGGCGGCGCGAGCGGATCTGGTGCTGTTCGTCGGCACTTCGTTCTCGGTCGGCATCACCGCGTTGATCCTGCAGCTGGCATCGGCGCGCGCCGTTCCGCTGCTCTCGATCGAGCCGGGCGACTCGCTGGCGTGGAGCGGCGCCGCGCTCCAAGTGTTCAGCGCCAAAGCCGAAGAGATCTTGCCGACGAGCTGCCGGCTGCTCGCAGCCAAGCCGACCGCCGCGGCGCCGGCCGCCGAGCGCTGAAAATCTCCCGGTTCGGCCGATCCATCCCCTTCGCGCCGGGACCTGCGCCCGAGGCCCGCCTGCCAGCGCGAGGCGGAATAAATTAGAACAAGAGGCGATGTGCGCGCATGGGTGGCATGGGCGTGCGCAGCAAGCCCATGGACGACCTTGCAAGGTATGCACGGCCCGTCCATGGGGGCCCTTCGGCCGCCCATGCAACCCGATTTGGGCCCCTTTACGGCAGTCGCTGCATGAAGCTCTTGGCCTCGTCCCGGATCCTCGGAACCTCGCGCTTGAACAGGATCGTCTCCGGGGAGATGCTCTGGCCGTAGTAGGTCTCCACCGCATCCTCGTCCGGATTGATGTTGGCGCCGTCGAGCGCGATGCCGGCGAACAGGCCTTTGGAGCGCGAATAGGCGTAGATCTCGGCGTCGAGCCGCACGTCGGTGGCCGCCGCGGCGGATCGGCCCACCGGCCCGGCCGCGACGCTGGCATCGGCGCCGAGAGTGAACTCGCTCTTGAGCAGCGAGCGGGCCCCTTTCTCGCTCATCAGAAACAGCACCACGTCGGTCGCCTGTCCGCCGATTTGGAAGCCGACGCTGCCGCCCGAGACGGTGAGGAATGCGGGCGGGCTCCAGCGGCCGTTGCTGCGGCAGCTGACGATCCCTTTGCCGTGTCGCGCGCCGACCACGAAGGCGCCCTTGACCACGTGCGGGATCACCGCGACGCACTTGCAGTTGTCGAGCAGCTTCTTGGGCACGCCCTGATCGGGCGCATCGACCAATTGGGTGTAGACCTCCTCCGAGTTCCTCACCCGCTCGGCCAGCTCAGCCAGATCGTCGTCGGCGCTCAGCGGAGCGGCGACCAGCGCGCCAAAGGTGACCAGCGCGAAGACGCTTTTCGGGTTCAGCATCGCAATCTCCCTCCTGGGGTGGTTTTTGATAACCCGAATCAAGACCACCGCCAGTGCCAAGAGTAACAGCAAATGAATGAAACCGCTGTGCCCCTCGGTAGGCGGTGGGGTCAGTTCGGAAGCTCCGGATCACAGGGATCGGAGCTCGATTGCTTGAACGTGCAATTCCCGTACCGATTCCCAGGGTTCGGGATTTAAGCCTTTGGAAATAAATGAGTTGCGAAGCAGGATGATCACCCCGAAGCACCCCAAATAGAGTCCCGAGAAGGAAAAATTTCCGTTTCAGAGGCAGGGCTCCGAACCGCGCCGCGGTTCAGCTTGAGGCGGCGCGGACCTCGAAGGCCCGGGTCGCCGCGGCGCTGGCGCCGGCGATCCGGTCGCGGACCGTCACCCGCAGCAAATAGGATCCGGGCGCATAGCCCTGGAGCCGAAGCGCGCCGGCGACGGCGCGCTCGGACTCGCGGCTCGGGACCGGATACTGCGCCGGCGAGGACTGGGTGACCTTTCCGTTTCGCAGCACCTCGTAGACGATTTCGATCTCGTTGGTGCCGCGGCCCGGATCCAAGGCCAAGCCATAAACCTGAAAATAAACTTGCAGCGCGGCCCCGCTCGGGTAGGCGGCCGCCACATTGGGCACCACTCGAAAACGCCCGAAGGTAAACGGCAGCAGGCCCGCGTCGGCGGGCGGCGGCGACTCGAGTTGCGCGATCTCGTCGGCCAGCATCAGATCCGAGAGCGTCAGCTCGAAAGCCGGCGCGCTGATGGTCAAGGCGGTTTCCTGCACCCCGACCGCGCCGCCGAGCTCGTCGCGCACCACCGCG
>Ga0214471_10004611_pt1 | contig 10639 bp, 10 predicted proteins | sample RVTome_5_FD_207665 | JGI IMG/M metagenome (GOLD analysis project Ga0214471, IMG submission 207665) | Soil microbial communities from uranium-contaminated site in the Upper Colorado River Basin, Wyoming, United States - RVT142D155 | ecosystem: Environmental > Terrestrial > Soil > Contaminated >... | reverse complement strand
GTCCAGGTTGGGTTGCAGCATGACGTGGCGGCGGGTGAAGGCGTCGCGTTCTTGGTGTCGGCTGAGGCGTTGCCGGGTGGCGAGCATGACCCGCAGTCTCGGGATGGCGTAGGGGGCGGCGTCTTCGCCGGGGGTGTCGGAGTCGAGGCGGGTGAGTTCGACGGCCCTGTCGAAGCTGACGTCGCCACAGGCCACTGCTTCGGTCACGGCTGTGTTGTCACAAGCGGTGAGTTTCACCAGTTGCGTGGCGGTTTCGGGGGCGACGTCCATCCGGGAACCGACCCATTCGCCCAGGGTGCGGCATCCGTCACCCAACGCCACCTGGCGGGTGTCGACTTCGGCCAACAAGCGGGCTTGGGCGGCACGGGCGCGGGCGATCACCTTCTCGTAGCCCACGAGGAGGCGCTCGAGAGCGTCAGTGGTGAGATCCTCGAAGCCGGTGTCCGTGAACATGCCTTCCCTACCTCGAACCAACAGAACCGTCAGGTGGGGAAGTGCCGGGGAAGCGACTGTTCGATCTCCTACCGATCGAACACCCCGATCTTATCGAACACACGTTCGACCGTCAAGTACGTTCTCTCCACCCAGTCAGCACGCTGTCCACATCGTCGTGGACTCGGGCGCGGGCCTCGGCTCGGTCCGTCCCCATCATCAGCAGGTCGTCGTAATCGGTGTCGACGTGGCGGACCGCTGCCACCACCGCGAGGCTGACCGCCTGCTCGTCGAGGGCACGGCCGGCGGCGCTACGCCCCACGCGACCGCTGTGTCGGGCGCCTGCATGGCGAGCGATCCCGGCGGCTCGCTCCGGTGGGCAGCCCGGGAACAGGCGGGCGATCTCGGCGGCAAAGGCCTCGTGGAACGCCTCGTCGTGAGCGGCTCGGGCTTCCTCGGCGCGCTCGCGGAGGCGCCGGCGGACCTCCTCAGCGGCGAGGCAGGAAGTCTCGGCGCTCGCCAGCGCCTCCTCCTCCACCAGGATGCCCTGGCGCTCGTAGCGGCGTCGCGCTCGGCTGAAGCGCACCACCACCGCCGACAACCGGCTCGCCTTCTTGGCTCTCCGGGTGAGGGCGGCATTCCCGGACGGCAGGAACACCAGGTGGTCGAGGTCGGCGCAGGTCATGCAGACCGGTCCCGGACCGTCCATGATGAGGAGGTCACCGCTGGTGGTCCCACAGATCCTGCAGGTCCAGTCCTTCAGCGGCCAGATGACCACGAGGTCGGGGGGTCGGCCCGCTTTCTCGATGAGGCGTTCCCGCTGCGTCTCCGGCAGGTCCGGCGAGGACCACTGGATGCGGAAGGCGCGCTCGATCACGTCGTTCCCGCTCGAGCTGAATCGCAGGGGGCGACGGTCGCGGGTGCGGGCGACGTACTCGGTCTCGCTCGGTACGAGGCCGCGATCCAGGGCCCAGCGATGCAGGATCGCCATTGCCACCCCCACCCTGGCTGCGTCGACGGCAGCTAGGTGCTCCAGGCTGGCGACCCTGCCCTGGCGCCACACGTCGACGTGAGAGGTGTGGAGCCAGCGGACGCCGACGAGCACGTCGACGGCCGAGACGTAATGGTGGTCCGCCAAGGCCTTCTCGGCGGCCGCCACCACCCGCCGCTCGAGCTTGCGCATGTTTCCGCCCGCCGTCACGGCCCCATTGTCGTCGTATCGGTGCCGACCCACATGAGCTTCCCGAGCAAGGTCAGCCAGGTCGCACGCCTGGCCGCCGCCGAGCGAACACGTGGATCAGGCGGGCCATGCGGCGGTAGGGGTCGCGCCGGCCCACATCCCATTCCAGTTCGAGGATGTCGGCGAGGTCGGCCGGAGGACGGATCTCGCCGAGGTGGTCGGTGACGGTGCGCACCCCGTACCAGGCGAGCACCTCGGCGCCGTTCGCTGCGAACAACCCGGTGAGCGACTCGACCGTATCGCCGCGGGTGACGACGCCGAGGCCCCCCACGTCGCGGTCCTTGTCGAGCACGGCGAGGGCGTCGCTCCAGCGCCCCTGCAACGCGGGGCGCCACGCCAGCGGCACGGCGTTCTTGGCGAGCAGCGACACCAGGCCGCCGCCGGGCCGGGCGAGATCGACCAGGGCTCGCACCAGCGGCGCGGGCTCGGGCAGGTGCATGATGACGCCGTGGCACAGCACCACGTCGTGGCCGCCGCCGCCCAGCAGGCCGGCCACCTCGTCGGCGCTGGCTTCCAGCAGCGACACCCGCCGAGCCACGTCCTCGCCTGCCGCGGCGAGGCGCTCTCGGGCCCGCGCCAGCATGTCGGGTGAGGGGTCGACGAGGTCGACCTGATGGCCGAGCTTGGCCAACTCCACCGCCTCACGCCCGTCGCCGCCGCCGACGTCGACGATGTGCAGCGGGCCGGAGGGCAGATGTTCGAGGAGTTGGCGGTGGACGAGGTGTGCCCGCACGATCCCGCGTAACGTGACGAACTGTCCGAGGTAGCGGTCGGCGAGGGGGGCGAAGGCGTCGTCGCTCACGTCGAACGGTGAGCGTACCTTGGACTCGTCGCCCGTGCGGTTGACATGCAAGCATCTACACGGCGTCGTGACTCATCGCCGGCCAGGTCGGCGGAGTCCTGCCGTGATGGCCGGGCTCCCGGTGCGAGACCGCAGGGTCACACGACGGGCGGCGTGACCGTGCGCGCCGGCACGAACGCCAGCAGCGACACCAATCCGTGGAGTGCCAGCAGCAGCGCGATCGTCATAGGGGCGAACTCGGGGTCGCCGTTGACGGCGTGGACATTCTGCACTGCGCCGGCGATGACCGCTGCGGCTCCGACGAGGAGGGCCAGGGTGCTGCCGGCGATCTGGAGCCGCAGCGCCCAATTCGCGTGGAGCCTGCCCGTGGTGACGCCGAGCGTGTAGCCGCCCTGGACCAACAGCACCACTCCCGCCAGCACCACCAGCCCCGGCGTGCCCGTTGGTATCACGACCAGCACGATCAGGCCTATGCCGGCGGCTACGTCGACGAGCGAGAGTGTGACCATGACGGTCTTCACGAGGGCACCTCCCAGGAAAGATCGGGGATCGCGGCGGAGCTGGCCGGCCAGTGCCCGACCGGCGATCGGCAGGACGCCGAGCGCCCAGCGCCACCGCCGGCGACGCCCGGTGAGTTGGTCCATCTCGGCTTCATGGGCCAGGACCCAGTCGCGCCCCGGCCGAGGCACCAGGGGCGCCAACAGGCGATGGATGCGGCTCATGCTCCACCTCGGGCGGGCCGTGGCACCGCACGGCGCGGACTCGATTGCGCCGCCGCCTCGGCGGCGTACATCCGGCCGGCGGCGCTCAGCCGGTAGAGGTGGCGCGCCGGCCGTCCGGCCACGGGCGCAGGCACCCAGCGGGACTCGAGGTAGCCGCGCGCGGCGAGACGCATCAGCAGGGGATACAGGGTGCCCGAGGCGATGCCGGTGTCCCTGGACAGCTCATAACCGTGGCACCACTCCTCGGCGCAGCTCTCCAGCAGGTCGAGGACGGCCCGGGTCTGGACGGAGGGTCGGCGGCGGCGTGTCACGTCAACACTCTATATATATAGATTTAGTTAGTCAACCGGGTTGCAGCGACAGGGAACAGATCGAGACGAGGAGCGTTCTCCTGGCGAACAACCCAGCGAGGAACCCCATGCCCATCCACCGCCTCAACCACGCCGTCCTGTTCGTGTCCGACCTGGATCGCAGCGTCGCCTTCTACGAAGACGTGCTCGGGTTCGGTCGGGTTCCCATGGGCGATACAGACCTGGCAGGCGCCGCCTTCCTGCGGGCGCCGGGGTCGCACAACGACCACGACCTCGGGCTCTTCTCGGTGCCCGGTGCCGGGCCCTCGGCCGCCGGGCGGGCGACGGTGGGTCTCTACCACCTGGCGTGGGAGGTCGACACCCTTGCCGAGCTGGAGCGTGTCGCCCAGCGCCTCGGCGAGCACGGCGCCCTCGTCGGGGCCACCGATCACTCCACCACCAAGGCGCTGTACGGGCGCGACCCGGACGGCCTCGAGTTCGAGGTCTGCTGGCTGGTGCCCGCCGACCGGATCTCTGACGAGTTGCTCGCCGGCAGGGTCCGGCTGTTGCCGCTCGACCTGGAGAACGCCAAGGAGGAGTTCGGGGCGAACACTCTGGGTGGTGTCGGCGTGTCGATTTCCTCCCTCATCTGACGGCCTCGGCCGTAGTCGCCGCGTAGGTTTCAGGGGAGCAGAGAGGGGAGGTGCGCGATGCTGCGCAATGCGGTTGTCAACCCGGTCGTGCCGGCGACGGACATCGCACGAGCGAAGGCGTTCTACGCCGAGGTGCTCGACCTCGAGCCGATCGTCGAAGAGGCAGACGGTCTGGTGTATGCCTGTAGCGAGACCTGGTTCGTCCTCTACCCGTCGACCTCGGCGGGAGGGAACGGGACAACGGCGATCGAGTTCATCATCGACGATCTCGATACCGAGGTGGCCGAACTCGAGAAGCGCGGCATCATCTTCCTGAAGGACGACACCGCCTTCGATGGAGCCGCCGCCGGGGTCGGCCATCCACCGGACGTACGGGTCGCCCGGTTCCGCGACTCGGAGGGCAACCTCATCGCCCTCTGCGAGCTGATCGGCGCCAGCGCGGTCGACGAGTTGCGCGCCATGGTGGGCGGCTGAGCGCCCACCGACCGGATCAGGCCGGTGCGGTTCCCTGGCTGGCGAGCAGCAACTCGATCGTGGCGGCGTTCATCCGTCGCTTGATCGGGCCGATGATGGCGGGGTCCTTACCGCCGAGGCGGCCCGCCAACTCGACGGCGGAGGCGAGCACCTCATGCTCGGCGACCGCATCGTGGACGATGCCGAGCGCCATCGCCTCCTCGCCGCCGATGCGCCGGCCGCTGACCATCAGATCGTGGGCCACGTTGAGCGGCATGCGCGTCTTCACCAGCAGGTCCATGCCGGCCGTGAACGGGATGCCGAGGTCGACCTCGGGCAGGCAGAAGTAGCCACGGTCGGCCCGCATCACCCGGTAGTCGTGACACAACGCCAGCATCGCTCCGGCGGCGTAGGTGTGGCCGTTGCACGCCGCCACCGTCGTGGTGGGAAAGCCGAGGAGGCGGGCCAGCAGAGCCTCGGCGTCGACGACGAACTCACGTATGTCCTCGGTGCCGGGCAGCAGCAGCCACTCCAGGTCGAGTCCGTTGCTGTAGAAGCGGTCCTCGCCGGTCGTGACCAGCGCCCTGGCAGCGGGGTCGTGCTCCACCTCTTCGAGCAGGGCGTTCATCCCGTCGAGCCACGTCCTGTTCATCCGGTTCTCGCCGTCGCGCATGTGGAGCACGCGGACCCCGTCGCCGGCCTTCTCCAGATTCAACATGGCCGGTGACGGTAGCCGCCCGGGCCTTGGCGTCCTTGCGGCTGGGAGGCACTCTGAGGCGATGTTGAACTGCCAGCCGGCACGAACGGCCGCGATGGTCTCGCTCCCGGCCGGGGCTGGTTGGGGGCGACCCGGATCGAGCTGCCCGGCAGCCACCACCCGAGCGCCCTTGGTCCGTCGCCGGTATCGTGGCCCGCATCCAGCGAGGTGGGGGATTGAGCGAGGCGGAGCCGACGACGGTGCAAGGGACCTTCACGATCCTGTTCACGGATCTGGAGGGCTCCACCGACCTCCGGGTCAGGGTCGGCGATGCCACCGCCAACGACATCATCCGGCTCCACGACGACCTGGTCCGCTCCCGGCTGGAGATCGCCGGAGCCGTCGACACCAAGTCGCTGGGCGACGGGTTCATGGCGTTGTTCAACTCGGCGAACCAGGCGATCCAGACCGCCGCCGCCATCCAGAGGGCGATCGAGGATCACAACAAGGCCAACCCCGACATGCCGCTCTCGGTCCGGATGGGCCTCAACAGCGGCGACGTAACCCAGTCGGCAGGTGACGCCCATGGCACCGCGGTCCACGCCGCGTCCAGGATCGCCGACAAGGCGCAGGGCGGTCAGATCCTGGTCTCGCAGGTGGTCCAGGATCTCGCCGGATCCCTCGGCGACGTCAAGATCGTGGATCGCGGCCCGTTCTGGCTGAAGGGGTTCCCCGAGCGGTGGCGCCTCCACGAGGTGCTGTGGCGAGACAGGGTCTCGGATGCGCGGGTGACGCGGGAGACCCGGGCCGCCAGCGCTGCAGCCTTCGACCCACGGTCCGCCAGGGCCACCCAGGCACCGGTGGTGGGGCGGGCCCGCGAGTTGGAGGTGGTCACCCAGCAGCTCCTGGCGACACCGGCGACCGGGCTCAGGGCCGTCGTCCTCGAAGGCGAGGCCGGGATCGGGAAGACCAGGATGCTGGAGGCCGCCGCCGATCTGGCGGCCGAGCAGGAGCAACCCTTCTGGGTGCTCGATGTCATCGCCGACGAGGAGCTGCGGGGCCCGTTCCTCCTCTTCCGATCTCTGCTCACCTCGCCCCGGATGACCGCCGTCGCCAGGGAAGCCATGGCCATGGAGCAGCTGGACAGGGCCCACGAGGCGATCTCGGGACGGGGCCAGCGCGTGGAAGGCCTCTCCCCTCAGGAGCAGATGCTGCGCACCTTCGACGAGGTCGCCTCCGCCTTCCTCGCCCTGACCCGGGAGAGGTCGCTGCTCCTCACGCTCGACGACCTGCAGTGGGCCGACGACGACAGCATCCAACTGGTCCGCTACCTCGTGCGGACGATGGGCTCTGCCCCGATGTTGCTGCTGATGAGCCTGCGCCCCTACTCGGACTCGGCGACGGGCGGCGCCTCGAAGCTGATCGCCGACCTGGACCGGATGCGGGTCACCCAGGTGCTGCGATTGCAGCGGCTGACCCCTCGTCAGAGTGGGGAGCTGCTCCAGGACCTCCTCGGGGGCCCCACCGACAAGGCGACCCTCGACAGCCTGCATTCCCGCTCGGAGGGGGTTCCGTTCTTCATCGAGGAGCTGGCTCGGGCCTACCGCGAGGCCGAGGCGCTCCAGCTCATCGACGGCACGTGGACCATAACGAAGCTCAGCGGCCCGGCGGTCCCATCCTCGATCCAGTCGCTGGTGGAGCGGCGACTCGCCCAACTCTCGCCCGAGTGCCGGTCACGGCTCGCCGATGCCGGAGTCCTCGGTCGTCGCTTCCGCCTGTCCGACCTCGCCCGCGTCGTGGCCCGGGTGGATGCCGAGGCGCCACAGCCGGAGTGGGAGGTCGGACAGGACCTACAGACTGCCGTCGACCACGGTCTCATCGGAGAGGAGAGGGCCGGCTCGGGATTCGACTTCTCCTTCTCCCACGACCAGATCCGCGCCTCGCTGCTCGCCTCGCTCCCCCGGCAACGGAAGCGGGCGATCCACGCCGCCATCGCCGAGTACCTGGCGGCCGAAGGAGGGCCGGAGACCCTGTCGATGCTCACCTACCACGCCCTCCAGGCCGGGGATCAGGACCAGGCCGCGGCCTGCGGGGTCCAGGCGGCACGGACGGCGATGGCGATGTCGGCGCCTGAAGAGGCGGTCCGCCTCATCGACGCCACCCTCACCGCCGCCTCGGAGCCGCGGACCCGGATCGAGATGCTCCGGGTGAAAGACGACGCCCTCGCCGTGCTCGAGCGGGGGGTGGAGCGGATGGCCAACCTCGCGGAGATGACCGCCCTCGCCTCGGCCGTCTCCTCTCCCGCCCTCGACGCCGAAGTCAAGCTGAGACGGGCTTCGGCGGCGAGAGCCAACGAGGACTTCGAGCTGGCCGCCGACCTGGCCGGGTCGGTCCGCGCCTCCGCCGAGGCCTCGGGAGACAGGGACCTGGAGCTCTCGGCCTGCCTCGAGTTGGGACAGGCCATCACCAGGAGCCCGATCGGGGAGGGCTATTGGCCCCCCATCGAAGTTGACGTCGACGAAGCCGAGGAGCCGTACCAACGTGCCCTGGCGTTGGCCCGTGAGACCGGGGCCCGGTCCGCGGAGGCCGATGCCCTGCGCGAGTTGGCGGTCATCGAGGCGGGAAGGGTCAAGGTACGTGCCCTCGGACTGCACGAAGAGGGGACCTCGAAGCTCGAGATCCTGATGCAGGGACCGGAGCTGTTCGCCAGAGCCAAGGACCTCGCCGAGCAGGCGTTCCGCATCTACGAGGAGATCGGCGACCAGCAGGGCTCGATGTCGGCGCTGATATCGATGGCCTACGCCCACGTCACCGACCCCACCGCCCAGGGCATGGCGGGCCGGATCGAGCACATCAGGGCCCTCCATCACAGCCAGAAGGGTGAGGTCACCGAGAGCCAGTCGGCGATCGACGACGCCCAGATGCTCTACAGCATCCACACCTACGCCCGACTCAACGTGCAGCCGGGCTTGGCCCTGGAGCGGGGGAGGCAGGCGTTCGAGGCGGCCCGGGCCATCGGCAACCGCTGGCTCGAGGCGCTCTCCGCAGGTGGCACGGCGATGACCTGTCTCCAGGTCGGTGGGGGTGAGGAGTGCAGTGCCTGGCTGGATCGGGCCGCCACCGCTGCCATGGCGGTGGCGTCGACGGCGATGGCACGCCGGCTCGAGATGTGGCGGGGAGCCCACGCCGCGGCAAGGAATGACGTCGAGGAGATGACCCGCCACTACCGGCGGGCGGCCGACCTGGCCGGTCAGACCAACATCGGGGAGCGGTGCGAGGCGTTGGCGAGTCTCGCCTTCGAGTACGCCCGGATCGCCACCCTGACCGGTGACCACTCGCTCGTCGGGAAGGCGCGGGAGGCTGCCGGGGAGACCCTCGACGCCTCCCCGGAGACGAGTGGGAGATTCCCCACCGATGCCCTGGCTCATGCCGCCCTCTGTCTCGTCGCCGCCGCTGAGGGCGACACCGCCACTGCCGCCGACGAAGCCCGTGCCGCACTCGACATCGACGGAGAGACCCACCTCCTCTCTTTCGTGCCCATCCTGTGGGCCGCGGCGAGGGTGCTCATCGCCGGCGGCGAGCCCGAGGCGCCCAGTCTCAGCGCCGAGATCATCGGCGGGCTCTCCTATCTGAGCATGTCGATGGGCGACCCGGCGCTGCGAGCCAAGTGGTTCGCCAACCCGATCCATCGGGAGATGGCGGAGATCGCCGGCTTCGACCCTGACGCCTCACTGACAGCCGAGGAGGGCGACGGGCCCGAGCTGAGCGACGATGACCTGGTCTTGCTGCGGGAGCTGGCGGCGGGATCGGTCACCGCCCGCTCCGGGAGTGGCGGGGCGTCGGCTCAGGTCGGGGACCTGCTCGCCAAGCTCGGCGTGCGGACGGAGAACGAAGCGATCCAGTACGCCATCCGGGCCGGCGTCGCATGGCGGTGAGGGTCATCGTCGACCGGCGGCGGTGCATCGGCGCCGGCATCTGCATCGCCCTCGCTCCCACGGCCTTCCAGTGGAGGAAGGGGGACTTCCTCAAGCCGGAGCTACTCGACATGACCAGCGTCGATGAGGACACGCTCCGGGAGGTCGCCGCAGCCTGTCCCACCCAGGCCATCGTCCTCGAGGACGTGATCGAGCCCGTGCCGGGCTGATCCCCAGTGCTCAGACCTTGACCGCGCGGATGATCGCCGAGTGCATGCCGTCGGCGACGGCGTGCGTGGGGGTGACCGAGGCGTCGGTGAGGCCGGCCGCCCGCAGGCCCTCGGTGTACTCGGACATGCCGAGCGCACCGGCGATGCATCCCGCCCATGACCCCCGTTCCAGCCGCTCCTCGGCGGTGAGGTGGTCCTCGGCGACGATGTCGGTGATACCGATTCGTCCTCCCCTGCGCAGCACCCTGGCGATCTCCCGGAAGACGGCGGGTTTGTCGGCCGAGAGATTGACGACACAATTGGAGATGACGACGTCCACAGCGGCGTCGGGCAGCGGAATCTCCTCGATGTAACCCTGGAGGAACTCGACGTTGGTGGCACCGGCTTCAGCCTGGTGGGCATGAGCCAGTTCGAGCATCTCCGGTGTCATGTCGAGCCCGTAGGCGAAGCCGGTCGGTCCCACCCGCTTGGCCGACAGCAGGACGTCGATACCGCCGCCCGAGCCGAGGTCGAGGACGGTCTCGCCCGGCTGCAACTCGGCGACGGCGATCGGGTTGCCGCATCCCAGGCTGGCGAGGGCAGCGCCGCTGGGGATCGAAGCGAGGTCGTCGACCTCGTACAGAGCGCGCGAGATGTCGTCGGTGTTCGCCTGCGGCGGACCGCAACAGCCGTCGTCGCAACAACCATCGCCGGCGGAGGGGCCAGGGCCGACGGAGAGGGCGGCGTCGGCGTAACGCCTGCGGACGTCGTCACGAGTCGAGGCGGTGGTGTCCGACATGACGGCTCCTCCGTGGATCCGGCGGGCGACGAAAGACGACGCTCGCATCGACAAACTTCGATATGATTGCGTCACACTATCATTCGTATCGAAGTACGTCAATACATCAACCGGAGTCTGCCCATGGACGTGAAGACCATCGAAGCCTGCTGCGACCCGGTGCTGGCCGAGCCGCTCGACGCCGGCGAGGCCGAGGATCTGGCGGCGGCGTTCAAGGTGCTGGCCGACCCCACCCGGCTACGGCTGCTCAGCCTCATCGCCAACGCCGAAGGCCGCGAGGTGTGCGCCTGCGACCTGGTGGTACCGACCGGACGCAGCCAGCCGACCGTCAGCCATCACCTCTCGATCCTCGCCGAGGCGGGGCTCGTGACCCGCGAGCAGCGCGGCAGGTGGGCATGGTTCAAGGTGGTGCCCGAGCGCCTGGCGGT
>Ga0214471_10004610_pt1 | contig 10640 bp, 8 predicted proteins | sample RVTome_5_FD_207665 | JGI IMG/M metagenome (GOLD analysis project Ga0214471, IMG submission 207665) | Soil microbial communities from uranium-contaminated site in the Upper Colorado River Basin, Wyoming, United States - RVT142D155 | ecosystem: Environmental > Terrestrial > Soil > Contaminated >... | reverse complement strand
GTTGACCACGGCGCTCTGATCGTTCTGGGCCGTGACCGACGCGACACCGCCGTCCGCACTCGAGAACGACACCACCTCGGAGAGCGCGTTCCCGCGCGATCCCCTGGGCGTGGCAATCAGCGTGATGGATGAGGACTGAATCCCGTTGTTGAACTGGATCAGCGCTTGTGAAAGGTCTATGCTCTCGACCGCAACCGGGCCGGTGGTCTTGCAACTCGCGAAGGACGCCAGCGACGCATAGGCAAGCAGGCGGCGGCCATGGGCGTGCCGAACCAGGGAGATACCGCGAGCGATTGACTCCTGCAGCCGACGGTATATGGAGTGGCGACCACCGATCATCTGTGTTCCTCCCGACGGGACCTCGTGCCAGGCACCGAAAATCGGGCTGCGATCGTGCAGACGGCCCGTAGCGACACCGGCATCGCGCTGTTTTTTCGCCGTCCCGGGAGCTGCGTCGCCCGGTCACCGGGGTCGTCGCACAGTCCGGAACAGCGGAGCGCCAATGTCGCGCAGATGACCTGACTTGTCAAAGCGCACTGGTCCGTCGGCTGGCTTACGCCCGCTGTCGGCGCCGGATATGTTTGCCCAATATGGCCATCGGGAAACGAACAGGGCGTGGCCGTGCCGCGTGAACCTGGAAGGATGCGGCTCCGCGTTCCTCTCGCCGATGCCGGCGGTCGGCCGATCGCTGAACCGTACCTGGAAGCCATCCGCACCGGATACGGCCCCGACTTCCGGGTCCTGGGGGAGGTCGGGCGGGCGCTGAACGGTCGGGTCGTCTTTCTGGCGCGCGACCTGCGCCGCGACGTCCTGATGGCGCTCCGGCTTACTCCGGTCCCGGATCAGGCGGACGAACACGACCTGGAGGTCGCCCGGGAACTCAGGGACCATACGCCGAGCTGCGGAAAATGTGGTGCGCGCTTTCGCTCCAATGGACGGTTCTGCACCCAGTGCGGGGCCGACGCCAGCGCGATGCAGGAGGCCTGGTCTTCCGATGAACTCCGGGTCGCCGTGCAGGAGCGGGCCTCCGAGCGGGAGATGGAGATACTGGACGACATCCGCATTCCCGGTGGCAGGGTCTATTTCGCGGTCCACGCCAGGACACGCGCGCTCCATGCCCTTCAGCTGGAGGAGACGGACGCCGGCGAGTTCGCGCTCGCTGTGACCGGCATGCTTCAGCAGCTGCTCGCCGAAACGACGGCGCCGGGAGCCGCGAAGCGGAACCGTGCGTGATGCCGGTGGACGCCTGCGCCGCTACGAAGGGCAGCGTCCTTCGGCCAGCGTCACGCGGAAATCGGCTCGCCTGGCCCGGGCAACCCGCACCACTTCCAGGGGAAACACGTCGACGGGAAGTCGGGGACACGCTTCCGTGATCGTCACGAATGCCGACAACACGTCGTTCTGCACCCGAACGCTGTCCACGTGGATCCGGTCGCCCGCCTTCTTGGGGCCCGCCGCGACGAAGAGGAGCATCTCCCGCTGGAAGTTGACCCTGGGCGCTGGTGGTGGCGACGGGTTGGCCATCGTCACGCGCCGCCACTGCGACGCCAGCTCCGAGGAGTCGGAGACGGCCCACATGGTCGAGTCCTTCACTCCGCCGGCGTCGTCCTGATATACCACCTCCATGACGACCGAGGCCGGCGCCGCCTGCGGCATCACAACCGTCCGCGAGCAGCCGGAGCCCGATCCCGCGACGCCCAGAATGACCACCGTCCCTGCCCGGGACGCCCACACCGGCACGCGCCTAACGGGGACAACGAAGACCGGCGAGATGCCTCGGATCCAGTACTGGAGCCCCAATGAGCGTGATCCGCGCGTCGACTTCATAGTTCTGTCCATCTCCCGGGACGTTCCAGAGCAGCCGATAGGTGTTGCCGGATTCCTCACGCCAGGTGGCGCGTCCGAAGAGCCGGAAGATGCCCCACGTCTCTTCAAAGTCTAGACCCGCGACTCGGCTGCCGCCAGCACTGACACGGAGTGACGCGACCGACGTGCGGGCTTCCTGGGTGACCCATTCAATGTTCTGACTCACGGTCGCGTTGCTCGACGTGCGCGTGACCGCAATGCCGCCAATGGTGAGAGTGACCTCGTTGGTGCCGGGCGCGGGAGACAGGCGGCGGACGGTAAACTGGAGGCGGGGTCCCTGCCCCTGGCTGTCGAACAACGCCTCGCCCACCCGGCTTGCCCGATTGAAGAAATCGACGAACGTCCGGCTTACGCCGCTCGAGCCGCTCACCAGTTCCCAGGTATTCACCCGCTTCTGCAGAACATCCCGGAGGCCCTCGTTGGCCAGTCTCGCCAGCGCCCCATCAGTCGGGTGGAACATCCCGACCACCTGCTGCGGCGTGGCGGGAGGCCCGGCTGCATTGAACGGATACCGTGAGGCCACCTGGTCGAAGCTCTGGCAGAATTGGCGTACCGACTCACCGGCCTGCGCCCGGGGCAGTCCCTGCAGGAAGCGTTCTACCTGCGCAATGGGAGCCTCCAGCAGACGCTTGACGCTGCCGCCCACTTCGGAGGCGGAGTCTATTGCACTGAACTTGCTCGTCAGCTGAGTCGCGGCCTGCCGGGCGTCCTGTGCCTTGCCAAGTGCGGCGTCGCGCGCCGCGGGGTCGTTGTTCGAGGCCGCCATGCTCTTCAGCTCGTCGCCCAGAGAAGTCAGCGCGCCGGCGTATGGGCTGTTTGCCTCATTGAGCAAACCCGAGCCCTGGATCGGCGGAATGACGACATGTGCCGGCTGGAAGACCGACTGCAGTACGGTGGAATCCGAACTGCCTCCCGTATTGGCCGACACCAGCGCCAGCATCTGCAGCAGGGGTGACCGGAAGTCACCGAGCGTCCGGAGCGCATCGCCGGCAGCGTCCACCCGTTGGGCGACGCCCACCACGCCCGAGGCCAGGAATTGCCTCCAGTGCGTCACATACTCATCGTCGTAACGCTGGTGGACAGTCCTCGTCAGGCTGGCTACGTCCTGCTGCTCAGCCACCTCGCACTGAATGCCGCGATAGACCCAGTCCTCGCTCTGGGACGATACGTCACCAACCGTGAAGGCCTGGTGAGCCTCCGTCCACGCCGCGCTGGTGAACTCCGCGGGGACCTCATGCGGGTTCCGCAGCAGGGAGCTGGTGAACTGCACCGCCTGACCCTGCGACGCCACACGGCGGAGGAACTCCTGATACACGCGATTCTCATCCTTCAGGTCCTTCAGCATGGCACACGCCGGTCCAGCCACGGTGCGGTCCGACTCCGTCTGGCAGAGTTCGTCGCCGGCACAAAGCGCCAATCCGTAGAACGCGAGTTGCTGGAGTACCAGGTCCCGGTCGGACCCGACGAACATCCGCGTCTCCGGAGATCGGGAATTCAACCGAACCGTGGAGTCCGCGCTGAGCTGGTCGGGGCGGGACGTGACGCTCAGGTAGGTTGCCACAAGCGAGAAGGCACTGTCGAACGTCGTCTGCTCGGCGTTCATGGCCAGCGCCCGGAGCTCGGTGCGCAGGGAGTCGCGAATCCGACCGAGCAGCCGCGTCTGGAACTGGGTCCAGTAGATCCGGCGCGCCTGCGTGGTCAACTCGTCGCCCCGGTAAAGCCCCCAGCGCCGTCGAAGCGGGGGGCCCTCATCCCGCTGGCGAATGAGGACGACGAGTTCCTTCCGCAGGTCATCCAGTGCGGCCAGCGCCTGCGGCAGCGGCACGGTGCTCTCGAGCAGCGCGGTCGCCTCTGCGGCGCGAGTCACCCGATTCGCAAGCCCGCGATTCGAAAGGAACGACACGCTCGTTCCGCCGAGGACAACGAGGCCGACAGCGGACAGCGACCCGAACGCCAGCCGGCGGAGCTGCCGGAGGCCATGACCCGCCTGCATCATCCCGAGGGCGACGCGATCCTTGCGCACCACGTCGTGGAACAGGCCCGACAGGAAGAGCCACTGGGGCACCCGAGTGGGCGCGGCGGCGGGGCTCGCCGCATCGATGACAACGGGCCGCACCCCGGTGAGGTAGAGCCCGCGAACGAACGGACTGACCTCGAGGTGCCGCGGGCGGCACAATTCCACCAGGAACTCGACGACGCGCGGAGTCAGCTTCCTGAGTTCCCTGGGGAACTCGTACGCCGCGTTGCGCTCCTCCTGCGTATTGACGCGCGGCAGAATGCGCAGACGCTGCAGTGACAGCGACGAGAGCACCGATTCCATCGCGCCTTGGAGACGCTGGTACTCGCGATCGGCGTACGCACCGACGTCCGTGGCCAGCGCCAGCGGCAGGGTGCAGCCCAGTGCATGCTGAACTTCCTCCGAGGTCAGCTCGCGGACGAACTCGGGGAAGTTGCGTATCCGGTCACTCTTCGTGAGCACGACGTACAACGGCAGCCGGATCCCGAGGGTGCGCGACGCGACCGACAGCCGCTCCCGAAGCACTCCGGCCGTCGTCCGCAGCTTTTCGGAATCGTCTCCAACCAGGTCCTCGCAGCTGAAGCACAGGAGCGCGGCGCGGGGCGGCTGCGCTTTGCCGGCGAGCACGGCACCCAGGCGCTTGGGCCGCAGTTTCGAGGCGAGATGCTCCCAGGCATCGGGATTCGACAACAGCTTCCCGCCGACCTCGGCCAGAAGGACCCCGTGGGCATACCACAGGTTCACGTCCTTCGTCGGCGCGACCGCCGCGCCCCGGTGGGGTTCGCCGGCCAGCAGGTCGGGCTCCAGCCCGGCCTGCAGGATCGTCGTGGTCTTGGCGCTGCCTTCCGGCCCCAGAACCAGGATGAGCGGGAGGTCGCGCAGGCTGCGTACACTGACGCCGCGTGCCGCCGCCAGCCGCTGCGCTGCCAGCTTGAAGGCGGCGTCGATTTCGTCGGCCACGGCGCCGCGAGTACTCCGCCGAACACGCTGCACGAGGAACCAGACGACCACCGTGACGGCCACCGCGCCCAGAACCAGCAGCCCGCTCCGGAGAAACGCCAGGTTCCTTCCCTGAATCCCCAGCAGCGGGCCGACCCTCCACGCGCCGACCGAGAACACCAGGTAGCCGGCGAACGGAGCTACCAGAACGGTCAGCAGGCGGCGCATCATCGGTCGCATGGTCGCGTCACCTGCCTAACGCGGACAGGGTCTCCACCCCGCCGCGCAGCATCAGGGAGTACAGCATGAAGACCACCACCGCGAGGCTTCCGACCACCGCTGCCGAAATCCGGAGTCGCCGCAACCACGGGTCCGGTGGGGGCTCGAACTGTTCCCCCTCGGGCAACCTCCACGTCGGTGACAGGTCGGCGGGCGTCTCCCGGGTGCGTTGGATCCGTTCTCCGACCCGGGCCACCAGCGTATCGATGTCACCGCCGCTGGCGCGATGCTGCCCCCGGAAACCCAGCAGCAGGCAGAGCTGGTAGACCTCCAGCACGTCCGCGACATCATCAGACATCTCCCGCGCCATCAGCGTACGGAGATACTCGAAGAACGTGCTGCCGCCGATGTTGTTGCCGAAGACCTCCACCTGAAGCGGCATCCGCGGCCAGTCCAGGAACGCCGGACTCCCCGAGTGCAGGACGGCCTCGTCGACGAACACGATCACCGCATACTGAGCCAGCCGGATTTCCGCCTCGCCATAGCCCAGTTGCCTTGCCTCCTGGTCGGCCTTGGCGATCAATTGCTTGACGCGGACCCGGAAGGCAGCGGCGTCGGGAGGCGCCTCCCGTTCGCCGTGCATCCGGGCGCCGCTGGTGAAGGCCTCCTGGAACGACAGCGCCAGCCGACCGCGCCGCTCGGCTCGAGCGACCGCGCTCATGTCGGTACCCTGCGCCGCCCGGGCGGCGGGAACCTATCGGAGCACCGCAAGGAGATTCAGCTCCTTCACACCAGCGGCATCGGGCGTGTACACACCGATTTCCCTGGTCTTCACGATGGAGTCCCAGCAGGCTCCCTCCAGGGCAAGGGCATAGTACTGGCAGTTGGCCCGCACAGGGATCTCCGCAGGAGGAATCGCGAGATGAGTCACCGCCAGCCCGTGAGTGCCCTCGCGGACCAGCTGCTCGATCAACGCAGCCGAGCACACCTTGATCAGACGAGTCAGATCGCCCGCACCGGAGGCCCCGGAGGGGTGCACCGCAACCTCGAGAATCCACCGCGCCGGACGCAGGGCACGGGGATCCGTGACCGCTCCGGTGAACAGGAACTTGCGGACGCGAACGAGCGGGAGGGCAACAAAACGGGTCGGCGCCACCACATCGAGGTTCTTCCGGATCCATGCGTCCAACTCGGTGAACGTCTCCTCCAGTTTGTCGTGATCGTACCTCGGCAGCCCCGTGGGAGTCGCATCGAGTGTGAACGTGCAGAGAGCTCCGGCGAGCTGGGCCAGGTCGCTGTAGACCTGCTCGGGACTGGAACGGCGGAGGGCGAGATGATGCTTGAGCGGACCGAGGCTCGAATGGATGGTGTGCCGCAGCCAGAGACGCGACACCTGCTGGGATTTGTCCGCCGTGTCGCGACCACCCGCCTTCTGACCCGTGGCCAGGGCGTCCCCCTGCGCAGCCAGCATTTCAATCAGGTGGGAGAGCAACTCCATGATCCGCCGACTCGCTCCGATCTGCAGGCACGGAGGAATGAACTGCCCGTCGTAGTCGAAATGCCCCGATCCGTCCCGCCGTATTCTGGCGACGGGAAGGACCACGTCTCCCCCCTGTTCTTCGGACTCGAGGAGGAGCCGGAAGTTCTTCCGGCCGACGCGCACCAGCTTGCGCCCCTCGCCGGAGATCTCGTCATCAACCTCGCGGTCCTCTCCGACGTAGCGAACCCCGGGCTCGGCATCCGGTGCACAGTTGGCACCCCCCTCATTGTAGGGCGGTACCGCCAGGAGCACCCTGCTGCTCTGTTCGGTGGGTCGGAACAGGTCGCGAACGTCGCGAGGCGCGGGCAGTTGGTCGCACTCCGGAAAGTTGAACACCAATCCATCCGGCATGACCCCGCGCGCGTGCACCAGTGACACCACGCCGTTGCGCAGCGCGTCCGAATCGAATTCACATCCCAGCAGCCCGTAAGTGATCGGGCTCAGGCGCTGGAACACGAACGCAATCGTGCTTTCGAAGTACCTGTTCTGCGCCTGGAAGTGATGCTGGGCGAGGTGCATTCCCTCGCTCCAGACCAGCGGAGACAGCATTTCCATGGACGGGATAGCGCCCTCGTGGTGAATGAGTGCCAGGCGCCACGATCGGAGCCCGGCAATCGCTGCCGGGCGGGCGCTCAACGCCTGCCAGTCCGGCACGCAGATTGCTCCCTCACAGGGCGCCCGCTATCATAACGCTTTTGCTGGCACTATGTAGCCCGTGCCGACGGCGGTCGCGCCGCTGGCGCGGCCCTGCGGGCCCTGGACCAACTTGATGACCGACGCCGAGTTCCGTTCCCGATATGAACGCCTGGGTGTTGTCGTCGAGGGATCAACCGTCTCGACGCAATTGGTGCGCGACACGGAGCAGGTGGTGCGGATGGCCCACATTCTGGGTTCCGAGGACGGTCCCGGCGCCGTGCGACTCGCCGCGGTGAATCGTCTGCCCGCCAAGGTTCAGGAGGCGATCGTCGAGCGGTGCCTGGTTGGCGGGGTGTGGGTGCTGGTCACCCGGAACCTGGACGACTTCGTCGACTTCGATCAGTGGATGGAGGCGAATGGCGGCGCGCCGGCGGCGGCATTCGTTTCCGACGTTTTCGGACCACGGCTCGGGGGGCAAGCCGGAGACGCCATGCCACGTCCGGGAAAGGAATCGGCACGGCCCGTGAGGCGGTCGACCCCTGAGCCGCGGCCGACCGAACTGTTTGGCCCTCAGCTCAAGCCCTCTGACCTGGTTCGCCCCCCCGCCTCACTCGGCGGGCCTGCCCGCAACACACCGCAGCGCGAGGCAAAGCGGGCTGAGGCGTCGGTAGATGCATCGCGTTCCGCGCCTCAACCGTCCGCTGCCGGACCGAAGGTTTTCTGGAGGGACCTCCGCGAGGACGCGGTCGTTCAGGCGGAGCCGGCCCCGGTGGAACCTCCCGCCCCAACCGTGCCGCCGCCCAGGCTGGCGGCGGACGCCAGCGACCTGACCGCGAGCTCAGCAGGCCTCGCGCAAGTAGAGAAGACGGAGCCCACGTTCCCGGCTCCGTTGCCGTCCTACCGGATTCACTCTCAGCCCGGAGAGACGAAGCCAGCGCCGCTGCACGCCCATACGATGGAGCGGTCGATGCCTCGAATCCCCTTGCCCGGGCGGTCATCGGCCGCCGCCAGGTTCACCCAGGTAATTTCCGGGCGGCCACAAGGTGCGCTCGATGATGCGCCCGCCGAAGGCGGCTCCGGGCAGGCGCAGGACTCGGACGAAGCGCCCGGGTTCCCGAAGTGGCTGATCATCACGATGGTCGTGATCGCGGTGGTTTCGGTCGTCCTGATCGTGATCGGCTTCGTCATTTAGTTCGCTGGCGATCCGTCGGCCCGGGTTCGGGGAGCACGATGAGCAGCTCCAGCCTGGGGTCGGGAAGATCCGCGGGCACATACACCGCCAGATGGCGCGCGCGCGTGATGGCGTCCCACTCGGAACCCTTCCTCACCAGTTCGAAGTAATGGTAGTCCAGTTTGACCGGGATGTCGGCCGGAGGCTGGTTGACCCTCCGCACCTCGAGGCCCGGAAGCTGTGACCTGATCAAATCCTCGAGCCGGTTTCCCGCGCTGACTTTCAGGAGCGCCGTCGCGCGAGTGACTTCATTTCCGCTGGCCGCGGTCCGCAGAGCCAGGTACATCCGCGGCGCCTGCAGGTAGCGATCGTCGTCCAGCGCCGTGGCTTGTACGGAGTCCGAGACGGGTCGGAGCGGGAGCGAAACGCAGCGCTCCGGAACCACGGTCTCCAGAAGCTCTCGAAGGTGGACATCGAGCCGGGTGAAGCACGTCCCCAGATCCGAGTGGTCGTAGGACGGGAGGTCCCGGGTCGGGTCGACTCGGTCGGAGAAGGTGGTCAGTGCCCCTGCCAGTGCCGCCATGGCCTGGTAGAGGGTGACCGGATGCGCGTGTCGCTGCTCGAACAGGTGCCGGATCCGCGGGAAGTGCGAGTTGACCGTGTAGAGCAGCCAGAAATTGGCCACATCCCGCTCGGCGTACTCGGCCAGACTCTCCTTCCGCTGGCGTCTCCCACCGGAGAGGGTGGTGCTCTTGGTGGCCAGGATTTCGACCAGGCGCCGAGCTGTAGCGACCAGGTAGTCGCTCGCCGAGAAGTCCACCAGTGGGGGGACGAAATGCGGGTCCAGCTCGTACTCTCCCGTTTCCCTGCGCAGGATTCTGGCGACGGGCAGGACGGAACTCCCTTCCAGCGGCTCTCCCGTGACCAGAAAGCGCAAGTTCTTGCGCGCGACCCGGATCTGCTTCTCCGCCAGGCCGGAGTTCTCGTCGCGGCGGCTGATAAAGGCGCTCCGAAAGCGGGTTCCCCCGTGCGCGCCGCTCTCGGCTACGTTGATGCCGCCGATCTGGTACTGCGGAATGGTGAGGAAGACGTCCAGGGTCCGCTGGTCCTGACGCCAGCACTCCTGAAGCGGCCTCGGCGCCGGTGCCGGATCGGCGGCTGGCATGTCGAAGGGCAGGCCATCGGGGAAGACACCGGCTGCCGTCGCAAGGGCGAACGACCCGGCGGCCAGTTCCTCCCGGTTCACGACGAACTGGTGGAACCCCCATGGGGCGAACGCCAGGCCGTCGAGTCGGAACGTGAGCAGGTCTTCCAGATAGCGATCCTGGACCTGCAGGTGCTGCGGCGTGAGCAGCACCCCCTTTGCCCAGACGACAGGCTGGAGTTGGCGCATGGGGCGCAAACCTAACGGGACGCCCATTGAAGTCCAGTACGAAACGCCGGGCGACGCCTGCTTCGAAGCACGAGGGGTCCAACGGCTCCGGCGGCGTCACCCGGGTGACGGGGTGCGAGCCGATCCGGTTGCCGCGGTGGGGGGGCGGCCCGGGAGCGGGTGGCGCAAGGGTGGTCAGGGGGGCAGCGCCGGCCTCGCCAAGCCGGCGGACTTGTCGTATAATTGCGCCCCGATTCGGACCATCCGCCTCGGAGCATGTGGTACGCTCCGGGGGCGGCGTTGGGTTCCCATGCACTGGGCGAGGAGAACCAGGTTATGAGTGAGAGCTTCCAGCAGCGACGAATGCGGCAGCGGCCCGCTCGGGTCAACATCACGTATTCGGTGCACACCGGCGACGCGATCCTCAAACGCGAGCTGCCGTTCATCATGGGCGTCATGTCGGACCTCAGTGGCGACGGAGCCGACGACCTGCCCGAGATCGCGGATCGCGATTTCGTCGAGATCAAGCCGGACAACTTTGACAAGGTCCTCAAGGGCATGAAGCCCCGGCTCGAGTTTTCCGTCGACAACAAGCTCGAGGAAGGATCGACGGACAAGCTCGGGGTCAGCCTCAAGTTCGAGAGCTTCGCGGACTTTTCACCGGAACGGGTGGCCGAGCAGGTGGAGCCGTTGAAGCAGCTCCTGGAAAAGCGCAAGGCGTTGTCCGACCTCAAGGGCAAGCTGGCCGCTAACCGGAACCTCAACAAACTCCTCCAGAAGCACCTTGGCGACGACGCCAGCAAGTCGAAGCTGCTGGAAGAGCTCAAGGGTGAAGGAGACGACGATGGCGGACGCTAAAGAGCAGCTGTCCGACGCCAAG
>Ga0214471_10004609_pt1 | contig 10640 bp, 11 predicted proteins | sample RVTome_5_FD_207665 | JGI IMG/M metagenome (GOLD analysis project Ga0214471, IMG submission 207665) | Soil microbial communities from uranium-contaminated site in the Upper Colorado River Basin, Wyoming, United States - RVT142D155 | ecosystem: Environmental > Terrestrial > Soil > Contaminated >... | reverse complement strand
CGGGGGCGGCCAAGGCGGGCATCGTCGCGCTGTCGGTCGCCAGCGTCCCCGCGATCGACTACGTGCCGATCGACCCGGCCCTGCACGGGCGCCTGGACCAGGCGGTGGCCGTCGTGCGGCGCAGCGGCCGGCCCGAGCTGGGCCTGGCGTTCATCCAGTTCGTGAACGGGCCCGAGGGCCGCCCGGTGATGAAGAAATACGGCTTCCTGCTGCCCGGAGAGTTCTGACATGGACCTGTTCCCGCTGCGGCTCTCGCTCGAGGTGTCGCTGGCCGCGACCGCGCTCACCCTCGGGCTCGGCGTGCCGGTGGCGTGGGCGCTCGGGCGGCGCGCGTTCCCGGGCCACGACCTCCTCGCCGCGCTCGTCGTGACGCCGCTGGTGCTGCCCCCGACGGTGCTCGGGTACTACCTGCTCGTGCTCGTCGGGGCCCGCGGCCCGGTGGGCCGCGTGCTCGACGCCATCGGGATCGAGGTCGCCTTCACCTGGAAGGGCGCCGTCCTGGCCGCCTGCGTGGGCTCGATCCCGCTGCTGATCCGCGCGGCCCAGGCCGGGTTCGAGGCGGTCGATCCCCGGCTGGAAGCCGCCGCCCGCACCCTCGGGCGCTCCGAGTGGTCCGTCTTCTGGAGCGTGACGCTGCCGCTGGCGTGGCGCGCCGTGCTCGCCGGCGCCGTGCTCGCCTTCTGCCGGGCCTTCGGGGATTTCGGCATCACGCTGATGGTCGCCGGCAGCATTCCCGGCAAGACCCAGACGCTGCCGCTGGCGATCTACGATCACGTCCAGGCCAACCAGATGCCGGAGGCCAACACGCTGGCGCTGCTGGCGGCCGGCCTCGTGGTCGTCCTCTTGCTCGGTCTGGGTCGAGTCGTCCGGCTGCGCTATTGACCGTGCTCTCCGTGTCGCTGACCAAGCGGCTGCCGGACTTCACGCTCGACGTGACGTGGGACGCCGCCGACGTGGTGACCGGGCTGTTCGGCCCGTCCGGATCCGGCAAGACGCTCACGCTCGACTGCCTGGCCGGCCTGGCCCGGCCCGACGCGGGACGGATCGTGCTCCGGGACCGGGTGCTCTTCGACGCCGCGAGGGGCATCGACGTGCCGTCGCGGGATCGCCGGCTCGGCTACGTGTTCCAGGGCTACGCGCTGTTCCCGCACCTGACCGCGAGCGACAACGTCGCCTACGGCCTGCGCGGCCGGCCGCGGGACGAGCGCCGCCGTCGCGTCGCGGACGTCATCGGGCGGCTGGGGCTCTCCGGTCTCGAGCAGCGCTATCCGGCCCAGCTGTCCGGCGGGGAGCGCCAGCGCGTCGCGCTGGGCCGGGCGCTGGCGCCGGAGCCCACGCTGCTCCTGCTCGACGAGCCGTTCTCGGCCCTCGACCTCCCGCGGCGGCGCGCGCTGCGGGACGACCTCGCGCGGGTGTTGCGCGACTGGGGGACGGCGGCCGTGGTGGTCACCCACGATTTTACCGAGGCGTACCGCCTGGCCGACCGCATCGTGGTGTACGAGGCCGGGCGCGTGGTGCAGGCGGCGCCGCGCGCCGAGCTGCTGTGGCAACCGGCCTCGGAGGCGGTGGCGCGCATCATGGGCATCCCCAACGTGCTGCACGGCACGGTGGTCAAGGCCACGCCCGACCGCATCCAGCTGCGCTGGCGCGACCAGATCCTGGAGGCCGTGAACTCGCCGACACGGTCCTATCTGCCGCCGCCCGAGACGCCGATCGCGTTCTTCATCCGGCCCGAGTACGTGCGGCTCATCCGCAAGGACCGCGGACCGGCCGATCCGGGTCACCACATGAATCTCATGACCGGCGTCGTGGTGGCCGACGAGGACTTCGGCACGACGTGGCTGCTGCGCATCCGGCTCGACGCGCCCGGCCCGCCGGCCCAGGGCGACCACGACCTGCAGGTGGAGGTGCCGCACCTCGTCCACGAGATCCTCGAGATCGAGCGCGACCGGCGCTGGGAGTTCTCGATTCATCGCGGGTCGATCCACGTGCTGCCGGCGTGAGCGGGGTGATCGCGCTCCGCGACGTGCGCCTGGGCTACGCGGCCGGGTTCACGCTGGACGTGCCCGCGCTCGACGTCATCGCCGGCGAGGTGCTGGCCGTCATCGGCCCCAACGGCAGCGGCAAGTCCACCCTGCTGCGCGTGCTCGGTCTGCTCGAGCGACCCGCGCGCGGGCAGGTGCTCGCAAACGGCCGGCCGGTGGACGCCCGCGACGCGCTGGCCGAGCGGCGCCGCATGGCCACGGTGTTCCAGGAGCCGCTGCTGGCCGACACCACCGTCGCCGCCAACGCGGCGCTCGGCCTGCGCTTCCGCGACGTGCGGGCCGCCGACGCTGCGCGCCGGGCCGCCCGGTGGCTGCAGCGCTTCGGCGTCGGCGGGCTGGCGGCGCGGCCGGCCCGGACGCTGTCGGGCGGCGAGGCCCAGCGGGTGGCGCTGGCGCGCGCCCTCGTGCTGGAGCCCGACGTCCTGCTGCTCGACGAGCCGTTCGCCGGCCTGGATCAGCCGACACGCACGGCGCTCATCAGCGACCTCGGCGCCGTCCTGCGCGAGGACCGGATCACCACCGTGCTGGTCACCCATGACCGCGGCGAGGCGCAGGCGCTGGCCGACCGGGTGGCCGTGATGCTGGGCGGCCGCATCCAGCAGCTCGACACCGCGGCGAAGGTCTTCCAGGCGCCGGCCTCGGAGGCGGTGGCGCGCTTCGTGGGCGTGGAGACGATCGTGAGCGGCCGGGTCGTCGGCCGCGCCGACGGCGTGACCCGCGTGGAGATCGCCGGCCGCACGCTGGAGGTGGCGGCCCCGGCCGAGCCCGGGCGCCGGGTGCGGCTGGCCATCCGGCCCGAGGACGTCACCCTCGCGCTGCCCCCCGAGCGGGGCGGCGCCTCCTCCGCGCGTAACGTCCTGGCCGGCTCGATCGCTCGCATCACCCTCACCGACGCCGGGGCGCGCATCGTGGTGGACTGTGGATTCCCGCTCGTCGCCACCGTCACCCCGCGCTCGCTCGCCGAGCTGGCGCTGGCCGAGGGCATGCCGATCGCGGCGGTGTTCAAGGCCAGCGCGCCGCACCTGATTCCCGCCCCCGCGACGCCCGCCCCCGCGAAGCTTGACACCCCCAGCGGTCCGGGGCTATAAGACAAGCACCCGCAACCAGTGGCAATGGACGGGGGACAGTATCGACTCAGCGGCCCGCGAGCCAGCGATCGGCGCACGACGCTGGCTTTGTTTGTTTTACGACGGGCCTTCCTCCACTGCCGAATGGAGGCCAGCACGATGACCCAGGAGACCCTCATCGATCGACTCATGGCCGAGAACGAGGAATTCCGGCGCCTGCGCTCCGAGCATCAGGGGTACGAGCACGAGCTCGAAGCGCTGAGAGGCACCGCCTCGCTCTCGGCCGACCAGCACTGGCGGATGAGCGAGCTGAAGAAGCTGAAGTTGATGGCCAAGGACCGCATGGAGGCCATCATCCGGAGCACCCGCTCCGGCGTCACCGCCTGAGCTCCACCGGCCGTGTCCGGCGGCGCCGTCGCCCCGCGCGACGGCGCGCGCCGCGGAGCTCCACCCCCGCCGATGGCTTCCGCGGCCTCTCCCACCTCACGGCCGAGGGCGACGCCCGCATGGTGGACGTGTCCGGCAAGCGCGAGACCGTCCGCGAGGCGGTGGCCCACGCGGTGATCCGCATGCGCCCCGCCACGCTGCGCGCCGTCCAGCGCGGCAATGCGCCCAAGGGCGACGTGCTCGGCGTGGCCCGCACCGCCGGCATCCTGGCCGCCAAGCGCACGCCCGAGCTGATCCCGCTCTGCCACCCGCTGCGCCTCACCCGCGTGGAGGTCTCGTTCGCCGCGCGCCCGCGGCGCGGCGAGCTGACGGTCCAGGCGCGCGTGAGCACCGTGGACAAGACCGGCGTGGAGATGGAGGCGCTGACGGCGGCCGGCGTCGCCGCGCTCACCGTGTACGACATGGTGAAGGCGCTCGAGAAGGGCGTGACGATCACGAAGCTCCAGCTGCTCGAGAAGTCGGGCGGTAAATCGGGACACTGGATCCGATGAAGACGGCGCTCGTGCACTCCGAGGACTGGGCGCGGTTCGACTACGGGCCGCAGCATCCGCTCCGCATGGAGCGCCTGGGCCTGACCTGGCGCCTCATGCAGGCCTACGGCCTCACCCGATTGTCGAACGCCGTCGTGCACACGCCGACGCCGGCCGCCGAGCGTGACCTTGCGGTGTTCCACGCCCCCGAATACCTGGCGGCGCTCAAGGCCGCCAACAGCGGCGCCCAGCCGCCGGGCGGCGGCGCCTTCGGCCTCGGTCCCGGCGACAATCCCGTCTTCCGCGGCCTGTGGGAGGCCGCCCAGCTCGTGGCGGCCGGCTCGCTGCTGGCCGCCGACCTCGTCGCCCGCGGCGAGGCCGACCGCGCGTTCCACTTCGCGGGCGGCCTGCACCACGCGCTGCCCGACCGCGCCTCCGGCTTCTGCTACGTCAACGACGCGGTGCTGGCGATCCTGCGACTGCGCGAGCGGGGGCTGCGCGTGGCCTACGTGGATATCGACGCCCATCACGGCGACGGCGTGCAGTACGCGTTCTACGGCGATCCCCACGTGCTCACGATCTCCGTCCACGAGCGGGGCGAGCGGCTGTTCCCCGGCACGGGGTTCGTGCACGAGCTGGGGGAAGGGGAGGCCGCCGGCTACTCGGTGAACCTGCCGCTGGAGGCCTACACCGACACCCAGGTCTACCTGCCGGCGTTCGAGGCGGTCGTCCCCCCCCTGCTCGAGCGCTTCAAGCCCGACGTGATCGTGGTCCAGCTCGGCATCGATTCGCACCGCACCGACCCGCTCACCCACCTGGCCCTCGACGTCCAGGGCTTCGCGCGCGCCCTCGCCCGCGTCCTGCCGCTGGCGCCCCGGCTCATCGCGCTCGGGGGCGGCGGCTACGACCTCCGCAACGTGGCGCGCGCGTGGACGGTGGCGTGGGCGGTGCTCAACGGCGTGGAGCTGCCGGCGGAGCTGCCGGCCGCCTTCGACGAGGACACCCGCCGCTTCGCGTTCGCCTCGCGGCGGCTCTGGGACGAGCCGGCGCCCGCGCTGCCGGAGGAGATCGGGCGCGCCGTGCGCGAGTACGCCGACCGCCAGGTCGACGCCGTCCAGCGCACGATCTTCCCCTTCCACCGGCTCTGACCGTTCGGCTCCCGGGTGGTCAGACCGGGCACCGGGTGAACCGCCCGATGCCCGGGCCCCCGCCACACCGATAAGTGTGCGCAGGGACTGCACTCGCGCTTGGCACCCTCCTTGTACCCGGTCCGTGCGGACGGCGCGCAGTGCACCTGACCGGACAGCGAGGTCGGTGGCCATGACTATTCCAGTGGATCCGAAGGTTCTCCTCGGCGCCCTTCTCGTCGCCCTCGTCGCGGCCTCACGATTCAACACCGCGCCGCCGGCAAGGGAAACCTTGCCGGACGGCACGTCGCGGCCCCTCGGCCTTCTCCGGACGATCTTTCAGTTGAGGGAGGAGCCCGCCTCCGCCTTGTTCCCGCCGCCGCGGGCGCACACGACCTTCTTCAAGTTCCAGCTGTACCGCGCGGCGTACGCGTTGACCGGCGTCGCCGTCTACCTGGCGCTGTATGCCATCCCGGGAGTCGCCGGCGAGGTCGACCGCTTCATGGCGACCATCGGGACCGAGACGATCCCGACGCTCGCCAACGGCGGACCCATCCTCATCGCGTTCGTCGTCGCGCTGCTGTTCCCGGTGTGCCCGCCGTTCCGGGCGGGGGAGCGGGCGGTGCGCCGCACGTTCTACGACCGGGCGTCCATTCCCGCCCAGCAGCTGCGTGAGCGCCATCGCCTCAAGCACGCGCCGTACGTCGTCGACCCGCTCATCCTGAAGACGGTGCAGGACCACCTCGCGCAGGAGGATTTCGAGCCGGCCGACCTCCTCATGGAGGAGACGCCCACGACACGCTCGATGTGGACCAAGGCCGCGGTCTTGATGGCGCACATCGAGCGCTGGCAGGGGGAAGACCGCTACAAGACCGCGTTCGCCACGCTGCGGGAACAGGCCGGGATCACCCGAAGCGTCGATCGTCTGAGCGAGGTGTACGAGGCCCTCAAGCCCGACGCGCGGATGTGGTTCAAGGCCGTCCGGGCGCAGGCTGCGGCGCCCGAGACCAGCAAGCGCGAAGCCTCCTTCCGCCGCAACTGTCTCGAGCTCCTCGTCTCCATCTATGACTTCCTCAGCCGGGTGTCCCTCCACGCGCACTACACCGACCGTGACCGGGTCACCCGGATGCGAGAGCTGGGGTTCGTCCTCCGGCCCAGCCACAACGGCCCGATTCCCGATGCCAACGACATCGCGGCGCTCGGCGTCCTGATCGCCGGCATCGTCATCCTGCCGCTCTCGTACCAGGTCGGCACGCCGCACGCGATCCTCATCAGCGTCGAGGTCTACGCGGCGATCATCACGCCCATCCTCCTGGCCGCCCGGTTTCCCCTGCTGGCCGCGGCCCGGTCGCACGGCACGCCGCAGCTGGCGTTCCCGCTCGCCGCCGGGCTGGTTGCCGCGGCCGTGGGCGTCGTCGCCCACACGCTGGTGTTCTCGTACCAGCCCGCCGGCGCCTCATGGTTCGACCTGGCCCGCGGCTGGTCCCGGTACGCCACCCGGAGCTACCCGTGGAGCTTCTTGCTGTTCCTGCTGGCGGCGCTCATCGCCTGGCGGATGCGGACGCAGGCGTATCCGGATCCGCGTGCCACCCGGGGGCTGGCGCGGATCACGCTCTGGGGCAACGTCACCGACGCTGGACTGTTCCTCGGCTGCACGCTGGCGCTGGTGGGGTTCTACATCCGGCCGAAAGTCGCCGAGCTGCTGCAGACGCCGGCCCGGGCGGATGACTGGATGCTGCTCCTGCTGCCCTCCGCGATCGCGGCGGTCCTCGGGTTCTTCGTGCCGACGTGGTACCGGGCCAACGCCGTCACGACGGACGCCGCGGTGTCGTCGCCGCGCCGGCCGGCTGCCGTCGTCCCGGCTTCGTAGGCGGCGGGCTCAGCGCGGCTGGGCGAGCAGCGCCTTGATCCGGGCTTCGAAGGCGGCGTAGGGCTGGGCCCCGACGATGCGAACGCCCTCGAAAGCGGGGCCCGGCGTCGTGCGGCCCAGCACGAACGACGGCGTGCCGGACACGCCCGCGCTCGTGGCGTCCGCCACGTCACGGTCGATCTCGGCCGCGTACGTCTGGGCGGTGATGCAGGCCGAGAGCTTGTCGACGTCGAGCCCGAGGGCGCGGGCCAGCACCACGTAGAGGTCGGGTCCGAGCGCGGCGGCCTTCAGGGTGACCTCGTGGCGCATCTCCCAGAACTTGCCCTGCGCGCCGGCGCACCGGACCGCCAGGGCGGCCGGGCGGGCGTTGGGGTGGAAGTCGAGCGGGAAGTCGCGGCTCACGAAGCGGAGCTTGCCGGTGTCGATGTATTCGCGCTTGAGCCGCTCGAAGGCGTTCACGTGGAAGGTCCGGCAGAACGGGCACTCGAGGTCGGTGAACTCCACCAGCGTCAGGGGCGCGTCGGCGCGTCCCAGCGCGTGGACGCCGGTGAGGTCCACGCGCACCTTCTCGTCGCGCGGCCGCTCGGCCGGCCGCGCCGGGGCGCGAAGGCCCTCGATGGCCCGCCGCAGCTCGCGGATCTCCCGGATGAGCGTGTCGGCCTGCTCCCGGGTGATCGTGTCCTGGGCGGAGACAGTGGCGGGGCCCGCCGTCGCCGCCAGCAGCACCACGGCACCGGCCACCACGCGCACGCGCGCACGAAGCACAGTCCTCATGACGCTCCTATTAGAGCCGACCGGCGGGGGAATTCCAATCACTCCCGGCGACCGCCCTGGGCGGCCGGGGGAGTCCCCGTGCTACAGTGGCGTGATCGTGCTTTCGGAGGCCTGACGTGCGGGGAGTGCTCATCACGTTCGAGGGCGTCGAGGGCTCGGGCAAGACGACCCAGATGCGCCGCCTCGGACGCTGGCTGAAGCGGCAGGGGTACCAGGTGGAGCAGACGCGCGAGCCGGACGGCACCGCGCTCGGCGTGGCCGTGCGGCGGCTGTTCGAGCGCGGCCCCCAGCCGCTCGCCGAGCTGTTCCTCTTCCTGGCCGCCCGTCACCAGCACGTCGCCGAGCGCGTGGCGCCCTGGCTCGAGCGCGGGCGCGTCGTGCTGTCCGACCGCTACGCCGACGCCACCGTCGCCTATCAGGGCTACGGCCGGGGCCTCGATCCCGAGATGATCCGCGAGCTGAACGTGCGCGCGACCGGCGGCGTGCTGCCGGACCTCACGCTGCTGTTCGACCTCGATCCCGCCGCCGGCTTCCGGCGCATCGGCCGCCGCCGCGACGCCTTCGAGCGGCAGGCCCTGGCCTTCCACCGCCGCGTGCGCCGCGGGTATCGCTCGATCCAGCGCGCCGAGCCCAAGCGTGTGCGCCTCGTCGACGCGGCCCGCCCGCCGGCGGCTGTCGCCGCCGACGTGCAGGCGATCGTGGGGGAGTTCCTGCGTGGGGCTTGAGGCGATCCGTGACCAGCCGCGGGCGGCGGAGCTGCTGCGGCACGCGCTGGCCGGCGGGCGGGTCGCCCACGCCTACGCCTTCGTCGGGCCGGCGGGCGCCGGGCGCATGACGACCGCGCGGGCCTTCGCGCAGGCGCTGCTGTGCGAGACGGGCGCGGGGTGCGGGCGATGTCGCGGGTGCCTGCTCGTCGCCGGCGGCCGGCATCCGGACCTGCACGTCATCGCCCCGACGCCGCCCGAGCGCAATCCCAAGGGCGCGCCGGTGATCCGGATCGACGCCGTCCGGGAGCTGGAGCGCCAGGCCTCGTTGCGGCCGGCGCTGGGCGGCCGCCGCGTGCTGATCCTCGACGGGGCCGAGCGCATGACCAGCGAGACGCCCCAGGCGTTCCTGAAATTCCTCGAGGAGCCGCCGCCGGGGACGGTGGTGATCCTCGTGCTGTCGGGCGTACGGGCGGTGCCCGCCACCGTCATCTCGCGCTGCCAGATCGTCCGCTTCCAGCCGCGCGACGCCGGCCGGGCGGCCGCCGCCGTCGGAGAGGCGCTGGCCCTGCTGCAGGCCGCGCGCGCCGACGGCGCGCCGGGCCTGTTCCGGCGGACCGAGCGCATCGACCGCGAGAAAGCCGAGAGCCTCGTGGACGGCTGCTGGCTGCTCTGCCGCGACCTGCTGCTGGCGCGGGCGGGCGCTCCCGCCGCCCTCCTCAGCGACCCCGGGCGGGCGGACGGGCTGGCGGCCGAGGCGCGCGACTGGAGCGACGAGGGGTTGCGGGCGGCGATCGAGACGTGCCGGCACGCCCGCGAGGCTTTGATCAACAACGTGACGCCGCGGCTCACGGTGGAGACGGTGATCGGCCGCCTGCTGGCCCGGGCCGCCTGAGGACGTGATGGACGATATCCGCGAGGAGTGGCTGATCGGTATCCGGCTGCGCGACGCCGCGCCCGCCGACGACTACAAGCTGGTCGACGACCTCGCCATCCCGGTCGGCGAGGTGGTGGTCGTGGAGACGGCGACCGGCACCGCCCTGGGCGAGGTCCGCCGGCCGCGGCGCCTGCTGCCCGAGTTCAAGCGTGACCGCCTGTTCCGCCGGGTGGTGCGCCCGGCCACCGAGGTGGAGGCGCGCGAGTATCGCGACCGCCGGCAGCGCGAGGAGCGCGCGGTCGCCTCCGCCCAGCGCCTGGCCCGCGCCCGCGACATGGTGATCAAGGTGGTGGACGTCGAGATGCACGGCCCCGACCGGCGGGTGACCGTGTACTTCAACGCCGAGGACCGCGTGGACTTCCGCGAGCTGGTGCGCGACCTCGCGCGCGAATTCCGGGCCCGCGTCGAGATGCGCCAGATCGGCGCCCGCGACACCACCCGCGTGATGGACGGCATCGGCCCCTGCGGCCGCCAGCTCTGCTGCTCGTCGCACCTGCGCAAGTTCGAGCCGATCTCGGTGAAGATGGCCAAGACGCAGGACATGCCGCTCACCGACAGCCGCCTGCTCGGCAACTGCGGCCGGCTGAAGTGCTGCCTGCTCTACGAGTTCTCGACCTACCAGGAGCTGCGCAGCCGCCTGCCCCGCGTGAACACGCCCTGCCAGGCCTCGTGCGGGGGCGGAGGCTGCATGACGGGCAAGGTGCGCTCGATCCGCGTGCTCGCCCAGTCGGTGGTGGTGGCCTTTCCCGACGGCAGCGAGGCGGAAGTGCCGCTCGACCAGGTGACGTGGGAGGGGCGCGCCCACATCGAGTCCCAGCTCGAGCCGTCGTGAACGGCCCGCGACGCGCGCCCTAACGCCGGCGCGAGCCGCCGAGGATTCCACCCAGCGCGCCACGGAGGATCTGCCGGCCGATCTGGCTGCCGACGGTACGCGCGGCTTGCTTGGCCATCGCCTCCACCATCCCCTGGCGGCGCTTGGTCCCCCACAGCAGATCGCCTAGCCCTCCCCCCGGCTCCGCCGGCGCCGCGCGGCGGCTCAGAATCTCGTAGGCCGACTCGCGATTGACGGCGGTGTCGTATTTGGCGCCGATGGGGCTGCGCCCTCGCACCGCGGCACGCTCGTCCGGTGTGATCGCGCCCATCCGGCAGCGCGGCGGACAGACGAGCGCGCGCTCCACCGGCATCGGCACGCCCGTGTC
>Ga0214471_10004608_pt1 | contig 10640 bp, 6 predicted proteins | sample RVTome_5_FD_207665 | JGI IMG/M metagenome (GOLD analysis project Ga0214471, IMG submission 207665) | Soil microbial communities from uranium-contaminated site in the Upper Colorado River Basin, Wyoming, United States - RVT142D155 | ecosystem: Environmental > Terrestrial > Soil > Contaminated >... | reverse complement strand
GCTAGGACTACCAGGGTATCTAATCCTGTTTGCTCCCCTAGCTTTCGCTCCTCAGCGTCGGTACCGGCCCAGAGAGCCGCCTTCGCTACTGGTGTTCCTCCCGATATCTGCGCATTTCACCGCTACACCGGGAATTCCACTCTCCTCTACCGGACCCTAGCCACAGCAGTTTCGACCGGCGTCCCGGGGTTGAGCCCCGGGTTTTCACGGCCGACTTGCTGAGCCGCCTACGAGCTCTTTACGCCCAATAAATCCGGACAACGTTCGCCCCCTACGTATTACCGCGGCTGCTGGCACGTAGTTGGCCGGGGCTTCTTCTGGAGGTACCGTCACTTTCGCTTCGTCCCTCCTGAAAGCGGTTTACAACCCGAAGGCATTCATCCCGCACGCGGCGTCGCTGCATCAAGCTTTCGCTCATTGTGCAAAATTCCCTGCTGCTGCCTCCCGTAGGAGTCTGGGCCGTGTCTCAGTCCCAGTGTGGCTGATCGTCCTCTCAGACCAGCTACCCGTCGGAGCCTTGGTGAGCCGTTACCTCACCAACAAGCTGATAGGCCACGAGGCCATCCCGGAGCAGCGGACCATTTCCTCGATCGACCATGCGATCATTCGAGGACATCCGGCATTAATCCAAGTTTCCCTGGGCTATTCCGGTCTCCGGGGCAGGTTCCTCACGTGTTACTCACCCGTTCGCCACTAGGTGTTCCGCCTCGGTTACCCGAGATGGAACCCTCGTTCGACTTGCATGCATTAGGCACGCCGCCAACGTTCGTCCTGAGCCAGGATCAAACTCTCCAACGAAAGATCAGGATCCGAAGACCCTGAATCCTCGATTGTTCGAGTTTGGTGTGTGGGTGTCTGGCCAAACCGTTCACCCACGTCTGACATCAGTTGTTGTCTCTGATGTTTCTTACTCGAGTACGGCCTCTCCAGACGCGACAGGACGAGCCTGCCTGTCCGAAGAGGCAAAACTGGCTTTTGGCACACTGTTTAGTTGTCAAGGAGCCAGGCACTCCAACATCCCAGGGCACACGCGCACGGCGCGGCATCCCCGGGAGGGGACTGAACTGTAGCACCGGCCCGGAACCCGTCAAGACGGCGGGCCAGTGCCCACATCGGTGTCCAACGCTGAGGCTTGAGGGCGAATTCCGTGGCCGGCTGCGGGCTACCCTGCGGCGGCGATGGAGCATCCCCTCGACACCCTGGCCGAACGCGGATTCATCCAGGACGTCACAGACGCCGACGGCTTACGCGAGGCATTGTCCGCCGGGCCGGTCACCTTCTACTACGGGGCCGACCCGACCGCGACCTCGCTCCACATCGGCAACCTGATCGGCCTCATGGCCATGGCATGGTTGCAGCGTGCCGGCCACCGGCCCATCGCCCTGGTCGGCGGTGGGACCGGCCGCATCGGTGACCCCTCGGGGCGGGATGAGGAGCGCGAGCTGCTCACCGACGAAGAGATCCGGATCCGGGTCGAGCGGCTCCGCGACCAGATGTCACGCGTCATCGACCTCGACGGCGGCGGGGTCCTCATCGACAACGACGACTGGCTGCGCGACCTCGAGCTCGTGGATTTCCTGCGTGACGTCGGGAAGCACTTCTCCGTCAACCAGATGATCGCTCGCGAGTCGGTGCGTCGCCGCCTCGCGGAGCGCGAGCACGGCATCTCGTTCACCGAGTTCTCGTACCAGCTGCTCCAGGCATACGACTTCGCCCATCTCCACGAGAGCGAGGGATGCCGCCTCCAGATCGGTGGTTCCGACCAGTGGGGAAACATCGTCGCCGGGGTCGAATTGACGCGCCGCCTCCACGGGGCGACGGTGTTCGGGCTGGTCTGGCCGCTCATCGAGCGGTCCGACGGGAAGAAGTTCTCGAAGTCCACTGGCGAGGCGGTGTGGCTCGGGGCCGACGACACCAGCCCGTACGAGTACTACCAGTGGTTCCTCAACGTTCCCGACGCGGATGTCGGACGGTTTCTCCGCCTGTACACGTTCCTCCCGATCGAGGAGATCGTCGCCCTCGAGGAGGCCACGGCGAGCGATCCGGGTTCGCGCGCCGCCCAGCGCACTCTCGCCGGCGAGGCCACCCGCATCATGCACGGAGAAGCGGGCCTGACCGAGGCACAGCGAGCCACCGAGGCTCTGTTTGGCGACAGGTCCCTAGCCGACCTCGACGCCCGCACCCTCGAGGGCGCCTTCGAGGGTGCCCCGTCGGTAGACCTGGCGACGAGCCGTCTCGAGGACGGGCTGGGCCTCCTCGAGGCAATGGTTTCCGCCGGCGCGGCTGAGTCGAACGGTGAGGCAAGGCGGTTGGTGAAGCAAGGTGGCGTCCGGATGAACAACATCGTCGTCGACGATCCCACCCGTACCCTGACCACCGACGACCTCATCGGCGATGGGCTCATCGTCCTCCGGATCGGCAAGAAGAGGCACTTCCTCATTCGGTTCGTCTAGGTCAGCGGTCAGCGGCGGGCTGCCAGCCACTAGCCAGAACCCGCGGTCTGCCGTCGGCCGTCGCCCCTGGACCCCGGGACCCCTGGCTTGCCGCGAAGCGCCCGGTCACTCCCCCGGCTGCACCCAGATCGTTGCCTTTCCGGTGACCGCCTCGCCCGCACTCGGCACCTGGGCCCATACCCGGTATGGCCCGGTCGCCCCGTCGGGAGCCGCCACGACGATCACGGTGACCTGCTGGCCGACCGCCTCCAATCGGAGTGTGGCATCGGCCCGGTGCCGGCCAAAGACGTCGGGAGACACCGTTCCCGGCTCGGGCCCGGCGACGACCAGATCGACGATCGAACCCACCGGCAGTTGGGCGCCAGGCTCGGGGAACTGCCCGATGACCGTCCCGGGCACCTGGGGTACCTCGACCCAGACCAGCGCGATGCCGTATCCGGCCGCCTCCAGCACCGACACCGCGTCGACGATCGTGTAGGTGCCCACGGCCGGCACGTGCCCGTCGGCGAGCACGGCGAGCCCGTCGGGATTGTGGATGGGACACACGATGCTCGGCACCGCGGAGCGCTTCATCTCCACAGTGGCGACCGTGGCGCGTGGGCACAGCGGTCCCGCGAGGAAGCCGGTGGAGATGTCGATCTTCACCGTGACCATGTCGTCCTCGACCGCTGCGGGGGCGTCTGTGTAGCCGACGCCCCCGAGCGCGCTGATGGCGAACCGCGACCAGATCTGAGCCGGCCAGGTGCCTCCGGTCACCGTGAACGGGGTATTGGGTGCCACCATCGCCCTGTTGCCCTCGGCGAAGCCCACCCAGACCGCGGCCACCAGTTCGGGGGTGTAACCGACGAACCAGGCATCATGGGTGCCCTCGGTGGTCCCTGACTTGCCGGCAATCGGTCTCCCGATCTTGGCCTGCTGCCCCGTCCCCCGCCGAACCGTCTCCGTGAGGGTCGCCGTCACCTGGTCGGCAACCGACTCGTCGAGTACCCGCTGGAACGCGGGAAGGTACTCGTAGATCGTGCGCCCTTCACGGTCTTCGATCCGGCTCACGAGGACCGGGGACACTCCGATACCACCGGTGGCAAAGGTCCCGTACGCCGCGGCCATCTCGAAGACGGTGACCTCTTCGGTTCCCATTGCGATCGACGGAACGGGTGCCAGATCGCTGGTGATGCCCAGATCCCGCGCAGTCGACACCACCGCCTCCGCCCCGATGTGGTCGACCAGGTGGGCGTAGGGGACGTTGACCGAGAACACCGTCGCCTCCTTGAGCGTCAGCCCCGGGTAGTAGGCGTCCTCGTGGTTACGGACCGTCCAGATCTCGTCACCCGATCGGATGTAGGCAACCCGGCCACCGGGCCACATGCTGTCGAGCGAAACGCCCAAGTCGAGGGCCGCCGCCAACGCGAAGGGCTTGAAGGCCGACCCCGGCTGGCGGTGACCTTGAGTCGCCAGGTTGAACTGGGCAATTGGATCGTCGGGGTCGTAGAAGTCCTTTCCCCCCACCATCGCCAGCACATGCCCGTTCCTCGGGTCGATTGCCACCAGCGCCCCTGACGGGCCATCCTCCGGCAGCACCGACCCGATCGCTGCTTCGGCTGCCGTCTGCACCATGGGGTCGAGGGTCGTGTAGATCTTGAGGCCTCCCGAAGTCAGCGCCTCGTAGCGCTCGTCCGATGTCGCCCCCAGGGCCGGGTTCTCGAGGAGCCGGCGCCGGACCTCGTCGGTGAAGTACGGGTATCGCATCCGATCAGAGATCCCGCGCCTGGCGAGGTCGAGGGGCTCGGCCGAAGCCCGCGCCGCCGACTCGGCGTCGATCCACCCCAGTTCCAGCATGGCGGCGAGCACGACCTCGCGGCGAGCCAGCGCCGCCTCAGGATGGTCATACGGGTTCAGGTTCGAAGGCTCTGCCACCAACCCGGAGAGCAGGGCCGACTGACCGAGTGTCAACGCATTCACGGTGGTGCCGAAGTACCGCTTGGCAGCAGCGCTGACACCGTACGCACCCTCGCCGAAGAAGATCGTGTTGAGATACCGCTCGAGGATCTCCTCCTTGGTGAGAGTCTCCTCGAGCTGTAGGGCGACGCCCATCTCCTCGGCCTTGCGCTCCAGGGTCACGTCATCGCTGAGCAGCACGTTCTTGACGTACTGCTGGGTGATCGTCGACCCACCTTCGACGACCGCACCGGCCGAGACGTTTTCGCGGGTGGCGCGGGCGACGGCGCTGACGTCGACTCCATTGTGGACCCAGAAACGCCGGTCCTCGATGGCGACGATGGCGTTGACCAGATGGGTGGGGAGGTCGGAGTACGCGACGAGCGCACGGTCTTCCTCTGCGTGCCACTCGGCCAATACCGAGCCGTCGGCCGCAAGGACCGTGGTGGTGAGGCCGCCCGCTCCGATCCCCGGATCCTCGATTGCAGTCACCGAGCAGGCGGAGGCGATCAGCGCGATCACCAACGCACCCGCCCCGAGCCGAGGCATGGGTCGTGTATCTCCGCCGGTCACGATAGTGAGCGGAACGCCTCCTGCCGCGTCAATCCGGGGTGAGGGCGAACCGCCAGGGCCGGTCGACGGCTCGCGAGATCCCAACCCGTGGCGATGCCTCGATACGGCCTCCCATCGCGACGCCTTCGACGCGGAGGGGGCCGTCGATCACAGAGCTTCCGTCGAGGTCCCCGGTGACCCCCAGCGCCTGCGTCAGGTTGCCCGGACCGATCGCCAACGGACGCCTGCCCATCCGCCGCTCGGTCATCAGATCCTCCCCCTCGACCGCCAGGCCGCCCCGGAGCAACACCGCGGCGGCCACCCCGTCGGGGCCGCAGACGACATTCATGCACCAGTGGATCCCGTAGGAGCGGTACACGTACAGCGTCCCCGGTCCGAGGAACATGCTGCGGTTTCGCGGCGCCATGCCGCGATAGGCGTGACTGGCTGGATCGTTGGCGCCGTCGTAGGCCTCGACTTCCGTGAGCACCACGGCGGTACGCCCACCGACGTCGCTCACCAGACGGCGGCCGAGCAGCGCCTGCGCCGCCTCGAGCACCGGGCCCTCGAGCAACGGCGTGATCACCCGAGGTGGAGGAGCAGCGCCTTGAAGGCGTGGAGACGGTTCTCGGCCTGGTCGAAGACCCGGCTCCGCGGATGATCGATGACCTCGTCCGTCACCTCTTCACCCCGATGTGCCGGGAGACAGTGCAGGAAGATCGCATGCTTGCCCGCCATGGCGAACAGCTCCGCGTCGATCCGGTAGGGCTCGAACGCCTCCAGGCGCTTCATCGCCTCCAGTTCCTGGCCCATCGACGTCCACACGTCGGCGTACACGGCGTCGGCTCCGGCCGCGGCCTCCTCGGGATCCTCGGTGACGATCACCTCTGCTCCCCCGGTGGCGATCGCCCTGGCCTCGGCCACGACCTCTTCCGCCGGGGCGTACCCGGCCGGCGCCGCCACACGGACCGAGACGCCCATGGCCGCTCCGGCGATCATGAGCGAGTTGCAGACGTTGTTCCCATCCCCGACATAAGCGACCACTGCGCCTTGGAGAGGACGCGACTCTTCGAGGGTCTGCAGGTCGGCGAGGGCCTGGCAGGGGTGCTCCAGGTCGGACAGCAGGTTGACCACAGGCGCTTCGGCGTACGCGGCGAGTGTCTCCAGGTCACCGTGGCGGAACACCCTGAACGCGAGCACGTCCAGGTAGCGGTCGAGCACCCGGGCGACGTCCTCGACCGCCTCGCGCGAGCCGAGACCCACCTCGTCCTGCTTGAGCACGATGGGGATCCCGCCCAGATCGATCGTGGCGAGCTCGCACGAGACCCGGGTACGCGTCGACGGCTTCTCGAAGAACAGTCCAACACGGCGGCCGGCGAGCTGGCCACGGGTGGCGTCGGGGTCGCGCTTCACCGCGGCGGCGAGGTCGAGCACCTCGCGCAGCCCTTCGACACCAAGATCGGACACTCTGATGAAATCCACTGCTCAGCCTCCCCGGAGACGACCATCGTGGCGAGTTGCGACGAGCGCGGCTATCGCCTCGCGCACCGGGACGAGTTCCTCGTCGGTCAGCGTGCGGTCGGGCGCCCGAAAGGTGAGCCGCACCGCGACACTGGTCCGTCCTGGTTCGAGCGGCGGCCCCCGAAACACGTCGAAGATCGCGGTCCGTTCCAGGAGATCACCTGCCGCCTCCCGGATCGAAGCGGCGACGGCGCCGGCGGCGGCATCCTCGGGCAGGTCGAACGCCAGGTCGAAGACGACCGGCGGATAAGGGCTCGGAAGGCGGAACGCCGTCGGGAGCGAGACCAGCGCCGCGAGGTCGATCTCCCCCGCCGCGACCCTGCCCCCGATATCGAATTTGGCGGCCGCCGTCGGGTGGATCTCGCCCACGACACCCACCACCTCTCCGTGGACCACGACGCGAGCACACCGCCCGGGGTGAAAGCCCGGCTCAGACGCCTGCTCTAGCACCACATCCCGCCCCAGGGCATCGAAGAGTGTGACCACCACGCCGGCGGCGTCACGTGCATCGCGTTCAGGGCGCTTCTCCCAGGGAAGACCGGGCACCGACCCGGCGGCCACGAAGCCCAGCCGATGCGGTTGGTCCGGCAGGTCGCCGTCGGACGGGAAGAACACCGAACCAATCTCGAAGAGGGCGATGTCGTCGATGTGCCGAGACTGGTTGATGGCGACCCCGGCGAGGAGGCCGGGGAGCAGCGTGGTGCGGACGTGGCGCTGCTCGTCGCTGAGGGGGTTCCGAACCTCCACGGGGTTGCGGCGTAGATCATCGTCGGGCAGCCCTAGGCGCACGGCGTCCTCTGCCGCCATGAAATCGAAGTTCCACACCTCGAAGTAGCCGGCACCCACCATGACCTCGCGCACCCGGCGCTCGCGCCGCAGCCAATCGGGGATGATGCCGGCACGGCCGAACGGCATCGTGGCCGGGATCTTGTCGTACCCGTGGATACGGGCGATCTCCTCCACGAGATCGGCGGGTCGGCTCACATCCGGCCGATACGACGGGACACCCACCTCCAATGGGTCATCCCCCGAGACCTCGAACCCGAGGCGGCGCAGGTAACCCGCCGAGACCGCAGCCTCGATGGGGATCCCGAGGAGCCGCTCCGGCTCCGAGACCGCCATCAGGATCCTGGGTTGCGTCCAGGGACGGGGGTACTCGTCGATGAACCCATCGGCCACCTCGCCCCCGGCAAGTTCCGCGATCAGGCCGGAGGCACGCGCCGATGCCACCGGGGGAAGCTCCGGATCCACACCCCGCTCGAACCTCGATACCGCCTCAGATCGGATCCCGTGGCGCTTGCCAGTGAGGAGCACACCCTCCGGAGCGAAGTGGGCCACCTCGAGGAGTACCCGCGTCGTCCCCTCCGAGACCTCGGAGTCCACGCCGCCCATGATCCCCGCCAGCCCGAGTGGGTCCTCAGGACCGGCGATCACCAAGTCCTCGTCATGGAGGCTTCGCTCGACACCGTCCAGGGTGGTCAGCACCTCGCCGGCGCGGGCACGGCGCACCACGATGGTCTCTTCGGGCACCTGGTCCAGATCGAAGGCGTGAAGCGGCTGGCCGTACTCGACCATCACGTAGTTGCTCACGTCGACGACGTTGTTGATGGGGCGGAGCCCCACCCGGCGCAGGCGATCCCGCATCCATAGCGGCGACGGCCCGATGGCGATGCCGCGGATCTCGCGCGCGGTGAATCGCGGGCAGAGGTCCGGATCATCGATGCGCACCGTGGCCCGGGTGGCAGTCCCCGACGCGGCAACGGTCGGCTCGGGATGACGCACCGGGACGTCGAAGTAGGCCCCGAGATCGCGGGCGATGCCATGGATCGACATGGCGTCGGGGCGATTCGGTGTGATCGACAGGTCGAACACGGCATCGGGGTACGGCAGCATCCCGGCGAAGTCCTCGCCCGGCGTGGGTTCGCCATCGAGCACGAGGATGCCATCGCCATCCTCGCCGATGCCCAACTCCTTCTCGGAGGCGATCATCCCCGGCGACATCACACCCCGGATCGCGCGCTCCCCCACCTCGAGGCCCCCGGCGAGGATCGAGCCCACCCGGGCGTATGCGACGAGTGCACCGGCATCGAAGTTCCAGGCCCCGCAGACCACATCGAGGCGCTCCCCGCCACCGGCATCGAGGGAGACCACCCGCAAGCGGTCTGCATCCGGATGCGGCGCCACCGCCTCGACGCGCGCCACCACGACGCCCGAGAAGGGCGCATTGAGGTATTCGACGGTCTCCACCTCGATGCCGAGGACGGTGAGCGCACGCGCCACCTCGTCGACGTCGTCGGTGGGCAGGTCGACGAATTCCCGAATCCACTGCAGCGAGGCCTTCATCGGAACTGCTCCAGGATCCTCAGGTCGGGGCTGAAGAAGTGGCGCAGCTCGGGCACCTGGTAGCGGATCATGGCGAGGCGATCCAGGCCCATGCCAAAGGCGAACCCGGAGACCCGGGACGGGTCGTAGCCGACGTTCTCCAGCACGTTGGGGTCGACCATTCCGCACCCGAGCAGCTCGATCCAACCCGTCTGGCCGCAGACGCGGCACCCGGCGCCGTCACAGGAGAAGCAGGAGACGTGCAGCTCCGCCGATGGCTCGGTAAACGGGAAGAAATTGGGTACGAACTGGAGCCTGCGCCCCGGACCGAAAATCTGGTCGGCCATGTGCTGCAGCGTTCCGCGCAGGTCGGCGAAGGTGATCGACTCGTCGACGGCGAGGCCCTCCATCTGATGGAACACGGGGGTGTGCGTGGCGTCGGTGGTCTCCCGGCGGTAGACCCGGCCCGGCGAGACGATGTACACCGGCGGGTCGTGCTCCTCCATCCAGCGCACTTGCATCGTCGAGGTCTGCGTCCTCAGCAGCACGCCCTCGGGATCCTCCCCATGTCGGATATAGAGGGTGTCCGTCTCGAGTCGCGCCGGATGGGCATCGGGATAGTTGAGCGCCTTGAAGTTGTGATAGTCGGTGTCGATCTCGGGTCCGCTGGCAACCGTGTACCCGAGCCCGATGAAGATGTCGACGACCTCATCCCACACCTGGCGCACGAGGTGCACCGCACCCCGCGCCGGTGCCCGGCCCGGAAGCGTCATGTCGAGGCGCTCCTCGGCGAGCTGCAACTCCTGGGCATGGCTCTCGAGAGTGGCGCGGCGCTCCGCGATCGCCCCGGTGAGGTGTGTGCTCGCCTCGTTGACGGCACGCCCCAGCTCGCGCCGGGTGTCTGCATCGGCGTCGCGCAGCGACGATCGGGCCTGCATGATCGGCGATGCGGCGCCCAGCACCTCCGCCGCCACGACGTCCAGAGCGGATTCGTCCGCGGCGGCGGTGATCCGCCGCTCGGCGGCCGCGGTGAAAGCCCTGAGCTCGTCGGGTGACGTCATCGTGGGAGCAGGTTAGGGGCAGTCCAAGTCGCGCAACTCGGGCGGAGAACAGCCCGTTGCCCGTTACCCGTTACCCGTTCCCCGTGCCGTCTCGTGCTGGAGGTGATGTTGGGTCTGGGGTCCGAGCTCCCACAAAGGCCACGATGGCGCCTGCCACCGCGGCATTGAGGCTCTCGGCACCTGCGGCCATGGGGATCGTCACCGTGAGGTCGGCGGCCGACACCACCTCTGGCGGCAGGCCCTGAGGCTCGCTCCCCACCAGGATGGCGACATCGGGTGGGAGGAGCCCGGGCGGTCGACCGCCAGAGGCCACGGTCGCCACGAGGACCCGGCCCCCGTCACGTGCCACCTCCAGGTCCGGCGCGTCGCCGACCGGGGTGCGAAAATGGCCGCCGGCGGCAGCGCGCAGCACCTTTGGCGCCCAGGTGTCGACGGCACCCGGCCCGGCGAGGTAACCGTGAGAGAACGCCGCGGCAGTGCGGATCAGGCTGCCGCAATTGCCCGGGTCCCCCACCCCCCAGGCGACCATCACCCTCCCGCCGGGCCCTACGGGCGTCATGGGGATCTCCACCACGGCCACCGGGCCCTGTGGCGTCGCGGTCGTCGACAGCTTTGCCAACACTTCGGGTGTCACCGCGGAGTACTCGACGCTGGCCGCAGCCGCCAGAGTTCGGGCGTGATCATCATCGGGGAGGCCGAACAGCGATCGGACCGCGACGCCGAGTGCGATGGCTTCTTGCACCAGGACCGGGCCCTCCAGGAGGGTGCGACCGGATTCGAGCCGTCCCCGGCGCCG
>Ga0214471_10004607_pt1 | contig 10644 bp, 9 predicted proteins | sample RVTome_5_FD_207665 | JGI IMG/M metagenome (GOLD analysis project Ga0214471, IMG submission 207665) | Soil microbial communities from uranium-contaminated site in the Upper Colorado River Basin, Wyoming, United States - RVT142D155 | ecosystem: Environmental > Terrestrial > Soil > Contaminated >... | reverse complement strand
TGGGCGACGGCAAAGAACATCTCGGCCAAATTCTGGAACCGCGCCGTATCGACGGCGTTGGGCATGACCAGGCCTCCCCTTCCCCTTTTCCTCGGGCGCGGTGTCGTGCGGCTTGTTCCCGCGCCCGGTCGCCCTTATATCGCTTCCTACGCCCACGGAGGAAGATGATGCCCTTAGCGCCCGATTCCCAGGCCGGCAAGCCGATCCCGGCGGCCACGGCGACCGTGACCCTGCCGGAATGGAACCTGACCGACCTGTATCCGGCGGTCGATTCGCCGCGGCTGAAGGCCGACCAGGCGCAGATGGAGATGGCCTCCGAGGCGTTCGAGAAGCGCTACAAGGGCAAGCTGGCCGATTTGAGCGGCGCCGAGCTGGGCAAGGCGATCGGCGAGTACGAGAAGATCAGCGAGACGCTGTCGCGCATGTCGGCCTATGCCCAGCTGCTGCACGCCGCCAACATGACCGACGCCGAGATCGGCCGCTTCTACCAGACGCTGCAGGAGAAGGTGACGGACATCTCGTCGCGCACCCTGTTCTTCGCGCTGGAGATCAACCGGATCGACGACGCGGTCCTGGCGAAGCAGCTCGAGGACCCGACCGCCAAGCGCTATGCCCCGTGGCTGCGCGACGTGCGCGCCTTCCGCCCGCACCAGCTGTCGGACGACTTGGAGAAGCTGCTGCACGAGAAGTCGGTGGCCGGGCGCAACGCCTGGGTGCGGCTGTTCGACGAGACCATGGCCAGCCTGCGCTTCGAGGTCGACGCCCGCAAGCTGACCGCGACCGAGGTGCTGCACCTCTTGTCGCACCGCAACCGCGACACGCGCCGCGACGCGGCCAAGTCGTTCGGCCACGGCCTCGGCGAGAACGCGCGCACCTTCGCCCTGGTCATGAACACGCTGGTCAAGGACAAGGAGATCGAGGACCGCTGGCGCGGCTATCGCCGGCCGGTGTCGTCGCGCAATCTCGGCAATTTCGTCGAGGACGAAGTGGTCGACGCGCTGGTCGCGGCGGTCAAGTCGTCCTATGCCGAGCTGTCGCACCGCTACTACGCGATCAAGGCGCGCTGGCTGGGGCTGGACAAGCTGGAGTACTGGGACCGCAACGCGCCTTTGCCCGAGGACGACGACCGCGAGATCGCCTGGGAGGAAGCGCGCGACACGGTGCTGACCGCCTACGGCGCCTTCTCGCCCGACCTCGCCTCGATCGGCAAGCGCTTCTTCGACAATGCCTGGATCGACGCCCCGGCGCGGCCCGGCAAGGCCGGCGGCGCTTTCGCCCATCCGACCGTGCCGAGCGCGCATCCCTACCTGCTGCTGAACTACCAGGGCAAGGCGCGCGACGTGATGACGCTGGCGCACGAGCTCGGCCATGGCTGCCACCAGATCCTGGCGGGCGCGCAAGGGCATCTTCTGGCCGACACGCCGCTGACGCTCGCCGAGACCGCCTCGGTGTTCGGCGAGATGCTGACCTTCCGCGCCGTGCTCAACCGCGAGACCGATGCCAAGCGCCGGCGCGTGCTGCTGGCCACCAAGATCGAGGACATGCTGAACACCGTGGTGCGGCAGATCGCGTTCTACGATTTCGAGTCGCGCGTGCATGACGAGCGCCGCAAGGGCGAGCTGACGGCCGAGAGCATGGGCGAGATCTGGCTCGGCGTGCAGCGCGAGAGCCTGGGGCCGGCGCTGCGCTTCGATCCGGAATACCAGTACTACTGGGCCTACATCCCGCATTTCATCCATTCGCCGTTCTACGTCTACGCCTACGCCTTCGGCGACTGCCTGGTGAACTCGCTCTATGCCGTGTACCAGGACGCGCATCCGAACTTCGTCGCCAAGTACCTGGACATGCTGCGCGCCGGCGGCACGCGCCGGCACAAGGAGCTGCTGGCGCCGTTCGGGCTCGATGCCAGCGATCCCAGCTTCTGGCGGCGCGGGCTCACCGTGATCCGCGGCTTCATCGACGAAATCGAGGCCTCGGCCTGAGCCCCGCTCCGCCCAGGCGACCACAGGCGGCGCCGGCGCAAGCGGCGCGGGGGGACGGCGACTCGCTGGGCGGCCGGCTGCGCCGCTACGCCCGGGTCGGCGCCTCGGTCGGCGGCCTGGCGGCGCGCCTGGCCGGCGAGCGCTACCTGGGCCTGGGCCTCGACCGGGCGCAGCACGCGTCGGATCTGCGCACGGCGCTCGGCGGCTTGAAGGGCCCGCTGATGAAAGTGGCCCAGCTGATGGCCACGATCCCCGACGCGATGCCCAACGAATACGTCGCCGAGCTGACGCAGCTGCAGGCCGACGCGCCGTCGATGGGCTGGCCGTTCGTGCGCCGCCGCATGGCGAGCGAGCTGGGGCCGGACTGGCAGGCGCGCTTCAAGGGCTTCGAGCACGCGGCCGCGCACGCGGCGTCGCTCGGCCAGGTGCATCGCGCCCAACTGCATGACGGCACGCAGGTCGGCTGCAAGCTGCAATATCCCGACATGGCCTCGGCGGTCGAAGCCGATCTCAAGCAGCTGAAGCTGATCTTCGCGATCTACGAGCGCTACGACCGGGCGATCGCGACCGAGCAGATCCATGCCGAGATCGCCGCAAGGCTGCGCGAGGAGCTCGACTACGCGCGCGAGGCCCGGCACATCGATCTCTATGCCGGGATGCTGAAGGACGAGAAGGGCGTCGAGGTGCCGCGCGTGATCGACGCGCTGTCGACGCAGCGCCTGCTGACCATGACCTGGCTCGACGGCGCCAGGCTGATGTCGGTCGCGGAGCTGCCGCTGGAGAAGCGCAATCGCGTCGCCTACAACATGTTCCGCGCCTGGTACGTGCCGTTCTACGGCTACGCCGTGATCCATGGCGACCCGCATCTCGGCAACTACACGGTCCGCCCCGACCAGCGCGTCAACCTGCTGGACTATGGCTGCATCCGCGTGTTCCGGCCGAGCTTCGTCGCCGGCGTGATCGACCTCTATCGCGCGCTCGAGCGCGGCGACGAGGCCCTGGCGGTCAAGGCCTACGAGAGCTGGGGCTTCCAGCGGCTCGACAAGGCGATGATCGAGGTGCTGAACCTGTGGGCGCGCTTCGTCTACGCGCCGCTGCTCGAGGACAAGACGCGCCGCATCCAGACCAAGGAGAGCGGCCAGTACGGCCGCGAGACGGCGGAGAAGGTGCATATCGAGTTGCGCCGGCTGGGCGGCGTTCGCCCGCCGCGCGAGTTCGTGTTCATGGACCGCGCCGCGATCGGGCTCGGCTCGGTGTTCATGCGCCTCCAGGCCGAGATCAACTGGCACCGCCTGTTCCACGAGCTGATCGCCGATTTCGACCTGCGCGCCCTCACCAGACGCCAGGCCAAGGCGCTGACCGGCGCCGGGCTGCCCCTGCCGGGGTAACGAGGTCCCGGGCCGTCCACGCCAATCATCCTTCGAGACGGGCCTTCGGCTCTCAGGATGACGCGTTGCATTTTATTCAAACCAAACGCGTCTGAGGAGGCCCTCTTGGGGTCCCCTGAGCGCTTGTCGAAGGGTCGAAGGATGATGAGCGCCGACCCGCAGGCGCTTCCATAGTGACCCCCCTCACTGCGTCAGACTCGCATTAGCCATACAGTCGACCGTGATGCAGAGCCTTGGCGCATTCGGGGAGAACATGCCATGGCGACCATGGATGTGGCCGCGCCCGAGCCTATCGGGCGGATCGAGGACGGCATGGCCGTCAAGCTGTTCTGCTGCGCCTTCGGCAGCGTGATGGCGATCTTCGGCGACCTCATGAACAACGAGCGCGCCTCGCTGCTGATCAAGCTGCGCGAGGTCCTGAAGACCTACGCGCACCCGCAGTTCGAGGACACCTATATCGTGATCCTGTTCGTGGTGGCGATCGCGCTGTGCCTGTTCGTCGTGCGCCCGCCGCGGGGCCGCGGCGAGGCCTTCGCGCAGGGCTTGGCTGTGTTCGCGGTGTTCACCACGCTGGCGCCCTACAAGGGCGTGCCGACCACGACCGAGATCAACCTTTCGGCCATGACGCCGCCGTCGATTTCGTCCCTCTTCTTCGGCACGGCCGTGGCGGCGCCATCGGGCGACCAGTTCCGCCGGTCGGTCATCGTCGTGTTCGAAGGCGGCCGGGCGCCGGCGCCGGGTGCGCGCGTGATTGTTCGCGACTCGGCGACCGGCGCGCCGGTCGGACAGCGCGGCCTGGCCGAGCCGCGCAACGACGTGACGATCACCGCGCCGCGCGGCCTCTACCTGCTCGACGTCGAGGCCGACGGGTTCGAGCGCACCCGTGCCCGCGTGGCGATCGCCGGGCCGGCCGATCCGCCGACCACGATCCGGGTGCGCCGCTCCTCGGTGCCGCTGCCGATCCAACAGCTCTGGCGCCCCAACGCGGCCAAGCCGCGCTGACGCCGGGCCGGCCGCCGGCTGCGTACGGGGCGGACGCAGCCGGCGGGCTTGGTTCTAGAAGCGATCAGGCCGAAATGGATGAAGATCAACGCTGGGTTTGCGTCCCGCGACCAGCTCGCCGATCAGCTTGCCGGTGATGCCGCCCAAGGCCAGGCCGATATGGTCGTGGCCGAAGGCGAAGAAGACGTTGGCATGGCGCGGCGAGCGCCCGATCACCGGCTTGGAATCGGGATGCGACGGGCGCGGGCCCATCCATTCGCTCAAGCGGTCCGACTTCAAGCCCGGGATCAGCGCCTGGGCATGGCGGCGCACCAGGCGCGCGTTCGCCATGTCGGGCGACGCGTCGCGAGCCGCGAACTCGGCGACGCCGGTCGCGCGCACGCCGCCGGTCATGTGCGTGACGGCGATGTAGCGGTCGCCCGACATCACGGCGACGCGCAACCGCACCGGCGGATCGGCGAACATCACGTGGTAGCCGCGCTCGGCCTCGAGCGGCACCGACGTGCCGACCTGCGCCGCGAGCGCGCGCGACCACACGCCCGCCGCGATGACGATGCGGCCGGCGTCGAGCGCGCCGCTCTCGGTCAGGATGCGGCGCGGGCCGTCGGGCCCGATCTCGAAGCCCTTCACGGCCGAGCGCAGGATCTTGCCGCCGCGCCGCTCGAAATTGCGCGCCAGGGTCTGCGTGAGCTTGAGGGGATCCACCACATGCGCCAGGCCGGGGACGAACACGGCGCGCGCGACACTGCGCGACAGAACCGGCTCGATCTGCCGCGCCTCGTGCCCGTCGAGGATATCCATCGCGATGCCGTGGCGGCGGCGCAGGTCGAGCGCGTAGCTGGCGCCGGCGAAGGCCTCCTCGCTCTCCCAGGTCATGAGGAGGCCGCTCGGGTTGATCAGGCCCTCCGCCCCAGCGTCCTCGATCAGCGGCGCGTAGCCTTCATGCAGGCGCTTCAGCAGGCTGTCGCGCGCGTCGGCGATCGCCTCGACGCGCCTGGTCTGGGCGTTGGCGATGAAGCGGAGGAACCAGGGCAGGGCCCGCGGCAGATGCGACCAGCGCAGCTTCAGCGGCGCGTCGGCGTCGAACAGCATGCGCGGCACCTTCTTCAGCACGCCGGGCATCGCCGCCGGCACGCAGGAGGCGAAGCCGAGATTGCCGGCATTGCCGTAGGACGCGCCCTCGCCCGGCGCGCCGCGGTCGATCAGGCGCACGCTGAGGCCGTCGCGCTGCAGATAAAGCGCGCAGCACACGCCGACGATGCCGGCGCCGATCACGGTGACCTGGCCTTCATTGATGGGGCGTGGATCAGTCATGGCCGGTTCCATCACCGCACGTCCGACACGGCACGCAGGAAGCGGTCGATCTCGTCCTCGCTGTTGTAGTAGTGCACCGAGGCGCGCACGACCAGGTCGAGCTTGCGCTGCGTCATGTCGATCAGCGTCGAGAAGCGGCTGGAGGCCGTGACGTTGATGCGCTGCGCCGCGAGCGCCTGCTTGATCGCCTGGGGCGCTACGCCTTCCTTGGTGAAGGTGACGATACCGCATCTGGTCTCGCCGAGATCGCGCACGGTGACGCCGGGGATCGCGGCGAGCCCGGCGCGCAAACCGGCGGCCAGCGACGAGACGCGCGCCCAGATCGCGTCCATGCCGAGGCCGAGCGCGTAGTCGATCGCGACGCCGAGGCCGATCTTGGCGGCGACGTTGCACTCCCAGTTCTCGAAGCGGCGCGCGTCGGACCGGAGCTCGTAGCGGTCCTCGGCGACCCACTTGGCCGCGTGCAGGTCGAGCAAGGGCGGCTCGAGCCGGTCGAGGATGGCGCGGCGCACGTAGAGGAAGCCGGTGCCGCGCGGGCCGCGCAGATACTTGCGGCCGGTCGCCGACAGCATGTCGCAGCCGATCTGCCGGACGTCGACCGGCTTCTGGCCGACCGACTGGCAGGCATCGAGCAGATAGAGGATGCCATGGGCGCGCGCGACCCGGCCGATCGCCTCGGCCGGGTTGACCAGGCCGCCATTGGTCGGCACGTGGGTGACCGCGATCAGCTTGACGCGCGGGTCGATCATGCGCTCGAGCGCGGCGACGTCGAGCTGGCCGCGCGCGTCGTTCGGCACGATCTCGACCACCGCGCCGCGCTGCCGCGCCACCTGCAGGAAGGCGATGTAGTTGCTGGCGTATTCCGAGACCGCCGTCAGGATGCGGTCGCCGGGCTGGAAGCGGATGGCGTAGAACGCCATGTCCCAGGCGCGCGTGGCGTTCTCGACGATGGCGATCTCGTCGCGCTCGGCGCCGATCAGCTCGGCCGTGGCGTCATAGACGCGCTCGATCGCCGCGTCGGCGCGCGCGGCGGCCTCGTAGCCGCCGATGCGGCCCTCCAGGTCGATATGTTCCTTGACCGCCTCGAGCACCGGCGCCGGCGTCAGCGCCATGCCGGCGTTGTTGAAATGCAGCACATGGGCGATGCCCGGCGTCTCGGCGCGGGCGCGGGACAGGTCTAAGGTCATGCGGCTTGGAATCCCCGGAGCGATACGGCAGCCGCATTGTCGCTATAATCGCTTGTTTGGCTAGTGCGCGCGTTGATCCTAAGGCTGACCGACCTTCGGTCGGCCGAGGCGCACGTATATTTAAGTCGGCGGCCGGATCAGCGGCCGCCTAGTCAGGATGGAGCGCAAGGCGGTGAGCGACCAGGACCTGTTGGCGGCGATCGGCCGGGGCGACGTCAAGGCGGCGCGCCACGCGCTCGATGCGGGCGCCAGCCCGGGCGCGCGTTCGGCCGCGGGCGATCCGGCCATCGTGCTGGCGGCCGCTGTCGGCAGGGTCGAGCTGGTCGAGCTGCTGCTGGAGCGCGGCGCCGGCGTCGACGATGCCGGCGAGACCGGCAATACCGCGCTGATGCAGGCGGTGGCAGGCGGTCAGTCGGCGACGGTCAGGGCCTTGCTGGCGCGCGGCGCCGACGGCGCCCACGTCAATCGCTGGGGATTGGGCGCGGCGGACTGGGCGCGCTGGGCCAAGGATGCGCCCGACCTGTTGGCGGAGATCCAGGCGAAGCGCTCCTGACCGACGCGCGGGCGCAGCACCGCGACGCCGGCGGCCTGGCTGCGGCCGATGCGCAGGCGGCCGATGCGTTCACGGTACTGGGCCGTCAGCGCCTCCTGATGCTTGCGGTCATGGTCCACGCGCGCCTGGGTCCAGGTGTCGAACACCTTCTTGCGATAGGCTTGCCCCAGCTCGGGCGTGGCGGAATGATAGTTGGCGACCGCCAGCGACCACGAGCGCCTGGCGTCGCGCAGCTCCTTCAGGAAGTGGGCGCCGTAGGCGACGTTGGTCTCGGGGTCGAAAGCCTCGTCGAGATCGGCGAAGGCGTCGGGATGATGCATCAGGTTCACCTGCATGCAGCCGACATCTATATTGCGCTCGCCACGCGCCAGGAGCTGGCGCACCGCGGCGATGGCCTTTGCCTTGGTCTCGTAGAACCGGCCGTCCCCGGCATTATTGACCGTCCAGGGCCAGGCAATTCTTTCCCCCAGCTCCTCGTGCCGCCGGCCCGATTCGGTCAGCGCGACCGCCGACAGCAGCTGGGCGGGGATGTTGCCGGCCCGCTCGGCGCGGTCGATGGCGCGGCCGCACGGGTCGTCCGAGGTACGGATAAGCGGCCCGAATATCTCGGCTTTTCCCGTCTGCGGCCCGGCCAGGATGACGGCCAGGGCAAGCATGAAAATTGCCACGACCGAGGACGAACGAAAACCGGCAATTCCAGCCATGCGAATCTCCTTACGCGGAAGCAGTCGCAACGGCCATGCCAAAGACGTCCAAACGTCCGAAGCAATTGCCTAGAAATTCGCCAGCGCTTGCTGCGGCGTTGTGCATTGCAACAATCCGGCGGCACAGCGCGAGAACGGATTCGGGCCGTTTTGTGGTAAACTCATGAAATCGGGAAAGTTTTTCGAATCCGTTTGCATTACGTCTGTACCAGTGTCATATTGTGCAACGCCAAATGAAGGCTGCGCGGCAGCTTGCTGTCGTGCTCTTCTTGGGCGTTTCCTCCCTAAACTCGGGCCGTGTCCTTCGACACGGCCCGTTTTTTTCACATGTACACGAATGACTTAAGGCGAATCGTTCTCAGAACGAGCCCAACTCATTTGGGTCGGTCGGGTGGGCTGTCAGTCCCCGGGCCGAGCGGCAGCTGCATCATCAGCACGTCCAGCCAGCGGCCGAACTTCCAGCCGACCGCGCGCAGCAGGGCGCATTCCTTGAAGCCCAGCGCCGCATGGAGCCGGGCCGAGCCGGCGTTGTCGTAGCCGCCGCCGATCACCGCGATCATCTGGCGCTTGCCCGCCGCCGTGCAGCGCTCGACCAGGGCGCCGAGCAGCGCCCGGCCGACGCCGCGCCCGTCCATGCCCGGGGCGACATAGACCGAGTTCTCGACCGTGTTGCGATAGGCCGGGCGCGGCCGGAAGGCGCCGGCATAGGCGAAGCCGACCACCGTGCCGTCGAGCTCGGCGACGAGATAGGGCAGGCCCAGATCGACCACGGCGTGATAGCGCTTGTCGAGCTCATCGAGCGCCGGCGGCGTTTCCTCGAACGAGCCGAGGCCGGTCAGCACGTGATGGCCGTAGATCGCCTGCACCGCCGGCAGGTCCGCCGGCGCCGCGGCGCGGATCAGCGGTGCCGCGCGGGGCGCCGATGCGGCGCCGGCCTTTTCCCGGGTCGAAGCGGTCATCTGCGGCGTCGACTCACGCGGCGAGCAGCAGGCGGCGGTCGATCGCGCCGAGCGCCGCCATCACCTTGGCCATGTCGCGCGTCAGGTCGACGATCGCGTCCTTGCGGGTGATCGTCTCCTCGTCCATGTACAGCGAGCGGTTGATCTCGATCTGCAGCGCGTGGACGCCGCGCCGCGGCCGCCCGTAGTTCTGCGTGGTGAAGCCGCCGGAATAGGGGTTGTTGCGGGTCACCGCGTAGCCGAGCTGGCGCAACGTGCGCTCGGCCGTGTCGGTCACGATCGGGGCGCAGGACGCGCCATGCACGTCGCCCAGGATCACGTCGACGCGCGCCCGGCCGGCGTCGGTGTCCATCGGTCCGCCGACCGAGGGCATGGAATGGCCGTCGACCAGCAGGCAGCAGCCGAAGGCCGCGCGCGTATCGGCGATCAGCCGGCGCAGCGCGCCGTGATAGGGCTGGTACAGCGCCTGGATGCGCTCGAGCGCCTCGGCCAGGCGCAGCTTGTCGCGGTAGATGTCGCGGCCGGTCGCGACCACTCGCGCGATCGTGCCCAGGCCCGCGGCGACGCGGGGCGAGCGGGTGTTGGCATAACCCGGCAGCGTGTCCTCGAACATCGCCGGATCCAGCTCGTAGGGCTCGCGGTTCGGGTCGATGTAGGCGCGCGGGAAGGTCGCGCGCAGCAGCGGCGCGCCGATCGTCGGTGCGGCGCCGAAGATCTCGTCGATGAAGCTGTCCTCGGACCGCCGGAGCGCCATCGGGTCGAGCCGCGAGGCGGCGACGAATTCGGGCGGATAGTGCGCGCCGCTATGCGGCGAAGCCACGACCAGGGGCACGGCCTGCCGGTCCGGCGCCAAGACTTCGAACGGCGGCGGCTTGACGCCGACCAATGCGGCCGCTGTGTCCATGCGTCTGATTTAGGGCAATCGGGTTTGCCTGTCACGCCTGCCGGTTTTGATGTGCAAGCGCCGGGCCGCGCGGGCGAAAAGCGCGCGAAGATCGCCCGCGTCGGCTTGCGTGTGGCGGGCGTTTGGTGCTATGTCGCGCCCCGTCCCGATCTCATGGGCCGCCGCCGGCCGTATCGGCGCGTAGTCTTCATGGGCGCGTAGCTCAGCGGGAGAGCACTACGTTGACATCGTAGGGGTCACAGGTTCAATCCCTGTCGCGCCCACCATTTCCTTCATCGCGGCCCTATCTGGTTGACTCGCTGCGCCGATAAGCGCGCAAAACGGGCGTCACTCCTCTTCGATTAAGTCTAATTCGTGTTTCGCGTTCGCGTGCTAACGGTTTTTCAACCGCTGCTCGTGTAGCGCTTATGGCTGGGGCCGAAGGCTGCATCAAGCGGCCCGCCCGGAAACGTCCGAAGAGCCCGGGAAGGCGTGGGCGCAGGAAGTCATGAGCGGCAGCGTCGCACATATGTCGGGGGATCGCAGCGGCCAGGGCACGCTGGTGCGCGCCGCGTCGAAGTTCCGCGACTGGTGGGACGGCCGCGATCCCTATGACGCGAACCAGCGCCGCGGGGGGGCCCCCCACCCCCCCCCCCCCCCCCCCCCCCCGGC
>Ga0214471_10004606_pt1 | contig 10648 bp, 7 predicted proteins | sample RVTome_5_FD_207665 | JGI IMG/M metagenome (GOLD analysis project Ga0214471, IMG submission 207665) | Soil microbial communities from uranium-contaminated site in the Upper Colorado River Basin, Wyoming, United States - RVT142D155 | ecosystem: Environmental > Terrestrial > Soil > Contaminated >... | reverse complement strand
GTCGGTACTCCTTCAAGGCGCAGCCGAAGGCGGGCGGCGCTGCCCAGACCATCGAAGGGAGATTCACGTCGGTGGCGGCGCGAAAGGGAGGCAAGTGGATGTACGTTTCGGATCACGCATCCGCGCCGATTCCGCCACCCGCGCCGAAGTGACGGAGAAGACAGGCACGGAAGCGCTGACTCGTATCGTTTAGCTTGCATCGTTTAGACTGTCTCTTTCGAGAACGTTCTCTCCAGGGAGCCTTCCGTGACACGACCAGACCTCGTTCGCCGGGCCGCCGCTGTCCTCGTCGCCCTGTCGGCTCCGCTTTTCGGCGCGCAACCGGACGTCTCCGAGGTGGCGGCGAAGACCGCTCGTGCCGCCGACGGAAACATGCTGGTGCTCGTCGAGCTCCGCGATCCGCCCGTCGCCCGGTACGAAGGAGGCGTCGCCGGCCTGTCCGCGACGGCGCCCGAGAAGACCGGCATCTCTCTTCTCGCGGTCCGGCGCGAGGCGGTCGCGCGATACGAGGAGTATCTCGGGAGACGCCAGGACGAGCTGATCGAGCGGCTGCGCGCTCGAGTCCCGCGCGCGGAGGTCGGGGCGCGCTACCGGACCGTCTGGAACGGCTTCGCGGTTTCGCTTCCCGGCGACTCGGTCCGCGATCTCGCGACCCTGCCGGGAATCGCGGGCATTCACACGATCCGGGAGTACTTCCCGACGCTCGACGCCTCGAACTCGGTCATGGGGGCGCCGGCGTTCTGGTCGGCCCTCGGCGGAGACGATCTCGCCGGAGCCGGGATGAAGGTCGGCGTCATCGACACCGGCGTCGACTTCTCCAACCCGATGTTCTCCGACTCGACGCTCTCGCCACCCGACGGATTCCCCAGAGGCGACGCGGCGCTCGCGAACGGAAAGGTGATCGTCGCGAAGGTCTTCCAGTCGCTCGCCGACTCCCGCGACGCCAACGCGGATTTCGGACATCGCACCGCGCAGGACCTCGTCGGTCACGGATCCCACTCGGCGGGGGTCGCAGCCGGATCGCGGGTCGACCTCTCGGGTTCGGGAAGGCGCGAGATCACGATCGCGGGCGTGGCGCCAAAGGCGTGGATCGGCAGCTACCGCGTCTTCGCGCCGCGGGCATTCAACGACAACATCATCGCGGCCATCGAGGACGCGGTCGCCGACGGGATGGACGTCATCAACATGAGCCTGGGCGGTGACCCGATCGGCGACCCTTTGCGGGACCCGATCATCCGCGCGACCCAGAATGCGGTCGCCGCGGGAGTCGTCGCCACGATCAGCGCCGGCAACTCCGGCCCGGCGCCGCTTACCGTGGGTTTTCCCGGAGCGGCCCCCGACGCGATCACGGTCGGCGCCACGTCAAACTCGCACTACGGGCTTTCCTCGCTGGGACTTTTGCAGTCGCGGAGCTCCGGGGTTCCCGACAATCTCGCCTCGATTCTGGGCGGAGCGTGCGCGGACCGCTGCACCCTGCCCGCGTCGCCGGTGTCGGCCACGCTCTTCGACGTGGACGTGATCGACGCTCAACCGAGCGGAATTGCGTGTACGCCGCTTCCCGGCGGATCCTTGAACGGGCGCATCGCGCTCGTGCAACGCGGAACCTGCACCTTTGCGGTCAAGGGGCAGACCGTCCAGGCGGCGGGCGCCGTCGCGATGGTGATCTACAATTCGGACGATCCCTCGGTCTCGAATAGCGGCGACCAGCTCTTCAACCCGGGGCTCTCTCCGGCGTCCGTTCCCGCTCTGCTCGTCCGCCGCAGCGACGGTCTCGCTTTGAAGAGCTTCGTCGGCTCGAACCCGGCCGCGGAGACGACGTTCTGGCAGCTCGGCACCGCGCCTCCGGACACGCCGCCGTTCGTCGGGACGGCGACCGCGGAACGGCTGACCTCGTTCTCCTCGCGCGGTCCGACCTCGACGCTCGCGATCAAGCCGGATCTCGCGACCGTCGGCGCCGACAGCTATGCTCCCTGCCAGGACGACTCGGCCGACGGCGAGAACCGCTTTCCGGCGCCGGATCCCGGCCGCGGAGGGAGCACAGTCTTCCACGCGAGCGGGTTCGAGTTCGCTGCGGGGACGTCCTTCTCGGCGCCGCGCGCGGCGGGTGCAGCGGCACTCGTCAAGCAGAAACACCCCGGTTGGACGCCGGCGCTCGTCAAGGCGGCGTTGACGGAGACCGCGACTCGCCCGACCGACTCCGGAAAGATCGGCGGGGAACGGGTGATGTCGCGCGGTTCGGGAGACATCGACCTCGCCGCCGCCGCGACGGTCGAAAGCCTCGTGCTTCCGACGAACGCGAGCTTCGGACGGGTGACGACCGAGGCGACGCCCTTCACTCTGGCGAAGACGTTCACGCTGAAGAACCTCTCGACCGCGACCGTGACTTATTCGCTCGAAGCGCGGACGACGGCGGGAGACTCTTTCGTCGCGCCGAGCGTCGACTCCTCGACCGTGACGCTCGGACCGGGAGAGGAGACGCCGGTGACGCTGCGGGTCACGGTGGGAAGCGGCGTCGCGGCGACGCAGACGGATTCCGAAGGCTTCCTCTCCGTCTCCGATGGACGGATGACGATCCCGGAGATCCTCTACGTGCCGTGGTGGATCCGGACGGTTCCTCTCACGGCGGCCGAGCCGTATCTGCGAGCGATCAACCAGAGAGGGAAATGACCGCGAAGCGATCATCCCTTCACTTCGTTCAGGGCAGGCTCTGAGCGCAGCGAAGGATCCCTCTCAGAGCACTTCCATTTCCGCCGCGTTCTCCGGCCACTCGCATTCACACCACGCGAGAACCGTCCCCTCGTCTCCGGCGAAATCCACGATCCGGCAGCGGCACGTGAAGCAGACGTCGCCGACGACGAGGCCGGACACCGTGTAGCGCTCCCGGATCGGAAATGCCCGCCGAAGCGGCGCGGTGTTCTTTGCGGGACTCTTCAAGCGTGCTCCTCTAATGAACAGGTCCTCTGATTTCGAGTCGGTCGAGCCTGGTCTCCACGGCGGTGAGCCGAACCTCGACCCGATCGAGCTTGGTCTCTACGGCGGTGAGCCGAACCTCGACCCGGTCGAGCCTGGTCTCTACGGCGGTGAGCCGGCTCTCGACGGCGGTGAGCCGGCTCTCGACCCCGTCGAGCCGGACTTCGACCCTGTCGAGCCGGCTCTCTACTTTGTCGAGTCGGCTCTCGACCCTCTCGAGTCGGTCCGTGTTCGCGGCGAGCCCTTCGATGACGACGCGGATGTCGGAGCGCAGCCCCTCGGCGACGACGTTGAAGTGCCGTTTGATCTCCTGGACGGTCTCATGGTCCATCGAATACTTCTTGTCGCGAGCCTAACCGATTTTGCGATCGACCCGGAGCCGGACGTCACCCTCTCACGCCGGTCGGTCGATCGGCACCCTCCAGGATTGCGCCGAAGATGGCGGAAGCCTTGCACTGTTGAGCCCGCCGTGGAGAAAACGACGGGCCCGGAACCGCCGCAGCCCGCCGCCCGGGCCAAGGATGCTTCAGGAATCCTGGCCGTTCGCACCGACTTCTTCCGAAAGCGCAGAGACCTCGCCCCGCGCCCCAAGCTCCCGCGCCCGAGCTCACGCTCGCTTCTCTTTCTCTTCGCCGTCGTTCTCGCCCTCGGGCTCTTCACGTGGGTCCATCGGCGCGCGCTCGAGTCGCAGTTCGAGTCGCGGGTTGCGCGCAGTCGGGCGACGCCGTACGAGATCAAGCGAATTCGGCGCGAGCTGGCCGATCTGGAGCTCGACGAGAAGGCTCTCGCGAACGCGCTCGACGCCCGCCTGAAGTACATCGAAGCGACCAAGAGAAACGAGTTCTACATCTCGATCGACACGAGGAAACGCGATTTCTCGTTCCGCTTCGCCGACAGAGTCGTCCGGGATGCGTCCGTCGAGATCGGATCGGCGCGCACCTTTCGGGTCGGAAAGAAGACCTGGACCTTCGCGCCGCTGACGGGTGCCTTCAGCGTGAAGACGAAGTACGAGAACGGAGGCTGGAAGGCGCCGGAGTGGGTTTACGCGATGAACGGACGGAAGCCGCCGAGAACCCTTCCGACGATTCCGTCGGGGCTGGGGCGCTACGTCATCGTCCTCGAGAACGACTACGTCATCCACTCTCCGCCGCCGCCGGAGAGCCCGTTGAGAGGCGCGAAGCCCGGCTCGTTCCTGGTTCCGGAAGCGGACCTCGCCGCGATCTGGCCGCGGATCGGTCCCCCGACCCGCGTCTACGTGTTTGGCCCGGAGGCAGGCGCGGGGGAAGGAGAGCAGCCGTGAAGTTCCGTCTCGGATTCCTCGGGGCGTGGGGGCTGTTCGCGATCGGCGTGCTCCTCGCCGGCGTCTTCGTCGCCGCGGAGTGGACGAACTGGAAAGACCGGGAGTGGCTCCGCCGGATGGACACCATCGATCGCATGCTCGCCGAGCGGCTCGGGCCGCGCCTCGACGTCCTCAAGCTGACGGCGGACGTGCGGGCGGCGCGTCTCCAAAGGCTGCGATCCGTGATCCAGCAGGCCGACATGAAGCTCGACGACTCGCAGGACACCGACCAGATCATCGTGATATCGACCGCCGAGAACCGTCTCTACGTGCGCCGCGGCCGCCGGACGATCTTCCAGGCCGTCTGCTCGACGGGAAAGGGAACGACGCTCACCGACGCGGAGGGCCGGAGCATGGTCTTCGACACCCCGACCGGCAGGTTCAAGGTCGCGTCGAAGGAGCAGAACCCCCAGTGGGTGCCGCCCGACTGGCACTTCATCGAGGAGGCGCGGCAGAAGGGCAAGCGCGTCGTGAAGTTGAGACCGGGCGAGAAGATCGATGCCGCCACGGGCGAGCCGGCCGGCGGTCGCTCGGGATTGGGCGGTGTCTGGAGGCGGGTCCGGGGATCGTCGCCGCGCGGACGCCTACTCACGGTCAAGAACAACACGGTTGTCGAGGTCGCCCCCGACGGCACGGAGCGGGAGCTTCCGCCCGGCAAAGTGATCGAAGCGGGGGGCGCGATCGTGGTTCCGCCGATGGGAACGCCGCAGCGCCGGTTCGGCAAGGTGCTCGGCAAGTACCGCTTGAACCTGGGGGGCGGGTACGGCATCCACGGCACCCTCATGACCGATCAGCTCGGGAGGAGCGTCACCCACGGCTGCGTGCGCCTGGGCGACGCCGACATGAAGAAGCTCTTCGGGATGGCGCACGTTTTCGATCAGGTACTGATCTACTGACCCAAACGAGGGTGCCCGAGTATTGTCGGCAGGGAACCTTGTGGTCCTCCGCACCCCCTGGCCAGGTCCTCTTCCCGGCGCAGATGCTGGAGCCTGGACACGGGCCGACGCTCGCGAAGGGAGATCCGTTAAACTTTGCCGCTCTGTCGAACATTCCCATTCGCCGGCTGATCCTGATCGCCGCCGTCGCGGTCTCGCTCGGCTGCCGCGAGAAGAAGCCCGCCGGAGCGGGAGCGGCGCCGCCTCCAATGCCCGTCGAGGTCGCGGAGGCGACGCGCGGAGAGGTCCAGGAGACGCTCCACGCGCTCGGCACCGTTGAAGCGGACGAGCGGATCAAGGTCACTGCGGAGATCGACATCATCGCGCGCGAGCTCCCGTTCGAGGAGGGCCGCCTCGTGCGGAAGGGCCAGGTCCTCGCGATCCTGAACGACTCGGAGCTGCGCGCGGAGGCCGGACGCGCCGAGGCGCTGCGCGATCAGGCGCGCCTGACCTTCGAGAGGTTCGATCAGCTCTCCCGCGAAAAGATCGCCTCCTCGCAGGACCGCGACAATGCCCGCGCCGCTCTTCAGGTGGCCGAGGCGAACCTGAAGCTCGCGCAGGCGCGGCTCGAGAAGACCCGGATCGTCGCGCCCTTCCCCGGAATCGTCGGGAGCCGTCTCGTCTCGCCCGGTACCTTCCTGCGGGCGGGCGACGTCATCACCGAGCTCGCGCGCATCGAACAGGTCAAGGTCGTGTTCGCCGTTCCGGAGAAGTACCTCGCCGACCTCCGGCGCGGAGCGGGCGTGACCGTCACGACGGTGGTGTTCCCGGGCAAGAAATTCGAGGGAGCCGTGAACGTGGTCGATCCAATGCTCGACCCTGCCACGCGCTCGGCGAGACTGACTGCCGTGATCCCGAACCCTGCCGGAGAGCTTCGACCCGGCATGTCGGCCGACGTGTCGGCGGTGCTCGCCGAGCGGCCGCAGGCGGTGACGGTACCCGACGAGGCGGTTTTCGCCGAAGGCGACCGGAATTTCCTCTTCGTCGTGCAGCCGGACTCGACCGTCGTCCGACGCGCCGTGAAGCTCGGCGCGCGGCAGCCGGGTCGCGTCGAGATCCAGGAGGGCCTCCGCGGGGGGGAGAAGGTCGTCCGCGCCGGCCACCAGAAGCTCTTCGACGGCGCGAAGGTTCAACCGGTCACGAGCGCCGCGGCGGCTCCGCCCGCTCCCGCCGCCGGAGCGACGAAACCGTGAAGCTTTCGGAGGTCTCGATCCGCCGGCCGGTCCTCGCGACGGTGATGAGTCTGACGATCGTTCTCTTTGGCGTCATCTCCTTTTTCCGAACGCCGGTCCGCGAGTATCCCAACATCGACCCGCCGATCGTCTCGGTCACGACCGTGTACCGCGGCGCTGCATCGAACGTCATCGAAGCCGAGATCACCGAGCTGATCGAGGAGGAGCTCGCGACGCTCGAGGGCGTGAAGATCCTACGGTCGTCCTCGCAGGAGCAGGTCTCGCGTATCACGGTCGAGTTCGTACTCTCGCGCGACGTGGACCAGGCGGCCAACGACATTCGCGACCGGCTGTCGCGGCTGCGCGGCCGTCTCCCGCGCGAGGCGGACGAACCGATCGTCGCGAAGGTGGACACAAACGTCCAGGCGGTCATGTGGCTCGCGCTCTACGGCGAGCGGTTCAGCAACCTCGAGGTCTCGGACATAGCGAACATCGTCCTGAAAGAGCGGCTCCTTCGAATGCCCGGCGTCGGCTCGGTCATCATCGGCGGCGAGCGCAAGTACTCGATGCGGGTCTGGATCGACCCGGCGCGCCTTGCGGCCTATGGCCTGACGGTCGTCGACGTGGACAACGCGATCCAGGGGCAGAACGCCGAGATCCCGTCGGGGCGCATCGAGGGAGTGGGCCGGGAGTTCTCCGTCCGTACGCGCGGCGAGCTCGCCGATCCCGGTGAGTTCGGGGCGATTTTCCTCGCCCAGCGCGGGGATCGGGCCGTCCACCTTTCCGACGTCGCGGAGGTCGCGGTCGGGGCGGAAGACGAGCGCACGATCATCCGCTACAACCGCGTTCCGGCGGTCGGCCTCGGGATCGTCAAGCAGGCGAGCGCCTCGACGCTGGAAGTCTGCAACGCGGTCAAGGTCAGCTTGCCGCAGCTGAACACGCTCGTCCCGAAGGGGATGAAGCTCGAGGTCGCCTACGACTCCTCGACGTTCATCCGTGACTCGATCGCCGAGGTCCGGATGACGCTGCTTCTGGCACTCGCCCTCGTCGTGGTCGTGATCTTCATCTTCCTGAAGAGTCCGAGCGCGACTCTCATCCCGACGCTGGCGATTCCCGTTTCGATCATCGGCGCCTTCACGGTCGTCTACTTCTCGGGATTCACCGTGAATATCCTGACACTGCTCGCCCTCGTTCTCGCGATCGGCCTCGTCGTGGACGACGCGATCGTCATGCTCGAGAACATCTACCGGCACCTGGAAATGGGCAAGACGCGTCTGCGCGCAGCCTTCGACGGCGCGAAAGAGATCGCTTTCGCGATCCTCGCGACGACGATCGCGCTGGTCGCGATCTTCATCCCGGTGGCCTTCTTGACCGGAAACGTCGGCCGCCTGTTCAACGAGTTCGGGATGACGGTGGCGGTCGCCGTGCTGATCTCCGGGTTCGTCGCGCTGACGTTGACCCCGATGCTGTGTTCGAAGATCCTTCGCGGGCACGAAGGCGAGGGGCGCCTCGCGCGCGCGGTCCAGCGCGGTTTCGACGCGATCGACCGCCTCTACGACCGCACGGTCCGCACAGCGCTCCGTCGCCGGAAGGTCGTGCTGGCGATCACGGCCGCGACCTTCATCGCGATCGCTTTTCTCTTCCGCACGCTCCCCTCCGAGCTCGTTCCCACGGAGGACCGCGGCACGATCGTCGGCATCCTCGTCGCGCCCGAGGGCTCGACTCTCGGGTACGTCGACCGGTACGCGCGGCAGATCGAGGATATCTATATGTCGGTCGCGGAGCGCGCCGGCCTCTTCACCGCGGTCGGGCTGACCGGAGAAGGGCCGGGCCGTGTGACCGACGGCTTCTTCTTCCTGCCCTTGAAGCCGTTCTCCGAGCGCGATCGCTCCCAGCAGGAGGTCGTCCGCGATCTGTTCCCGAAGCTCCTTTCGGTGCCGGGCGTCCTGTCGTTCGCGATCAACCCTCCCTCGCTCGGAGGGCGGTTCTCCGCGACGCCGGTTCAGTACGTGCTCCAGGCGGGAACCTACGACGAGCTGCGGCCGGCGGTCGAGGCGATGATGGCGGAAGCGTCGAAGCTTCCCTACCTTCTGAACCTCGACACGGACTTGAGGCTGAACACGCCGCAGATCGAGCTCGCGATCGATCGGGCGCGGGCGTCGGCCCTCGGGGTGTCGGTGACCGACATCGGGACGACGTTGCAGACCCTTCTCGGAGGCCGCGAGTCGACCCAGTTCCGCCGCGGCGACAAGCAGTACAAAGTGCTCCTCCAGGTGCGTCCGTCCGAACGGGCGACGCCGCAAGCGATCCCGGACCTCTATCTCCGCGGCTCGGGCGGGCTCTTCCAGATGGCAAACGTCGTGACGGCTCGGGAGACCGTCGCCCCGAAGGAGCTGAACCACTTCAACCGCGTGCGATCGGCACGGCTCACGGCGAACCTCGCTCCCGGCGTCACGCTCGGCACCGCGCTCGATGACCTCGACGCGATCGCGGGGGCGAAGCTGCCCTCGGGCGTACGCACGGACCTGGACGGCGAATCTCGGGAGCTCCGCGAGTCGAGCGGTACCCTCGCCTTCCTCTTCGGCATTTCGATCGTCTTTATCTACCTCGTTCTCGCAGCACAGTTCGAAAGCTTCCGGGACCCGTTGACGATCCTGTTGACGGTGCCGCTCGCCGTCTTCGGCGCGCTCCTGACGCTGAAGATCCTCGGGATGTCGCTGAACGTCTACTCGGAGATCGGGCTGATTCTCCTGATCGGCCTCGTGACGAAGAACGCGATCCTGATCGTCGAGTATGCGAACCAGCTCCGCCGCAGGGAGGGGCTCGAAGTCAGTGAAGCAGTCGCGCGCGCGGCGCGCATCCGGCTGCGACCGATCCTGATGACCTCCTTCGCGACGATCTTCGGCGTGCTTCCGATCGCGCTCGGCATCGGCGCCGGCGCTGAGAGCCGCAAGCCGCTCGGGGTCGCGATCGTGGGCGGCATGGTCTTCTCGACGCTCCTGACGCTCGTCGTCGTGCCGGTCGTTTACACGTATCTGTCGGGGCGCGCGCGGGAGACGGAGGAGGCCGAGGAAGCCGTGGCCTAGAGGGTCAGGTCTCCACTTGCCACATTGAGGGTCAGGTCTCCACTTGCCACTCTTGGCAAGAACGACGGCCTCGGTCTTCTCAGCTTCCTGCCATTCTCTCAATCTCCTTCCACTCCCGGTCGGAGACTGGCATGACCGAGAGGCGGGAGATCCGGACCAGCGGGAAGTCGCGGAAGGACACCTTGGACTTGATCTCCGCGAGAGTGACCGGACGCGAGAGCTTCTTTACCGGCGCGATGTCCACGACGAATGCTCTGCCGGTTTTGTCCTTGCGGTCCGGGTAGGCGTCCATCAGCGCCTTCGCGATGCCGACGACTGCCTTTTCGTCGCCCGTGTGGTAGTAGAAGATCCGGTCGCCCTTCTTCACCGAGCGCAGGTGCTTCTGCGCGAGCGGGTTCTTCACGCCCGACCAGACAGTGCGCTTCTCGCGAGTGAGATCGTCGAAACGGTAGTGAGTCGGTTCTTCTTTGAAGAGCCAGTTCATTTCGCCTCCGGCTTCGGCCGGTTCCTGTATCGCTCGTAGAGCCGCTTGTGTCGGTCCGAGAGATCGAGTGGCCGGCCGTCCACCCACGCGGCCTCGACGCGGTGGCGGAAATCGAGAACGTCTCCGTCCGACACGAAGAGCGTCGCGTCCTTGCCCGGCTCGATCGAGCCGAGGCGGTCGGAAATCCCGAGAATTCGTGCGGGCTCGAGCGTGATCGCCTCGAGCGCCTTCTCGCGCGGCAGCCCATACGCCATGGCCACCGAGGCGTGGTGGGCGATGTTGCGCACGAACGAGGAGTCCCCCTCATTGATGGCAACCCGCACTCCTGCCTTCGCGAGTGTCGCGGCGCTGGCGAACGGCGTGTCATAAGGCTCGTCGGCGCGCGTCGGAAGGCCGATTACCGGATCGAGCACGACCGGCACACCGGCTTGCGCGAGGTCGGACGCAGCGCGCCACGCGTCGCGCCCGCCGCCGATCACGATCTTCAGGTTCTCGTCCTTCGCCCAGGCGAGCGCCGCGCGGATCTGGGCGAGCCTGTCGGCGACGACGAGGACCGGGATTTTCCCCTCGATCGCCGGCAGCAGGGCTTCCAGCCGCGGATCGACGTCGTGCCGCGGGATCCCGGCCTTCCCCTCGGCCGAGCGCGCCTTCCCGTACGCGCG